>Ga0207422_1003661_pt1 | contig 14756 bp, 22 predicted proteins | sample MarCyaLeptolynsp_FD_187757 | JGI IMG/M metagenome (GOLD analysis project Ga0207422, IMG submission 187757) | Marine cyanobacterial communities from Panama - species 1 Leptolyngbya sp. (SPAdes) | ecosystem: Environmental > Aquatic > Marine > Unclassified | place: Panama: Panama City | collected...
AACCGCATCAAGGAACATCAACTCGATTTGTTCAGCGACCGCACCTCGACCCATGAGTTTGAGAGCAATCAGCTGCGATTGTGGTTCTCCTCGTTTGCCTATGTGCTGATGCAAGCCTTGCGCCATCTATTAAATGTCAACTAATAGTCTGGCTTAGCTCTAAATATTATGATTGATTTGAGGAAGCTATTGAGTCATACGTTCTTTGGATGCTGTTTGCGTCTCAAGTATTAAAAAATCTATTCTTTTTCGATTGTGAAACCTCTGACTGAAAAGTAGGGGTTTTTAGTTTAAAAATAGTTTCAATCAAAATCCGACCGAGAAACCCTGGTCGGATTTTGATTGCATTTTTGACATCAATGCCTAATCCCGCTTCCACTATCCCAACCTACTCACACAAGTTGAGGCGACCTCATGGTTCAAACACTGGCCACCTCCAAAATCAAAACCTCTGAAGAGTACCTCAAATATGACGATGGTACTGATACTCTATATGAGTTAGTTGAAGGAGTATTGGTGCCAATGGCTGACCCGATTGGTCGCCACGAAAGTTTTACATCTTGCCTCTGCAACACATTAGAGTGCCACTTTGCCGAAGAAGAACTCGCCTTTGTAGCGCGGCCTCAACTCTCTGTCAAAATTGACTTGCCAGGTAGAAGACCCACCGGACGAAAACCCAATCTGGCAATTGTGACCAAACAGTAGTGGGATGACTGCAGCGATATCGAAGCCGCTGCCTATGAATTGCCGCCATTGGTAATTGAGGTTGTCAGCACCAACTGGAAGGATGATTGGATTGTCAAGCTAGAAGGGTACGAACGCGCTGGCATCCTTGAGTACTTGATATTCGACTATCGGGCAATGGCTAATCTGGGGTACCTGGAGGCGAAGGAGCTTACTTTAGTGGTCTGCCATCTGGTAAATGGCAGCTATCAGATGACGCAGTTCCGAGGGAATATGCCGATCGTTTCGCCGCTCTTTCCGAAGTTGAAGTTGAGCGTTAGTCAGCTGTTTACGACAATTGGTAAGCTCAATGCGGGGGGCGAGCGCTTTGCGAGCTATATGGACTTTGCCAGGGAGATCGAGCAGGAACAGCTGTTGAGAGAGCAGGAACAGCAGCGAGCTGAGCAGACTGAGGAACGTGCTGAGCAGGCTGAAAGTCAGTTAGAGCAGGAACGCATACAGCTGGAACTGGAGCGACAACGTGCTGAACGTCTTGCTGAGCAGCCTAGAGCCTTGAACATTGACCCGGATCAGTTTCAATAGGGTCTTACTCAACTAACCCTTCCAACTCAGCTAGAAGTTTCTCGATCCGTTTGCGCTTTTCCGGATCGTCCCAAGCTTTGGAGTTAGCAACCTTTTCAAATATAGTCTTGCATTTCTGCTGAGGACTGGGTTCTTCTGCCTTGCCTTGGGGTAAGGTCAGCTCCTTGCCCCGTTCCTTAATCTGGTTTAAAGATAGCTTTTTCTCAAGCGCCTCATTCAAGAGCGTTTGTCTGGCATCCTCATTTTTGAGGCGGGCAATTGCGCGGGCTTTGGTGTAGGCGAGTTTGCCTTGACGCAGAATCAACTTGATATCTTCAGGCAACTTCAACAGCGGTAGCTGGTTTTTAACAAAAGAATTGAGTTGCTGGCCAAGAGCGGTAAATATCTCTTGAATCACTTTTGCATTAGAAGTGCCCATAACGTTATGGGCAGTTTTCCCAGACATCTCTCTGTCAAGCTTATAGAGTAGCGAGGTGACTTCCTCTTGAGAAATATTCAATTCAAGCTCAATCAGCTGTAAAATCCCTTCGACTTCTTCAAAAGGATTCAGATCCTCTCTCTGCAGGTTCTCCTCCAAAGCAAGCTGTAAAGCTTCTTTATCCGTCAGTGTCCTGACAATGGTTGGCACCTCAATTAGACCAACCTCCTGTGCTGCACGGTAGCGACGCTCTCCTGCAACCAGCTCGTACTTGTCGTCCTTCAATGGGCGAATCAGCAGCGGTTCAAGAATACCGTGTTGCTTCACAGAAGCAATGAGCTGATCGAGCTTCTGATTGTCAAAGTAGTGGCGAGGCTGATTCTGGCATGGGTGGATAGCAGTAAGAGGTACAGATTGAATTAGAGCAGTTTTATCTTCTTGAGCAGTTCGTTCTAAGCTCTCAACTTTACGGGCGATCAAACTTGATAGATCGCGTTGCTGCCCCTTGCTTTTGCTCATCTCAAAACCCCCATACTCGTTGTAACTCACGGGCAACGCGCTTGTAGTCTGCGATCGCATTCGCTGCGCGTTTTGTTTTAACCTGAGTTACTATCTTGCCGCTTTTGTGAGCGTCCGGAAAATCCTTGTAATCTCTCACAAAATTTTTTAAGCAAGGAATTTTTGCTTTACCTAAACTGTTTTGTGCCTCAACCACTTCTGAAAAAGTCCCTTCTCGATTAACGCTATGGGGGTCAATCAAAGTTAGCAAAATACGGTGGTTAGCCTTCGCAGGTTTAACTACTTCATCAACAGATTCGATGAGTTCATCCAAGTCCATCCAATCTGTACTGGTAGGCATAAGGAGTAAATCTGCAGATCGTGCTATTGTCTTCAACTCTTGAGAGGTCCGGTAGGGTGGAGTGTCTACAACAATTAAGTCATAGTCCTCGATAGTACCCAGATTACCTAACAAACCCACATCATTTTCTTGAGAATAATCGAATGGGACTTCACATCGTGTCAACCAGCGCGTTGCCGATCCTTGTGGATCTGCATCCACAAACAAAATCTTTCGTTGCCTGGTTGAGTAAATGTCTGCGAGAGTGACTGAGGTAGTTGTTTTCCCAACTCCTCCTTTGCCATTGACCACGGCTAGTATTTTCGGCATATTTCTAAATTCTGAAGCGTTATGTTCAGTGTAGCCGACAGGATGCCTCAAGAAGAAGCAGTTTCCTTCGCTGCCACGAGTGACCCCCATCACTAACCAACGTCACCCCAGATCGCCCAAAAAACCACCTCAGATCGCGTCTCAACCTGACAAGAATCCTCACAACAACAGGATTCAATCACGGTTCAAAGCAGCTAAAACAGCGATAGTAGGGACATGGAGTTCAGGTGATGGTCATGCAAGTGTTCGTTCTTCTTCCCAGCGCAATTTCAGAGTTATTTTCCCAAGCAACCCAATCCGGTAAGCTCACCCACGCCGATCGCTATGGCCTGATGGCAGCGGTGATGTCTGAGGGACTGGATGAAGAAGAAAGGACAGCAATTGACCGATTGTTATATGCCATCAGCCGGGGCCGGGTACAGCTAAGCGGCGAAGTGTCTGCTTTAGCGTGATGAATATGGAGACTCTAGTAATGAATTACAACCCTCATTCCCATCGCCAGCGTCGGGCGCTACAAACCCAGATCGAGCGCGAGGTCAAAACATTTTTCCGAGCTGCAGGAGGCAAGAACGTCAACCTTTCCAGAATGTTCCAGGAACCTAGATCCCTGCGTTGGATTAGCCAGGTTTAAAGTCATGTCTCTCACCTGATAATGCACATCCCTATCCCTCGGTCTTGCGCCGGGGTTTCTTTTTGTCTATCTTCCCTCTTCTGTCCTCCGTTCTCCGTTCTTCTTTTATGGCACCGCCTAGCCGCCGCCGTGGTACATGCGGATGCATACGCTGGTGAAGTTGGACTCTGGCAAGGTGTTGTGGTTTTTGACGGAGATATTGAGGGAGGGTGATGTGCCTATGGAGAGGAAGGAGAAGCGGTCATTGGGCAAAAAGCGGCAGGTACCAAAACGAGAGAGGGTTATGGTTTGAGCGCTGGCATGGAAGGTTTCATAACCTTGTTAGCAATAACCCTGTTGCCGTGCCCAGCCAGTCACTCTAACTAGGATGAGTCTGACCTGATCCCATAATATTTTGCCCCCCTCATGGTTTTTACTCGCGATTTTCAAGTTCTCTGCAGTTTGCTTTAAGCTCTTTGCAATTAGCTGCTGGTTAGGTTCTTCCTTCTCAATTTCTGTTTTAACAACTTCCAGGTACTTGCCTGCTTTGCTCTTGTCAGCCTCACTCAAAACTTAATTGTCCTGTTTCAGGAGGTAGTTCCCTTAGTTGATTTCCTGTGAAATATGGCTTGGTCAGTTTATAGAGTTCTCCTCTTTCAGGAGGTAGTTCACTCAGCTTGTTGCTGCTGCTGTCCAACTTAGTGATGCTGATCAACCCTCCGATCGCTGCTGGCAGTTTCGTCAAATTATTCCCCATGAGGTCAAGCTCTTCCAGTTCCGTCAACTCCCAAAGTGCATCAGGCAGTTCCGTCAACCTCCGATCGCGAAGGTCAAGCTCAGTCCACTTCTCCCTTTTTGCCCACTCAATCAACTTATCTACTGGCTCCCACATACCCCATCCCCCAAACGTTCTTTCAAACCTAACAAGCAACGAGCAAAAGTCACAGCAAAGCCCGAAGCCAAGGCAAGGGGAACGGGGAATGGGGAATGGGGAGGCTACGACAATGTGTTCCTATGGATCCATATAAGGAACACATTGCCCCATTTCTTTGAGATTTCCCTTTACAGTACTGCAGCACTATATAGACCCCTTCTGATCCTCATCTCGACTGGATTGCACTCCAGAGCCATATCGTTTTTACCCCCTGTGAAGAATCACAATTTGCAGGGTTTATCATCACATACCTGTGTGAGTCAACTCACAGATACAAAAATTAATATTACGTTATATTGATTTACATAAGCAAGCAACGAGGACATCGAAATGACTGCACGCACTGGCTTTACCACCAACGAATTCGGTCAACTCAACAACTACGCTATCGAACCCAGAATGTATGTTGATGAAAGTCTGCGCACTGGCTTCACTGACTATGCAGAACGCTTCAACGGACGACTAGCCATGATTGGCTTTGTCTCTCTGCTAGCCATTGAAATCTTCACTGGCCATGGACTAATTGATTTGCTGATGAGTCTGTAGAACAAAATTTAACCTCTCAATCCAACGACATGGAGGAAACGTAAGATGAAAACCGATTTAGATTTCCGCAATCGCGACCTGTTTGGCCACACGACCTTCCGCTCCACCTTTAATGACTTTGAAGACATTAACTCAACCCAAGCCTGGTCTTTGTTCTTCACAGCGGGTCAAAACGATGCAGCATTAGGGTTCAACCCTGTGGTCGGCAATGCTTTCAACAGTCTGGTACTGGCAGCAGTTGGAGCGGGCATCATTACGACTGTCTTCCATCTATTCTAAGCCGTTGCTGGTTTGCTTCTGACGATTTGCCCGACTGGTTTTTCCAGTCGGGCAAATCGTGGTTGGTTATTGCGGCAATGCTCTGGTCACACCCTCTCCATCCCGTCAGAGCCAAGCCCAGAAATGCTTTCAGGCTTAGCGTATGTTACTGTTCCATTTCTACGCGAATCGCCCAAAACTCTATCCCATATGCACTACAGCCTATAGCCTAGTCTCATCTATGGGTCCATACTGAGAGCAATATATTATAGGGCACTATTAAATAAGATCGGACACGCAAACGCCAAGCTCTGCAGCGATTAGCGTTTCAGGGATAGAACGCAGACTGTGAGGGAGGTGTAGGGATAGGTGGCCCAGGAACCGGTGGCGGCAGGGGTGGGTGCTTGGGGGGAGGTATTCATTGTAAAGCCCAGACGATCGCGTCTGGGCTTTGGGATGAATTTTAGTTTAACTTATTTCTTTACGCAGACACCTCCCCTATCTGATTGGTTTGGGGGATCAGTTAGAACGCACCTGAATCCTTCGCAGCACTGAATGCTACCAATTCCGCCGCAAAATTGTCCCCCACACGACGCGCTATCTGCTGCTCCAGAATCGGGCTGCAGATTGAGCCACATTTTTTCGTTGTCACCTACATTGACCGGCGCATCTAATCCCCGTCTAATTGCTGCTTTGTCGACTTCGGCAACCAGGACGGATTGCGTAGCACCAATATTTGTATCAGCCAAGGCCACATCCGGTACGATAGTCAGAGACCCAACCGCTGTAAACATCAACATCACTGCCAACAGGAAGGCTTGCAGGCTTCTCAGTAATCGTTGCATTGTTGTCTCCTTATAGAATCAATGGACTCCAGGCACAATGAGTCCTCGACTCTGACAAGACGATTTCACAGAGCAATTCCTGAATAATATTGTGAAAGCCTTGATATCAGGGGTGTTGACCTGAAAAGCCGCACGAATCCCGAAGACCCGCACGGCTTCATCCAATGCGATCGCCTATGCTTTGCGTTTGCGTCGCAAGAGGGTGCTCCCAGCTAAGGCAAGGGTGCCGAGTCCCAGGAGGGTGGAGGGTTCGGGGGTGGATGTAGAGATAAGTTCGAGTTCAGCAAACGAGACAATGGCATCATCTATATAACGCATAGGGATCTCCCCAATGTTGCTACCGTTCAAAACATTGAGGATATCGCTAGAGCTGTAGAAATCCAGCAAATCGAGCGTAATGGTTTCAGTGACATTAGGGGGAAGCTCCTGAATGTCATTAGTGGCAATATGAGGTAATCCCTCAATCTTGACGAGGTCAGTGTTGATAGCGCAGCAAGTAGTCAATGTCATCGTCAGCAAAGCCGACCGCAATTCTTTTTGAATTGGAAAGGTAGGAAAATCTGGATCCGAAGTAAAATCAAAATCCCAAGTTGTAATTTCATTACGAATATTGCCAACTATAACGGCAGTGGGATCTGGGTTTCCTGTAATAAGGAAATCACCATTGGTAACAGTATCTGGGAAGGCAGCAGTTGGCGGGGTTAGACTACCAGTGGCTGTAGCCGTAATCTTAGCTGCAACAGCAGTCTCAGCAGTCAAGGATAAGACAACAATAGTAATGAAAGTTTGCCATAAATTCTTCACGATCTAGCACCTCAATGTTCTAGGGTTACAAGAAAACTTAGGATCGAGGTAAATAGCCTCTGTAGAGGTCTCAAATTTAGATCGTGCTTTTTACGCAGACTGTTATTTTTCTTTACACACTTAATCCCGGCAAATTCTGGAACCATTGATAAATAAGGACTTGGGCTATGGTAGTGACACGATGTCACTACCTAGGTAGCGCGTCAAACCTGGTCAAAATAATGCAGCAAATTCGCCCGCTGCTGATGCCCTGTGCGGCGCTGAATCTGAGCAGGAGAGGAGTCGTGTGAACGAAAACGTTCAGGCACGATTCTGAAGGCGGGCGGATCTCCGTGAGGGGATTTGCCTAGCCATCTCACAGCGTTTTTGTATCTCTGGAGAAACAATAGAGTATTGATATCACCTGAAGCTCCCACTGCTAAAAAAGTTTAGCGATTACCTCTTTGGAACAGGTGAGAGGCTAACCTGGATTATTCATGAAGTGGTCCAAAAGAGAAGAAAGAGAGCTTGAAACGTTTTATAATCAAGCTCTCTAGGAATTTAAGTCGCTTTATTGAGCCATGACAGAGTGTATTTCAGAAGTTACCTACGATTTTGATGCGCAACGTCACCTGGTAGTGAAATTTTCAGAGCTGGATCTGAGTGCCGACGCGGGAATTTTGTTAGCACACCAGGCAGAAGAGAAATTGCAGGTGTGCCAGAGATTGTCAGAGTGCGTTGAGGAGTGGCGAGATCCCAACAAAATCGAACACAGCTTGCATCAGTTGATTAGCCAACGAGTCTATCAATTGCTCGGGTGCTATGAAGATGCCAACGATAGCAATAGTTTGCGGCATAACCCGATTTACAACATCGCTTGCGGGCATTTACCGATTACCGCAGTTCAGATACTCAACATTTTCATACACGACTTGGAAGGTTATTTTGAAAGCCTTGCTGAGCAAGGCTTTCAAAATAACCCATTTTTCCGTTCTGGCACGAATAAATGGGGGTTAGCGCCCCCGAAGGGGGTGCTAACCTTCCAAGTCGTGTTCATAAGCGGTTGAGCCGAAATCACTTTGGAAAACGACTTTGGAGAATTGCCATTCTCATCAGTCCTTATACACGACATTGCTTATCGCCGGTTGCGTAGGGCTTCAAGATTGTTGCGGACTTTGAGCGTGTTGGGATGGTCAGGGCCTAAACGTTGCTCAAAAATCTGTAATGCTTGGAGGTAAAAAGGTTCGGCTTCCCTGTAGCGACCTTGCGAGTAGTACAACCCGGCCAGGTTATTGAGACTGATGGCGGTAGAGGGGTGATCGGCTCCAAATTGGCGCTTCCTGATGTCGAGCGCCTGGATGTAGAGGGGTTCGGCTTCCTCGTAGCGGCCTTGCACTTTGTACAACCCGGCCAGGTTATTGAGACTGACGGCGGTATTGGGGTGATCGGCTCCTAACTGGCGCTTGATGATGGCGAGTGCCTGGATGTAGAGGGGTTCCGCTTCGTTGTAGTGCCCTTGCGTTTTGTACAACCCGGCCAGGTTATTGAGACTGATGGCGGTAGAGGGGTGATCGGCTCCTAACTGGCGCTTCCTGATGGTGAGCGATTGGATATAGAGGGGTTCAGCCTCCTCGTAGCGCCCTTGCGAGAAGTACAACAATGCCAGGTTATTGAGACTGACGGCGGTATCGGGGTGCTCGGTTCCTAACTGGCGCTTCCTGATGTCGAGCGCCTGGATGTAGAGGGGTTCGGCTTCCTCGTAGCGGCCTTGCACTTTGTACAACAATGCCAGATTGTTGAGACTTGTAGCGGTAAGGGGGTGTTCAGCTCCCAACTGGTGCTTGATGATGTCGAGCGCCTGGATGTAGAGGGGTTCGGCTTCCCTGTAGCGACCTTGCAACTCGTACAACCCCGCCAGATTGTTGAGACCGGTGGCAGTATCGGGGTGTTCAGCTCCTAACTGGCGCTTGATGATGTCAAGTGCCTGGATGTAGAGAGGTTCAGCCTCCTCGTAGCGACCTTGCGCTTTGTACAACTCTGCCAGATTGTTGAGACTGGTGGCGGTATTGGGGTGCTCCGCTCCTAACATTCGTTTGTGGATGGTCAGCGCTTGCTCAGCAAGGGGAATCGCCGCGTCGTATTTCCCCTGTCGGTATAACTGCACTGTCTGTTCGTTTAGCCGCGCTGCTTCCTCTAACGCTGCAGACTGGGCAACCATTTCAGGAGGTTTCTGTTGCCCAATCGCAGGAGGTGTAATTCCAATCAGTCCCCCTGCAACTCCGACAATTGCTACAATCTTCAAGAGTCTCTGTTTACTATGCTTGTTAATGTTCATCAGAGCGCCCTCAACTGCTCAAGCACAAGGGGAAATCCCTTCAAGTAGTCTCAGGATATACCAGAAATGGAGCGTTAAAGAAATCAATCCCACTTTTGAAAACCACTACAGAAAATCGCTATTTTCATAAGTACCTTGTTTTTCATAAATCGTTCGCTTTTTCATCAGCAGTTGAGCCAAAACCACTTTGGAAAACTATTCTTCTCATAAGTCGTTCGCTTTTTCATCAGCGGGGTCGTCTTTAAAAAGCCCTATTTTTATAGATAACCCTTGCATTAGCAACTAGCTTAGCCGTGCTTGGTAAGGAGTTCGGGACATCTGGCGGAGTAGGTCAGCCAGGTTGCTCCGGACATTCATCGTTTTGGGATGGCCATGACCTAAGTATTTTTCCAACAGCTGTAGTGCTTTGGTGTACAGCGGTTCCGTTCGGCGTAGCGGCTCGGATCGCGATAGCGTAACGCCAGATTGTTGTGGGAGATCTCTACCTCTGGATGCGCATCGCCTAAGCGATCGCGCACAACAGCCAGACAATACTCGTACCATTTTTCAGCTTGAGAATAGTCCCCCTGTTCCTTTCAGGACCGGGCTAGACCAATGAAAGGCCAATCTACATCTTCATCGCTCAACCAGCCCTGGAACGTCGTTGCTGCTTCAATCCCCGCAGATATGAAAGCAGCTCAGACAGTACTCTGGTACCATCATGACATCGCTTTTCAAAAATCCCCATGCCCGAATCCCAGAAAGCCACTCGCGCAACTGTTATTCTCGGCTCCCTTGAGATCGATGGCTTCATGTTGCCAGACGGAAGTTCTCGAATGTCTCTTTCTCAAACTGGTGAATTGGTTGAGAAACAAGCTCAGGGCGTTTCAAACTTTTTGCGCTCAAAGTTCCTGAAACGCTTACTAGGAGAGGACGGAGGCATTTCAAACTTTTTGCCTGCTGAATCAACTCAGGCATTGACTACAGAAGGGTATACACCCGATCAATTTGCAGTGAATATTGGTGATGAAGGCAGTCAAGGACAAACTCGCATTAGAGGATTGCCCTTAGAGGTTGTCAGTTTGTATTGGATCTGGGAATGCTATCGAGGCAACCGAAAAGCTTTTGTTTTTGTTGTTGCTCTTGCAACTGAGTCTCTCAGGCGCCGCTTTGACAAAGCGTTTGGGATCGAGCGGAGCGAGCAAGAGTATGACGAAATAGTCGATCGCAGAATTCAACAACTGACCCAACAACTGGACAAGCTGGGCGAAGCCTATGCCATTGAAGACACGATCCGGCAAGAGCGCGATCTGTTTCTGAAGCAGCTGCGGGAGTTGGGAAGCCGATCCGTGGGAGTTGCCGGGTGGGGGGTGAGGATGCGATCGCAACCCAAACCAAAAGCAACATGGAAAGAGGACATCGTGCGATCGCAGGAGCAATGCTGTCATGGTCTCTGAACCTGAAGGAGACCTGATCGGGGCGTCGTTATGAGAAAAATACCTTCTTTAGGAGTGTCTTTAGTTCTTTATATCGTGGCGCTTAACTTGCTAGCACTTATGTTTAAATCAAGTAGTGGTGGCACTTATCCCATAAATGGGTTTGAACTTACACTGTGGGGAATTTTTGGATTGTTATTCCTTCAGGTGTCAGCGATTGGGGACTTGCAGCTTAATAAAATACCGATTGATTTGGCTGCTTCTTCAAGACATCGATTCTGTCGCTGGTATTTTATGTCTACGCCAGTCCCTTGGTTGGTTGGCTAATCCATTATATTGGCTTCCCTGCCTATTATTTGCACAAACTAAACCTCTGCACTTTCAGTGTAGAGTGGTTTAGTTTAGTTGTCATTAAAGCGGTCTATTGAGGGTGAACTGGCTAGAATCAACTAGAGGAGAAGCCAATGCCAAGTATCAAACTATTCGAGCTGGCTCCTACGAGATCTGCCCGTGTTCGTTGGACATTGTTGGAAGCAGAGCTGGAGTATGAATCGATAGGTAACCGGGTCGAGGTTATTGGTAGCGAAGAACTACGAAATATTCATCCACTGGGAAAGCTACCTGCTGCAATAATTGATGGGCAGCCACTGTTTGAATCTGCAGCCATTGTGACGGCTATAGCCGATTTGGTACCAGAGAAAAACCTGATTGCCAAGCCGGGTACTTGGTCTCGCAACCTACACTATCAATGGGTCTGTTTCGCTCTTACCGAGATGGAAGCCTACGTTCACAGCACCGAAATCAATTCGATAGATTTTGTAATACCAGAGAACCAACACGTACCGGAGATTGTTGAGCAAAACTCGATGATGTTTAAACGGGGTGCTGCGGCATTAGATGCAGTATTAGGAAAGACTGACTATTTGATTGAGAGTCGCTTTTCAGTCACGGACATTATTGTTGGATACACAGTAAACTGGGGGCAGGAACAGAAATTACTGAGCGATTTTCCGAATCTGCTGGCCTATTTGGAGCGCTTGTATGCAAGAAAACTCTGTACATTAACTCGGCACTGATGATAGATCGGTTTATAGCCGAAAACAGTAGTTTAATTAGCGATTGCTCATCTGTCAGCAACAAAGCCCTCCCCCTCCCTTTGGCTCGTCTCGTCTGGTGAGGCATGGACGGAGGGAGAGGACTGGGTTTCCCCGATGGCTACATTGTTGAGGTGCCAGAGAAGCCTGATGTGGAAGATGAGGGGACGGATGGATTGGGGATGCTGGGGTTTATTTGTGCTTGCTGAGCTGGGTGAGGAATGAGCTAAGTTTGTAATGATTATTTCTGTGCGCTTCGGTCTAACAAATCATTGCAGTTGAATCGCCACAATTCGCTTTTCCGATAAACTTCTAGAATGGTGCGATCAAATGAACTCATTGCAAGATTAAGGCAAAACTGATGAAACGATCTCCAGTGATACCAAGCCTGTTTGCTCCTGACATAGTGCAAACGGTGAGCTTTTATGTCGATTTATTAGGGTTTCAGCAAACAGGTTCATATAAGGGGGAAGATGGCTCTGAGATTTGGGCAGAGGTAACACTTGGAGAATCTCGGATTTGGTTTTTCTCCAACGCCCTTGATAAGCAGCCTGTCCCAGCGTTTAGCGGGCTAATTTACGTGTTTGTTGACGACATTGATGCCCTCGCGAAATCGCTTGAAGGCAATGTCTTGTTCGCATGGGGGCCGGAGACGCAAGTGTATGGTCTACGAGAGCTTGGTATACAAGACGTTAACGGTTATTACATTGTTTTTGCTCAAGATATGGTGTGAACGAGTCGCCATAGACGGGGTTGAAACACGAAACCCAGCAATCCCAAGCTTTTCATTCCTACATGAAACCAACATTTAGAAAGAATCCCTCTCCCCACTCCAACACCAACTGCAACAGTGCTCTATCGCATTGGAGGTGAGGTTCAGATTCCTCGTTTAACTGACAATTTGAGGTAAGCCACTGGTTTGACCAGTGCGACTCGAACAGTTTTGAGCGTTGCGGCAGTAAAGTTTCTCCTATGGTGACATCACTATGTCAAACCATAGGAGAAAGTAGAATGTCGAATTCGTATCAAAGCCTTTCACACTCTAAGTAGGATTGCAAGTACCATACCATTCTTATCCCGAAACGCCGTAAAAAGGTCATCTTCGGAGAGATTCGCCAGCACTTGGGGCAGATTTTTCATGAGTGGACCCATCAGAAGGAATGCCGGATTGTGGAGGGGCACCTGATGCGAGATCGTGTCCCCATGTGTATCGAAATTCCTCCCAAACATGCGCTGTCTTCAGTCATTAGATTTATCAAGGGCAAGAGTGCGCTTGCGATTGCTCGGCAATTTGGTGGAAAACAGTGCAATTTCAATGGGGAAAACTTTTGGGCGAGAGGATATGCAGTCTCGACAGTGGGTTTTGTAAGACTTGGAAGGTTAGCGCTCCCTTAGGAGGCGCTAACCTCCTATTTGTTCATACTAGAACAGAAAAATGGGTTCTTTTGAAAGCCTTGCTGAGCAAGGCTTTCAAAAGAACCTTCCAAGTCGTGTTTTGAAGAGGAGGTAGTGCGTCGTTATATTCGAGAACAGGAGGGAAATGATCGAAGTGGTCGGTTCTAAGCCGAGGAGATTATTATAGGACGACCGTCTTTGGGGCGGCCCCACTCATCAAACCACCCACTTTGCGGGTGGTGTCTGACACTTTCAGCAGTTGAAAAGCCCTGGTGTTACCCTGTTCAAGCCTCATTGTTTCTTCCCAGCCGGTTCGCTTGCGAAAAGTCCGTCAGAATTACGGTCGTCAGCGGCCCATCCGCTGAGATGGAGCCGTTGAGGTCTAGCGTGGTGAGGTTGCGCCGTTGGCCAATTTCAGCAGGCAGTTAGGTGAGTTGGTTGCCGTTGAGATCTAGCTCAGAGAGGCTGCGCAGTTGGCTGATTTCAGCAGGCAGTTGCGTTAGTTGGTTGTTTCTGAGATATAGCTCAAAAAGATTGGTCAGTTGGCTGATTTCAGCAGGCAGTTGCGTTAGTTGGTTGCCGTCGAGGTCTAGCTCGGAAAGATTGATCAGTTGGCCGATTTCAGCAGGCAGTTGCGTTAGTTGGTTGCCGCTGAGGTATAGCTCAGAGAGATTGGTCAGTTGGCCGATTTCAGCAGGCAGTTGCGTTAGTTGGTTGCCGTCGAGGTCTAGCGTGGTGAGGTTGGTCAGTTGGCTGATTTCAGCAGGCAGTTGAATTAGTTGGTTGCCGTTGAGGTCTAGCGTGGTGAGGTTGCGCAGTTGGCCGATTTCAGCAGGCAGTTGCGTTAGTTGGTTGGCACGGAGGTTTAGCGAGGAGAGGTTACTCATCTGGCCGATTTCAGTAGGCAGTTGAATTAGTTGGTTGCCGTTGAGGTCTAGCGTGGTGAGGTTGCGCAGTTGGCCGATTTCAGCAGGCAGTTGCGTTAGTTGGTTGCCGCTGAGGACTAGCGAGGAGAGGTTGGTCAGTTGGCCGATTTCAGCAGGCAGTTGCGTTAGTTGGTTGGCGCGGAGGTTTAGCTTTGTGAGGTTGGTCAGTTGGCCGATTTCAGCAGGCAGTTGCGTTAGTTGGTTGGCGCGGAGAACTAGCTCAGAGAGGTTACTCAGCTGGACGATTTCAGCAGGTAGTTGCGTTAGTTGGTTGGCGCGGAGGTTTAGCTTTGTGAGGTTGGTCAGTTGGCCGATTTCAGCAGGCAATTGAGTTAGGTGGTTGGCGCGGAGAACTAGCTCAGAGAGGTTACTCAGCTGGACGATTTCAGCAGGTAGTTGCGTTAGTTGGTTGGCGCGGAGGTTTAGCTTTGTGAGGTTGGTCAGTTGGCCGATTTCAGCAGGCAATTGAGTTAGGTGGTTGCCGCTGAGGTCGAGCGAGGTGAGGTTGGTGAGGGCAGTGACTTCAGCAGGCAGTTGTGTTAGGTGGTTACCTCTCCATCTTTTTTTCTCATCAAAACGACCCAACACCAGCGATCGCAACCCCACCAACTGCCCGATCGCCGCTGGCAGCTCAGTCTATTAAATGTCAACTATATTGGCGGGTCGCGACAATTAGATTGGCGAGTCAGCCCCTTGAGATCAGCCCTATCAAAAGATATAGAGTGGGGATGAGAGAAATAATTGTCGCGACAACTATGATCGA
>Ga0207422_1003662_pt1 | contig 14752 bp, 9 predicted proteins | sample MarCyaLeptolynsp_FD_187757 | JGI IMG/M metagenome (GOLD analysis project Ga0207422, IMG submission 187757) | Marine cyanobacterial communities from Panama - species 1 Leptolyngbya sp. (SPAdes) | ecosystem: Environmental > Aquatic > Marine > Unclassified | place: Panama: Panama City | collected...
GTAATACGTCTGCTCATGATCGTTATAAGATGATGAGAGCGGCCGCAGATAATTTGAGAAATCGTGCTCAGGATATTGCCCCCATTTTGACCAGGGAACAAGGTAAATCACTTATGGAAGCCCAAATGGAAGTGGGAATGAGCGCCGACATAATTGATTGGTTTGCGGAAGAGGGGCGCCGTGCATACGGCAGAATTATCCCTGGTAGATCATCAGCGGTCAGACAACTGGTTCTAAAAGAGCCAGTGGGGCCCGTAGCGGCTTTTTCACCTTGGAACTTTCCTATTGCACAGGCTGTTCGAAAGGTTGCTGCAGCTGTAGCGGCAGGATGTACGATTGTGATCAAGGGACCAGAAGATACGCCGGCAAGTTGTGCTGAACTGATTAAGTCATTTGAGGATGCCGGATTTCCTGAAGGGGTAATCAATCTGGTATATGGTGATCCTGCTCAAATATCCAATCATTTGATTGCGCATCAAAATATCCGGAAAATCAGTTTTACGGGCTCTACGCCAGTTGGAAAACAGCTTGCTGCGCTGGCCGGTCAGCATATGAAAAGATCAACTATGGAACTTGGTGGTCATGCCCCTGCGATTATTTGTGAGGATGCAGACGTGGATTGGGCTGTGAATGCCTTATCCGCTTCAAAGTTTCGTAATGCTGGCCAGATTTGTGCGTCTCCATCGCGTTTTCTGATACATCAGTCTCGTTATCAGGAATTTACAGATAAATTCATTGCAAAAACAAACGAAGTGAAAGTCGGAGATGGATTGACTGAGGGCACGCAAATGGGACCATTGGTCGGGGAACGTCGTGTAAATGCAATGCAGGAACTGGTTCAGGACGCCAGCGATAAAGGCGCGGAAATCGCCACTGGTGGAAGACGAATTGGAAATGCCGGTTTCTTCTTCGAACCGACCGTATTACTCGGCGTAACGCCTGAGATGAAGGTTATGAATGAAGAACCTTTTGGGCCCATAGCTCCCATGGCGTCTTTTGATAATTTTGATGATATTGTCAGTGAGGCAAACCGCCTGAATTATGGTTTGGCGGCATTTGCCTTCAGCAAGTCAGAGCAGACAATTCAGAACCTTTCTGTTGCCATAGAAAGCGGAATGATTTCTGTCAATCATATTGGGCTGGCAATGCCTGAAACGCCTTTTGGTGGCATAAAAGACAGTGGTTATGGCTCCGAAGGTGGGGCCGAGGCAATTGAAGCTTACCTAACGCCTAAGTTTGTCACACAAGTTGTGATGGCATAAATATCAGGCTAAATATATTTAAGATGAAGCGTTTGAGTAGCTGATTACTCAAACGCTTTAATCTTTCAGCCTCAATACTTAGTTGCAAAGTCCCAAGTCTTTTCCGGACCTTTCCTGTTGAACAAACCAGTCGACATGAAATTTTAAGATTTCCGTCGGGACCGTGCCTTCTCTTAGAATAAACTCATGATATTTTCGGATGTCAAATTGATCGCCCAATTCAAAGCGTGCCTGGTTTCTTATTCTAACCAGTTCTTGTGCACCAAGGGAATAAGGCAATATCTGTCCATGCCAATCGGATGTATCCCTGCGTAGAGATGATCTGTTCTGCAGGTCCGATTCCAGTGTGTAACGCTTTAATACGGCTAGCCCCCAATCGAAAGACTTACCGTAATAATTTATACCAATTTCAGCTACGGCGCGGGCAGGAAACATGGAGTTAAATAACAGGCGGGCGTATTTTTCTTCGGGGGTTTCAAATACACCGGCCTCATAAGCAAGAATTTGTGCATATTCTCCCCATGCTTCTCCAGAGTTTGATAACCAAAGATGTTTGCGCCAGGGATGGAGTTTTTCTGACGTCGCCTGGGCGTCTGCTTGCCGATGATGACCCGGGTCAATTTCATGATAAATAAGTGCCTGGGAAGGCAAAAGTGACCGGCTTTCCAGATTGGCTCCATTGAACAAAAAGGCACCATATGGTTTAGACGGATTTGGTGCTTCATAAACTCCAAATGTAAGCGCGGCCTCTATTGCGGGACTGGCGCGTTCAATCACATATCCATATTTTGGTGGTTTACAAAACAATAGATCAAGGGAAGGGTTTAGGCGGTTTTGATATGCTGTCAGGCGTTGTTTTACGTCTTCTGCGGAACTGGCGATAAACCGTTTGTCTTTTAACAATTTTTCATCAAAACTCTTGCGATCTTTTTTCCAGCCCATTTCTGAACGAATGCTTTTGAGTTCAGTCTCAATTTTATAGAGTTTATCCCACGCGGCTTCATATGCTTTTTCTGGGGTCGCATCTTCGTTCAAAAAGCCGCGAACAAGGGCCCTATAATATTCCTTACCACCCGGATATTGTGCCAGACCATACCCTTCAATTGTATTGGCCATATACGTTTGATCAAAACGATTAGAAAATTTCTTGAGAGCAAGGTTTATTTGATCGATTTTGGCAGGTAATTTTTTATAAAATTCAGTTTTAGCATTTTTGGATAAAGCTGTTAGTCGTTCTTTCGTGGGCCATAAGATATTTCGTTCATCTTCTTGTGCGGAGTTTTCAAACATTATTTGGATGTTGCTGGCGACATCAGTTTGAAGGTAAATATCACCATTAATCTGTAAATCCAGTGTCTCGTGTAATCCTTCAAGAACGTCAGGGTATTTATCGAGAAGTTTTAGATATCTCTCCGCCGCGCTGTCTGAATTAAAAATGTAAGATGTCAGTAGGGCGTTTGGTCCACGCAATTGCCATTCATAAGGCGTATAAGGGAAACGCAAGAGCGGGAATTTGCTTCGATCAACAATACGTTGATTATGCCATTTTAGAATTTTTAAATTCAGAATCTCATCATGTGTGAGGTTTGATTGATCAATAACTTCGATTTCTTCCAGTGTTTTTTGGGCGTTGGATACCAACAGTTCAAAACCACTTGGTGAAACATCCGGAAGGTTAATTTGAATATTATTTACACCAGTCATTGTTAATTCTTGGACGGCGGAAATGTCGTAAGAAAGCATTCTCTGGTATGCAATATCAAGTTGTTTAGTGACTGGATCTTTATCAGAACTGCAATGTGCAGAAAAGAGGGGCACCAGCAAGGCTACTAATATTATTTTGATTCTCATCATTGTTAAGCTCCTTTGTGGTACCTTTAGCCAAGCGCTACAATTATATATAAATAAAGGGCTCTGTAGACATATCGTATTATAAAGCGATGGTCGTCATAAGCCGATTAATTAATAAAAACATGACAATTTACCGAGGTTTTTAACATGTTCTAATAATGTTCGCAATTAATTAATTGACTATTTAATTAATAGTCAGTAAGTTCTTCACCGAGAGCTTTTCTTGTTTTGTATTTTTTAAAGTTTTCAGTGATTAATTTTACAAACCTTTATAGGGAGGGATTTCATGAAAAATAAATTGCGGGCATCGGTTGCCAGTATGGCATTGATTGCGTCACTTGGTGTGAATGCAGTCTATGCGGCAGATGAGGCAGCGGTAGAAGAAAGAGAAGAATCTATTGCGTTCGGTGAAATTGTTGTAACAGCGCGTAAGCGGGAAGAGTCATTGCTTGAAATTCCTGTTTCAGTTACCGCAATTGCCGGGCCGGCTCTGGAGAGAGCAGGGGTTGTCTCTGTAGATGGCCTGATCGGCAGAGTACCTTCGTTGTATTTCTCGCAGAATAATTCCCGGCAATCGACTGCTGATAATGCGGCTTTAGTGATTAGAGGTGTTGGTGCAAACCCGGTTCTGGAACCATCCGTAGGTACATATCTTGATGGTATTTATTTGCCTTCACTAGGTTTTGATTTGGCACTGTTGGATGTAGAGCGGGTTGATATTTTGCGGGGTCCGCAAGGATCGCTGTTCGGGCGGAATACAGAAGGTGGTGCGATTAATATTGTCACACGCAAACCCGATGAAGAGCTTCGTGGCCGTGCGTTTGCAGAATTTGATGATCTGAAGAGTTACCGTGCAGGTGGTTCTGTTTCCGGACCGGTCATTGATGATTTGTTGTTTGTCGGCTTTTCATTTGGCGCAAGCACGACGGATGGTTTTACGCGAAATGTTTTCCTGGATGTGGACGGGGATGATCGTGATGTCGCAACAGGAAGGTTGTCTGTTCGTTTAACACCTAGTGATAGTACAGAAATTATTCTGACTGCAGACTTTCTGACAGAAAATGGTCGTGAATCAGGAACTGCTATTCCTGCTGAGGATGTTGGAGCGGGTATTGAAAATACCAGTGATGAAACATTTAATTTTGTCAGTGATTTTGCAGGGGATGCAAGTGAAGATAATGCGGGTCTGAGCTTAACTATTGAGCATGAATTCGAAAATATGGTCTTCACATCATTGACCGGTTACCGTGAAATTAACAGTAGCCGGGCCGTTGATACAGATGGTTTGGCTGAAGGTGCGTTTAATGTAAATAACGATCAGCGAACCTTTGCCGACCAGACAAGTTTCAGTCAGGAACTGCGCCTGTCTTCCAGCGGGGATGGTAATTTTGACTGGTTGGTTGGTGTCTATTATTACAATGAAGACGATAAGTTTGAAACAGACATCAACTTTGGATCAACGTTTAATCCGGATGCTCCTGGTGTGGCTATTACCAGTTCGACGCAGGATCGTGAAGGATATGCGATATTTGCTCAGGCAAACCTTGCATTGGCAGATGAGTTTATCGATTTGACTATTGGTGCACGTTATTCCGATGACAAGATTGATGGGGAACGTTTCAACTTCATCTCTATTCCCTTTCCATCAGGCTTTTTGTTTGAACGTACGAACCCTGATCCAACAGATCCAGATGCAACAGGTGAAGCCAGTGTTGAGTTTTCAAACTTTTCAGCAACAGGGCAAGCTGTCTTGAATGTCTCTGATGCTTTCAGACCATATGTCAACGTGTCACAAGGGTATAAAGGTGGCGGTTTTGATCGTTATCCAACGTCTTCCAGTCTTTATCTTCCAGTGGAAGAAGAAACAACCGTCAATTATGAAATCGGTGCAAAAGGTGTGTTGGCAGGTGGTCGTATAAGTTACGCCTTTGCAGTTTATCGTATCAATATCGATAATTTGCAACAGCCAACACAAGTGATCAACCCGGATACCGGTTTACCTGCGACAGCGATTTTCAATGCTGGTGAAGCGCATACTCAGGGTTTTGAGTTTGAAGGCAACTTCCAGGTCAATGATAATTTGTCATTTAATATCTCAGCATCACATACGGATGCCGAATTTGATGTATTCATTGACCAGGACGGTAATGACCGTAATGGTGATCCTATACCAAACGTGCCGGACTGGACCTTTAATGTCGGTGTCGATGTGGTTCTGCCAATTTCTGATACTGTAGACTTCATCGCATCCGGTAGTTACCGGTATGTGGGCTCGTATATTACGGGTTTGAATACTGCTGCTGATGCAGAATTCGAATATGACTCATATGGCATTATCGATATGGATGCAGGTTTGCGGATTGATCAACGTCATGAATTGACATTCTTTGTCCGGAATCTGGCGGATAATTATGTTGTGCTAAATCAGGGCGGCGGCAGCTTTAGCGGATTTGATTTCGCAAGAGTACATGCGCCTCGTATCTTCGGAGCCCGCATATCCACTGAGTGGTAATAATTGAAAGTATGAATTGACGGCCCATAAGATCTGGGCCGTCAATCTTTCAGAGGAATCTTGATGTCACATCTGTATGAAGTTGTCTGCAACATCAATAAAGTTCTTTTAAGGGGCTTTCTTTTTGTCGTTTTGTTCGGTTTAGGTGCGAGCATAGCTTCTGCAGATACAATGGTATTAAAAGCCGGAGGATGGCTTGATGTGCGATCTGGAAAGGTTCTTAAGCCAGCATATATTGAGGTCGATGGAGTTGAAATCGTTTCTGTTGGGACCAAGATTCAGAAAAAAGAAAATCAAAAGATAATCGACCTGGGGGATGCGGTTTTACTGCCTGGTCTTATGGATATGCACACGCATATTACGGCGCCCGATAATGTGGGACAAAGCCTGAAAGATGTAATTTTAACGCCTGCTGATTCTGCATTAATCGGGGTTGCGAATGCTCGTAAAACATTAAGAGCGGGGTTTACAACGATTAGAGATGTTGGTGCATTTGGGTTCGCCGATGTTTCTTTGGCGCGGGCTATCAATATAGGACTTGTTCCTGGCCCGGATATTTTCCCTGCTGCCCATGCAATAGGTATCATAGGGGGACATTGTGACAAGACAGGTTATGCGCCAGGTATTATAGAGACAGACTATAAAACCGGGATTGCAACAGGGGTGGATGGCTTAACTGCTGCTGTTAGATATCAGGTCCAATATGGCGCCAAAGTCATCAAGATCTGTGCAACAGCAGGTGTTCTGTCATATACTGATAATGTTGGCAATCAACAGTTATCAGATGAAGAAATCAGGGCAATCGTTGTCGAAGCGGAACGTCATGGTATAGGCGTTGCTGCGCACGCGCATGGCGCAAAAGGTATCAAGGCAGCGGTGAATGCTGGTGTGGCTTCTATCGAACATGGGTCGATCTTAACAGATGAGATAATTGAACTTATGAAGGCTAAGGGCACATTCCTGGTGCCCACAGAGTATTTGGTCGAAGCACTTAATTATGATGCTCTACCAGAAATTCTGCGCATCAAGGCAAGACATATTTTGCCAATGGCTGCCAAGAGTACCAGTCGCGCGATAAAAGCTGGTGTTCGTATTGCATTTGGCACCGATGCGGCTGTATTTCCTCACGGCGATAATGCCCGAGAATTTGCAACATTGGTGGGTCTGGGAATGTCAGAAATCGATGCTATTCAATCAGCAACCGTGAATTCAGCAGAACTATTAAGAATCAATGATCGTGGTGAAATCGCTGTTGGGAAGTTGGCAGATATTATTGCTGTGAGAAAAAATCCTCTTGAAGATATCAGGACACTTGAGAACGTTGTTTTCGTTATGAAGTCAGGTGTTATCCATAAAAATATCCTTCAATAATTATGATTAGTTTGTTCATTAATAAAAAGATTTACAGGAGACTAAGATGAGCGCGAATGCATTATGTGAGAAAAAGGGTAAGGTCGCGATTGTAACAATCAATCGTCCAGAGGTGCGAAATTGTGTCAATGATGTAACCGCTGCAGCATTAAGAGACATTTTTGACGAATTAGAGAAAGATAATTCTGTTTCAGCTGTGATCTTAACAGGTGCAGGGGACATCTCTTTCAGCAGTGGGCTTGATCTGAAACAGCTTGCAAAAGAAGGGCCGGACCTTATTCCTAAAGTGATTTTTGAAGATACGGGTTGGGCGGGTATTGGTCGTCGTCATTTTCCTAAACCTTTGATTGCTGCTGTGAATGGTATGGCTTTGGCCGGTGGACTGGAATTGACCTTGTCATGTGATTTTTCCATTGCCTCTGAAAAAGCGCAATTCGGATGTAACGAGGTTACCCTGGGGCCGATTGCAGATGCCGGTGGTGCTTTTCGTTTAGCAAACTGGATTCCGTTGCCATATGCCAAAGAAATGCTGTTAACAGGTAAAATCATTGATGCTCAGGAGGCATTGCGTATTGGGCTGGTTAATCGCGTCGTGCCTCATGATCAGTTAATGGATGTCTGTCTGGAAATTGCGGAAATTATTTGTGCGAATTCCGCTTCATCAATGCAGATCACAAAATCATTGATGGCCGAGACACTTGGTCTACATGAAGACGAAGCCTGGATCATCAATGACAGATATATGCGGGCTTCTTTTGACACACCTGACTTTATGGAAGGCCCGCGGGCTTATACAGCCAAGCGTGAGAAGAATTTTTCAGAATAAGTTCAAAAGGAAGCTTGTTATTTCTAATTCGGAGAATAGTTATGCCGGTGTCAGGCCGCTTCTGGACAGTGAAGTCATTGACATTGAGCGTTTGAAAGAGTGGTTGATGTCCTCGGTCTCAGATATCGAGGATATTCTATCTGTTAGTCGTTTTCAGGGGGGGCAGTCCAATCCCACATATTTGATCGATACTAATTTAGGTTCACTTGTTCTGCGCAGCAAACCGGTTGCTAATAAAATAAAATCTGCGCATGCCGTTGATCGTGAATACAGAGTAATGAGTGTATTGGGCCGGGAAGGTGTAGCGGTGCCGGAGATGCTGGCTTATTGTGATGATCTTGATGTGATTGGGGCAGAGTTTTACCTCATGCGTTTCATTGATGGTGTTGTGCATTGGGATCCATGTTTAGCTGATCTCAATTTAACAGACCGCAAGGGTGTCTATTATTCAATGGCGGATACTTTGGCGCAAATTCACAATGTGGACATTGATCAGTCAGGCATGCGTGATTTTGGTAAATCCGGGGATTATTTCCAGCGTCAAATTTCCCGCTGGTCAAAACAATATGATGCAGCAAAGGATGGCTCATCACCAGATATGGATAAACTGGTTGACTGGATTCGTGAAAATCCACCTCTACCATCCGGGCATGAAGCCATTATCCACGGTGATTACCGTCTTGATAATATGATTTTTTCTAAGGAAGATAACAGCCTTTTGGCTGTTATTGATTGGGAGTTGTCTACCATTGGTGATCCACTTGCCGATATCAGTTATCAATGTATGCAATGGCGTCTTGATCACAGGTTTTTTGGCGGGCTTGCGCATGTTGATCGGCTGGCACAGGGCATTCCGGATGAGGCCGAATATCTGGATCGTTATTGTCAGGCTTCTAACATTTCCATCCAAGGAAATTGGGAGCATTATGTGGTGTATAATTATTTTCGATTTGCGGCAATTTTGTATGGGGTGGCAAGACGTATAGTGGATGGCACGGCCGCTAATCCGCGGGCAAAAGAAATGGCCGCCCTGGCGGAACCCGTTGCAGTAGAAGGCTGGAAGCTTGCACAGAAAATATAAGATATTTTCTGTGCAGGTGAGATTGTTATTGTTTTCTTTCTTTTAATTCCAGTTTTGTAATGGTGCGGGCATGTACTTCGTCCGGGCCATCAGCAAGTCGTAATGTACGCTGGTTTGCATACATAGCTGCAAGTGGGAAATTTTGACATAAACCGCCCGCACCGTGGGCTTGAATAGCCATATCAAGACAGCGGCATGCAAGATCGGGCCCCACCAGTTTAATCATGGAAATTTCTTTCCTGGCTGCTTTGACACCCTTTTCATCAATCAAGTAGGCGGCTTTAAGGGTCAGCATTCGGGCCATGTCAATTTCACACCTTAATTTGGCGATCCGATCTGTCCAAAGTGATTGTTCAATCAGAGGTTTTCCGAATGCTGTTCTGCTGAATAATCTATTGATAATATATGCGAGGCCTTTTTCCGCGGCCCCAATTGATCGCATGCAGTGATGGATACGACCTGGGCCCAAACGGCCTTGCGCGATTTCGAAACCTCTTCCTTCACCTAAAAGCAAGTTCTCTTTTGGGACACGAACATTTTCAAAATGAAGTTCATAATGGCCATACGGTGCATCATCGTAACCAAACACCTGTAAGGGTTTGACTTTGGTAATGCCCGGAGTATCAAAGGGGATTAAAATCATGGATTGCCGATTGTATGTATTGGCTTCAGGATTGGATACGCCCATGAAAATAATTATTTTACACCGGGGATCACCTGCATTCGTGATCCACCATTTTTTGCCATTGATAACGTAATCATCTCCATCACGAACAATCGTAGAAGATATATTGGTTGCATCAGATGAGGCGACATCCGGTTCAGTCATGGCAAATGCGGAACGAATTTCACCATCAAGAAGTGGTTGCAGCCATTCTGATTTCTGCTCATCATTTCCATACCTGTCCAGGACTTCCATATTGCCCGTATCTGGTGCAGAACAATTGAAAACCTCTGAACACCAGTCAATATGGCCCATCATTTCGGCGAGGGGCGCATACTGCAGGTTGGTCAGGCCAGGTCCGTTTTCTGAATGTGTCAGATATAAATTCCAAAGGTCTTGCTCTTTAGCCTTTTGCTTTAATTCTTCCATTTTGGGCCAAGGCGACCATCTGTTTTCTGATGTAATATGCGCCTCATACTCAGCTTCTGCAGGCTCAATGTGTTCTTTCAGAAATTTTTTAAGGCGGTTGCCAATTTCGGAAGGTTGTTCGATATCAAAGATATTCATGGATCAGATTATCCTATAATAGCATTGTAATTAATTGATTAATTAATTAATATAATAAGCTGATATAATGTTAATATCAAGCCATGATTATGGGTTATGATTGATGGGAAATGTCTGGAATAAGTGAATGGTAAAAGGTCCTGATAGTCTGGTAGAATTAGTCGGTAGTCACTCTGCCACGGTCTTCGAAATTTTTATGGCAAGAACCCGTAAAAACCCAGATGATATCTTTTTAATATGGGAAGATAAGCATTGGTCCTATGCTGAATCTTATGAATTATGCTGTTCTGTTGCGAACCAGCTTTTGTCATTGTGTGAGGAGGTTGGGTCCGGTGCCAAAAATAATCCCAGAATTGTCAGTTATTTGAGTAACCGGCCAGAAGCTATTTGGCTTTGGTTGGGGACCTTGTTTGCTGGTTTGGTTTATGTACCTTTGAACAGGGCTTTGAAAGGGGGGCTTCTAAAAGAGCATTTTATAAAGGCGGAAGGCAGCTTGTTTGTCTCCGAACAATCAGCAGTTGAAAACCTTGAAGAGACATTCAAGAGGGTAAACCTTGGTAACTTGGTTATGGTTGATCAATATTTTGAAGAAAGCAATTTAGATTTCGATAAGTTGCACCCGATTAACTGGTCGGGAACAGACCAAAAAATGTTACCGGCAATTGAACGGTCTGCGGATGATTTAGCAACAATCATGTTTACGTCAGGTACAACAGGCAAATCAAAGGGTGTCTGTATTCCTCAAAATCAATATTGTCGCGGGGCGGCGCGGATTGTGGATGGTTTTGGTTTAAATTCCGCCGATGTTTTTCATAACTGGTTACCACTTTGCCATTTGGGTGGGCAGCTTCATATGACCATTACGGCGGTCATATGTGGCGGCACAGTGGCTTTATTCCCGACCTTTTCACGATCAGCATTTTGGGATCAGATTGAAAAAACCAAAAGCAGTGTTCTATGTGGTTTCGCGGCAATAATGAATTTAATCTGGTCTTTGCCAGGTCGTAAAGATGAAGAAAAATCTTCCCTGCGTGTGGGCATCATTGCGGGTATTCCCAGGGAATTACATAAGCCTTTTGAAGATCGTTTTGGTATTCGCTTGGGAGAGAACTATGGGATGACAGAGGCAGATCCTTTAACGCTACCCGGGCCTTCACCCTGGAAAAAAGAGTGCAGTGGTTTTCCTAATCCGGACTTTGAAATGCAAATCAGAGATGCTCAGGGGACTGTTCTGAAAGCAGGTGAAATTGGGGAAATATATTTTCGTCCACGAGTGAAGTCTGTCGGTTTTCTCGGCTATATGGGGAATTTAAATGCTTATGATCATGATGAATGGTGCAATACCGGTGACCTGGGCATTATTGATCAGCATGGATATCTGACATTTATGGGTCGTCAGGGAAGTTATATTCGCCATAAAGGGGAAAATATTTCTGCGGAGGAGCTTCGAGAAGTCTTAACCTCTTTTGAAGGTATTAAGGAATGTGTTGCCGTTGGGGTCCCATCTGATCTGGGCGAAGAAGATGTGAAAGTTTGTTACGTTTTGGAGCCACAAAGTAATGTTCTTCCTGAACAGCTTCATGCTTATGCTTGTCAAAAACTGGCTAAATTTATGGTGCCCAGATATTATGCCAAACTTGATAAAATGCCCCGCAATAATCTGGGCAAAATCATTTTGAAAGAGCTTAAGGATGAAACCCCCGGTACATGGGATAGCCTTTCTCGTTAAGCTCTTTCATATATCAGATTAAATCTCATTTTATCGTGAGTGGATATTTTGTGCCCTTTCATCCTCAGAAATGGCATTTCTGGATTCTTTACTTAATGTCCAAATCAAAAATCCAATTATGACCCAGGCGATAATAGCGATGAATTCAAAAGGTATCGTCACAACGCTTTGTTGCCATATTGAATAGCTGGCTAACACAATGAAAGATAAAGCTATAATGATTGCCAATTTCAATGTGAAAGCTGGATTGGGTACTGAAAAGGGGCGTTTCAAATCCGGGTGGGTCTTTTGCAATTTGATCGTGACCAGAGCGACAATCAGATACAAAAACGCATAAATAAGGCCGATCATGTTAATGATAATTGCGATGCTGTTTTGACCAAGTAACGATCCCAAAAAACTCATGATTGCGACAAATAGGATGGAAGATTTTGGGATACCCCGTTTCTGATCAACAATTGAAAACCAGGGTGAAATAATTCTCGATCTGCCAAGTGCGAAGAGCACTCTTGTGGCCGCATAAAAACACGCATTCCAGCTAGTAAGAATACCAACAAGGCCGGTAATTAAAACCAGATGTCCAATGATTGGTGTGGGTGCCACGGCGTATAATGCATCCGCAACGGGCAGTTCCGCATTTTGTAATTCCAGTCTGGGTAAAGACATGGCTGTGGCCAGAATTACGCCGCTGTAAAAAATGGCTGCGGCTAATAGCACCATTAATAAAGTATTCCCGAATTTTGATAAATTATCCAAAGATGATAATTCACCTAGGGCCTGAGGGAGTAAATTAAAACCTCCATACCAAACGGGCACGACGGCCAGCATCGCAAAAACACCCATTAGACTAACCGAAGTACTTCCTTCTAAAAAAGTAGGGGACAGGTTAGATATATCTCCATAAATCAGGGCAACACATAAGAACAACAACCATACGGCAAGGAATATCCAGGTGAATATTTCCTGGAACCTTGCCATGGTTGCACCGCCTCTGGAGTTAATCAGGTAAAAGGCAAATGTTCCCAGAGCAGAAACGATATTATCAAATACAGTAATTTCTTTACCCATTATGGAATATAATGCAGGGCCTGTAGGAATCGGGAACAGGACTGTGATGAGCCAAGCGGCGGCTATTCCCAAAAAAGCGCAGATGGAAATATAAATCAGTGCTAAAAACCAGCCGACAATGAAACTACCTTTGGTACCAAACCCTTCATAAGCGTAAACAATATCGCCCCCTGAATGAGGGAAGGCGCTGCCAAGTTCACCATAACAAAAAGATATAATTGATATGGCGAAGGCACCAATTAAAAAGGCAATAATGGCGCCTATGGGGCCCGCGGTACTGATCCATACACCAGCCATAATCATCCAGCCGACACCAATGATCGAGCCAAATCCAATTGTGAAGAGCTGGCGATATTTTATTTGCTTATTTAGTTGAGCAGTCATTATGAGTCTCCTCTATTTTGTTTATCGCGATTAAGCGATTTCAATTATGAGAGGGACGACAGAAGAAATAGCCGGAAAGATTATTGTTCTGAGCGGTAACCAACAATTCTCAGGCCAACATCTCCGTATTCCGAAGCAATTGTCTCAATTGTTTTTTTGCCAGTAGGGTCTACCCAGAAAATCAGGTGTTCACACATACCAATAATGGCAAAATATGCAGAGACTTCTGAAGGTGTATCGAAAACACCTTTGTTAATACCTTCACGGATCGTTTTACGTAAAATATCAAGATGCTGTGTCTCAAGATCCTTTAAGCGATTTCGTTGCTCAAGCGATAATAAAGACTCTCGTCTGCGCATACCATATACAAGAGCCGCATATGTTGGTGCTACTTCATGAATATGCCGAAATTGAAACAGGATATGGCGCTTAATAAATTCGACCAGTGCTTCTGCAGGGTTGTTTTCTATTAATTCGGTAACAGGAAGACAATGATCGCGTAAGGCAATAACGGTTTTTTCTAATCCTTTGAACAGCATGTCCTGTTTATTGTCAAAGTGATAGTATATCGCAGCACTGGTAAGATCAGCTCTTTCGGCTATGGTTTTAATGCTTGTCGCTTCAAAGCCAAGCTCACCAAACAATGACATTGCAGAAGCCAGAATCGTTTCATCAACAGGTTGATCATTCGGGTCTCTTTTGCGTCGTGCCATATACTACATCCTTTTAGCCATTTTAAGACTAACAAGGAATATTAGCAAAGGAAACCTCCGTCAACGGTTAAAGTCGCTCCTGATATGTAACTGGCCATTGGTGAAGATAAAAATAATATTGATTTTCCTATTTCTTCTGGCGTTCCCCATCGTCCCAGGGGAATAGTATTCGTAACAGTCTCCTTTCTGTTTTGATTTTCATGTGTAATTTGCGTTAGTTTTGTCTCCACAAACCCCGGGGCAACCATATTTACCCGAATGGATTTATGTGCCCAGGCTTTTGCAAGGGTTTGCGTTAACATCATTAAACCTGCTTTTGATGCGCTGTAAGCCGGGTTTCCGATAGTTGCCCTTAAAGAGGCAATTGAGCCAATATTGACAATATTGCCGCCTCTTTCGGAAAGGTGGGATTTATATTTTGTACATATGGCCATGATTGAATTGAGATTGGTATTAATTACACTGTCAAAAACTGTAGGCTCATATTCCTTTCGCCCGTACTCAACAGTACCAATACAATTCACAAGTACATCAAGATTCTGTTGAACAAGAGTAAGGTTCGTGACCGCATTTGGGTCGGTCACATCCAATTGCAGGTATTGCAAACCATCAAGATTATGATCGTAATGGTCAGGGGAGGGGCGTGTGCCGGTGATGGTGACAATAGCATTGTTTGATTGGAATAGTTTTGCTGTTGCAAGACCAATTCCGCTGGCACCGCCGG
>Ga0207422_1003666_pt1 | contig 14748 bp, 15 predicted proteins | sample MarCyaLeptolynsp_FD_187757 | JGI IMG/M metagenome (GOLD analysis project Ga0207422, IMG submission 187757) | Marine cyanobacterial communities from Panama - species 1 Leptolyngbya sp. (SPAdes) | ecosystem: Environmental > Aquatic > Marine > Unclassified | place: Panama: Panama City | collected...
CGGCGAGACGCTGGCGGAACCAGGCGCCGTAGAAGGCAGGGATGTCGGTCTTGTAGCTCGCGGAGACGATCACGGCGGCGCTCATCGGGACGGGCATGGTAAACGCCACCTTGGGCCGCGAATCCGCAGCCCGCAACGCTTGCGTCCGCGTTTGGCCCCACTATATACGGTCCAATCCAGACATTACTCCCCGCATGGGGGCGCCCATGGCGCTTTCGAGGCCACGGCCGCCTGCCGCTGAAGAGAGGATCGCATGAGCAAAGTTATCGGAATCGATCTCGGCACGACGAACTCCTGCGTCGCCGTCATGGACGGCGCCAGCTCCAAGGTTATCGAAAACGCCGAGGGTGGACGCACCACGCCCTCCATGGTCGCCTTCGCCGATGGCGGCGAGCGCCTGGTCGGCCAGGCCGCCAAGCGTCAGGCGGTGACCAATCCCGAGAAGACGCTGTTCGCCATCAAGCGCCTGATCGGCCGCCGCGCCGACGACACCGCGTCGAAGAAGTTCAACGACCTCGTCCCCTACAAGGTCGTCCCCGGCGACAACGGCGATGCGTGGGTTGAACTGGATGGGTCGAAGTACAGCCCGGCCCAGATCTCCGCGATGATCCTCACCAAGCTGAAGGAGGACGCGGAAGCTTATCTCGGTGAGAGCGTGACCCAGGCGGTCATCACCGTCCCGGCCTATTTCAACGACGCCCAGCGCCAGGCGACCAAGGATGCCGGCAAGATCGCTGGCCTCGACGTGCTGCGGATCATCAACGAGCCGACGGCGGCCTCGCTGGCCTATGGCCTGGACAAGAAGGCGTCCGGGACGATCGCGGTCTACGACCTCGGCGGCGGCACCTTCGACGTCTCCGTCCTCGAGATTGGCGACGGCGTGTTCGAGGTGAAGTCGACGAACGGCGACACGTTCCTCGGCGGTGAGGATTTCGACCAGCGTCTGATCGACTACCTGGCCGACGAGTTCAAGAAGGAGAACGGCATCGACCTGCGCGCCGACCGGCTGGCGCTGCAGCGCCTCAAGGAGGCGGCCGAGAAGGCGAAGATCGAGCTGTCCTCCTCGCAGCAGACCGAGGTCAACCTGCCGTTCATCACGGCCGACCAGTCCGGTCCGAAGCACCTCAACATCAAGGTCACCCGCGCCAAGCTGGAGGCCCTGGTCGACGACTTGGTCCAGCGCACCATCGCGCCGTGCAAGTCGGCGCTGAAGGATGCCGGCCTGTCGGCGGGCGAGATCGACGAGGTGATCCTGGTCGGCGGCATGACCCGCATGCCGAAGATCATCGAGACCGTGAAGAGCTTCTTCGGCAAGGATCCGAACCGGGGCGTGAACCCGGACGAGGTCGTCGCCTCCGGTGCGGCGATCCAGGCCGGCGTGCTCAAGGGCGAGGTCAAGGATGTCCTGCTCCTGGACGTCACCCCGCTGTCGCTCGGCATCGAGACCCTGGGCGGCGTGTTCACCCGCCTGATCGACCGCAACACCACGATCCCGACGAAGAAGTCGCAGACCTTCTCGACCGCCGAGGACAACCAGACCGCGGTGACCATCCGGGTGTTCCAGGGCGAGCGCGAGATGGCGGCGGACAACAAGATGCTCGGTCAGTTCGACCTGGTCGGCATCCCGCCGGCGCCACGCGGCGTGCCGCAGGTCGAGGTCACCTTCGACATCGACGCAAACGGCATCGTCAACGTTTCGGCCAAGGACAAGGCGACCGGCAAGGAGCAGCAGATCCGCATCCAGGCCTCTGGGGGTCTGTCCGACGCCGATATCGAGCAGATGATCAAGGATGCCGAGGCCAACGCCGCCGACGACAAGAAGCGCCGCGAACTGATCGAGGCGCGCAACCAGGCGGACAATGCCATCCACGCCACCGAAAAGACCCTTGCCGACTTCGGCGACAAGGTCGATCCGGCCGACAAGGCGGCGGTGGAGAGCGACCTGGCGGCGCTGAAGACCGCCATGGACGGCGACGACGTCGAGGACATCCAGGCCAAGCTCCAGGCCCTGCAGCAGTCGTCGATGAAGCTGGGCGAGGCAATGTACAAGGCCCAGCAGGAGGCCGCGGCCGGCGACGACGCCGGTGGCGGTGACGCCGGCGGGCCGGAGCAGCCGTCCGACCAGGGGTCGAGCGCCGATGACGTCGTCGACGCCGACTTCGAGGAAGTCGACGACCAGGATCGCAACAAGTCGGCCTGATCCGGCAGCGGTTGACACGCGTGGCTCGGCGCCATCCGATCGCGGATCGGCGCCGGGTGGCGCGGTCAGACCCGAGCATGTCAGGTTCACGACATCGGATGCGATACTGGGGGCGGTGACGAGCGATGGCGAAGCGCGACTATTACGAGGTGCTGGGCGTCGACCGCGGCGCCGACAAGGACACCCTGAAGAAGGCCTATCGCAAGCTGGCGATGCAGTACCACCCGGACCGCAATCCGGGTGACGAGGAGGCCGAGCGCAAGTTCAAGGAACTGAACGAGGCCTATGACGTCCTGAAGGACGACGAGAAGAAGGCCGCCTACGATCGTTTCGGTCACGCAGCGTTCGAGGGCGGCGGCCCGCGTCCGGGCGGCGCCGGGTTCGAGGGCTTCTCCGGCGGCTTCGCCGATATCTTCGAGGAGATGTTCGGCGAGTTCATGGGCGGCGGTGGCCGGCGCGGGGCCAGCCCTGGGCGCGGCTCCGACCTGCGCTACAACATGACGGTCGGCCTGGAGGACGCGTTCAACGGCAAGCAGGCCGAGATCCGCGTGCCTACTTCAGTAGTTTGCGATTCCTGCGACGGTACTGGCGCGGAGAAGGGATCGCGACCGGTCACGTGTCCGACCTGCGGCGGTCGCGGCAAGACCCGCACCCAGCAGGGTTTCTTCACCATCGAGCGCACCTGTCCCACCTGCGGCGGCCAGGGCCAGGTCATCGAAAATCCGTGTCGGTCCTGCAACGGTTCCGGTCGCCAGCGCAAGGAGAAGACCCTGTCGGTCAATATCCCGGCGGGCGTGGAGGACGGCACCCGCATCCGTCTGCAGGGCGAGGGCGAGGCCGGGATGCGCGGCGCGCCGCCCGGCGACCTGTATCTGTTCCTGAACATCCAGCCGCATCCGATCTTCCAGCGTGAGAACGCCGACATCTACTGCCGGGTGCCGCTGGAGATGGTGACGGCGTCGCTCGGCGGCGCGATCGAGGTGCCGACGATCGAGGGCGGCCGGGCCAAGGTCTCGGTGCCGGCGGGCACCCAGAGCGGACGGCAGTTCCGCCTGCGCGGCAAGGGCATGTCCGTGCTGCGCTCGCCGTCGCGCGGCGACATGTATGTCGAGGTCCAGGTCGAGACCCCGGTCAACCTGACCGAACGCCAGCGCGAGCTGCTCGAGGAGTTCCAGAAGGAGAGCGGCTCGGAGAAGACGAGCCCGCAGAGTCACGGCTTCTTCGACAAGGTGAAGGAGCTTTGGGAAGACCTCCGCGAGTAGACCGATCGCTCCGGATCGGTGGTACTACCCCGAGGTTTTCCGCGGCTTTCAGCGGTAGTGCCGTTGAATCAACGGATCCGTTCGCGCTCGATCGCGGTGACCATGGCGCGACCCTCGCGCTCCAGGAAGGTGATCGCCGCCCCGGTCATCGCCAGCGCATAGCGGACCGTGAACCGCTGACCTTCCGAGAGTTCGCCGGTGGGCAGGCCCCGTAACCGGCGCTGTTCCCCGCGCAAACCGGCCAAACGTTCGTCCACGACCCGGTGAACGTCGTCCATGTCCAGCAGGTGGGCGAAGAACATCGCGGTCATGAAGGGGGAGCGCAGAACCTCGTCACCGGACGCCTTGGAGACCGACTCGAACAGCGATGTGCGGCCGGAGTCGGTCAATCTGAACACGCGTTTCTCCAAGGCGACGTCGGCGGCGCCCACCACCTCGATTTCGCCCTTGGCGGCGGCCTTCGCGAGGGCCGGATAGATCGCTCCGAGGCTGGCATGGGCGAAGTGGCCGAACCATTCCTGGACGGCCTTGCGGATGCCGTATCCCGTCGTCTCGCCGAAGCTCAGAACGCCCAGGCACAAAGTTCGCACATCCACCGAATTCGCCCCGAAAGTTAAAAGTAACGAGCCGAAAAAAATACTAACATCAATTAAATATGATTGCGATAGCGTCATCGCGGTCGCGGCGCGACAATGGGACGTGGTGGCCAGTGGCGGACGCCTGGGCCGGCGCGACGATGTCATGGCGGGAGAGCGGGAATGGGGTTGAGGATCGGCGTTTTCGGCAGCACGGGACGCATGGGGCGGATGGTCACCCGTGCCGTGACGGAGGCCGACGGAATGACCGTCGCCGCGGGGGCAGACCGGCCCGGTAGTGCCGATATCGGCACCGATCTGGGGGGGCTCGCCGGGGTCGGGAGCCTGGGCGTGGCGGTGACCGACGACATCGAGGCGGTGCTCGGCTGTGATGTGGCGATCGACTTCACCCTGCCGGCCGCGACGCTCACCCACGCGGCTCGGGCGGGCGACCGGGGCACGGCCCTGGTGATCGGCACCACCGGCCTCGACGCCGAACAGGAGGCGATCCTCGCGGAACACGCCCGCAAGACCGCCATCGTCTACGCCCCGAACATGAGCCTGGGGGTCAATCTGCTCTTCGCGGTGGTCGAGAAGGTCGCCCGGTCGCTGGACGAGGCCTGGGACATCGAAGTCGTCGAGATGCACCACAACCGGAAGGTCGACGCGCCGTCGGGCACCGCGCTCGGCCTCGGGCGCGCCGCGGCCAAGGGGCGCGACCGCCGCTTCGACGATGTCGCCGTCCTGTCGCGTGAGGGCATGACGGGTCCGCGCGAGCGCGGTCAGATCGGTTTCGCAACATTACGCGGCGGCGATGTCGTCGGCGATCACACGGTGATCTTCGCCGGATCGGGGGAGCGGGTGGAGATCGGTCACAGGGCCGGCGGACGCGACGTCTTCGCGGCCGGCGCCGTCGCGGCGGCGCGCTGGGTCGCCGGCCGGGCACCGGGTCTGTACACCATGCGCGACGTGCTCGGGATCGACGACTAGAGACGAGTAGGACGAAACGCGTCTTGCCGTGACCGACACCCTAGGCGGGTTGCCTGGGTTCGTCCGGGAACACGGGTGCCGCCGCGCGCTCTAGGCCCGCGCGTAGAACCTCGGCCAGCCCGGACTTCTCCTCCGCGCCGAGAAAGGCGCCGATCTCCAAGCCGCGGCCGCGGGAGCGCAGCGTCAATCGGCTGGCCATCGAATGCCCCGCCTCGATGTCGATCGCCAGCCACGCCGCCGGCAGCACGTAGCGCCGCTTCCGGCCGGCCGGATCGACCTTGACCACCTCGATCTCCCGTCCGGTGAGGCGGATCGTCTCGTAGGCGCGGGCGGCCCGGAAGTTCAGGCGGAAGGCGAGGTAGACCAGGGCAACATCGGCGCCGAAGAAGCCTAGGACCGGCCAGGCGCCCGAGAGGAAGAAGGCGAGGCCGATCGCGAAGGACAGGCCGGCCACGGCGGTCATCAGAACCACGAAGCCGGTCGGCGACAGGGATCGATGAGGATACAAAACGAGATCGAGAACCGGCGGATCGGTTGGTGGGAAAGGCCCCGGTGCGGCGGTTGGCGCGATCATGCCATCAGCATAGCGCCGTAAGGCCGCGTCCGGTCAATCGCGACAATTGCGGCCTCCGGTCGCGCCGGCTAAACAGGGCCATGCCCCGCGCGATGACCAAAGCCCAGATCGAGACGTTTTTCGCCACGCTTCAGGCGGACAATCCCGAGCCGAAGGGTGAGCTTGACTGGGTGAATCCCTTCACTCTGCTGGTGGCCGTGGTGCTGTCGGCGCAGGCAACCGATGTCGGGGTCAACAAGGCGACCAAGGCCCTGTTCCCGATCGCCGACACGCCGGAGAAGATGCTCGCCCTGGGACTCGACGGGGTGCGGGAGCACATCAAGACCATCGGTCTGTTCAACGCCAAGGCCAAGAACGTCATCGCGCTCTGTGAGCTGCTGATCGCCGAGCACGGCAGCGAGGTGCCGCGCGATCGCGAGGCGCTGGAGGCGTTGCCAGGCGTCGGCCGCAAGACCGCCAACGTGGTGCTGAACATCGCCTTCGGCGAGCCGACGATCGCGGTCGACACGCACCTCTTCCGGGTCGCCAATCGCACCGGGCTGGCCGCCGGCAAGACGCCGCTGGCGGTGGAGAAGGCGCTGCTGAAGAAGGTGCCGGCGGCGTACCTGCGCCACGCCCATCACTGGCTCATCCTGCATGGCCGGTACATCTGCAAGGCCCGCAAGCCACGCTGTCCCGACTGCGCCGTTCAGGCCGTGTGCAATTTCAAGGACAAGACGCCCGCCGCCTGAGCGCCGCAAATTCCGCAGTCGCCTCGGTCAGCTCTCGGCGTGCTCGGACCGGGCCTTCCACAGGTCGTCGAGGCAGACCTGCATCTCCGCCGAACGCGGGGTGTGGACGTCACGGGCCTCCACATGCAGCAGGGCGAGCCCCGCCTCGGAGCGGTACCAGAACAGGTCCATCACGCAGCCGTGGACGGAGTACTGCCAGATGGTCGCGCCGCCATCCTGCCGCACGAAGCTTGGCGGGCCGATCAGCTGCTTCACGCCGGCGGGGTCGAGGGCCCGCATCGCCATGGCGTCGCGCAGGGCCACTGGCCGGGGGGCCGGGCCGCGCGCCGCGACCATGGCGCCGGTCTCCGGCTCCGCGGCCGGGGCGGCGACACGCGGGGTCGCCGTCGGTTCCGGGGTCGTTACGCAGGCGGACAGGGTGAGGGCCGCGATCAGGGTCAGCGCACCGGGAGCGAGCGCGCGCAGGCGGGTCATGCGGCGCTCACTCTTGGGCCAGAGGGCTGATGTCGCCCTTGATCACACCGCCAAGCTCAACCTCCAGCTTGTTGAAGCGAACCGTGCCCTCGAGGACACCGGACGCCTTGACGGTCAAGGTGCCGCGCACCGTCAGGTCGCCCTCGAAGCGGCCGGCGATCGTCGCCTCCTCGATCGTCACCTTGCCCTTGTAGAGCCCGGTATCGGTGACCTCGAGCGACTGGCTGTGTTCCAGCGTCGCCTGGACCGTGCCTTCGACGACAAGCGTGTCGCAGGCGGTGATCTCTCCGGAGAGCGAGATGTCCTTGCCGACCAGGAGGCGCTTGCTCTCCTCGTTGCCGCGGTTGGCGCCGCGGCGCGGCGGCGCGCCGGGAATGTCGGCGGCGGAGCGGCGCGGGATCTCCGGCACGAAGCCCTGGCCGGGCGAACGGGGAGGGGTCGAAGCGGACATGGCCGAACCTTTCGAGTCGGACGCGCCTGGCGTCGAGGGCTCAGGTGTTGAGGGACCGGACTTCATCGATGGGGAACTCGCCCCCGCCGTCGCGCCGGCGCCGCCCGCGAACGGGGTGACGTCCGCGCCGGCGGCACTTGAGTCGGGCTTCTGGGAATCAAGGCCATCCAGCACCGGTTCGATGCTGTCGTCACGCGGCAGTTCGGATGCTCTGCGGCGCCGAAACATGGCTGATCTCCTTATTGAGCGCAGGCGGCTAAGCAGTTGCCGTTCCGGTATTATCCTGGAACGGTTCGGCGTCGCAACCGTTCATGTTCGTGGAGCGCAAAAGCGGTTGCGACAACGGGAGTTGTGAGGTTCACCACAGGGATCGCCGAGAGGGCGGCGATCACCACGCCCCCCAGGAACAACGCGCCCCGATTCGCGCGACGGAAGGCCTTCAACGCCGCCCGGTCGAGCTGGCGCTGACCGACCATCTCGGCGTATTCGCGGCCGAGCAGATAGCCGTTCAGCCCGAGGAAGATCAGCAGATTGAGGCCGGGCAGGATGAGGTAGAGCGGCAGGGCGAGCAGGTTCAGCCCGATCGACAGCGCGGCGAACCGCAGCCCATCGCCGATCACCTCGCCCAGGGGCACGCTCCGCGGCGCCGGCGTATCGGCGTAGTGACGGTCCTGAACCGCATCGGCGACCCGGTCGGCGAACAACCCGCTGACCAGTTGCACCGACCCGGGGAAGAAGATCAGCGCGAGCACGAACGTCCCGATCGCGCCGAGCCATACGATCAGGTCGTCGAGCCAGCCGGTGCCGGTCTCGGCCAGCATCGACAGCACCGCGCCGACGGCGACGGCGAGGCCGGCGATCACCGCCAGGCTGGCACCGATGGCGAGAACCAGGACCGACCGCAGGCGCGGATCGCTCAACTGGTTCAGGGTGAGGGAGATCGAATGGAACATCTGCGCTCTCTTGCTGGTCGGCCGGCATCTGCGGCATATGGGGAGCCGGCACGGTTGAAACCACGAAGGCCGCGGGCGTTCAAGACATCCGTCGGCCCTTGGCGGCGGGAGATCGGTACCCGTCGCCGCAATCGGGCGGCCGGGGCCGCTGGAGCCAATCAGGTTTTGACGCGATCGCGAGCGATCGCGACGAGGCGTGGGAATACGCTTCATCTTATTGAAGGAGAGCGTGATTCCGTCTTGGACGATCCTGTTCTAGTGTGCCGCCGTGCTCCATCCCTCGAACTCCGCTGGAGATCTTCATGACCAAGAGCCTTGATGTCGTGGCCATCGGCAACGCCATCGTCGATGTGATCTCACGCTGCGACGACGTCTTCCTGACGGCGCAGGCGGTCGAGAAGGGGGCGATGACCCTGATCGATGCCGAGCGATCGGAATCGCTTTACGCCGCCATGGGGCCGGGCATCGAATCCTCCGGCGGGTCGGCCGGCAACACCGCCGCCGGTCTCGCGGCGCTGGGCAGCCGGACCGGTTACATCGGCAAGGTGCGCGACGACGTGCTGGGCAAGGTGTTCCGCCACGACATCACCGCCCAGGGCGTGCGGTTCGACACCGCGGCGGCCGTCGACGGCCCGCCGACGGCGCGCTGCCTGGTGCTTGTCACGCCGGATGCCCAGCGGTCCATGAGCACCTATCTGGGCGCCTGCGTGAACCTGACCCCGGGGGACATCTCCGAGGACCTGATCGCCGAGGCCCAGGTGATCTACCTGGAGGGCTATCTGTGGGATCCGCCGGAAGCCAAGAAGGCGTTCGTGAAGGCCGCCGAGATCGCCCATCGCACCGGCGGCAAGGTGGCGCTGTCGCTCTCCGACTCCTTCTGCGTCGACCGTCACCGCGAAGACTTCAAGGAGCTGGTGAAGCACCACGTCGACATCCTGTTCGCCAACGAGGCGGAGTCGCTGTCGCTGTTCGAGACCGAGCGGTTCGACGACGTGCTGCAGGCGGTTCGTTTCGAAGTCGAGACGGCCGCGCTCACCCGCAGCGAGAAGGGCGCCGTGGTCGTCCATCGCGACGAGGTGCATGTGCTGGACGCCGAGCCGGTGGACCGGGTGATCGACACCACCGGCGCCGGCGATCTCTATGCCGCCGGGTTCCTGCACGGCTACACCGCCGGCAAGGATGCGGTGACCTGCGGTCGGATGGGCGGGATCTGCGCCGCCGAGATCATCAGCCATGTGGGCGCCCGCCCCGAGGCCGATCTCAAGGCGCTGGTCGCCGAGAGACTCGGTTAGGCCGGTTCACTGCCCGGCTCGGCCGCCGTGGGGTCGGGCAGCACCCAGATCAGGACCAGGAGCAGCGGCAGGCCGAGCAGGGCGATACCGGCGGTGATACCGAAAAACAGCGCCCAGTCGCCGCCGAGCTCGTCGACGATGATGCCGGCGGAGGCCGCGAACCAGATCCGCGCCAGGTTGCCGAGCGAATTGAGCAGCGCGTACTGGGTCGCCGAGTAGGCGGTGTTGCAGAGGCTCGCCAGATAGGCAACGAAGGCGACCGTCGCCAGGCCGCCGGTGAAGTTGTCGGCGATCACCGCCAGCGCGAAGACGCTCATGTCCTGGCCGGCGGTCGCCAGGTAGGCGTAAGCGAGGTTGGTCGCGGCGGCGGCCAGACCGCCCGCCAGCAGCGCGCGGAAGGTGCCGGCGCGCTTCACCAGCACGCCGCCCATGAACACCCCGACGCACACCGCCGCGAGGCCGAAGACCTTGGTCACGTCGGCGATCTCGGTCAGCTCGAAGCCGAGTTCGCGGTAGAACACGAAGGCCATGCGGCCGAGCAAGGCGTCGCCGAACTTGAACACGAAGACGAAGACCAGGATCATCAGCCACCAGTCTCGCCGCATGAAATCGGTGAACGGGTCGATCAGGGCCTCGCGCAGCCAGATCGCCATCCGCCGGGCGCGGGTCAGCGTCGGGTCGCCGCCGGTGGGCATCGGGTCACGGGGCGTGGGCTCCGGCGCGACCAGCGTGGCGGCGACCGCGATCAGAAGCGTGCAGGCCAGGACCATGTACGTGATGTTCCAGCCGAGGCTGTCGGCGAGATAGAGCCCGCCGGCGCCGCCCACCAGGGTGCCGCCGATATGCCAGCCCCAGATCGCGACCGCCGATCCGGCGCCGAACTCGTCCGGGTTCAGGATGTCGACGCGATAGGCGTCGATCACGATGTCCTGGGTGGCCGACACGAAGGCGACGAAGACGCAGGCCAGCGCCACCATGGCGACATCGTCGGCCGGATCGGTCAGGCCGAGGAACACGATCGCCGCCATGAGCGCGAGCTGGGTGACCAGTGCCCAGCCGCGCCGGCGGCCGAGCCGGTCCGTGAGACCCGGCAGGCGCAGCCGGTCGATCAGCGGCGCCCACAGGAAGTTGATCGCATAGGCGGTCGTCGCCAGGCTGAACAGACCGACGCTGGAGCGCGTGAACCCCGCATCCGTCAGCCATATCGAGAGGTTCGAGTAGACCAGCGGCGCCGGTAGGCCGGAGGCGAAGCCGAAGACCAGGATGATCAGCATCCGCCGGTCGAGATAGACCCGGGCCGCGGATGCCCATGAGGAACGGTCGCTCGCCATCGCCCTGCGTTACCTGAGTCGCCCGTCCTTGCCCAGCGCCTTTTGGGATCGTCTCCCGCCCGATCCGGGCCGGTGCGGCCGGGCGCGGGGTTCGGCGATGCACCGGTGACCGGCGCCCTGGCCTGGGCGATGGATCCCGGATCAGGCCAGCGCGTTGGCGTCCAGCGCGTAGCCGGCCGAGCGGACCGTGCGGATCATGTCGTCGTCGCTGTCGCTGTTGAGCGCCTTGCGCAGCCGGCGGATATGGACGTCCACCGTGCGCGGCTCAACATAGACATCCGGTCCCCACACCGTGTCGAGCAGCTGCTCGCGCGAGAACACCCGGCCGGGATGCTCCAGGAAGTGGCGCAGCAGCCGGAACTCGGTCGGGCCCAGGTGGACGTCGCGCTCGCTGCGCTTCACCCGATGTGCCGCCAGGTCCATGGTCAGGTCGCCGAACCGCAGGATCTCGTCCTCGGTCGACGGCCGGGCCCGCCGCAGCACCGCCCGCACCCGGGCGACCAGCTCGGCCGGGCTGAATGGCTTGGTGACATAGTCGTCGGCCCCGGAGTTCAGGCCGCGGACCCGATCACCCTCCTCGCCCCGGGCGGTGAGCATGATGATCGGGATGTTCTTGAGGTCGGGGGCGCGGCGCAGGCGCCTGCAGGCCTCGATGCCGGAGAGCAGTGGCAGCATCCAGTCGAGCAGGATCAGGTCCGGTCGGCGTTCTGTCGCCACCAGCAGCGCCTCCTCGCCATCGCCCGCCTCGATGACGCGGAATCCCTCGCGCTCAAGGTTGTATCGCAACAGTGTGACGATCGCGGCCTCGTCCTCGACGATCAGGATCAGCGGTTTCATCGGTCACTCACTCGCAAGCTAGGAAGATCCATCGCCGGAATCCAAGTCGTCGGAACCCAGGTCATCGGCCTCCGACGGCCGGACGACGGCGAAGCTGCTTTGGTCCCCCTTCGGACGCGCGCCCTCGAGGCGGCGGCCCGTCTCCTGGAAGTAGACGGTCTCGGCGATGTTGGTCCCGTGATCGCCGATCCGCTCGATGTTCTTGGCGACGAAGAGAAGATGGGCGCAGGCCGTGATGTTGCGCGGATCCTCCATCATGTACGTCAGCAGTTCGCGGAACAGGCTGGTGTACATCTGGTCGATCTCTTCGTCGCGCTGCCACGCGACCATCGCCCTCTCGACATCACTTTCGGTGTAGGCGTCGAGCACGTCGGTGATGATCCGGTGGGTCAGCCGGCCCATCCGCGCGATCCCGTTCACCGGCCCCACTTCCGGCAGCTGCGACAGCGCCGAGGCCCGCTTGGCCACATTGGTCGCGTAATCGCCCATGCGCTCCAGGTCGTGGCTGATCTTCAGCGCCGCCAGGATCGCCCGCAGGTCCTGGGCCACCGGCTGGCGCAGCGCCAGCATGCGCAGCGTCAGGGCCTCGACCTGATCCTCCATGGCGTCGATCGCGTGGTCGGCCTCGACACAGCGCGCCGCCATCGCCTCGTCGCGCCGGGCGATGGCCTGGATGGCGTTGGCCAGCTGCTCCTCGACCAGGCCGCCCATCCGCGAGATCACGGAGCGCAGCTCGTCCAGTTCGTGGTCGAACGAGGAAACGATATGGCTTTCGGACATGGATCACTGCTCCCGGATCGGTAGGGGCCGCAGGGGAGGAACCTCGGCGGCCGACCCTTCGATCCTAGCCGAACCGTCCGGTAATGTACCCCTGGGTCCGGCTGTCCTCGGGGTTGGTGAAGATCTGCTCGGTCTCGCCGACCTCCACCAGGTCGCCCAGGTGGAAGAACGCCGTGCGCTGCGAGACGCGGGCCGCCTGCTGCATCGAGTGGGTCACGATGACGATCGTGAAGTTCTCGCGCAGCTCGTCGATCAGCTCCTCGATGCGGGCCGTGGCGATCGGGTCGAGGGCCGAGCACGGCTCGTCCATCAGGATCACCTCGGGGTTCACCGCGATCGCGCGGGCGATGCACAGACGCTGCTGCTGGCCGCCGGACAGGCCGGTTCCCGGCTGGTCGAGGCGGTCGCTGACCTCCTTCCACAGGCCGGCGCGCTCCAGACTGCGCTGCACGATCTCGTCCAGCTCGGCCTTGCCGTGGGCGATGCCGTGGATCCGCGGACCGTAGGCGATGTTGTCGTAGATCGATTTCGGGAACGGGTTCGGCTTCTGGAACACCATCCCGACCCGGGCGCGGAGTTGCACCACGTCCAGCGACTGGTCGTAGATGTCATGGTCGTCCAGCGCGATCCGGCCGGTCACCCGGCAGATGTCGATCACGTCGTTCATCCGGTTGAGGCAGCGCAGGAAGGTCGACTTGCCGCATCCGGACGGGCCGATCAGCGAGGTGACCTCGTTCTGGTAAACGTCGAGATCCACATGCTTCAGCGCGTGCTTATCGCCGTAATAGACGTTCACGTCACGGGATTGGATTTTCGTCGTGCGGTTGGCCAACTGTTCGGCGCTCGGTGGTTTCGATGCGACTTCGACGTCGGGCGTCGTCACTGAAGCTTCCGTCATCTGTATATCTCCTTACCACCGACGCTCGAAGCGCTTGCGCAACAGAACGGCGATCGCGTTCATCAACACGAGGAACCCGAGCAGGACCATGATCGCCGCCGAGGTACGCTCGACGAACGCGCGCTCGGGGCTGTCCGCCCAGATGTAGACCTGAACCGGCAGCACGGTGGCCGGATCGGTGAAACCCTGGGGAATGTCGACAATGAAGGCCACCATGCCGATCATCAGCAGCGGCGCCGTCTCGCCCAGGGCCTGGGCCATGCCGATGATGGTGCCGGTCAGGATGCCCGGCATCGCCAGCGGCAGGACGTGGTGGGTGACCACCTGCAGCGGCGAGGCGCCGAGGCCCAGCGCCGCCTCGCGGATCGACGGCGGCACCGCCTTCAGCGCTGAGCGCGAGGCGATGATGATCGTCGGCAGCGTCATCAGAGCCAACACCAGGCCGCCGACCACCGGTGCCGAGCGCGGCAGGCCGAAGAAATTCAGGAACACCGCCAGGCCGAGCAGGCCGAACACGATCGACGGCACCGCCGCCAGGTTGTTGATGTTCACCTCGATCAGGTCGGTGAACTTGTTCTTCGGCGCGAACTCCTCGAGATAGACCGCCGCCATGACCCCGATCGGGAACGAGACCAGCAGGGTGACGGTCAGGGTGAGGATCGAGCCCACCAGGGCGCCGAAAATGCCGGCTTCCTCGGGCTCGCGGCTGTCGCCGCTGGTGAAGAAGTCGACGTTGAAGGTGGCGAAGATCCGGCCCTGGCCGTCGAAGTGGTCGTACCAGGTGATCTCCTTGTCGGACACCCGGCGGTCGCTCTCCGGCAGGTCGCGATCGATATAGCCCTTGGCGAAGGTGTCCATGTCGTCGGACAGCTTGATCGACACCGTCTGGGTGGTGCCGACCAGGGACGGGTCCTCCAGCACCATGTTGCGCAGTAGGATGTCCGAGTTCGGCGACACCATGCCGTAGAGCGTCCGCCGGTCGCGCCGGTTGCCGGCGGCCTCCGGGAACTCCTGCTTCAGGGCGTCGCGCACCAGGGCCAGGTAGTTGGCGCGCTGCAGTGTCTCCAGCTCGACCGGACCGCCATCGGGGTTCAGCTCTTCTTCGCTGAACACGATGTCGAGGTCCACATAGTGCTGCCAGAAGGCGGAGTAGCCCTTCGACACGATGCTGCCGAGCAGGATCAGCAGGATCAGGCCCGCCACGATCACGCTGCCGAGGCCCAGCATGCGGAACCGTCGCTCGGTGGCGTAGCGCCGCCGCAGGTGAGGGCCGGTCAGAACAGGACGGCGGACCGCGTCGGTTGGCGCGCCCTGAGGAGAGGAGGTGGCGTCAGTCATACTTCTCTCGGTACTTGCGGACCACGCTGAGCGCGATCACGTTGAGGGCGAGCGTGATGAAG
>Ga0207422_1003667_pt1 | contig 14745 bp, 5 predicted proteins | sample MarCyaLeptolynsp_FD_187757 | JGI IMG/M metagenome (GOLD analysis project Ga0207422, IMG submission 187757) | Marine cyanobacterial communities from Panama - species 1 Leptolyngbya sp. (SPAdes) | ecosystem: Environmental > Aquatic > Marine > Unclassified | place: Panama: Panama City | collected...
CGCGATAATACCCACAGGTAAAATTAGCAGATAGAGCCAGCCACGCTCACGGAATTTATCGAAATCCAGTTTTTCGATGATGCCACCGAAGTACCATGCTGTTAAAAAGATCATCGGCATAGTGAGGTGCGTGCCCAACCAAGGCATTTTTTCGCCAGCTAATGAGTAGCCAACAAGATTGAGGATTGCCAACCATGCAAAGAAAAACAAGAAAGGAATATCCACCAATTTGTAGCGTTCTGGCACTTCGCCCCGTTTACGCTTTGGCTTCCGCGTATTATCGTCGGAAGTGGATTCATCTTCGCCATTCTCACCGGAGAATTCAGCTTGTTCAAAAGCATAATCTCCCGCAGTTGCTTCAGCTTCTTCTGTTTGCGCCTCAAGTTCATCCAATTCCATATTCGCACGACGACGCTTCCAGAAAACGACACTGCCACCAATCATTGCTAAGACGCTACCAATAACAGGCAAAAATTCATAGAAGGGCATAATGATGAGCAGATAATAATACTGTGGCTGACTACCACGCCGCACACCTTGCTGTTCTAACCAATAGCCCAAACTCCAAATCATGCCGGTGCCTAGCCCAACCATGTTTGTGAAAACAGTGGTGAAGAAGAAGGCGAAAATAGCGTGAAAAATCAAAAATGCGACAGCATAAACACGCCAATTCCACAAGATGCCAACTAGAATGGCAATACCTATCAGAGGTACCCACGCCAGCAAGTGCAACAGGAAATTACCCAGTTGATCGGCTGTCCCTACACCGGGCAGGTTGACTAATGGATTGTAGAGAAATTGTGGTAGACCTTGTGCAAAAGCCGTTAAATCGGCAGAACTTGGGTGCATGACAAACGGTATCAGTGCAGTCATCCATGGCAAAATCATCGTTCCCATGATGATTAACACATCGAATACAGGGAAGGATCGCCATAATTCCCACCATCCTTGACGCTTCGCCCAGAACAAGAAAACAACTACTGCACCTGCTAAAGCATATAATCCGACAAGTGGCAGCCAAGTAATATCCGATACAATGGTGGGTACAACATCTGTAGCAGTTTCGCCATCAGGCAAGGCGGGTACTGCGGGTTCAGATTCGCTGCGTGGTTCGAGATGCGAGCGTTCTTCGATAACAACAAGTGCAGTACAAACAATTAATGCAATCGCAATCAAAACACCCACATCGCGCCAGCGAATATCACGCAATTTATCACGATATGACCAGACCAACGTAGTAATCATCACCGTGATAACGGACGCAACAGCAAGAAACGTCCAGAAGAAAAATAGTCCTTGATCGCCTACTGCTAAACCAGAAAATCCGATGTCACCTTCTTGTGCGAACATCTCAAATTTGATGATGTCGAGGATGATATACATGCCAAGAGAAATCACCCCACCAAACAAGGTGCCCATCATCAAAAATTGGAAGACGGTTTTGCCATGTATTTTGAAGAAGTGTTGCGCGAGTTGAACAGCCCAGAACAACGTCAGGAAACTACCAAAAATCGCCACATAGATAAAAGCGGTTTCTTTGGAGCCTAAGTTCCAGATCATGGCGCCAGCCATGAGATACAGCCAATAAGGTTTCCGTTTTTGTTCTTCAGGACCACTGACATACATCATAGCGGCATACATCATCAATATGCCAGATAATATTGAGGGCGTATCATGTCGAATATAGCGATTGTAGTAGAGCAATAGCGGTGAGATTAGCAGCATCAAGCTAGCGAGAATCGCACCCCAGCGTCCAATCCAGCGACGGAATAGCAGGGGTGTCATCACCATAATTACGCCAAGCAGTGCGGTATAAATGCGAGAGGTGAAGTCATCATCACCAAATAGAAAATACGAGAATGCCGTTGCATGGAAGAGAATCGGTCCGTGCATCAAAGGTGTATGCGCAAAATCACCATCCGCATACAAATTATAGGAAAAGCGTGTATGTAAACTCTCATCATGGCTCATCACTCGTTCGCCAAGCAGATAAAAGCGTGTGAATATAGCCAGCAACAAAACGACGACATAAACCGCCACTTCCCAGTTCATCGATAATGAAAAGGAAAAAGAGCGTTCAAGTGGATTTTCAGATTGATGATCGCGATTAATCGATGTAGTCATAATTCCCTCAAGTGCCCTAGCGTGTACTACGACGCGGCGCAGGCGTGTTCTGCAATAATAAAGTCTGTGTATGTACGGGTTCTGTCAAGCTCAATGAAACCGCATGGTGCGGCATTTCACCTGATTGTTCAACAGGACTTGGTGTTGTGTTGAATGCCGACATGGGTGCAGGGTGCGTGGGCATGATAGAAGTTGTATCCAGTTGCTCTCTGAGCCAATTCGGTAAACTCATAGCCACAACAAATAACAACACAGCCATTCCATACCCAACAGCGTAACGACGACGCGGTTGCGTTATGGGAGTTGATTCAGTTAGTTCAGCTTGAATGCCCTGCCAAATCCTATCCAAACCGATTGATGCGTGTGATCCAAACATTGGTAGTGTACGTTGAAGTTCATCATGGATACGTCGTTGCTTGATAAATTCACGATAACACCGTTGATCCGTATCAATATATCGTGCAACACGATGCCGTGCTTGTGTCGAGAGTTGCCCGTTGAGATAGGCTGTCATACGAGTTTTAGTATAGCGAAATCTTAACCACGAAATCATGACTGCAAACCTTATAAACTCAACAATTCTTGCAATAAACCGGGACCCTCTGCTTGCAGAACACCACGCAGTTTTTCATGTGCTAGACGTACTCGACTTTCGGCTGTCTTCTGCGGACAACCCATAACATCTGCAATTTCTCGATATGTCAACCCGTGCGCGTACCGAAGAAGTACCGCCTCACGCAATAGAGGAGACAAATCAGAGAGTGCCTTTGCAACGGTTGCCTCCGCATCGCGGCGTGTCATCTGCGACTCGGGTCGCTGTACTGATGGTGCTGTAATATTTAGCTGCATCAACTGCGATAAATCGACCAACTGGTATTTCTTTCGTCGATGTATATTACGGCAACGACTCACAGCAATTGTATACAACCAAGTTTTGAATGCCGATTTATTCGAATCATACCGTTTTAGATTCTTGAAGGCATAAACAAATGATTCTTGTACTACATCATCTGCATCTTCTTTATTGAGCAACAACCCATAACATAACCGATACAAGCCATCTGCATATCGATTGAAGATGGCAGCATAGGCTGTCTGATCACCTTTCAGACTGCGGGTGATTTCATCTGTAATTTCCTGCTCATGGTGCAATTGTTGCTTCTGTTGAGAATCAGTCATGGGTTGTTCAACTTCCAGATAGCTGCTCACACAAAGTGTATACACCTATCGAAGTCAATTTCCTCACATATAGGTTAAGGGCGTTCATTCACAGGCAGTCCATCATAAACATCTGCCCGAAGCCATAGAAGCACACGATCAACCAACACACTTTCAGGTCGAAGTTGCCGTTGTGTGAACCACGCTAGCATCTCTGCAAAATTCTGAGAACCCGTTGTCCATGTGTTATATATCGTGAAACTTTGTCCAACATAGCTAGCCCCTAAATCAGGATCAAGAATTTCCGCAGGCAAAATAACGATCTGATCACGTTGGACTTCAGGCAAAGTTGACACAAATTGCGTATTAGGAAAATCTCGCAATAGCCATGCCACAAGACCATCACTATCCATCAGGGATGTATCAGGGCTATCATATACAGTGATTGGAATTAATGGGAAGCCTTGAGTATCGCGTTGAGAGACTTCAAACAATGTTTCTCGGAGCAAATATATTTCCGAATCTGTTGCACGATAATGCCATAACTCTCCGGGATAATCTGCACCCACAACGGCTGTATTCCAACCACTTGTCAGGTTAGCAACCACCATAAATACCATAAATCCAATGCCCACACCTTGCAGCGAGTTGGTATTGCCCCAAATACTTGCAGCGAGAAAGTAGCCAATAACCCCGATTATCGATGTGAGGATTACCCATAGTCCACTGGATAAAATGGTGACATAAGCCGGTTCTTGCAATGTTTGTATTAATTGCTCTGAATTCAAATCTTGTGGCAGGCGGATGGCGATACGTCCCATTTCTTGTAAATGAACTGCAATCATCAACAAGATAAACAGTAATGCGACACCCAATACCCACTTTACCCACCAATATTTTGTATCAGAATCTGTGTCGAAGTTCTCACTCCAGTACATCATCACTTGACGATTCATCAGCAGATCATTGATGAGATAACTAGCGAAGAATGTCGTGGGCAATAGAAGCCATAGCGCGTGTCCGGGATTAGCTCTCCGATATAGCAACATGAATAGCAAACCAATACCTACCCAGCCCAAGGCGAAACGATGGATAAAACCGACATCACCTCGTCGGAACAAGACAATAATACCAACAACAGCGAACCCAATCACAATCGGATCATATGCCAAGAGCGTTGTCAGCGCAGCAAAAGATGGTGTTGTAAAATCAAGTGGTTGGAAGATACCCATCACAGCATCGGCGATTAACTCGCCCACCATTGCCATTCCAGAGGGATACGACATAAAAGCGGTACTAACAATTAAGCTGATCAAGACCAGCATACCGACAATATATTGCCACGGAAGTTTTGTAAGCCAATCACGAGCAAAAGCAATAACTTCATCACCGGGAATATCAAGTTCAAGGGGTGCATTAATAACCGTCAACCAAATCGCAACGACTCCGCCCAAAAAGATGATAACACCGAGGATAAGCCCACCGGGTTCAGACAAGAAAAGCAACCCAGCGAGGGATGCCGATGCCCACAAAATATCTGGTAATGCCTTTGTCGTATCATATCGCCAGAGAAAATTCAAAAACAATCCAGCAAATAACACCGACCAGATTACGGGATTACTCAACCGCACAGCAACAAAGGCAATTGGGGATAATGCGATTACAACGCTCCAAACAAACGCCTGCGAACGCCCTACTCGATCACGAAAAAGATAAGGCAAGAAGATGAGCAACAAACTTCCGATCACAGTTGGTAGACGAGAGGCAAATTCAGTCCCCCCCATGATAGAAAATGTCAGCGTTTGCCCCCAAAATAAAATAGGGCTGTTAGATTGAACAAAGTCGCCGGGGGCATCAGGAAAGACAAGATGCCACGCTGCTAATGCCGCCGGAACCTCAGAGTCTGACATCGGCACCACATCCAACTCTGCCAAGAGCAAGACAAGTGACAGCGCAATCAATACAAAATAAGCAATCGCTTCACCTGAAATTGTAAAGGATGCCTTTGTTACTTCAGTTTTTTCAGCTTGTTGCTGAGTTGCATTTGCTTCAAAAGATTCGCTTACCATAACCCATCTCTATGGAGTATTCAGCACAACATCTTGACCAACACTAAAAATCCGTGAGTCGCCTGATTCACAAACAACTGTGAGGTTTTCCAAGAATTTTTCCTCACCAACGGAACTATATTCCTGTCGTTCTGTTGTGCCATACATAATATAGTCAATATCGTAACGGTCGATAATTTCAACAGCCATTTCCCAACGCAAGTCGGTATAAAGTTCATCAATATCTTGCTGACGAGTACCCGCAACAGCTCCAAAGGTCGAGCCACGCCATTGCCGTTGATGATTCACCCAGCCCATCACAATTGGAATGCCTGTGATTGATCCAACCCGTGCATAGCCAGAACGATACGCCGCCCAACCGGCTTCGGCAACTACAAAATCATCACCCTGTACTTGATCTGCGAGACAGGCAATTACATCATAGTCGCTAGGGCTAACCATCGTGAAACCACCATCCAATGACGCATTACGCACAACATAAACACTGTCACCACGCATTCGAATGACCCCGTCTGTGCGAGCAATGATTTGAGTTCCACCACCTTCTGCGAGAATAGCACCCGTCTGTACAAAATCGCCTTCACGTACTATCAATTCAACGGCTGATTCGGGTGGCAATGGGTGTAATTCTGCTTGACCATTCTGGAAGGGTTCCACGCGCGCACGGCTGTACACCCCAAGTGCAGGATAAATCAAACCTAGCCCTAGCACAACAATGAGAATCAATCCGTAAACAAAGCGGAATGGCACAGCAAGCGATTGCGATTCACGACTGCGTAGCATTGTGTAAGCAGCATAAGCACTTGCAATGCTAAAAACTACCCATGCCTGATAATAGAATTTAAATATCGTGTTGATGCGCGTACCAAAGTTATCGCGTAAGTAGAAGAATTCAGGGATAAGCGTAAGCACAACACCTGCCCCCAAAATCACCAACACAAATCCTGTTGCAGGTGGATACGTGATAAATTCAACACCATCTTTGGATTTACTCTGATCAGCATCAGATGGGAAAATACGTGCAACAATGACAAGAACGGCTGCAATTAGCGAGATACTCGTTATCGCATAAGCAAACCGTCGCTGCAACAAGAGCGGCATGACCGCCCCCCAACCACCATATTGCTCAACAAATCCCTGTACAACATTTCTTAGTGATGGCACAAAAACACTGATGAGTGTCAAGCCGAGCATCACACCCACAAGAATTATGAGGATAAAACCTGACACCTGAAACCCGAGCTTCCAATTCATACGCCCCATACGACTGCCACGATAGGCTTCCCAACCAAGAAAACCTGACAAAAGCAACACGAAGGGACCAAACATGATGAAAAAGCGGCGGAACAAAGTCGGATGAAGTAGATTGGGTAATAATCCCGATGCTTGCGACCTAAAACTGATGAAAAACGGCAAATATGCGATAAATGTAATAATCAGTAGGACAAGCCCCATACCTATCAAAGCAAGCCAATCACCAGTTTTAAGGCAACCTTCACCATTGTGCATCACACGGCGAAGTGCCTCCACACCAAGTAGCATAGCCATATAGATGGGACCATCCCATGTATTCAGGAAGACCAATCCACCAAACGCCACACCATAAAAGATGAGTTCATAGCGATTGGGATTGCGTTTCGTCAGAAGCAAATTGAGAGCTAATCCCAATGCCAATACAGCAAACGGCAATGCAAGCACATGCGGATGAATATCTCCTAGCAAGAAGCTAAACGCGGGGAACTCATCAATGGGTTGGGCATGTGTTGCCAAAGTCCCATCTAATTGAACATCCGTGAGAACTCGGCTCGCCCGGAACCACCACCAATAACTCCATTGTGATGGATCGCTAATCGCAAAAACATTGGATTCCGTTGGTGCGCCACCCCCATAATCAAGCCGCTCTTGGGTACCCCAAAATTGAAAGTAGGCTTCTGGCATCGACCGAGACTGATATGGCATTTCGATTAGTGGTAGTTGGAAGTTACTCATCAAAATGAGAAATGTCATCGCCAACAAACCACTCATAATCGCTGGCATAGCAGTTGTCTGATGGGGGTTTGTAACAGATTCATCTTCCCGATCCGCTTCGCGTGACCGCACAAGATTATAGACTACGCCAAAACCATTCAAGCCAGTGAGTGCGAATAGTGTCACGCCCATCATATTAAAGCCAATGGTACTCGCCACACCACTTAGCATAGAGAGCATTGCAGCCATCACATAGCCAAAGTAGTAATAGCTAATTGAATACCCCGCCATCCAAGGGTCGTTGGGTGGGAACATATCGCTCCGCATCACACCACTTATAAACGCAAGTTCCATTGGTTTTTCTGTGGTTGCGATTTCTGGCTGCTGTGCTTTGAAAAACGCCCATCCAAAAAACAATATGAAGAACAACAATTCCGCAGCAAGAACAGCAGGTCTATTTTCTGTCCACCATGTTTTGAGGTCAAGAGTTTCATCAACATGGAAGTAAATCATAAGAGATAAGGTCAGCATCAACAACCAAGCCATGATAATGCTGCCTATTGAGTTGTTGAGGAAACCAAAACTCGCCAACGACCAGAAGACAAATCCAACCAGAAGTAAACCAACTGCACGCGCTAAGGTATAACCTCGATCCGCCAAACCGCCAAGCAACTTAAAGCATAACGGCAATGCCGATATACCCGCTAAGGTAATCAGCAACCACCAGTTGAAAACTATCCAGCCTTCACGAACTAACCAGTCTAACAGCACAGAGTCTTATCCTTGCGTCAACATAAAACGTTCAAGAGCTTCAGGTACAACTTGGTAGATCACCGCAGGCGCATCTTCGTATACAATTTCGAGCAGACCGAGTTGTACCATCTGTTCAAACTTGATCAACCCTTCAGGCGAAGCATGCACACGTTCCATCTCACTAACGATGATATAACGCACATCATAATGCCAGATAATATCAACGGCTTCGCCCACATTGCCCGATGTGTAAAAAGCAGTGATATTTGCAGCACGTTGATCCACCAATTTCGGCAGGGGATCAAATGTGCGTTGTTGGCGTTGATGAAAGCTCCATCCTAAAACGGATGGCAAACCTGTATTGATCGCGATACGACCATTCCACTGATATTCACTTGGGAAACGCCGCCCTTCCATAATGACAGGTGTTCCCTCAACATTTTCTTGCAACCAACGAATAATTTTGTAGTCGTGGTTAAGATCAATCATCTCACCTTCTTGTGTGAAAGCATTAGTTTCATAATGCTCAGAATATTGCATGTAATCCATACCATTCAGTGTAATTGGTGTATCCGGTGCCATACGATCAACAGCACGTCCTCGCGTGGACATCAATGGAAACATTGCTGCCACTGTAAACAAAATCACTACAGGCACATACCATAGGGCGCGTAATCGCCCAATCCAATAATCGGAGTGCTCGACCAGAACAGCAAATGCCACCCCACCTACAACACTGAATAGCATCCACACCTGCATATAGAATTTGAAAACTGTATTCTGCCGACCAATATCACCACCAATAACGATGATTTCAACACCAAGCGTCATAGACAAAGCGAGTCCTGCCATGACTAGTAAATATTGCATTTGTATGGACTGATCAGGACGGAAGAATAGGGGTATTATCCATAGGATCATTGGTACAGCGATGAAAGCGACTTGATAACCTGCCAAAGTCATGAATAGCGTCACAACAAACATAAAGGCACTGAATAGCAGAGCAAATGAAATCCACATCCCTTGCCCACGCAGCGACTTCACTTTGACTGACCGCAGCCAACATCCGGTTTCCCAAACCATCAGGGAGAAAATCAAGAAGAGAAATGCACCATGAATATCAAAATATGCCCAGAGCGGTGTTTTTCCACCTTCCCATAGTTGCACACTATTATAAGTTGCTGCATACCATGATGTATGCGGCAAGGACGCGGCAAAACTCATCGTGATGAATCCACCGATGAATAGCACCATATGCACTAGTGATCGCCTACTAATGACTTCCCAGCGCAGCCACCATGCATAGCCCAAACCGATTGTGCCGAATAACAAGAAAGCGGGCCAATCCCATGTATTGGTCGCTTGGATTAAGCCAACCGTCCCGGCACCAATTGCCAGCGACAAAAATCCTTCAAGCCCTGTACGACTGTCATCACGCGCCATGAACAATTCGTTGAACAAGAATAAAATAGTGAATAGCATAAAGGGCATACTAATCATATGCGCGTGCAAGTCGCCATAAAGGAAAGTAAAGTATGGCATTTCCGTGATAGCGTTGCCCCCAACCCCGGGCGTTTCCGCCAATACACGCGACGGACCCCAATACCAGCGATCTGAGCCAATCGGTAGAGGTTCTCCGCCAATGGCACGACCTAGCCCCGATGCCAAACCGCCGATTAGGGAAACTGAATTGTCAATTTCATAGCGGATACTATCAATAAAGCCATTGCGCGCTGCACGCTCAGATAATTCTAAAGCAATTTCTGGAGGTGGAGACTCACCGTTGCGCTGCACATATTGCTGCACTAGGAAATTCTCAATGCCAATAGGGGTTTCATAACCGCCTAATTTTGCAATGCCATTGCCCAAGACACGTACTGTATCCAAGTTGCCAAGCACCACACAGAGCATCATTGCAGCGATACCCGCAGCCCAAGGATTCCCCATCGAGTGACGGTAGGCCTTTGGTTTTTGCGGCTCATCGTTCTCACCGCCCCCCTGTCGCCACGAACTGGCAATATTAAACGCCGCCGAAAATGCGCCAATACCCGTGACAGAAAATAGTGTAGGAATAATCAGATTATAGGCAAAGGATGGCACCAACCCTAGCAACAATACAGGCGAGCCAACCAACACAAAACCAAAATAATAATAATTCATGAAGCCGCCTGCGTGCCAAGGATCATATGCAGGGAAAACAGTACTCCGCAGCACAGCATTGAAATAGGCGAAGTCCATTGGTTTTTCGCCACCCTTGGCAAAATGCCATAAATCGGGATTTGTTAAACGAACTCCAATAAAGGCAATGAACAAGAACAGCGAGAGCAATTCAATCCATGCAAGTCGCCCCCAACGGTGGCTGACAAACTCTCGAATTTCATCACGGCGATGCCAACCGACAAAACCACTCAATCCAGCCAACATCAATAAACAAGCAAAAATTCCACCTTGCGACCAGAATGGCAATTTGAGACTACCCAGCACCCATGCTATCCAACCAACAAGTAACAAACCAATAAATTTCGAGAAGCCATAGCCACGATCCGCCATCCGTGGGAATAGTGAAAATAATAGTGGAAATGTGATGAATCCAAAACCAATGATGGTTAGCCACCAAACAGCTAATCCAATTGGTTGCACAGTGTTCAAGATACTATCGCTGAAGAATCGATCTGACCATGTACCACCAGCTTGCTGAGTTGTGGCATCTTCGGGGCGCAAATACAAGCCTGTCGATGCTTCATCTGCCTCTAATGATGACCAATAGATCACACCAGCTAGTGTTGAACTATCAGCTCCACCAAGAACATCCCGAGCTTGCAAAATAGGTACATTCTCTAACAACCTACGAACACGTTCGGTCGAATAGTTTTCTGTCTTGCGGAAGATAAATACTGCGGGATGATCGTAGACATGGAAGGCTTCATCAGCCTCAAATTCGTTAAACCATTGTGGTGAATCATAAATGGGCAGGTGTTGGTCTGATACGCTCAGTGGTCCCAGTTCAAATTGGCTATGGAATGTACTCACCAATTCATAGCCCAGTTCACCCGCAAATAGAGCATCATAATAAGCCGTCGAGAGGGGCCATCTCAATTGGTTACGTGGCAGCGTATCGTAAAAGCGATTACTGCTGATTGTTAAATAATCACCGACATCTAGCGAGTTGATGATACTATCGAGTTTAATATCGTCATCGACGGGGTACGACATTGCCATATCAAATGAGTTGACCAGCGCATGCCAAGACTGTTGCCCATTGCAATCATCATAGCCAACCAAGCCAGACGCGGGGTCATCAGCTAATGTCAATCCACCGGGAAGTGTGCAAATTTGGGTAGTTGTCAGGCGATCGTCCCAGTCGCCCTCTGTCAGAACAACGGCACCTGAACCGATTAGAGAACCACCGTCAATCACCTCAACCTTGAAGTTATAACGCGTGCCAGCAACTACAGTGTATTCACGTTCTAGTGGAATCTCATAGGAACTTCCCAAAACATGTTCATCCCTTGGGAAATTGCGTGTAAATGTTGCAGTAACGGGCGTCGCCCCTTGCCGCGCTTCTGAAATTGAAATGAACAAAGTTTCAGGTTCGGGATCATCATCTGGATCACCTAAATGCGGCGCAAATATCGACGATATTTTGCCATCAGCAGGCACAACAAACTCGTAAAAGTTCGGGGCACCCTGCAAATGTTGCGTCGAGCGTTGCACTAATGGTTCATTCGACACGGTTGCATAAAGATTCGATAATGCGATATTGATAAGGGGTGTGCCCTCAGGTGCCCCTTCAACTTGAATCGCAAAATCACCGGGCACATTCTCGAAAATCCAGCGTGACCCTTGTACACGGGTCAATTGGCTGCGATAGATACTGGTGAACATCACTGCCCACAATAATGTAAAACTCACCACAAAACCCATTAAGGCAAGGGCGCGCTGACGCTTCAGCATCGGCAAGATAGCAACCAGCAATAAAATTGCCCCAACTACACCAGAAAAGGCAGCTGTAAACGTGATGTCGGAACGCACAACATGATACAGAAATACTGAGCCTAGAATCGCTGAAAATGTCCCAAGAATGATGCGCGTGAGCGGTAAATCGGAGTCACGTTCACGGGCATAACGATGCAATTCGTATAATGCCCACGCCCCTAAAATTGCTAAAACGCCATACAGAGGCAAGTAGTATCGCATGGTCATGACCCACAGACGACCAATCCACGCGAAATAAACCAAAATCCAGACAAATAACAGCATATTCCGCGTTGATTTGAGCCGAGAAGTCGCAATCTGCCAGCCAGACCATACCCAACCCAACCAAGCCATCAAAGCATAAGCAATACCCATGCCCCATAAGAACATATCACTCAAGGGATATAGATATGATGGACGACCTAACCATTGCCAATTCGGGGGTGAATCTTGATTTCCGCTTATACCATAGCTGCCAGATGAGATGTTCGCAAACCAGCGTTCATTGGGCAGCACTCCCAAAAATCCCGAGCCAACGAAGGCATACGGGTTAAATATACGAAATGCGATAAACGTCGTAATTCCTGATAAGACCAGACCAATAAAATGATACATGAAAATGCGCTGGCGTTCTCCCCATGACAAGCGAGAATTCAAGATAGGAAGACATTGCAAAATTGCAGCTAAAACCACGACACCAGCAAGCGGTGCTGTATTGATGCGTCCAGCAACTGCTGCACCTGTCGCAATCCCAAAGCCGATATAAAACCACCAATTGCCACGCAACTGCACGTAAACTGCAAATAAAATTGCCAACATGACAAAGAAAGCTGTCACAGAATTAACCGTACCAAAATGCGCCTTTTGGATCGGTAAGACTGCCGCCGCATAAAGAACAGCCGCCAGTAAGCCCACCCATTTATTATGGAGTCTTGTACCAATCCAGAATGTGAGAAGAATCGAGCCTACATCAAAAAATGCAGAAATCGCGCGCCAGATAAGTGTTCCGCTTTGATAATCAAATGGAGGGACACCAGAGAGTTCTTGGGCTTGGACAAAATTGGACGTAAAGTGTGCCATAAAAAGTGGCAATGTACCGTAGGTATAAAAGCCTTGTCCAGCATTATGTGGGTTCAAGGGTGAGCAGTGTGTATCAAAGTAACCACCCCGCCCTTGTGTATCGGGGTTGGTATATAAACAATGTTGGAGCTGCATATCTTGCGATTGCAGAGAATCAAGTGTTTGTGTATCTTGTGTCAATGCCGCCGCAGCCGCTTGATCCACGATGACGGCATCCACTTCACCGTTACGTAAAGCATCCTGAAGATCGCTCCCGCTCTCATAGATAATTGCACGTTCATCTCCAACTAGCCATCGTGCAGCATCAGGGTTTACACTCTCGGACAAACCGCCGACCCGCATTGCCACATCAGAAACAATATCACGATAAGAGACAAAGCGTCCATCGCCAGCTCGCGTCAAAACAGCGTGTGTCGGGAAGGTTTCTTCATCCGGTGTAAATTCAATATTGCCACCAAGTTGAGGAAGTAAGTTTAGCGTCAGAAAGCGTTCATCAGGGTGCAGATTGGTAAAATCATCCCAGTTGTTCCCTACATAGCGAAAATACCCACCAATCAACACAATGATTGCCAACAACACACCAACAATTACATTTGTGACAAAGTGAGTTTGTTTAATCGAGGGTGACTCACCCATCACTTCTGATGTCATATTATTTGAATTGGTGATATCTGTCATGTTATCTGCTATTTGTTGTTCGCTCATACAACACTTCTACACAAAAAACGGTCAAATTCCTCAATCAATCTAGCCTTCTAAAACATCATTCTCAACTAAAAATCTTACAAAATCATCTGTTCCCAACCAAGGTACACGATACATCATATAAGTATCATCTGATTGATAAGTAGTAACTTCTCTTATACGACCTTCCGGGAACCATTCTTGGAGTTGCTCACTAGTATCCGCATCATCCGGCGAAAAGAAGAATAAAATATCCTTGTCTGGATCAAAGCGATATTGATCAAGGCGTGTATAGGATTCACTCATGAAGCGTGGTACATCATCTAATGAAACAATACCATTGGGCCACCCAACACGTCCGCCTTCGATGCCAATTGCACGATGACTCCACCAATGCGGATAGGCAATCATGAAGGTATTGCCATATGCACCATCACTGAGCGCAAATCCACGCATTTTCTCCCCTGCATCAGTGTACGGATAGCTTGCCAAAATATAATGTTGAGGATAGTCATCAAAATACAAGCTGCTATTCGCTGCATATGCCCCACCAACCAGCACCACTGCCAAACTTGTCGCAGCCAACCACCCTCGCCAATTTTGCCAGATGGATATGATTTTAGTAATAATGAGTGCTAATGGAAATGCTGCAATTAGATACGCGGGTGGCAATGACCCCATAGTTCGTGTAGCACTTGGGTTTTCAATCGGATAAGCAATTGATAATCCAGAAGGCATCAGCATAATAAAGATCATCACGGGCATCAGCCAATCCACACTATCTCTCGTGCGAGTAGCCCGTACACCCCATGCAGCAAACCCAAGTATCAACAATGACCCTGTTACAGTATCCATTGCTGGATGATTCGGCACGCCGCTAATCCATGCAACATCACCCTTCCAGTTATACATCAGCAGAACATTACGGATGTTA
>Ga0207422_1003670_pt1 | contig 14736 bp, 15 predicted proteins | sample MarCyaLeptolynsp_FD_187757 | JGI IMG/M metagenome (GOLD analysis project Ga0207422, IMG submission 187757) | Marine cyanobacterial communities from Panama - species 1 Leptolyngbya sp. (SPAdes) | ecosystem: Environmental > Aquatic > Marine > Unclassified | place: Panama: Panama City | collected...
GCAACACACCAGCGCCGACCCGAACGGTGTGGCCGAAACGGGTCACCCCGCCGAACGATCAGCTCACGCGGATCTGACCGATTTTAGGAAATTGTCGACCTCCGCCTTAAGGTCACCGGACTGATCCGACAACTTGGCGGCAGATGCGGAAATCTGACTGGAAGAAGAACCGGTCAAACCGGCGGCCTCACTTACGGCTGCCACATTGCGTGACAAGTCCTGCGTGCCATTTGCCGCTTCTTCGACGTTTCTTGCGATCTCCTGCGTCGCGGTATCCTGTTCTTCCACGGCAGAAGCAATGGCCGTGGAGATCACGTGTGTTTCCTCGATGATCTTGCTGATGGATGAGATCGACGCGGCCGCATCGGTGGTGGCGCCCTGAATGCTTGCAACCTGGGTCTCGATCTCTGCGGTCGCCTTTGCGGTTTGTTCAGCCAGTTGCTTGACTTCCGAGGCGACAACAGCAAACCCTTTACCTGCACCGCCTGCGCGCGCCGCTTCGATCGTCGCATTGAGCGCAAGAAGGTTTGTTCTTTCCGCAATATCGCTTATCAGGCTGACGATTTCACCAATGACCTGTGATGAAGACGTCAGCAGTTCCACCTTGCCGTTGGTGGCGCGTATGCCTTCGACAGCCTTTGAGGACAGATCCGTGGAGTTTGCGATCTGACGGGAGATTTCGGTCACCGAAACGGCCATCTCCTCCGTTGCTGCCGCAACGGTTTGCACATTGGATGCCGTTTCTTCGGAAGTCGCGGAGACGGCAGCTATGTTTCCCGATGTTTCCTGTGCACCGGTCTGCAAATGCCGCGACGCATCTGACAGATCTTCAGCTGCGGTCGCAACGCTGAGTGCAATTTCACCCACCGTTTCCTCGAATTGTGCTGCCAGGCGTTCGAGTGTTTCCTGCCTGTCCCGAATTCCGGCCTTGAGATAGACATCGATTGCGTAGTCCATGTCGAGCATCGATGCCCGAATGACCGCAGTTTGCAGTTCACGCAGATATGCACGCTTTTTGCCTGCGGTGAAACCGGACGGCATGGTCCGGGATATCGCGTCAATCACTCCGGTGACCAGGAAATTGTAACCTCCGATGTACCAGCGCGGTTCCAGACCGAGCTGATTGTGGACTTCTCCAATACGGGTCACGGAAGCCACATAATCCTTGTCGAACCGGCCCTCCGCAATGATTTGCCAGTGTTCCAATTGCTTCTGTTTGGCGTGCCGCATATGTGCATCGTCACGGAAGAAGGCCCTTGTCTCCGACACGTCGCTGATGTGATCGTAAAAACGATCGAGAACGTGTGGGAGAATCGACAGGATTTTGCCCGAGTTTTCCCTAAGCAAGGCAATTGTTCCGCCGTCAATCTTGTTGAAAGCCAAACGCTCTTCGAGTGTTTCGTCAATCATCCTGGTGCATCCAATGAGAGAACTGTCAGCGAAGAAGAGCGCCTGTTCGTAAACAAATCTATAAATCAAAATAATGTTTCTATAATTTTCGCTTATAGCATCAGCACAAGTCACTATTTTCGAATGTCATGGCTGTTTGTGAAGAGAGAGCTGCCCGTTGAATCGGGCTCAAAGGCGACTCACCCGTTGGCTGTCCGGCCGGGTCAGCGGCACAAATCCAGGATACCGAAAACGCGCCAGTTTGAAGGCCTGTCCGCTTGGCTTCCTCATGAAGCCAAATCTGAACCAGCCGCGTCGGAGGTTTACGTCCTGCATGTAAAAGTTGCGCAATCGTCATAACGGAGAGAGCGGTTAGCATGTTACCCGATGAAATAAGTTGTTTTGTGCGGTCAGTTTTGGCCGCCCTTTCTGCCGTGTGCGTCAGACGTCGTATTTTCTTGGTTTCGATCATATATATCTTGAGTTGTTTTTTTCTGGCTGCTGAGCACATACAAGAATAATTTCTTGATCAAATATGAATATACGTTCTGAAGTTTTTTCGCCCTGATGCCAAGTGACAGTTTGCGTGTTTCGGAAAATCTCTCAATAAGCTGAAAAATATGATGAAAAATACCGTGGCGTGGATCTTCTCGTGTCATCGGTTTTCAGTTCGGTTTCCAGCCTGTATCTTGAGCGTCAATATAATTGGACTTTTTTATTCAGAAATAGATTCTTGTTAGTGATTAATTAATCAATTTTCTTATAAAAATTCCCTTTGAAGCTAATCTATATTCAATTATATTGATTTATATTTGGAGTTTGCGTATGGATTAGCTCGCAGACGTTGAATGGGGTCTTCATCTGCACTTGGCAATACAATGCTAGTGAGACTGAGATGGCTCCATTTGCGAAACTTGTGCCCATGCTGGCACGATTGCGCCATGACGAATCCGGAAATGTGGCGCTTCTGACCGCGTTTTGCGCCTTGCCTTTAATCGTTGCGGCCTGCGGCAGCGTCGATGTCCTGAGAATGACATCGACTCAAGAACGTTTGCAGATCATGCTTGATTCAGCGACCCTGGCGGCTGCTTCGCTCACACAAAGCGGCGATATGGGAGATGTGGTTGATGCCTATATAGATGCCAACCTTCCCGATGGGGCCACATGGGACACGCTTTCCTACACGACGACGGTTCTCGATGACTCTGAGAGTTCCAGGGAGCTTGAAATCATAGCGAGCGTCACGCTCAAAACGCCGTTTCTGTCTCTGATCGGTTTCGAAAAGCAGACGGTTCGGGCGAAATCGGTTGCTATTCAGGCGCAGACCGACATTGAAATTTCCATGGTTCTGGACATTTCGTCCTCCATGAGGGGCGGGAAGATTAGCGACCTGAGGGGAGCCTCCAAGGCTTTCGTTGATCTGATGCTGGATGGTGACCTTGTGGATCACACCTCGATCAACCTGATTCCCTTCGGCGGAACCGTGAATATCGGCACAGACCTGTTTAACAAACTCGCCGTTCCTGAAGCGTCTGACTCATCAAATATAGACCCGAGCGATGCGGACTATGCGCTTGGAACGGATGTGGCCAACTCGGTCTTCCGATTCACGCATGGCAACACCTGCATCGAATACCGGGACACGGATTTCAACCTCTCCGTGATCGGGGGTCAATCGCGTCCGCAGGTGCCCAATTTTACCCGTTTCAACGCGAAAAACGACTGGTGTCCGAGGTCCGACACGGAAGTCATGTTCAATTCCAACAGTGCATCCGATCTGAAGGACCTGATTGACGGGATGACCCTCTCGGACGGGACGGGCATGGACATTGGGACGCTCTGGGGTGCCAAGGCGCTCTCGCCCGACTGGCGGGGCGAGCTTGGCGGTGACTTTACCGACAGACCTTACAACTTCGATGAAGAGGGGATCCTCAAGGTCGCCATCATTATGACCGATGGCGGCATAACCAGCCAGGAACGTCCGGTCTCGCCGACGAGTGAAGTAAAACCTCACATCAAAGACTCCAGTAAACGTCAGGTGACAGTGCCTGTCGGATCCGCCGATGCCGATCCTGCAACCGCAAACAACGCGACCGCCTATTTCAAGAGAATGTGCAATTTCATGAAAGCCAATGGAGTCGTCGTCTTTACGATCGGCTACAAGATCACGAGCGGATCCAGAGAGGAAAAGCAGTTGCAATATTGCGCAAGTACGCTGAGCGACTACTACCTTGTTGAGGGCTTTGATCTCGATAGCGCTTTCCAGGGAATTGCGGCATCGATCAACAGCCTGAGGATTTCAGGCTGATGCGTGGATGCAGGATAACGTCGCGCCGGAAGGGTTTGCTCAGAGGGCTTCTGCGCGACAAGAGCGGTGTGACCGCTGTCGAGTTCGCTCTGCTTGCGCCGGTCTTCTTCGCAATGCTGGCGTCTTTGTTCGAGGTCGGGCTTCTGCTCACACGAATGGCAATGGTCGATCACGCCGTCAACGTCGTTTCCAAACAGGTCTATACCGGGGAAGTCTCGAAAGGTGTGGCCGCAGGGACCATAACCCAGTCGGACCTCGAGGCGGCCGTCTGCGACGTGACATCTACTGTCATTCCGAATTGCCAAAGCGAAATCACGGTCGAACTCACCGAGATAACCTCATTGTCTTCGCTGCCGTCCGACGATGCGGCTTGCAAGGACGCGACACTCGAATTGAATCCGTCCGTTACCTTTAATCCGGGCGTCGGCAACAGCATCGTTTTCATGCGCGTGTGTCTGACGGTGGATCTGTTGACACCAGGCATTGGTTTCGGTCTGAAGCTTCCCCAAACGGACACTGGCCGGTTCGAGCTGATCTCCTCTGCAGCATTCCTGAACGAGCCTTTCTGACATGAAGAACCGCACAAGTTTCCTGCCGAGATCATTCATTCGCGACAGAGGCGGCCTCGCAGCTGTTGAGTTTGCGCTCGTATTCCCGCTTCTGGTCCTGATCCTCATCAATGTCGTTTCGTTCTATGACGGGTTCAGAGGCGACAAGATCATGTCCAAGGTCACCGGTGTCATTGTGGACCTTGTCACACGCGACAGGGGAGCAATCGATGATGATGACTTTGAGGAGCTGGTCGCCATCGGTGCAACACTTTCCGGCAAATATTCCGTCAATTCGGAGTTTACCGTGGTGCTTGCAAGCATCCGAAATGTTTTCGATGAGGACGGGAACGACGACCTTGAACTCGTCTGGAGCCGAAGCAATGTGGCTGAAGCCGTTCTTGAGCAAGCGGATCTGGACGATCTCGACCTGCCGACGATCGGAGAAGGCGATTCCGTCATCTATGTGATGGGGAGTGCTGTATATCAGCCTATGCTCGTCAACGAACTTCTTGGTACGTTCACTCTTTTGGATGAACAGGTTCGGCGTCCGCGATTCGTCTCCGAAGTCGCCTGCGAAAGTGACGATGGTGCATGTTGACGGCCGTGCGGCAGTCGAACGGCCTGGCCACTCGTCTCGCCAACGATGACCTTTGACCGGAACTCTTTTTGCCTGAGCTTTCTGTTCAGCCGAAACGTTGCCTCATGAAGCCAAGTCGCTTTTCGGTTGTCCAATAACGGGACTCTGTTTTCCCGTTTTAGCCGTGTCTGTTTCCAAGGCTTTGTCTCTCTCTTCTGATCGGCGACGCTCGGATTTCCGACTGATTGCGCAAACCGCATAATCATTAAAATTTGTTCATAAATTCAATGAGCTTCGTCAAGACTTTCTAAACCACTTTCTTCGGTTCAAGCATAACGCCGCTCTTCGGGCATATGCACATAATACGAGCATCGAAATCCGTGTAATCGGACTTGGAGGCCGTGGATGCCGGGCAGCCGGCAGAAGCCTGGAGAGGCGTTTCGGCGATTTTTTACGACAGAGCACACGACCCTGAAAATCGGGCGACTGATTTTCGAGTAACGATCCTGGCTCGGAAACGGATGTGTTGTTGCCTAGGAAGTTGATAAAATGATTAGCCGGCTATTTTTATACCTTTCGCGGACGAAAAGTTTTTCACGCGTTTGTTCAAATAGACAAACACTTTCGTCCGACAGGCGCAGCGACTTACTTATCGACTTCGGTGCCTCGGCCCTGCAGCCACGCAGACTTTCGACAGGCCTCGCTTCGCTTCCGGTCACGGAAGCCGATGCGACGGACGACGCTGTTCTTGATACCTGGCGCAAGGAGCTGGGAACAGCGTCACTCCAAGGTGGCAACAGGGGCGATCTGTCTTTCCTGTTGCTCAAAAACCTTCTCTATTGGGGCTCGGTTGCTTTGTCCCTCTACCTGATCTTCACTGTCTTCAGCTTCTTTTGATGACGATCTGCTGTCCGACCAGTCGGTGAGCGGATAAATTTCGCGCAGGTCAGGTTGGCTTCAACGTCACACCGCAGCCCCCTCTCTCGGCCTGACCGACAACAACCACCATGAACGGCAATCGAATAATCACCGTCGGATGTGAAATTGCCGCGCGGGTACCGCACGCAAAATCGAGTTATCGCGACCTGCGCATGGCGTAAGCGACAAGATGCACTGCGGCAAACATTTCGAACCATGCAAGTGGCAGGGCCACCAGCAGGACCTCGGGCGGTGCAAGATTCATGTTGTAAAGGCCGAGCCACAGAATGACGAAGATGCTGACCCAGATGCCGGTCGCGACCTTGAAGATGGTTCCTGGGGCACTGCCCAGACGATCAAGCGCAAGGACGGCGATCAAGGTAACGGAAATCACAAGGATCGTATCCCAAACCCCCCAGATCAGAAAGATCGGAACGCTCATCGGAGCAACATCGGGAAGGGCGGGAAGCGCTTCCTGCATCATGGGTTTGACAAATACGAAGTACCTGAACACTTCCGACAGATTGATCCAGACGAAGTTCAGCAGAAGCGCAAACCATATCGTGGTGCTGTCCGTTGTCGCAGTTTGTGTCCTATGCATCGCATTCATTCGAGTTCTCCCTCGACCATGCCCAAAAACGACGCGACGGCCCGGCGCAAGTCCTTTGCGTCGGTGCTGACGCGTGACAACGCCCACAAGCCTGTCGCGAAGACGAGAACGGTCTCTGCCAGCTGCCGCGACCTCCGGGGCGAAAGGCCGTCCGCCGAATTCCTGATTGCTGCTGAAAAACCACGCCGCAGGCGGGTGTTGTGATAATTGATCTTACGTTGGACATCCGCGTCGTGCTGCGCGACCTCCGTTGCCGAATTAGCCACGAGACATCCCGGTCCCGGAAGTCCGTTTTCCTCCGCGAGCGAAATCTGCTGTTCAAAGTAAGCAGCGACATCTTTGAGCGTTGCGGCTCTTCGTTCGACCTGTTCGAAAGCCGGACTGACGATCAGCTTCTGATAAAGATCGAAGGACGACAGGAACATGCCTTTCTTGCCGCCGAACTCCTTGTAGATTCCGTGGCGACTGACCCCAGTCGCGCGAACCAGATCGTCCATCGACGTTGCAAAGTAGCCATTCTGCCAGAAGGCCATCAGGGTGCGGAGCGCCAGCGTGTCGCTGTCATAAGACCGGGGTCGTGCCATGCAAGATCATTACAGAACAATCATTCTGTAATCAACCCATCCGTTCCTCATGGCATCTGGCACGTCGAACTTGTGAGCGTGCCGGCGCACGCTCACATTGCTGCTCCGCGGCTGCAGCGACACTCAAGACCTTGCCGACTTCATTCGTCGCGGCTCTTGTTGCGCACTGGCGTCAGGTCGCTTGAGCATCACGCCCGGTTTTCGCGCCATTTTCGATAGGCCTGCGTCCTTTTCCTGGTCTTCATTTGGTTCGCCATTAGCGCAAGAAATGGGAGCCCGCCCTTGTTCGGAGTTTTTCCGAGTGAGAGGCGCTCCAACTGCACATAGGCGAGCACCATTGAGGCGAAACCTGCCAGTCTCTTGTTTTTCCAGCGGACTTCCGGGATGTCGACGCGCAAATTTTTGCCGTTCTGCCAGTTTGTGATCACGTCCGGCTCGAATGCCATGGCACGGGCAAGGCCAAGAACGGAGACGCCAATACCACCTGTCTGGTTTCTGATGGCTTCTTCGGCAACGTCGCGCGAACGAATGCCACCAGTCACCATGATCGGCATGTTTGCGGTCTGCGCAACCTCACGTGCAAATTCAACAAAATAGGCTTCGCGCCGGGCGGTGCTGCTGCCGTCCGCATCCCGTCCTTGCATTGCGGGGCTTTCATATGAACCACCGGACAGTTCAACAAGGTCAACCGACATCTCGCCAAGCCGGTCGACCACCCATTTGGCGTCCGACATGTCGAATCCGCCCTTTTGAAAGTCAGCAGAATTCAGTTTGACGGAAACACAAAAGCGGCTTGATACGCGTGCTCTGACGGCATGAATGGTTTCGAACAGGAACCGGGCGCGGTTTTCCAGGCTGCCGCCCCATCGATCGTCGCGCCGATTTGTGAGCGGCGACAGAAACTGGTTGATCAGGTAGCCGTGCGCTGCATGGATCTGGACGCCGGTGAAACCAGCCTCTTCGGCGCGCATGGCTGTTGTTGCAAATCTCTCGACAAGCGCCAGAATCTCATCTTCCGTTAACGCCCTCGGCTTTCGGAAATTCTGCGACATGCCCGGTATCTCGACCGATATGTCCGAAGCGGAAACCGCTTCTTCGCCAAGCGCTGCCAGCACCTGACGGCCCGGATGATTGATCTGCATCCAGAACTGCGATCCCTTCGAACGGCCAGCTTCCGCCCACTCTCTGAACGGTGCGATGTCCGTGTCGGCCTGCAATACGACACTTGCAGGTCCTGACAGGGCGTCGGGCGCGATCATCACGTTTCCGGTGATAAGAAGACCGGCGCCGCCGTCCGCCCAACGCCGGTAGAGCGTGCGCAGGCGGGGGCCGGGCACCTGGCCATAGTCGGCGAGGCTTTCTTCCATGGCCGCCTTTGCGAGCCGGTTCTTCAAAAATGTGCCATTTGGCAGTTCAAGCGATTCAAACAGGGGGGAGGCTGTCATTTTGGGGATCCTTGCGTTCTGGATCCTGGGCATATAGACCTTCAACAATGGTTGAAGGTCAAGAGCTATGAAAATCGGCGAACTCGCAAAAGTGGCCGGGGTCGCGACATCGCGCATCCGGTTCTACGAAAAACACGGACTGATGCCACAGCCTGTCAGGCAGGAAAACGGCTACCGGGACTATCCGGAAGCCATGATTTCCCGGCTGCACACGATCACGATGAGCAAGGCCCTCGGGTTTTCGCTCTCCGAGATCAAGCGCTTCCTGCCCGACGATCCAAGTGACGTCATGGAACGGGCAGAGGTCATATCCAATCTGGAAGCGAAACTCGGGGACATTGACCGGCGGATCAAGGACCTGAAGAGCATGCGGAAAAACGTAAAAGACATGGTTGTCTACCTGAAGGACCCGAATTCCAAGGCTTGCTGAACGCAATACGCACGGCAAGGCATACGGGTGGACAGACGCGCTGCAAGCACGAGGCTGCCGGGAATGGGCCGAAGGTGCGATGCCCCTGCTTTGGAAGCGGTACGAGGTCCGCAGCCGGTGCAGGCCTGTGACGGAAAGAGCACGCCCCTGGACACCGATGTGACCCGAAGCCTGCCCTGCCTCCAACCGCGCTTCAGGACCACATGCGTCCGGCGAATTCCATCTCTTCCTTGCCGACCGCATTGGTATAGATCGCCGTGGTCTCGATCGAGGCATGGCCCATCCATTTGCGCAGCATTGTGAGCGGAACGCCGCACCTGAGCGCATAGACCCCGTAACCGTGCCGAAGACCCTTGGGCGAAGCCTGGGCTCCGGAAATGCCGGCAGCGCTCATCACTCTCTTGACCCATCGATAACCGGTGATCCGGCAGACGGGCCGGTTCAGGTTTTCCGGCCAGAGGAAATTCTCGTTCGCCTGGGCTTCCATCAGCGACGCGAGCGTTCTGGTCAGCACAGGCGGGATCGGAATCTCCCTGATGTGGTGCTTGTCGCGCTTCTTCAGGGTCCGAATCGAAACGAGGTGGCTCATCGTGTCCACCGCTTCCGATGTGAGTGAAAGCGCTTCCGACAACCGGCATCCGGTATGAAGGAGGGTCAGGCACAGGGCCTTTTGCGGCAGGTCCTGATCATTGGCGACAGCGATGAATCGCCTCCGCTCCTCCGCGTTGACGTAGAGGCGACGGTTGGTTTGGTCATACAGCCGCATCTGTGCGGGCTGCTGACTGCAGGTAGAGGTATTCATAAGACTAACACACCCATTCTCAGTAGTGTTTCTTTTCTGCAACACTATTATTCATATTGTTGCAGTCAGAAATACTCAGCGAAATGCAGCGGTTAGAAGCGGCTAACCAAATGACTACTCAATTTTACCGGGCTTGACAACCGCAGCATCCTTCGAATTTCCTGTGTTTGTACAGAATGAATAATTTTGTTGCATCCCGGAGTTCGGAAAACCAGGCAAGACCAGCATTTCATCGGTTCCAAGAAGTGGGCAGCTGACCCCTTTGAGGAGAATCTTTAAATGTCTGGAATGAAACTCAAAACAATCCTGCTTGGTGCGGCAGCAGCAGCCACTGCCACCGCCGCACAGGCAGCCGACCTCCCGGTCGCTCCGGAGCCGGTTGACTACGTTCGTGTCTGTGATGCCTACGGCTCCCGCTTCTACTACATCCCGGGCACCGAGACCTGCCTGCGCGTCGGTGGTCGTCTGCGCACGCAGTTTGTCGTGAACAATGTGCTTGATAACGGCGATATCGTGACCGATCCAGGTTGGCAGGACCGGGCTACGGACGGATACACCTGGCTGACGCGTGGTTACGCCTATCTTGACGCCCGGACGGCGACCGAGTTCGGTACATTGCGCGCCTATGTCGCTCTGCGCATGCAGATCCAGAATGGCACCAGCGGTTACGCGCTTGATGCCGGTTACATTCAATGGGGTGGTCTGACCGCCGGTTACCTGGCGTCGAATTTCAATATCTACACAGGTCAGGTGGCTATCGGCGTTGTCACGCGCGACTGGTCTGACGCTTCGATGAACCAGATCGCATACACTGCCGCCTTTGGCGAGGGTTTCTCCGCAACGATTGCGCTTGAAGATCGGAGAGGTCGCGAAGTCGGTGACTATGGCGGCACCCGAGCGCCAGATCTTGTGGCCGCACTTGGTATTTCCCAGGGTTGGGGTTCCGCACAGGTCTCCGGTGCTTTGCACCAAGTCTATCCTGAAACCAACAATCAGGCTGGTGGAGAAGACCACGTCGGATGGGCGATTGGCGCGGGTGTCAACGTCAATCTTCCCTTCGCAAACTCCGGGTCGAATATCTACTTCCAGGGCTTCTACGCCGATGGCGCGTTGTCCTACATCGGGAACGGCATAACAGGCCTTACACTCAACGATGTTGATTTGGTGTCCGACTACACTGGTGATGATACCAACACGGGATACTCACTGTCAGCTGGTGCCTATATTCAGGCGACGCCGACGGTGGGACTGGCTGTGGACGGTTCTTATGCGCATGTTGACCAGGGTGTCGGCGCGGTTGCTGAAGACATCGATCGGTGGGCGATCGACGGTTCCGTCCAATGGGAACCAGTATCCGGTCTTATATTGGGCGCCGATGTCGGCTATGCGAACGTAAGCGCGGATGACGAAGATGCAGATTGGCTCCTCTTCGGTGTTCGGATGCAGCGGACCTTCTAACTCCCACATGAAATGTTCTGGCTGAGACCTCCAAAATTTTCAGTCAGTCAAACGGCCCGGCTATCTCCAAGTTGCCGGGCCGTTCCCTTTTCAGATTTTTTGCGCAAACTGCTATAACAGTTCGCTTTTGAACCATGTTCTCTATGCCGCTGCGGATGGGAGCGGCTAAAATCTCATTCCTAAAAAAGCTGAATCGATGACCTTTTTCTGGTTGAGCCGGATCAAGGCATGTTTGCAGTGCGCAGATACCTACTCTTTCAGGCAGGATGTCGGTGGCCTGGCCGGTATAAACGCACTGGACGCCGTTTGCGTGCCGATACCTGTGCCTTTGCCTATGCGTTTGCCGGTGCCTGAACGGCCCGGCGCGGTCTTTGCGTTCCTGCACTTCTGGTGCGCCTTTCAATCCGGCCTGTTTCAGCCACCCATACCGGTCATTCTCGAAAGATGATCAGGACAAAACTGTTGAAACTGATTTTGTTTTGTCCCGAGTTTCCAGCCAGCAACCTCAAATTTGGTCGACAGTTTTTCGAAAAATGTGGATCGCGAGAAATCAATACTGCCGAGGCTTCGATGATCTGTTGCGCTAATTGCGCATATCTCGGTCCGGATCTTCGTTTTTGCAGTGTAGAGGAAGCAAAGGTGAAACAGAAATGCCTTCGGTTTCTGCATAACACTTCATTGCCGAAAGTTTGTATTAATTGGGTGTTGCTCAGACACCATTGCCTTGACGTGAACGCATCAGTGATTTGAGCGCGGGCATTTACTGCCCGGGATGCATGAAGAGCTGGTGGTGGACAACAAGCATGGAACCGTCGTCCCCTAATCGGAAACGGACATATCGCTCGGCTACCTAACACACTCTGCGCCGAGACACCTGCAGTCAGCATTGCTTCAACCCACAATGCTGACTGCATTTTTCTTTCCTGAAATCAGCAAGCCTCTCACATCGCCATGACAATGATGTTCGATCCCGTGGGCTCGAAATCGTCCGCAAACCGGACTTGCCTAACGCTGCCGCGCCCCGCCACGCGGGCAGGCGCGGAGGCAATTCAATGGCGCGGAAAGCGGACGGGGGTGTCAACACCGGCGTGGCGAGTTCAACGATCAGGTTTTCTTGCGTGCGCCTTTGCGGTGCTGTTCCTGACATCGTCCGTGTCTTTGGCCAGAGCCTGGAAAAAATCAGATGTTCCCGCCTATGCAAAGTCGGTGGAAATTCTGGCGATCGGAAATGACGGCGCGTTCTATTCCGTCAGTTCGAACAGGCATGGAATTTTCTTTCAGTCTTTGCTGGAGACTTACCGGTTCGAGCAGATTGACGGTGCGGACCGAGGCGGCCGGTTGATCGGGCGGCTGACCGTCGTGTTCCTGGCCGAAAGCTGCGATGGCTACACGGCGGAGGCGTCGGGACGTTGGTCTCTGGGTGACGGAGGCAAATCCTACAGGCTGACGGTTGCGGGCGGTGAGGTCACGAGCTTCCATCTCCTGTCCGGTGAACCGGAACCGCGCCATTCGTGTTGACCGCTGGTGAAACCGGCGGGCGTCTGTCTCGCGTTGCGGTCGCTTGCCGCGTGCTCATACCACGACATCTCTTTCCGGTGGTTCCCGGCCTTCTTGGAGCGCCTGCAAGTTGCTGATCATTCTTGTCACGCTCGGTTCGAACGTGTCGGCGGAAACAGCCGCGATATGCGGCGTGTTGACCGCCGTTTCCAGTCCGATGAGCGGGTTGTCGGGCGCAACCGGTTCTTCCATATAGACATCGCTGGCTGCACCGCGCAGATGGCCGGATTTCAATGCGTCCGCAAGGTCCGCCTCCACCACAATTCCTCCGCGCGCGACATTCACCAGCAACGCACCGCGTTTCATCAGGGCGAGCGTGCGTGCGTTGATCATCGCGCGTGTATCGTCGTTGAGCGAACAGTTGAGCGTCACCACGTCCGCGCTGCTTAGAAGCTCTTCCAGTGACGCATACCGGACGCCAAGCGTCGTTTCAGTTTCCGTGTCCTGGCGCGTGCGTCCGGTGTAGAGGATTTCGCAGCCGAAACCGCCGAGCAGACGCGCCAGTGCCTTGCCGACATAGCCGAGCCCGACAATTCCGACCGTCTTGCCGGAAAGGCGCATGGAGGTTGCGCCGAGTTCGGATTTCGGCCAGCGCCCCTCCAGTACGGCTGCGTGCCCGCGTATCAGATTTCTGTTGAGGGCCAGGATCAAGCCAAGCGCCGATTCTGCAACGGAGACCGCGTTGGAACCCGTGGTGCGGAAAACCCGTATACCGTGGTTTCTCGCCGCAGCGCAGTCGATATTGTCATAGCCAACGCCCCATTTGTGGATGGCGCGAATTCCGGGAACCGCCATCATGTCCGCCGACACGGGCACGTCCGCAGTGATGGCGAATTCCGCTCCGGCGAGCGCTGCAAGCTGGTCTTCGGGTGAGCGCGACGCCGCATTTTTCAGGTTCCAGCCATGCGGTAGATAGCCGGCAAAGCGTATTAAACGATCTTCGGAAACCGGGTCCAGAATGACAAGTTGGGTCAATGGTTTGTTTCGTCCCCGTTTTTGGCCGCGCTGTCGTCGTCGGGAGCCCTGTCCGGCCAGAAACGGACGCCAGGACGGGCTAGACCGCCGCCGATACCCATGGCCGTTCCGTCTGCGCGCCAGCAAGCGGCTCCGGTTAGCCGGTCTTCCCCAAAGCTGATGGCATTCATGCCGCCGCCAATATGCGGAACCACTTTCACTTCGTGCCCCGCCTTTGCGAGTGGTTCGGCCGCCGGTGCAAAGGGCTTTTCGATCTCGACTTCCTGTCCCTGCGTCCAGATGCGTGGAGCCTCGACGGCTTCCTGCAGGCTCATGCGATGATCGATCAGGTTGACGATCGCCTGCATTGCGGACGGGAAAATTCTAAGGCCGCCGGGAAGACCGAGTGCAAAACGCGGGTCGCCGTTCTTGCTGACAATCATCGGCGCCATGGAGGTTGGTACACGTTTTCCGGGTTCGATGGACAGCGCCCGACCCGGATGAGGATCGTAGTTCATCATGTAGTTATTGGGGATGATCCCGGTTCCCGGCACCATGATGCGTGCCCCGAACAAGCCGTTGATCGTGTGCGTCGCGGTGACGATGTTGCCGTCGCTGTCGGCAACGGTGACATGTGTCGTGTCGGCGCTTTCGGTCTGTGGCGCGAAGGGCAAGCCCGGTCCCAGGCGTTTGCGGCAGTCGGCGGCATAGTCCTTTGACGTGAGGCGGGCGACTGGGACATCGACAAAGTCCGGATCGCCGGAGGCAGCCCTCCTGTCCTCGAAGGCGAGCGCGATCGTGTGTGCCAAAAGATCCAGAGCCTCCAGGCTTCCGAAACCAAGGCCGGCGATATCGTGGGCTTCCAGAATGTTCAGCATCTGGACGATGTGGACTCCCGACGAGGCCGGCGGCGGCGGGCCAATGATCTCATAACCGCGGTAGGTCCCGACGATGACGTCACGCACGATAGGTCTGTAGCTTCTCAGGTCGTCCAGCGTCACCCACCCGTAGTCCGGCCCGCCGGTTGCCAGGCGGTCGGCCAGTGCAGTGCCAAGCGCACCTCCGTGAAGCGCAGCGGCTCCTTCCTTCGCGATGAGGCGAAGGCTGTCGGCATAGTCATGGACAGGAGGGCCATCTGCTCCGATCTCCAAAA
>Ga0207422_1003671_pt1 | contig 14735 bp, 13 predicted proteins | sample MarCyaLeptolynsp_FD_187757 | JGI IMG/M metagenome (GOLD analysis project Ga0207422, IMG submission 187757) | Marine cyanobacterial communities from Panama - species 1 Leptolyngbya sp. (SPAdes) | ecosystem: Environmental > Aquatic > Marine > Unclassified | place: Panama: Panama City | collected...
CGGGCTTCGGCGCTGTCATGAGCGCGGTGTTCGGCATAGGTACGCAGCATCAGAAGGCTCATCGCTGGATAGGAAATGCAACTGACATAAAGCCAGATCGGCATCTCGCCAACCAGGGTGATGAACAGTACGACCGGAGCAGCGCCGATAATGTGGTGCAGCCAGGCGCGCAGAACAACCGTGTCGCCGGAGCGGATCATCCGCAGTTCGGACCCGAGAAAACCGATGACCGACACGAGTGGACCGATCAGCAAGCGGCCGAGCAGGGTGTTGTTGACGGTCAGGACTGCCTGAATGAAGGCGGGCAGCTTCTGCCAGTCCGCCCAGGCCATGTAAAATGTTTCGGGATCGTCATAGGGATCCGTCAGCCGATCATTGTTGTGGTGACGCAGATGCAACGACTTGAAGCGGCGGTAGGGTATGAAGAGACCGAGAGAACAATAGACCAGCGCCTCGTTGACTGCCGGATTACGTGTCGGATGACCATGCAGCACTTCATGCTGCAGGGACGATTGCAAGGTAACCACGAGAACGGCAAGGGGGCAGACGATCCATCCACCCAGCGCCTGGTAGTTTCCGATCAGAAGCACCCATGCCGCTGCCGCGGCCAGAATCAAGGCCAGCGTCGGCCATTCGCGAAAGCTTGTCCGCGTCACGTGTTACTCCAAATTGTTGAAAGAACCGGCGAATCCGGAGCCCGACATCACAATGCCCAAAGATGAACGCGGCTTCAATTTGAGAGTTTAGAACATAATCTGCATGATTTCGCAAAATCACCAATATGATGAATTAATTTAACTATGAGATTTTTTATCAGCATATTGCGCGCTTTTTCATCCCGCATGCCTGTTTCGGAACACTGAATGGCGGTTTTCATTCTGGACAAAGCCCGCGCCATCGCCTGACTTGAAAGCGATATCCACACCCGGCGTGCTGATTTGACCAGCCAGGTGCGAAACAGCGGCAATGCCCTCCCTGCATAAGGACGCACATTGCCCGGGCCGCCAGACTTGCACAGACTAATGGAAACCGAACCGATGCCTTCTGCTCCGACCGATCCGAACCAGACGTCGCAAACCTATGATGCGATCATTATCGGCGCGGGCGTGATCGGTTGCGCCATCGCCTACAATATGGCCCGAGAAGGCTTGAAGACGTTGAACGTCGATACCCTGCCTGCAGCCGGTTACGGCTCGACGTCGAGTTCCGCGGCCGTGATCCGCACCTATTATTCAACGCTCGACGGCACGGCGATGGCCTATGACGGCTATCACGACTGGAAGAACTGGCCGGATACCCTTGGCGCGACGTCCAACGAGGGCCTTGCAAGGTTCGTCCAGACCGGAACCCTGATCATGAAGACAGCGTCCAATAGCCTGGACAATGTCCTCGGACATGCCGATACGCTCGGCATCACCTATGAACTCTGGTCACCGGACCAGATCCTGGACAGCATGCCCGGATACAATCTGGAGTGCTTTTCACCCGTCAAGACAATGGATGACGACGCCTTTGGAACCCCAACAGGCGGACAGATAGAGGGTGGTGTTTTTTTTCATGCGGGTGGTTATGTTGACGATCCGCAGATCGCGGCAAGGAACCTGAAAGACGCCGCAGTGGCGCTTGGAGCGGAGTTCCGCTTCAACACCCGCGTCAACCGGATTCCGACAGAAGGCAACCGCGTGACGGGTGTGATCTGCGAGGATGGCAGTTTCTTCCGCTCCGCCGTTGTGATCAACGCGGGCGGACCTCATTCAGGCAAGGTCAACGGCCTGCTGGACGGCGATGCGGGCGTCAGGATCGGTCACAGACCGCTGCGCCAGGAGGTCGTACAGATCAAGCCACCCGAAACACTCGGCTATACGCGTGAAGGCATGCTGATCGCCGACAACGACATTGGCGTCTACATCAAGCCCGGCAGCGGCGGACAGTTGATGGTCGGCAGTCTCAACCCACCCTGCGACTCGCATATCGTGGAGGACCCCGATGACTTTCGCCGCGATCTGACCGACCGCGCGCTGACCTACGCCTATCGGTTTTCGCAACGCCTTCCGACGCTCGGCGTCTCGCAGCATCCCCTGGGCGTTGCGGACCTATATGACGCAACGGATGACTGGTTGCCGGTTTATGACCGGAGCGACGTCGACGGCTACTATCTTGCCCTTGGCACCAGCGGCAACCAGTTCAAGAACGCGATCGTCGCCGGACGCCTCATGACGAGGCTGGTCGCCTATTGCGAAGATGGCAACGATCACGACCACGATCCGTTGCAATTCCGCTTGAAGCACATCGATCACACGCTCAACGCTGCAACCTTCTCCCGCAAGCGCGAGCTGACGAAAGAAAGTTCGTTTTCCGTTCTTGGTTAGGGTCCCGGACCGGGGCACCGCGCGCTCAACGGAATTCGCGCTTGGAGGAATCGGACAAATCAGGTTAAGCAACCGGGTCCGCAATTCTCGGGAGCACATCTGTGGCCTGGTCCCCGCAACAAGACGACGCACTCAACGAAGCCGCGGCTTGGCTCAAGCGCGGCGACCGGCAGGTTTTCCGTCTCTTCGGTTACGCCGGGACCGGCAAGACAACCCTGGCGCGTCATCTTGCCGAGGATATCGACGGGGATGTCTGCTTCGGTGCGTTTACCGGAAAGGCCGCCCACGTCCTTCGGCAGAAAGGCTGCGAGGATGCCGGCACGATCCATTCGCTGATCTATCGTCCGCGCTCGGCCAAGGAAGAAGAAGATCTGGACGACGACGAGGAAGACAGCGGCCCGCAATTTGCCATCAAGCGGGACAGCGCTGCTGCAACCGCAAAGCTGATCGTGATCGATGAATGTTCCATGGTCGACGAGGAGCTCGGCAAGGACCTGCTGTCCTTTGGCACGCCTGTTCTCGTTCTTGGCGATCCGGCTCAGCTCCCTCCTGTAAAAGGCGGCGGCTTTTTCACCGAGGCGGAACCCGATGTCATGCTGACCGAGGTGCATCGTCAGGCGCAGGACAATCCGATCGTGCGCATGTCGATGACAATCCGGGACGGCGGCAAGCTGGATTACGGCACCTATGGTGAAAGTAAGGTCATCCACCGGACCGAGATCGACAAGGACCAGATCCTGTCCTCCGATCAGGTTCTGGTTGGCACAAACAAGACACGACGCCTCTACAATGGCCGTATTCGCGAACTCAAGGACTTCACCACGCCGATGCCAGCTGTCGGCGACAAGCTGGTATGCCTGCGCAACGACAAGACCAAGGGCCTGTTGAACGGCGGCCTCTGGACGGTCAAACGGCTGCGTCAGCCGCGCGGCAACACGCTTCGTTTCGACGTTGTATCCGAGGAGGATATCGCCAGAACCACGGTGAAAGTGAAAGTGCTGCCAGCCATGTTCGAGGACGGCGCGGAAAGCATTCCCTATGCCATTCGGCGCAAGGCAGACGAATTCGATTACGGTTATGCCCTCACCGTGCACAAGGCGCAGGGCTCACAGTGGGACGATGTGATCCTGTTCGACGAGAGCTGGGCGTTTCGCGAGCACAAGAGCCGCTGGCTCTACACCGCCGTCACACGTGCTGCTGAACGAATTACTGTCGTAAAGTAGGCAGACTGATTGCGTCACCGTCGAATACCGTGTCCGGATCACGGACGGGAAGCGCCCGCAATCCCGTTTCAACAAAGGTTTTCAGTTCCGGTTCGCTGATACCGCTGCGTCCCAGCATCGCAATTGCCGAGAACTGGCCATCAAGAAAAGTCGCGGCATTGTCGATATCCGCGTCGGCTTCCATTTCACCTGCCGCTGCGGCCTTGAGCAGCCGTTCCCGAATAGCCGTATATCGAGATTCTCGCAAACCGTTGACAACTTCACGATGCCGTTCGGTTCCATAGGTGCAATCGACAATCGCGTTCACCAGAAAACAGCCGGACGGCGTGTTCTGGTCAAGCGTCAGGTCCGCAACCGCTCCGAGGAAATCCCTGAAATCATCAACCACATGTTTCCCGGCCTCCTGAAGCCGTGCAAACACCGGTCCGCCGTAGGTTTCGAAATAGTGGAGCAACGCTTTTTCAAACAGGGCTTCCTTGTCGCCGAACGCCGCATAAAGCCCGGGCTTTGCCATGCCGGAAGCATCGGCCAGGTCATTCATGGACGTTCCCGAGTACCCGTTTTGCCAGAATGCAATCATCACCGAGTGCAGTGCATCCTTGGCCTGTATCTTTCGCGGCCGTCCACGTGCCATCTTTCGCTTCCCTTCTTGCCAGCCAGCCCAGTGATCGAAAACGACGGATCAATCCAGCTGCTGCACAGGTCCCCCGACACGCCTCTACGTTGCACAACACTAAAGTCGATCACCACAACTTTGCAAAAGAATAACGCCAATCAGGTACTACAAAATACGCATTTTGTTACATTTCGTTCGGCAAACTCCAAAACACAATCAGCAAGTGCGTTGAGATTGCATAAATCTCCTAGACTTAATTCACCTTGGAAAAGTATTCGCCAAGATCTCGATAGTGCGTGCCAACGACCGTGTTTGCCAAACAAAATTTGCCGGTGGACGGCGGACCCGGATCCCTTTTCCCCCGGATCAGGGCAGAATATCTTGCACCGTTCGATTTCGACCATGCATGAGACGCAGCAGACATGACCAGCATTTCTTCCAACAGCACCGAACAGGCAAAAAGCGGACAGGCAGCGCCCGCTGACGTTGCCCTGCGCATTGCGCACCGCATCGCGGACGAGATCGGATGCAAGGCAGCTCAGGTGAATACGACTGTGCAAATGCTGGATGAGGGGTCAACCGTTCCCTTTATTGCACGCTACCGCAAGGAAGCGACCGGAGGCCTGGACGACAGCCAACTCCGCAAGCTGGAGGAAAGGCTGATCTACCTGCGGGAGCTGGAAGACAGGCGTGTTGCGATCACCCGCTCGATCGAGGAACAGGGCAAACTCACCGATGAGCTCAGCGCCGGGATCAAGGCAGCCGAAACAAAGTCCCAGCTGGAAGACATCTACCTGCCCTTCAAGAAGAAACGGCGCACCAAGGCCCAGATCGCGCGCGAGGCCGGACTGGAACCACTCGCCGATCTGCTTCTTGGCGATCCCTCCAGAACGCCGGAAACCGAGGCATCTGCCTTTGTCGATGACGCGAAGGGCATCGCTGATACGAAGGCAGCGCTCGACGGTGCCCGTCAGATCCTGATGGAGCGTTTTGCCGAGAACGCCGAACTGGTTGGCCGCTTGCGCCGTCACGTGGAAGACAGGGGTGTGGTGCAATCGAAACTGGTTGACGGCATGGCGGAAAAGGGTGCCAAGTTTGCCGACTATTTCGACTATTTCGAAAAGTGGTCGAAGATCCCGAGCCACCGTGCGCTTGCGCTGTTCAGGGGCCGGAACGAAGGTATTCTTTCCGTTGACCTGACTGTCGACGCCGACGATGTCTCGCCGGTCCTTCCTGCCGTGAGAATGGTCGCCGATACCTATGCGATCGCGGACAGGGGCCGCCCGGCGGACAAGTGGCTGATGGATGTTGCCCGGTTTGCCTGGAAGGTGAAACTGGCACTCCATCTGGAACTCGACCTGATGGGCGTTTTGCGTGACAAGGCGGAAGAAGAAGCGATTCAGGTCTTCGCAAAGAACCTGAAGGACCTGCTTCTCGCCGCGCCTGCCGGTGCGAAGTCGACGCTCGGTCTCGATCCGGGCATTCGCACCGGGGTCAAGGTCGCGGTCGTGGACGATACGGGTAAACTGGTCGACACAACGACGATCTATCCGTTCCAGCCGCGCAACGATGTCTCCGGTTCCCGCGCCGCTCTGCTGGCGCTGATCGCAAAACACAAGGTTGGCCTGATCGCCATCGGCAATGGAACGGCAAGCCGCGAAACCGACAAGCTCACAGGTGACGTGCTCGCCGACATTCCCGCCGCGCAGCGTCCGGTCAAGGTGATCGTCAACGAGGCCGGAGCCTCCGTCTATTCGGCCTCCGAGCTGGCCGCGAAGGAAATGCCGGATATCGATGTCTCGCTGCGCGGTGCCGCCTCCATTGCCCGCCGCCTTCAGGACCCGCTCGCCGAACTCGTAAAGATCGAACCGAAATCGATTGGCGTCGGCCAGTACCAGCATGACGTCAATCAGACGCGGCTCGCCCGTGCGCTGGATGCCGTTGTCGAAGATGCGGTCAACGCGGTCGGTGTCGATCTCAACACTGCTTCGCCCGCCTTGCTCTCAAGGATTTCTGGCCTTTCGGACAGTCTGGCCAAGGCCGTTGTCGACCATCGCGATTCGATCGGGCGCTTCGACAAGCGCTCGCAGCTGAAAGACGTTCCGCGCCTTGGGGCCAAGGCCTATGAACTGTGCGCCGGTTTCCTGCGCATCACCGGCGGCAAGGAACCGCTCGATGCCTCCTCGGTGCACCCGGAGGCCTACCCTCTTGCCAAGCGGATTGTGAAGGCCTGCGGCCGGGATGTCCGTCAACTCATGGGCGATGCATCCGTTTTGAAGGCACTCGACCCTTCGGACTTCACAGATGAAAAATTCGGTCTGCCCACGGTCCGGGACATTCTCTCCGAACTTGAAAAACCGGGCCGCGACCCGCGCCCCGAATTCAAGACGGCGGCCCTTCAGGACGGTGTTGAGGAAATCTCCGATCTGAAACCGGGCATGAAACTGGAAGGCACGGTCACCAATGTCACCAATTTCGGCGCTTTCGTCGATGTCGGCGTGCATCAGGACGGGCTGGTTCATGTCTCCCAGCTTGCCGACCGGTTCGTCGACGATCCGCACCAGGTGGTCAAGGCCGGCGATATCGTCAAGGTGACGATCCTCGACGTGGATGTTCCGCGCAAGCGGATCTCCATGACCATGAAATCGCAGGCCGACTATCAGGGTCAGCGCGACCGGTCGGACAGGGAGCGGTCCGCACCCGGCAACCGCAATCAGGGCCAGCGCGGCCCGGGCGGACGGGGCCCCGGAGGCGGCGACCCGCGGGGCGGCGGCAAAGGCGGCGCGCCCAAAGGCTCAAGCGATGGCGGTGGTAGCAACAATGCCATGGCGGCAGCGCTCGCGGCGGCAATGAACAAGAAGCGGAAATAGCCGAGCTGAAAGGGCCGTCACCGCTCTTTCAAGGGTCGATAGGTGTCGAAAACCTCAAATAGCGTTGGTGCTCAGAACCTTGCGCAGCGCCAGCTATTCGGGTTCCCTGACCTCGAAGCTATCAAGCAGATCGACAACTGATGCCTTGAACTTTGAAACATCCAAAAGAATAAGCTCGGGGTGGGTGACGGTCATGTAAACAAAGTCCCCGCGTCGCCACTCACATTTTACATAGGTCTGGTGTTTGGTGCAGGGTTCGCCATGCACATCGTCGCCTTCGCCGTTGTTGAAATCCACGGATTTACCGATCGTGATCAAGCGACTACGGGTTCTGTAGCGTGGCTCAAGCTCTGGAAAGGAAACCCTAACCCGGAACAGTTTGCCACCTGGCTCGGCACTGCCATTGTAAGGTCCGTAGTACCAGGGGATTTCATGCAGCGTGTCACCCAGCCAGTAGGCTTCACGATAGTTTCCTTCAATGCGCGGTAAAAACGGCAGAAGTGTTGCGACCAGAAGCAAGACCAGACCGATGAAGTAGGTTCGCTCGGCGAGTGGCCGGCGCCAGAGCCAAACAAGGAACACAATGACTGCGATTGGGACCGGCGCAAGGAGCGCCACTTCCTTGACCAGCCGCAACATGTCTCCCTTTGCCGACATGGGATGATAGAACGCGCCGACGGAAAACTGGATGAACATCCAGCCATTCCAGATGGCGGTGAAAAAGGCTGCAAACCAGAACAGCTTGGAATAGCGCATCTTGGCACTCACATGGGAAAAACAGAGGCGCTGCGCGATGCAGCACCCGGGCGGAATAGGGTCAACACAATCGGCTTGTTGCCAGTGTTTGAATCCTTGCCTAGAGCATGCATTCTACGGCTTCATGCCGGCCAGCACATCCCAATACTCCGCATGCAAATTTGGGCGGCCGTGATAGGTGATCATATTACAGTAGCTCAATTCACCCGACGCACCTTTGGAAGATCTCGATTTTTGAGCGAAGACAAGCGTGGCGCTGTTATCGCGAAAACCCCAGCCCATGTTCGCGCCATGATCATTTTCGTACCTGATCGAAACGCGGTCTCCCTCGACGCCCTTGTAAGCACGTAACACTTTGAACGTGACCTCGCGCACCTTCATGTCTTTTGGACCGCCCGCACCATTTTCCGGATATCCGTAAAAGATGATCGGCGTGGTTTCGATATGCTCAGTTGGCGTTGGCCTCCTGCAAGTCATGGCTGACGCGCTCGCGCTGAATTCAAGCAAAACAACGAGCACAGGCAACATCGTCGAGAGGAAACGGCACTTCGGGTAACACATGGCAGAACCAACCTGATTTGAATTCCTGCGACATGCTACATTCAAAAGTGTCTTTTCCTTGATTGCAGCCACAGCGTGTCAACCGCCGCGGGTAAAGCTGGATTGATACTCGACCACTCCGTCTTCCAACGCTAGGATTGTGCAGGAAAACCGATAGGGCAGTGGCATGAGCGAAGAAAATGCCGGGGAGGACTGGCCGAAGCAGGACATTGAGTCCGGCACCATCGGCGCGCTTGCACATCTTTACCGGGCAGAAGTCTTCCGCAGCACCCATTGGCGCACACGCCTGGACAACACCACCAACTGGGCCGTCGTCACCACGGGCATTGCCCTTTCCGCGACCTTCGCCAATCGCGAGGCGTCGCCGTTGCCGATGGTGCTCGTCGGCCTGCTGGTCACCGTTTTCCTGATCTTCGAGGCGCGGCGCTACCGCTACTACAACATGTTCCGTGCCCGGGCGCGGCTAATGGAGTCTGACTTCTACGCGCCGATCCTATACGGCAGGAAAGTTCCCTGGAACGGCGACTGGGCGAAGCTCCTCGCCGACGACTACGAAACGCCACACTATCACATCAGCCTCGTCCGGGCAGCCGGGCGGCGCCTGCGCAGCAACTATTCCTGGATCCTCGCCATCCAGGCGGTTGCCTATTTCGGCAAGCTTGCCATTCACCCCGTGCCCCTGACCGAACTTTCCGAAGCCTTCGAGCGCGCCGCCATCGGCCCCCTGCCCGGCTATCTCGTGTTTCTCGCCGGTGTGGTGTTTCACACCAGCTGGATCGTTTTTGCCATCGTCACGTTGCGCCTCGACAAGCGCTACCGCAAGAAACGCAAGTCGCCCATGCAGGCGATCTGAGGCAGTTCCGGCGAGGCGCCTCAACGATGTCCAGGAGTTGACGTCGGTCAGGAGACCGGTTGAAACTGAAACCCATTGGCCGGTTAAGTGGCGGACAGACATGAGTTACGTCGAGATCTCGTTTGCGGATGAAAAGGACAAGGCGGCGATTGCCGCGGCTATAGAAGACCGATTGTTGCAGGCCCTTGCACAGGAAAACGAGCAATCGGACAACGAAGCTTTCGTGCTCAAGGCGACCGACGAAAAGGGCAAGCTGCTTGGTGGCCTCAGCGCAAGCACGTCCTACCACTGGCTCCTGATCAAGACGCTCTGGGTGGAAGACAGCGTGCGCGGCGCGGGTCTCGGCGCACGCCTTGTGGAGCTCGCCGAACACGAGGCCCGGCGGCTTGGCTGCCACGCCGCCTGGCTGGATACCTCAAACGAAGCTGCGCACAGGCTCTACCTCAAACTCGGCTACGAGGACTTCGGCCTACTTGGCAACCTGCGCGGCCAGGCCCTGCCGGATCACCGGCGCTGGTTCATGAAGAAGGACCTTTGAGCCCGCTCCACTCTACGAGCTGGCGGCACTCTGGCTGGCAGGTTTTTCCGCAGTCAGCAACCAGGAAAACAGGGCGAGTGCCAGGGCCGCTCCGATGAATTCCGCGATGATGAACCCGGGTAGATCGACGGGACGGATCCCCGCGAACGTGTCCGTGAAGGCACGGGAAATCGCGACGGCCGGATTGGCGAAGGACGTTGACGCCGTAAACCAGTAGGCGGCCGTGATATAGAGCCCGACGAGCCAGGGCACGGCTGCTTCCCGGAAGCGGATACCGGCAAGGATACTGGCCAGCAGACCGAACGTCGCGACGATTTCCGCCACCCATTGCGCAGGCCCGGTTCGGGCCGTGGTCGAGGCTTGAAGCACCGCTTCCTCGAACATGACATGGGCGATGAGTGTGCCGCTTATCCCCCCTGCGATCTGGGCCCCGATGTAGCTGAGAGCAACGGTGAGACTGAGGTTGCGTTTCAGCCAGAAGACGAAGGTCACGGCCGGATTGAAATGCGCACCGGAAATCGGGCCCAGGATCGTGATCAGGACGACAAGGATGGCGCCGGTGGGGATGGTATTGCCGAGCAGGGAAACGGCGACATCGTCGGAGAGCCTGTCGGCCATGATCCCCGATCCGACGACCGTTCCGACAAGCATTGCGGTGCCAAGCGCCTCGGCGGTCAGGCGCCGGTTCAAACTGAATTCTGACATGAAGGAAACCTCAGTTAGTCGGAGATAGCGCCGATGGCGGCCAGTCTGCTTTTCCCGTCCGCGGCCGCAAAGACATCGTCGCCGAGAGCAAGCATGTCGTTGATCCGCCGTTCCAGACGTTGATAGGCCAGATCAAAGGCCGCCCCGCGTGCCTCATCATCGCCTTCCACGGAGGCAGGGTCCGGGATTCCCCAGTGCACGACCATCGGATGGCCCGGCCAGACCGGACAGGCCTCGCCCGCCGCGTTGTCGCAAACGGTGATGATCAGATCCATTTTCGGCGCATCTGCGCTCGCGAACTCTTCCCAGCTCTTGGAGCGGAACCCTTCGGAAGACAGGCCATGCCGTTCGAGGCAGACCAGCGCATCCGGGTTGACCGTGCCTCGTGGTGTCGAACCGGCCGAGAAGGTCGCGAACCGGCCCTGCCCGAGATGACGCAACAGCGCCTCACCCAGAACCGAGCGGGCGGAGTTCGCCGTACATAAAATAAGAGCATTGCGCATTGTGGGGTTGTCCGCCTGAATTTTGGCCTCAGAGAGCCTTTGTGTCCGAGCAAGAAACGGTGGTGAACAGATTGGCGATCGGCGCGCACAGGTCCGGGTTGCCGCCGCAGCAATCCTGCAACAGATAGGTCACCAGATGCTGCATGGTTGCAAGATCCGCACTGTAATGAATGGAACGCCCGTCGCGTTCAGCCCGCACGAGAGCGGAACGCGACAGAGCGCCGAGGTGGGTCGACAGGGTGTTGGGGCGAACGTTGAGTGCGTCTGAGATGGCACCGGCGGACATGCCTTCTTTTCCGGCTTTCACCAAGAGGCGAAATACGTCGAGGCGGGTTTCCTGACCAAGGGCGGCCAACGCATTCAGGGCGTCTTCTTTTTCCATAATTCGAGAATAATCGAAATAACGAATAATTCAATTGATATCTTGAACCTGGCCGGAGAACAGCCTGGGCATCAGACGTTCCGATAGGCAATCAGCGCGTAGACGAAAGCGAGTGCGACCAGCCCCGCCGTGAGACCCAGGACAGCCTCATAGCCGCCCAGGGCAAACGCCGCGCTTGAGGCGGAAAGGCCCACGGTGCCGCCGATCATCTGCGCTGCCATCGCAATACCGCCGCCCTGTCCGTGCTTGTATTCCGGCAGCGAGCCCATGATGGCGGCCCGGCTCGGCAAAAACAGAAACGGGAAGGCAACGCCTGCAACGAGCAGACCGGGCGCAAACAGCAACGTGTTATTCAGCGGCGCCGTAAAAAACAGCCAGAGCAGGCTGGTGAGCAGCAGCAAGTGACCGACAAAGGCAAGCTTGCGCGGATGCGTCTTGCCGACGAGCCGACCACAATAAGCGGCAACGAATGGCTGCGGGATCGGGGCCAGCATGACCAGAAGCCCCGCGGTGAGTGCGCTGAGCTTCAGCTCCGTCTGCGCATAAAGGGCGACGAAGACAAAGATCGGCATCTTGGCGTATTGCGCCATGAAGAGGTTCACGTTGCTCGCGGAAAACACAGGGTTGGTAAAGAGGTCGACCTCGATGAGCGGAGCGTCCTGGCGTAGTTCGAACCGGCAGAACGCGGCGATCATGGCGAGACCGCACAGAAGCAGAACCCAGATCAGAGGGCTTTCCCAGCCCCAGTCGTCAGCCTCCATCAGCGCGAACACAATGCAGAACATCCCGATTGCGATCAGCACCAGTCCGGTCCAGTCGATGCGCCGTCCGGGTGGCCGCTCGACGTCGCGCCAGGTCAGCGTGACGACAATCGCAATCCCGATCACCAGGAACGGATTGATCCAGAAAATCCAGCGCCAGCTCAGGAACTCGGTGAACGCTCCGCCCACAAGCGGACCGAGCGACAGGAATATGGTACCGACCGAACCGGTAACGGCCAGCGCCATCCCGTGCTGTTCCTTGGGGAATGTCATGGTCACCATGGCCATGAACAGCGGGAACATGACAGCGGATCCGAGGCCCTGAAACGCACGTGCGATGATCAGAACCTCTCCGGACGGTGCGAAACCGCAGACGACAGAAAAGATGCCGAATGTGGCAAGTCCCAGGAGGAACATGCGCAGGATGCCGAACAGATCCCCAAGCTTGCCGCCGACGGCGACAAAACAGGCAAGGGTCAGAAGATAGGCATTGACGATCCAGTGCGCTTCATTGCTGGAAAGCGAAAAGGTTTTCTGAATGGACGGCAGTGCGATCCCGACAACGGTTTCATCCAGCAGAACCAGTCCGAGCACACAGCTGACGGCCCCAAGCAGCCACCACTTCCGTTTCGCCTCGCCGATCAACTGCATGGCGCCCCCACACCAACACGTTCGCACAGGGGGCGTCCCCCGTGAACAAGGTCGAAGGGTGGCGGAAAAGTCGTGAGGAAACAAGACGAAGGTTCCGCCACTCGCGGCGAAACCTTTGCCCAAAGGAAAAAGGCTCCCGCCGAAGCGAGAGCCTTTGTCTGGTCAGTCGGCGCTTGTTCGGGTTCGCGTGACCGCGTCCTTCCACCCGGCAAGAAGCCGGGACCGATCAGCCTCCAACAGTTTCGGCTCAAAACGCCGCTCCAGCTGCCACTGTGCAGAAAACGCTTCCTCGCCCGGCCAGATCCCGGCCTTCGAACCGGCCAGCCATGCGGAGCCGAGTGCCGTTGTTTCCGCGACGGTCGGACGATCGACAGGCGCGCCCAGAATGTCGGCCAGGAACTGCATGGTCCAGTCGGATGCCGTCATGCCGCCATCCACGCGCAGAACCGGTTTTTCCGCATCCGACCAGTCCGCGCGCATGGCGTCGACAAGATCGCTGGTCTGGTAGCCAACACTTTGCAAGACCGCGCGCGCGATTTCCTTCGGCCCCGTGTTGCGCGTCAGGCCAAACATGGCACCCCGGGCGTCCGCATCCCAGTAAGGGGCGCCCAGTCCGACGAATGCCGGCACCAGATAGACGTCGTGGTTCGGGTCTGCCTGTTCGGCGAGCGACTGTGTCTGTTCGGCACTGTCGATCAGTCCAAGCCCGTCGCGCAGCCATTGCACCGCCGCCCCGGCAACGAAGATTGATCCCTCCAGCGCGTAGGTGGTCTTGCCGTTCAGCCGATAAGCAATCGTCGTCAGCATCCGATTGTGTGAGCGAACCGCTGTATCGCCCGTGTTCATGAGCGCAAAGCAACCCGTGCCGTAGGTCGACTTCACCATGCCCGGCTTGAAACAGGCCTGGCCGACTGTCGCGGCCTGCTGGTCACCGGCGACACCGAGGATCGGGATCGGCCTACCGAACAGTTCCGCATCGGTTGCACCGAACTCGTCAGCGCTGTCCTTGACCTCCGGCAACAGGCTCATCGGGATGTTGAGCACCTTGCAAAGGTCCGCGTCCCAGCGGTTCTCGTGAATGTTATAGATCAGCGTACGCGCGGCATTCGTCGCATCGGTGACATGCACAGTCCCGCCGGCCAGCTGCCAGATCAGCCAGGTATCGACGGTTCCGAACGCAAGCTCGCCTCGCTCCGCGCGTGCCCGCACGCCATCGACATTGTCGAGCAGCCAGGCGATCTTTGTCCCGGAGAAATACGGATCCAGCAGCAGGCCGGTCTTGGCGGTAAAGGTTTCCTCAAGCCCCTGCTCCCGCAAGGCCGCGCAGAACTCCGAGGTCCTGCGATCCTGCCACACGATGGCATTATAGACCGGTTCACCGGTTGATCTGTCCCAGATCAGTGTTGTCTCGCGCTGGTTGGTGATCCCGATCGCCTCGACACCCGCGCCCCCGTCCGGGGCTTTTTCCATGGCCTCCCGGCAGACCCGCAGCGAGCTGGTCCAGATATCGGAGGGAGAATGCTCCACCCATCCCGACTTCGGAAAATGTTGCGGAAACTCCTGCTGTCCCACGCTGATGGGGCTGAAGCCGTCGTCGAAGACGATCGCACGGCTTGACGTTGTGCCCTGGTCTATCGCCAAAACACATCCGGCCATGGCGCACCTCCCAATTTTATTGCTTGTTTGTAAAAAGCTGCCGGCGCGCCCGGCAGCCTGATGTCTTTCCGACTATGCAGCAGCCCCGGTCTGGTCTGCAAGATGGCCGGACATGTAGGCATCGAGCGCCTCTGCTTCCTGCTTACCAAGGCGCAGCCCGAGTTTCGTACGTCGCCACAACACGTCTTCGGCCGTGCGCGCCCATTCACGGTTCATCAGCCATTTGACTTCCGCTTCATGGAGATTGGAGCCGAACACCTTGCCGAGATCGTCCAGGGAAGCCGCCTCACC
>Ga0207422_1003672_pt1 | contig 14729 bp, 11 predicted proteins | sample MarCyaLeptolynsp_FD_187757 | JGI IMG/M metagenome (GOLD analysis project Ga0207422, IMG submission 187757) | Marine cyanobacterial communities from Panama - species 1 Leptolyngbya sp. (SPAdes) | ecosystem: Environmental > Aquatic > Marine > Unclassified | place: Panama: Panama City | collected...
TTGCGCGATGAATATCGTGAAGATATTAATATTCGACGCAATGAGGAAATTGGTGCGTTGCAAAAGAAAGTTTATGAAGTAATTAAGAAGTTCTCAGAAGAAAAGAAATATGATCTTGTTCTGACGCAAGCGGTTTTATATGCAAGCCCTACAGTAGATATAACGGATCAGATATTGCAAAGATTGAATTCCAGTCAGTAATAATTTTGTGATATAGATAATCAAATGTCTTACACAATTCATGAGATTGCTCGTGAAATTGAAGCTGAGGTCGTATGTGAGTCTGATATTGTAGTTGCACATGTTGCTGATCTTGAAGATGCGACAAAAGCAAGTCTTTCGTTTGCAGCATCAAACCAGTATTTAGATAAATTAAAAAACACCAAGGCCGCTGCAGTAATTGTGCCTAAAGATCTCGTGCCTGCCTGCCCGTCAATAGCTCTGGTGTCAAATAATCCCTACTTAAGTTTTGCACGTGCTGCCAAGCTGCTTCATCCGGAAAAAGCCTTTGTAGCAAGTATTCATCCATCGGCCATTATTTACGATCAATGTGAAATTGGTGAGAATGTATATATTGGTCCTAATGTCGTCATAAGTGAAAAATGTACGATTGGTGCTAATTGCTATATTGGTGCCGGGACCATTATCACAGCGCCGGCTAAAATTGGTGCTGAGTCGCGTTTAATCGCAAGAGTGACGATTGTTGGTCCTACTATTATAGGGTTGCGAGGGATTATTCATCCTGGTGTAGTGTTGGGAGGTGATGGTTTTGGTCTGGCTAATAATCAGGGTGTATGGGAGAAAATTCCACAGCTTGGAAAAGTTAAAATAGGAGATGATGTTGAAATAGGGGTTAACACTGCGATTGACCGTGGTGCATTAAAAGATACGATTATAGGTAATGGGGTGAAATTAGATAACCAAGTCCAAATTGGGCACAATGTGGTGATTGGTGATCATACTGCGGTGGCGGGTTGTGCAGGTATCGCAGGTAGTGCTGTAATAGGGAAGCATTGTGCAATTGGTGCGGCCTCGGGTATAAAAGGGCATATTACAATTGCTGATGGTGTTCAGATTTCAGGTATGAGTGCGGTTCGCCAATCAATAGATGAACCAGGTTTATATTCATCAGGTACAGTTCTGCAAGATATTAAGAGTTGGTTGAGAAATGCAACTCGCTTTAAAGATATTGATAGTATGTACAAACGGGTCAATCAAATAGCTAAAAAGCTAGAAGATTTGGATAAAGGAAAATAATATGGATTCTGTCATGTCAGTTGATGAAGTGATGAAGTATTTACCTCACCGTTATCCCTTCTTATTAGTGGACAGAGTATTAGAATGTACGCATGGTGATTCGATTACAGCTATTAAAAATGTCACTATCAATGAAAATTTTTTCCAAGGGCATTTCCCTGTTACACCAGTTTTTCCTGGAGTATTGATTTTAGAGGCTTTGGCCCAAGCTTCGGGTTTATTGGTTCTTAGTGATCCAAAATTGATGCCGGAAAAAGAGAGTTTATTTTTATTTGTAGGTATTGAAAACGCAAGATTCAAGCGTCCAGTGGTGCCTGGAGACCAGCTCAGGCTTGAGTCAAAGTTAACTCGTATGAAGCGTAATTATGGCATGTTTGATACTAATGCATATGTAGGAGATCAGTTGGCTGCAAGTGCGGAACTTAAGTGTATGTTTAAAGACTTATAGTTATGGCCTCCTCAAATCCATTTAATAAGGGTAATAGCCAAATTCACCCTACAGCAATAATAGACCCTACTGCAACATTAGGTAAAAGTGTTGCTATTGGCCCTTATTCTGTTATTGGTGCCAATGTTGCGATAGGTGATGGAACTACTATAGGTCCACATGTTGTTATTCAGGGGCCTACTAAGATCGGTGTAAGTAACCATATCTTTCAATTCGCATCCGTAGGTGAAATTCCGCAAGATAAAAAGTTTGCCGGTGAACAGAGCCAACTTATTATTGGTGACAACAACACCATACGCGAGTTTTGCACGATTAATCGAGGTACGAGTGCAGATAATGGCGCAACGATTATTGGTAACGATAATTGGATTATGGCTTATGTGCACATTGCTCATGATTGCGTCATAGCTGATCACACAATATTCTCTAATGGTGCGTCATTAGCAGGGCATGTGCATGTTGATGATTACGTGGTACTTGGTGGTTTTACTTTAGTTCACCAGTTTTGCCATATTGGCGCTCATGCATTTTGTGGAATGGGTTCAGCGCTGAATAAAGATCTGCCTCCGTATACCATGGCATCGGGAAACCTGGCAAAAGCATTTGGGCTAAATAAAGAAGGTCTGCGCCGCCGGGAATTCAATGAAGAAGTAATTCAAGCCCTTCATCAAGCATATAAGGCCTTAATTGTATCTAAACGTCCACGTGCAGAGCAGTTTGCCAAAGTGCAAGGACTGTCGGAGCAATTCGAAGAAGTTAAAACTTTTGTTGACTTCATTGAAGCCAGTCAAAGGGGAACAGTGCGCTAAATTTGTTCTATCAAATCTATTGCTTTATGTGCCAGTTCGCTAGAGTCCATTCCTGGGTCAAGTTTTTTATATAATTCATCACGGTTAGATTTCATATTGGCAGCGACCTGCTGATCATCAATTAATGCCTTTAAAGCGTGATATAGATTATCTACTTTGGCGTCGTTTTGTATTAATTCTGTATAAGCGCGTCGTCTTAAAATTATATTGGCTAAACAGACGTGATCAACTTTTACCAAGTGACCAAAAAGTTTATAAGTAGCAGGAGAAATTTTGTAGATAACCACCATTGCTTTTCCCATTAATGCAGTTTGCAGTGTTGCTGTACCTGAAGATATAGCCACCACGTTGCATGAGCTGATAATTTGATAGAAATTTTCTTTAGAATACTCTATTGGTAAATTAGCTTTGTTATGCGATTCTAGGGTAGAGATTTCAATACCAGGTGCAACGGGGGTAACAAAGCTAATATTTTGATAGTCCTTTTTGAGTATATTTCCTGCTTCAAGCATTATTGGAAATAGTTTTTTTATTTCATTTGTGCGACTGCCAGGCGCTAATCCAACTGTGATATTGGCGCTTTCGATTTCGTTTTCAGAGTAATACTTATCTATATCTTGTAATAAGGGATGTCTGACATGGCAGACAGGGATTTCTGCCTGTTTATAGAAATCCACTTCAAATGGAAATAATACGGCCATTAAGTCTACACGGCTTTTTATTTTTTTTACTCTACCTGTGCGCCAAGCCCATACTTGTGGACTAACATAAAAGAGTACTTTAATATTTAGTGATTTAGCGTATTTGGCTAATTTTAAATTGAACTCTGGATAATCGATAAGGATAACAAGATCTGGTTTAGTTTTTTTTACATGACGCTTGATGTTGGAAAGAATTTTTCTTAATCGAGGGTAATGTTTTAGTATTTCTGCAATTCCTACAACAGAAGTTTCACTGACATCATGTAGCGTATTCACGTTAGCGTCACGCATAGTATCGCCACCAATACCACTTATGTGTGTTACCTTCTTGGTCTTGAATAATTCTTTTGCCAGTTTGCCACCAAGTAAATCACCAGAAACTTCACCAGCGACCATTACAATCTTCATGCTATTCAGTTTCTATCCGAGTTGTGTTTTACACACATCAATAATTCTGTCAATTTGAGTATCAGTTAGTTCTGGATACATAGGCAGAGAGAAACATGAGCTTGAAATCTTCTCGGTGACAGGTAGTGATATAGGAGGATTGTTTTCAGTAAAAGCTATTTGCTGGTGTAGTCCTTTGGGGTAATAGATGGCTGATGCGATATTATTATTGCCGAGGGTTTCAATCACTTGGTTGCGCTGAGAATGTTGCAAAGTATATTGATGGTAGACATGTGAGCTGTTGGGTGATTCGTTAGGAGTGATAACACCAAGAGATTTTAACGCGTTACTATAACGATTTGCATTTGAGTGACGTTTTTCATTGTACTCATCTATATGTTTTAATTTTATACGCAGAATGGCAGCCTGCATTTCGTCTAGTCGGCTATTGTAGCCAATAATTGTATGTTCGTATCTCTTGGGGCTACCATGATTTCGTAGCAGTTTAAGTTTCTCAGCGATTTCATTGTGAGGGGTGCAAGTCATGCCGCCGTCACCATAGCAACCTAGATTTTTGCTGGGGAAGAAACTAAAGCAGCTCACATCGCCAAATGTACCTGTTTTTTGGTTTTTATAATTAGCGCCAAAAGATTGTGCACAATCTTCAACTAAGAATATATTACGGTCTTTAATGATAGATTTTATACTATCAATTTCTGCACTAAGCCCAAATAAATGTACAGCTATCACGGCGCGTGTATTGTTTGTAATCGCTCGTTCTATCTGAGCAGGGTTTATATTTAGAGTGTCTGCGTTTATGTCTACAAAAATAGGGGTGGCACCGACATAGCTAATTGCTTCTGCAGTAGCAGCAAATGTAAATGAAGGCGTAATTACTTCATCTCCAGGGCCTATGCCAAGTGCACGCAATGCTAGATGCAATGCATCGGTGCCCGATGCGCAACTTACAGAGTGTTTAATATTTAAATATTCAGATATTTCATCCTCTAGGGCATGTACATTTGGACCCATAATAAAAGCTGTATTGTCCAGTGTTTCGTTAAGCGCTTTTTGAATGTCGTTTTTTAGTGATTGATATTGCGTGTGTAAATCAACCATGGGGATGGGTTGTGAGTTCATATCAATTGGCATTATGTATTTGAATAGAATTGGTAATTTGGTCAGCAGTATTTAGTGCGCGTAAACCATCTTCGCCTGTTACTAAGGGTTGTGATTTATTTTCTATGCAGTGTATGAAATGGGTAATTTCAGTGAGTAATGCATCTGATTTTTCAAAGTTAAAACTTTGTGCTTTTATCTGATTGTTTTCGCGTGTGTATATTTTCAAATCATGTTGGCTAAGATCGGCAGAAAAATATGCGTTACTTTGAAATAGGCGCAGCTTGCGTTCGCTCTTGTTGCTTACTCTGCTAGCAGTGACATTAGCCACGCATTTGTTTGTGAAGGTAATGCGGGCATTGGCAATATCTATATCATCCGATAATACACACATGCCAGAAGCTTGAATTGATTCGATATCTGAGTGAACAATACTTAAAATAATATCAATATCGTGAATCATCAGGTCTAGAACAACGCTGACGTCAGTTCCACGTGCTTTAAAGGGTGCCAGGCGTTGCGACTCAATGAATTTGGGTTGTTGCATATGCTCATCCATGGCGAGCACAGTCGGATTGAACCTCTCGATATGGCCAATTTGAAGGATGGCATTATTTTCATTAGCCAGTGATATGAGCTCTTGAGCTTGTGCGACAGTAGACGTGATAGGTTTTTCTAACAATACATGTTTGCCACGCATTAGGAAGTATTTGGCAATTTCATAATGCGAGGGCGTTGTTGTTACTATGCTTGCGGCATCTACTTGATCAGCCAGAGAATGATAATCAGTGTTTAATGTTACATCAGGAAATTGTGCTGACATTTCTTGTAGGGTTGCTTCGCTATTGTCAACCAGTGCAAGCAGGTGACAATTTTCGAGACTATGATATTTTTGGGCATGAAATTTACCCAAATAGCCCACACCTATTACGGCGACATTCACAATTCCCATTCAACTAAAATTCTGTATTATAAAAAGATCGCAGTATACGTCCTCTGGTTCAAATATGTGGCCTAAATTTGGTCATCATTGAGTAAAAAAGACACTTGATTAAAAAGCATTCTAATGTAGTTGAAATCTCAGACATTTCGGTGAATCCGAATTCCTGTGCTGGGATTGATGAAGTAGGTCGGGGGCCTCTGGCCGGACCAGTGATTGCTGCTGCTGTCGTGCTGGGCGACAGTTATTCATGGGTAGGCTTGCGTGACTCAAAGAAACTGACAGAAAAAAAACGTGAAGATTTATGTCGAGAAATTAAACAACATGCCTTGGCTTGGTCACTAGGACGTTGTGAGCCGGAAGAAATTGATCAATATAATATTTTTAATGCGAGTTTATTAGCTATGAGGCGTGCTTTTGAAGCGCTACCTACAGTCACAGAACTTGCCTTGGTAGACGGTAAATTCAGTCCCGAGTTGACTGTGCGCTCTTATGCCATTATCAAGGGCGATGAACATGTTCCTGCCATCAGTGCGGCATCGATTTTAGCTAAAGTAACGCGTGATAAAGAAATGCGCGAATTGCATGAGACATATCCAGATTATGGTTTTGCAAAACATAAGGGCTATCCCACACCATTTCATGTAAATGCTTTGAAGCAGCATGGACCGTGCAGCCAGCATCGAAAAAGTTTTAAGCCTGTCGCTGAGATGCTCAAATGAGTATGCAATTCGTTCACTTAAGGCTGCATAGCGAGTATTCCATTATTGATGGATTAGTGCGTATCCCCACTCTAATGAAAAAAGCATCCGAGTTACATATGCCTGCAGTCGCGTTGACTGATTTTTCTAATCTGTTTGCCTTGGTAAAGTTTTATCGTGCGGCAATCGCACATGGACTTAAACCCATTATTGGTGCTGATGTGTTGGTGGTTGATAAAGTGCAGCAAGAGCGTTATCGAATTGTTTTGCTATGCATGGATAACGTGGGCTATAAACATTTAACAGAATTACTCACTAGAGCTTATCTTGATGGTCAACAGGGCGGCCAACCCACTGTCGATCGTGAATGGGTAGATGAACTGAATGAAGGCTTGTTAGTACTGTCTGGTGGTAGAGAAGGCGATGTTGGCAAATTAATTGCGAAGCAGGATGCAGCACGTATCGATCAATGTATTCAACGCTGGAAGCAACACTTTAATGAACGCTTTTATATAGAATTGCAGCGCACTGGTCGAGATAATGAAGAGAACTATAATCAAGTTGCATTAGAGATTGCCGAAAAGCACGCACTGCCTGTGGTGGCAACAAATGATGTGCGCTTTCTTACTTCCGATGAATATGAGGCGCATGAAGTGCGTGTGTGTATCAACCAGGGGCGTGTGTTGTCCGACCCAAGGCGTGCGCGCATTTATAGTGAACAGCAATACTTGCGCCCTGCTGAGGAAATGGCAGAGCTATATTCTGATGTGCCTTCTGCTATATCTAATACAGTTGAAATTGCCAAACGTTGTAATGTGCGTTTGGAGTTTGGTAAGAATGTGCTGCCGGAATTTCCTACAGGCGACTTGACCACGGATGAATTTTTGCGTGATCAATCCAGGCAGGGGTTATCTGACCGATTAGCAACGATTCAATCAATTCGTGGTGAAGTTGATGTTGCTGCCTATGAAGAGCGCTTGAATATTGAGCTTGATGTCATTGAGCGCATGGGATACTCCGGTTACTTTTTAATTGTTTCTGATTTTACTAAATGGGCACGCGGTAATGGCGTACCTGTAGGCCCTGGACGTGGTTCGGGGGCTGGGTCTTTAGTTGCTTATGTGTTGGGTATTACCGATATTGATCCATTGCAATATGAGTTGTTATTTGAGCGTTTCCTAAATCCTGAGCGGGTTTCCATGCCTGACTTTGATATCGACTTTTGTATGGCGGGTCGAGATCGAGTGATTGATTATGTGGCAACACGTTATGGACGCGAGAAAGTTAGTCAGATTATTACCTACGGTACCATGGCTGCAAAAGCCGTGGTGCGTGATGTTGGCCGTGTACTTGGCCATCCTTATGGCTTTGTAGACCGGATAGCCAAAATGGTGCCATTTGAAGTGGGCATGACCTTGGAGAAAGCACTCGAGCGTGAGAAAGACTTCAAGCAAATGGTCGATGAAGAGGAAGAGGTGCGTACTCTTATTGATATGGCGCTGCAACTGGAAGGTTTAGCAAGAAATGCAGGCAAGCATGCGGGTGGTGTGGTGATAGCGCCTTCACAGCTGACTGATTTCACACCCCTGTACTGTGAAGCGGGTGGCGCTAATGTTGTTACCCAGCTGGATAAAGACGATGTTGAAGCGATTGGCTTAGTTAAATTTGATTTTCTGGGCCTGCGTACACTAACAATTATTGATCGTACTTTAGAAAAGGTGAACGCGCGTTTAGAAAAAGAAGGTCAACCTGCTGTTGACCTCAATGCGTTGCCATTAAATGACGAAGCAACTTACACATTGCTGCAAAATCAACAAACAACCGCAGTATTTCAGTTAGAGTCCGATGGCCTTAAAGATATTTTAGGGCGATTAAAGCCTGATAAGTTTGAAGATATTGTTGCGTTGGTTGCTTTATATCGTCCTGGTCCCTTGCAGTCGGGTATGGTGGATGATTTTATTGATCGTAAACATGGCGCATTAGTTGAATACCCGCATCCTAAACTCGAAGCTATTCTTAATGAAACCTACGGCGTAATTTTATATCAGGAACAAGTGATGCAAATTGCGCAAATTCTAGCAGGCTACTCGTTAGGCGGTGCGGATTTGCTGCGGCGCGCGATGGGTAAAAAGAAACCGGAAGAAATGGCTAAGCAACGTGCTATTTTTGTTAAAGGTGCGACCGAGAGAGAAGTTAAAGAGGCTAATGCAAATTATATATTTGACTTAATGGAAAAATTTGCCGGCTATGGGTTTAACAAATCACACTCTGTCGCTTATGCAATGCTGTCGTATCAAACTGCATGGTTGAAAGCGCATTATCCGGCAGAGTTTATGGCGTCGGTGCTGTCTGCAGATATGGATAACACTGATAAGGTTGTGCATTTGCGTGAAGAATGTAAAACCATGGGTTTGAAAGTATTACCACCGAATGTAAATAAATCTTTTTATGGTTTTACAGTCACGCATGAGCAAGAAATTGTTTATGGTTTAGGTGCGATTAAGGGCGTCGGTGAAGCTGCGATTGAAACATTAGTGAATGAACGCCATGAACAAGGTGCTTATCAAAATTTAAATGATTTCTGTATGCGCTTAGAAACACAAAAATTTAATCGCCGCAGTATGGAAGCAATGATTCGTTCGGGAGCAATGGACGAGTTTGGCCATACACGTGCAACCTTAATGCACCATTTACCTCGTGCCATGCAAACTGCTGAGCAGCACCATCGTAATGATGACATAGGACAAAACGATATGTTTGGTGGTGGACAAGTGATTGCACGCGAAGGCGTGATTGATGAAAAGCCTGAATGGGATAGCGATGCTTTGTTGGCTGCTGAAAGAGAGACTCTGGGATTGTATTTTTCAGGTCACCCTGTAGATCAGTATCGAGATGAGCTAGTAAGTATTGTTGGTAAAACATTGCGCGAACGCTTATCACAACCAATTGCGCCGGTAGAGTCAAACTATCGTAATAAAGATGCCAATATGGTTAAAGTGGGTGGATTGTTAATGGATATGCGTTTGCGTAACAGTCCATCAGGGCGTATTGCATTTCTTACTTTGGATGACAATACTGCGCGCATTCATGTGGCGGTATTTGCAGATGCGTACAGTCAGTTTAAAAATCACCTCGTCAAAGATCAGATATTGATCGTAGAAGGTGCGATTAGTATTGATGATTACAATGGTAAGCCGCGAGTACGGGCTAAAGAAATTACGCGTCTTGATGATGCACGTGTAGACTTTGGCAAAGGTATTATCATTAATGTTAATGCCACAGAAAAACGACCTAGCCTAGTTGCTGAGTTGGAAGACACGCTCAAACCTTATCGTGAAGGTAAATGTAAAGTATTGATTCAATATCACACACAACAAGGAGCAGCGAAATTTCAATTAGGAGATCAGTGGAGTGTAGTGCCGGAGCGAACATTACTTGCACAATTGGCAAGCCTTCAGGGTGTAAGTGGTGCTCGGGTTGTTTATTAAGGCGGGCTGGATAACTTTCCTGAAATCATCTCCAAGTGCGACTATAATGCGTAAAACCTAATAAAATAAACATCTATGGTTTCCGATTATTTAGAATTTGAGCAACCTATTGCTGAATTAGAAGCAAAGATAAATGAGTTGCGGCGTGTTGAGACAGACAACGAAATGCAACTTGGCGATGAAATTGCCAAACTAGAAGCAAAAAGTCGTTCGCTTACGGAATCAATTTATAAAGATCTGTCGGCTTGGCAGGTTGCACAAATCGCTCGTCATCCGAGACGTCCATATACCTTGGATTACGTAGAAAAATTATTCACTGATTTTGAGGAAATGCATGGTGATCGTGCATACTCAGACGATGCGGCTATTATCTGCGGTATTGCAAAATTCGAAAATCGTTCCGTCGCCGTGATTGGCCATCAAAAAGGTCGTAATACTAAAGAAAATCTAAAAAGAAATTTTGGTATGCCGCGTCCAGAAGGTTACCGTAAAGCGTTGCGCATTATGGAAATGGCTGAAAAATTTCAACTGCCAATTATTACATTCATCGATACGCCGGGTGCCTATCCAGGTGTTGGTGCTGAAGAGCGTGGCCAAGCGCAAGCGATTGCACATAATTTATATCGTATGGCTGAGCTAAAAACTCCAATTATCTGCAATGTAATTGGTGAGGGAGGATCTGGCGGTGCCTTAGCAATCGGGGTGGGAGATCATTTGGCTATGTTGAGTTATAGCACCTATTCGGTTATTTCCCCTGAAGGGTGTGCATCTATTTTGTGGAAGAATGCAGATAAAGCCGAAGATGCTGCTGAGACTTTAGGTATTACTTCTGACCGTTTGTATGAACTTAATCTGGTTGATGAAGTGATTAAAGAACCCATGAGTGGAGCCCATCGTGATTTAGACACAACATGTGAGAATATGCGCACCTCTTTAAGAGAGAATTTAAGTCGGTTAACGAAACTGGATGTGCATGACTTGCTTGAAGCACGCTATGAGCGATTGACTTCATACGGGGTTTACAAGGATTAATTTGATTGACTGTTTATGTCAGTCATCCACAATCAACTACGTGACTGCCTGTCACAAATAGAAACAACAAAAACTATTCTTGTTGCCTTTAGTGGTGGCCTAGACTCGACTGTACTTTTGTATGCAGCCAAAAAACTATGTCGCGAGTCAAAGCATACGTTAAAAGCTATCCATATTAATCATCAGATCCATAATGACTCACTGTTATGGTCACAACACTGTGAGAGCCAATGTCATGTAATGGGGGTTGAGATTGAAAGTATGACAGTTGATGTTAAACAATATAGCCAACATGGTATCGAAGGTTCAGCACGAGAAGCACGTTACCAGGCATTTGAAAATCGTTTAACAGATGATGATGTATTACTAACTGCACATCATGCTGATGATCAAATTGAAACAGTATTGTTGCAGTTGTGTCGTGGCGCAGGTGTACATGGCCTGGCCGCCTGTGCAAGCCAGCGCAGGTTGGGGAAGGCAATTTTGATACGGCCCTTTTTAGAAGTGTCGCGTGCGCAAATTGAGCATTACGCGAAACAGCAGCAACTGACCTGGCTGGAAGATCCGTCTAATCATTCATTAGTCCATGATAGAAATTATTTGCGCCATGAAATCATGCCTTTATTGCATGCGCGCTGGCATAACTTGCATGATGTTGTTGGACGCGTGGCTCAGTGGCAAGGAGAAGCGGCTATGATGCTGGATCAATTAGCCGATGCCGATCTTGATGCCGCCCTGGATGAAAATAATCAGCTGGAAATAAGTCAGATCCATGCTTTGGACTATGTGCGTAAAAAAAATCTGCTACGACGCTGGATACGGCGTCAACAAAAACATGTGCCGAATTCAGAGATACTTGCACGTATTGTGTATGAAGTAATGCATAGTCGGGAAGATGCGCAAGCATGTGTGCAGTGGCAGAATAATGAGATTCGCAAGTTTCGCGGTAAGCTTTATTTGCTGACAAATGATGATCAGCATGACCCATCATTAAGTTACGAGTGGAATTTAAATGAAGTGTTAAATATTCCTGCGCTGAATATCATACTCACACGCCAAGTGTTGCTTGATTTTGGGCTTAATTTGACGGAGATAGAGCGATTAAGTGTGCGTTTTCGTCGCGGTGGTGAAGTGATGCGTCCCAAAGGGCGTGGCTGCCAAAAAGATTTGAAAACACTCTTTCAAGAAGCTGGTATAGAGCCCTGGCAACGTGAGCGTATTCCACTACTTTTTCACAATGAACAGCTAATTTTTGTCTGGGGTCACTGGATTCAGGAAGGATATTGATTGTGAAATCTTGGCACTAATAGTGCGCTTGCCAATATGGCGTTAAAATTTCACTCAAAAATGCGCATTTACAGTCAGTAAGCTGTTCTTTTTTATTCAATTCTGTCTTCTCTTGCTGCTGTGATGATGATTTTATGCAAAGGTCTCATTGTGGCAATGGCCAGGCTTTGGTAATCTGGCATCCCATCTTGCATTTGGAATTACGTGATGACACGGTACATCTTTATCACAGGCGGGGTGGTCTCTTCACTAGGAAAGGGTATCGCCAGTGCCTCATTAGGCGCGATATTAGAAGCGCGCGGCCTTTCTGTCACTATGATCAAACTGGATCCGTATATCAACGTTGATCCAGGCACCATGAGCCCGTTTCAGCATGGCGAAGTCTATGTGACTGAGGATGGTGCCGAGACCGATCTGGACTTAGGCCACTATGAGCGTTTTGTGCGTTTCCGTTCTAAGCGCAGCAACAACTATACGACCGGGCAGATCTACGAAAGTGTGATTCGTAAAGAACGTCGTGGTGATTATTTGGGTGGCACCGTGCAGGTGATCCCGCATATTACTGATGAAATTAAAGCCTCAGTTAAAAAAGGCTCGGAAGGGGCGGATGTAGCCTTAGTGGAAATTGGTGGCACGGTTGGTGATATTGAGTCATTACCGTTTATGGAAGCGATTCGTCAAATTGGTGTTGAGTTGGGGCGCAGTAATGTCATTTATCTGCACCTCACTTTAGTCCCCTATATAAAAGCTTCTGGTGAACTAAAAACCAAGCCCACGCAGCACTCGGTGAAAGAGCTTAGATCGATTGGTATTCAGCCGGATATTTTGCTTTGCCGTGGTGAGCGCCAGATTCCTGATACCGAACGTAAAAAAATAGCCTTGTTTACTAATGTGGAAGAAAAGGCAGTGATTTCATCGGTAGATGTTTCCAGTATTTATAAAATTCCTTTGTGGTTACACTCACAAGGCTTAGATGACATTGTGTGTGAGAAATTTGAATTAGATTTACCGCCAGCAGATTTGACTGACTGGAAAGAAGTCGTACATGCGATTGAGTTTCCTGAAGTAGAAGTCAATATATACATGGTAGGTAAATATGTTGAACTTACAGAATCTTATAAATCACTCAATGAAGCCTTAATTCACGCGGGTGCGCAGACACGTACACAAGTGAATATTAAGTACTTAGACTCAGAGAGCATTGAAGTTAACGGCGTTGATTTACTTAAAGATGCTGATGCTATTTTAGTCCCGGGTGGTTTCGGTCAACGCGGTATTGAAGGTAAAATTTTGGCATCACAATATGCGCGTGAGCATAATATCCCTTACTTGGGTATATGCCTGGGTATGCAAGTTGCCGTGATTGATTTTGCACGTAATGTAGCCGGCCTGGAGCAGGCCCACAGTACTGAATTTCTGCAAGACACACCTAACCCGGTGATTGCGCTGATTACTGAATGGAAACAACGTGATGGCAGTATTGAGGAGCGCAATGAAAATTCTGATTTAGGTGGCACCATGAGGCTGGGTGGCCAACAGTGCCGCTTAGCAGAAAACTCTTTGGTCAGAGACATGTATGGTGAAGATGTTATTTTAGAAAGGCATCGCCATCGCTATGAATTTAACAATACCTTTATGGCCACATTAAGTAATGCCGGCTTGTCGTTTACGGGTAAATCAATCGACGATAAATTGGTTGAGGTGATTGAGATTGCCGACCACCCCTGGTTTATTGGCTGTCAATTCCACCCTGAATTTACTTCCACGCCACGTGATGGGCACCCGTTATTTACCGGGTTTGTCAAAGCGGCCAGACAAGGCCGGGAGCAGCAGAAAGAATCTTCATCTTCTGCCGTTACCGCTAAAGTGCCGGAACAGTCACCAACTACTGAATCTGTATGAGGCTGTGTAATTTTGAGGCGGGGTTGGGACACCCCATGTTCCTTATTGCGGGTCCCTGTGTGGTCGAAAGTTTAGATCTGGCACAACAGACTGCAGGGCAATTAAAAGAAATCGCTGAAAAAAATAATGTGCCTTTTATCTATAAGTCCTCATTTGATAAGGCCAATCGCACTTCTGAAAGTAGCTTTCGAGGCTTGGGAATTGAACAGGGATTGGCTATTTTGCAAGCAGTTAAGGACGAATTTAAGGTTCCGATTTTAACCGATGTGCATGAGGATAGCCCACTTGATGAAGTTGCTGAGGTTGCTGATGTACTACAGACACCGGCTTTCTTATGCCGACAAACCAATTATATTCAAAGGGTTGCGTCAGCCGGCAGGCCTGTGAATATTAAAAAGGGTCAGTTTCTATCGCCCTGGGATATGAAGCATGTAGTAGCCAAAGCACGTGCGGTCGGCAATGATCAAATAATGGTCTGTGAGCGCGGAGCGTCGTTTGGTTACGGTAATCTGGTGTCCGATATGCGCTCTCTGGCAATCATGCGTGAAACAGGATGTCCAGTAGTTTTTGATGCGACACATTCGGTACAATTGCCCGGCGGCGAGGGTGGCCGATCAGGAGGGCAACGAGAATTTGTCCCGGTATTGGCGCGTGCTGC
>Ga0207422_1003679_pt1 | contig 14676 bp, 9 predicted proteins | sample MarCyaLeptolynsp_FD_187757 | JGI IMG/M metagenome (GOLD analysis project Ga0207422, IMG submission 187757) | Marine cyanobacterial communities from Panama - species 1 Leptolyngbya sp. (SPAdes) | ecosystem: Environmental > Aquatic > Marine > Unclassified | place: Panama: Panama City | collected...
CGCCGTTTGCCGGCAGAATCGGCAAGACCGAATACAGTGTCGGCGATGTGGTCGGCGCGTCCTCTGAACCGATTGCCCGCCTGATCCGGGTTGCGCCGGTCTACGTGACCTTCTCGATCACGGAAAAGGACTATCTGACTGCGGTTCAGGAAGGCGGTATTGACCCGAAAAACCTGCAGACCGCCGGACGTCCGCTCGGTGTCACCCTGACGCTGCCCAACGGCAAGACCCATGGCGAAGAGGGCGAAATCGTCTTCATCGACAATCAGGTCGATGCCAAAACCGGATCGATCGGTGTACGGGCCCGGTTCGCCAATGCCGACCTCGTGCTGGTGCCCGGCACTTATGTAACGGTGGTCATCTCGCAGTCGGAAATCGTCAGCGCCCTGACGGTCCCGCAGGCGGCCGTGCAACGCGACCAGAAGGGGCCGTTCGTGCTCGCCATCAACGCCCAGGAAATGGTCGAGCAGCGCCATGTGAAGCTTGGCGACGCAACGGAAACCGGCTTTGAGGTGCAGGAAGGTCTGCAGGAAGGCGAGCGGGTGATCGTCCAGGGATTGCAGAAGGTTCGTCCCGGTGTCCCGGTGAATGCGGTTCTTGACGCCAAGCCGGTGGAATAAAGATGGTCTCCAGGATATTCATCTACCGCCCGAAACTGGCCCTGGTCATTTCGCTGGTCATCACCATTGCCGGTATCATCGGCTATCTGGCGCTCCCGGTCGAGCAGTTTCCCGAAATCACACCGCCCGTCGTCAATGTGACGGCCAGCTACACGGGCGCAAGCGCGGAAGTGCTGGAGGAAAGCGTCGCCGCGCCCATCGAAGCCCAGGTCAACGGTGTCGACGGCATGATATCCATGTCGTCGAACAGCACCGGGACCGGCAACTATTCCCTGGACGTGACATTCGAAGTCGGCACCGATCCGGATATCGCGACGGTCAACGTGCAGAACCGGGTCAGCCAGGCGACGAGCCAATTGCCGACGGAAGTGACCAAAAACGGCGTGACCGTGCAAAAGGCCAGCACCAACATGCTGCTGGTCATTACCCTTTATTCTCCGAACGAGACCTACGACGAGGTGTTTCTTTCCAACTACGCCTCGATCAACTTGAAGGATGCTCTCGCCCGGGTTTCCGGTGTCGGCAAGGCGGATGTCATGACCGACTTTTCCTACGGTATGCGGATCTGGCTGGATCCGGACCGTCTTGCCGGGCTGGCGATGACGCCAAGCGATTTCATTGCCGCGATTCAGGATCAGAACCTTCAGGTGTCGGCCGGCCAGATCGGGGCGCCGCCCGTGCCCGAAGGGCAGCAGTTCCAGTATACGATCAAGGCCGAGGGACGCCTTGCGACGGTCGAGGGGTTTGAAAACATCGTGCTGCGCACTGGTGGAAACGGTGCGGTCATCCGGGTTGGCGATGTGGCGAGGGTTCAACTCGGTTCGCAGCTTTATGCCGCCAGCGGCAATTTCAACGGCAAGCCGTCGACGGTGCTGGCGGTTTATCAGGCGCCGGGCGCCAACGCGCTCGCCGTTGCCCAGGGTGTGCAGGAGCGGCTGGAACAATTGTCCCGCTCCTTCCCCGACGATATGGAATATTCCGTACCTTTCGACACAACGAAATTCGTCGAAAGTTCGCTTCAGGATGTGATCACCACCCTGATGATGACGTTCGGTCTGGTGGTTGCTGTCGTGTTCGTGTTTCTGGCAAACTGGCGTGCAACGCTGGTTCCGGCGGTCGCAATTCCGGTCTCGCTGATCGGGACCTTCGCATTTCTGCTGGCCGCCGGCATGTCCTTGAACACGATCAGCCTGTTTGCCCTGGTGCTGGCGATCGGCATCGTCGTCGACGACGCGATTGTCGTGGTCGAGAATGTGGAACGTATCATTGCCGAAGAGGGGCTTTCGCCCCGCGAGGCGACGGCCAAGGCCATGGAGCAGATCACCGGGCCGGTGATCGCGACGACGCTCGTCCTCCTGGCCGTATTTGTACCGACGATCTTCATGCCGGGGATTACCGGGCGTCTCTATTCGCAGTTTGCGATCACGATCTCGGTTGCCGTGGTTATTTCTTCGATTAACGCGCTGACACTTTCGCCGGCCCTGTGCGGGCTGGTGCTGAAACCGAGAACCGGTGGCCCGAAGGGGTTGCTGGCGGTTTTCGACCGTGGCATCGACCGGGTCAGATCCGGTTATGTCGGAGTGGTTGGCGTGCTCCTGTCGCGGTCCTTTGTCGGTGTTCTTTCCGTCGCCGCCATTATTGCAGGCATTGTCTTTCTGGGCGGCCGGTTGCCGACCGGTTTTTTGCCGTCTGAAGATCAGGGATATCTGATGGTGGATGTGCAATTGCCGGATGGGGCCGCCCTGCAGCGCACGGAGGTCATATCCGCGCTGATGGAAAAGGATCTGGCGACGATGAACGGCGTTGAGAACGTCGTGACGGTCAACGGCTTTTCGATCCTCAACGGCGGCCTCTCGTCGAACGGCGCTCTTGTGATCGTTACCCTGGACCCCTGGGACGAGCGCCAGGAACCGGGCGAGAGTGCGGATGCGATCCTCGGTAAATTGTGGGCGCAGTTCTCCACCATCGCCGGCGCCAACATCATCGCGTTCAACCCGCCGCCGATTCCGGGGCTGGGCACCACCGGCGGCGTCGAGCTCAAGATACAGCAGACCGGCGGCGGATCGCCGGAGGACCTTGCCGCGGCCAGCGGTTCGATGGTCTATGCTGCCAATCAGGATCCCGCCATCGGCCAGGCCTACACCACATTCCGTTCCAATGTGCCTCAGGTCTTCGTCGATCTGGACCGGGAAAAGGCCAAGACGCTCGGCGTCAATGTCGCTGATGTCTTCTTGACGTTGCAGGCTTATTTGGGATCGTATTATGTAAATGATTTCAATCTGTTCGGGCGCGTTTATAAGGTAATGATTCAGGCTGACGGCGACTACCGCAACAATGTTGAAGATATCGGTCGCCTTTATGTCCGCTCGGCCAATGGGGACATGGTTCCCCTGCGCACTCTGGTGACGGTCACCAACACGCTCGGACCGCAATTGCTCAATCGTTACAACATGTTCCGCTCGGCTTCCATCAACGCGGCACCGGCCCCCGGGGCGTCGACCGGTGTGGTGATCGCGTCCATGCAGGAAAAGGCCGCGGAGGCGCTACCTGACGGCTATGCTTACGAATGGACCGGCACGGCGCAACAGCAGCAGGGCGCCAACGAGGTCGTGATCGTCGTTCTGGTCCTGTCAATCCTGTTCGCCTACCTGTTCCTGGTCGGACAGTATGAAAGCTGGTCGATGCCGCTGGCGATCCTGCTGTCGGTCACGGTCGCTCTGCTCGGGGCGTTCCTGGCGGTTCTGCTCACCGGGCGCGACGTCAATCTCTATACCCAGATCGGCATGATCATGCTGGTCGGACTGGGCGCCAAGAACGCCATTCTGATTGTCGAGTTCGCGATGGAGGAACGGGCCGCCGGCAAGTCGATCATCCAGGCGGCGAGGGATGCCGCCAATCTTCGTTTCCGCGCGGTGATGATGACGGCCTTGTCATTCCTGCTCGGCGTCATTCCGCTTCTGATTGCGTCGGGGGCCGGTGCGGCCAGCCAGCAGGCCATTGGCTGGGCGGTGTTCGGCGGCATGTTCATGGCCACCACTCTCGGCGTTATCCTGATCCCGGTCCTCTATGTCGTCATGCAGATCCTTCGAGAACGGCTGAAGGGACAGTATCAGGGGGCGGATGCGGCCGGTTCCGCCGCGCCGGTGCCCGCGCAGAGCTAACGCATGTCGCGTTTGATCTGCCTCAGATCAAACGAAAACGATTTGCGCAACAAAAGCTCTGCAGCGTGTTGCGTGAATCCGATTTCACGCAACACGCTGCAGAGCCGTCCGAGTAAACCTGAACGGCCCTAAAGCAAATCCGCGATCAGCGCCGGGGCGAAGGGGGCACAAGGCCGAGAAGCAGGCCGCTTAACCTCTGCTGGCAAGGGCCGGCCGGGTTTGCGGTGCACGGGCCGGTTCCCGGGCCGCACGGGCTTCCTGGGAGATGAGCTGGGCCTGCGAGACATCGTCAAGGAACATTGGACGGGCGAAGTAATAGCCCTGGGCAAGTCTGATACGCGTTGCCCCCTGGAGATAAACCAGTTCATCGATTGTCTCCACGCCTTCGACGATGATCGACATGTCGAGGGCCTGGGACAGCGATTCGATCGCTTTCAGGATACTTTGGCTGCGCGGACGTTGGTGGATTGCGGTGATGAACGACCGGTCGACCTTGATTTCATCGGCGGTGATGTCGGCGAGCGCGGAGAGGGAGGAATAGCCTGTTCCGAAATCGTCTATGGATACCCGCGCGCCGATTTCACGAATCATTGGCAGAACTTCCGTCTGGAAGCGGCTCTTCGACAGGAACGCCTCTTCTGTGACTTCCAGCATGAAACGTCCGGCATGTCCGGTTGCTTCGATGGCATCGACAAACGAGCGCATGAAAACCGGCTCGTCGGCCTGACGCGCCGCAACGTTGACGCTGATGCTGCAGGCCTCTCCGAACGCTTCGTTGATATGATCCATACCGTCAACGGTTTCCGCCAGAACCAAATGCGTGATTTCGTCCATCAATCCGAGCTCGACCGCCAGATTGACGAAATCGCCCGGGGGCTGGATCAGTCCCTGTTCGTCGCGCCAGCGCAACAGCACCTCGACACCAACCACCTTGCCTGAGCGGAAATCGACTTTCGGCTGGTAGGCGCAGCAGATTCGGCGGTCCCGAACCGCGAGGCGCAGCCTTTGTTCGATTTGCATACGTTCGTTGGAGGCGCCGCCGACACGGGCATCAAAAAATTGCACGCGGCCCTTGGTCCCGTCTTTGATCCGGTACATGGCCTGGTCAGCATTCTCGCACAGGGTGTCGAACGAGTTTCCATCGGCCGGATACAGGCTGACGCCAATGGAAGCGGATGTGAAAACCTCATAGCCGTCGATGAAAAACGGTTCTTTCAATCTTGCGAGAAGCCGTTGGATATCCTTGTTGACATCGTCGAGCGAACCGGCGGGCGAAAGCAGCAGAATGAACTCGTCGCCGCCGACCCGGGCGAGCATGTCCGAGGGACGCAACTCGCTTGTCAGCCGTTCGGCGATCTTCACCAGAAGGGAATCGCCGACCGCGTGGCCATAATAGTCATTGACATTCTTGAAACCGTCGAGATCGACGAAGGCAAGTGCAAAGACGCTTTCGGGGCGTTCGGTCAGGGATGCCACGATCTTTTCCAGGAACCCGCGATTGGGCAACCCGGTAAGATTGTCGAAATAGGCGCGCTTGAACAGATCGTCTTCCAGTTGCCGCTGTTCGGTGATGTCATAAGAAAGACACAGGTGCAGATCCTGAGCCCGCATGGGCAAAGACAGACGATCGATCCGAAATGTCCGCCCGTCGATCTCGACGGCGTTCCCTTCATCCGGAAGGTCTGAATGGGCTCGACCCGCCTTGTTGGCATAAAACGGAGTTCCGGCGCTGTCTTTCGCCGAAATTCCAACCGGCAGTGCATCGAATATCGCAAGCAGCTTTTCGGTATGGTCTGCTGTAGTCACAAGATTATCCTCAGGAATAACCGGATCGGAACGATCGCAGACGCCGGAGATAGCAGCGTCTGCTAAGATCTATCGTTTCAGAATCTGACGGCGGGCATCGTCCAGCAAATCGTTTATTGCCGCACCGGACTCCGGCCGCCGTAACGGGTCTGGCCGACTACCGATTTCAGGGCGCGGCCCGCCTGCAATTTGTGCGTTGGTCGCGGCGGCGTTGGGAGCCACCGGGTCGGGAGCGGCGGGAATTGGCCCGATGTCCTTCTTGTCCGTGCCGCGCCAACGATTGACAACTGCGTTGACGAACTCCTTGCGCGATACACCCTCCCAATTGCTTTCCGACGACAGACCCGCATCCGCGCGCGGCAGGGCGGCTTCATCCAGCCGCAAAAACGAAAACTGGGCCGGAACCGGCATGCCTTCTCCGAAGCCGATCACATCGCCGGTTCCAAGGGTCGGGACAAAATCCAGCAGGTTGGCGGCAGCATCCGAAACCGCGGACCGCAACAGGGCCTGATCGTGATCATTGGCCATGCGCATGGCAAACAATGTGCTGCACTGTGAGATGATGGTCGGGTCGAGTTCGGCGGGTCGCTGGGTCACGAGGCCAAGAAACACACCATATTTTCGTCCTTCCTTGGCCATGCGCGAAAGGGCCCGGCGCGATGGCGCAAAGCTCATGCTTCGGTCGGCGGATGCATAACGGTGGGCTTCTTCGCACACAAACAGCAGAGGCATTTTGCCTTCGCTCCACAATCCGAAATCGAAGGCAAGTCTCCCAAGCAGGGACACGACTGCATCGATAACCTCAACCGGGAGTCCTGCGAGCTGCATGATCGAAATCGGCTTGCCATCGGATTCCAGCCGGAAAAGCGTATTCAGCAGTTCCGCCATAATGTCGCCGCCCACGCTGGCATTTTCGAACATGAAGGCGTAGCGCGGGTCGTTTTTGATCGTCTCCATCCGCATCATCAGGCGATGATAGTTCATGCGTGACGAGCGGTTTTCCAGTTTCCCCATGCGGCTGTCGATAAGCGAGAGCAGATCTTGCAGAAGGTACGGAACCGGTGTGTCCACCGTGTAACCGGTTCGGGTCGGGTCGCCTTTTTTCAGGGTCACCCGGTCCGGCGATGTCTTGTATTGAAGATAATTGCTCTTTGCGATCGGGATCAGTTCGGACAGGATCTCGATCTCGTCTGCCGGTGCGGGTCTGCCGCCATATATGACATCGGTGAGTTCTTCGAAGGTGAACAACCAGAACGGCAGTTTGAGGTTGCCCGGGCTTATGACATTTGCCGACTGTCCGAAGCTGCGCCCATATTCATTGTGCCCGTCGAGCAGGAAGATGCGGATATCAGGACGCGCCTTTAAAATTTCAGAAAGGATAACCGTTACGCCACTCGACTTGCCGACACCCGTGGAGCCCAGAACCGCGAAATGTTTGGAAATCAGGTTGTCGACATCGATATGGGCGGCAATCGAACTGTCGTGGGCAAGCTGGCCGATATTGATCGTTCGTTGTCCGCTGGGCGTATAGATCAGGCGCAACTGTTCGTTGCTGACATTGTTCGCCGGATCACCGATTGCGGGATAATCGGATACGCCGCGCCTGAAATATGGCTTTCCGTCAGAACCCTTGACAATTTCTCCCATGAGCGCGATGCGGGCGACGGCGGAATGATCCCCGGCCGAGCCGGCATCCAGACGTCTTGCGGAGACTTCCGTAATCATTCCGATAAGCGCTTTTTCGCCTGCGGTGATCGCCATGAATTTGCCGACGGTGGCACGATTTGCGCCCCGATGTTGATCTGACAGGCCGATATGCGCTTCCGAGCCGCGCACGGAAACGATGTGCCCCAGCGATGCCTGAGAGCGGGAAACGGCCGGTTCAAGGACGTGTTGGTCCTGGGTTTGATACGCCACGCTATTTTCCTCGTCATATTTACCGAGTATCTAAAACACAAAAGACTGAGGAAAAAGTTAGCGCCGGTTTTAAAGTTCACAGTCTTACTTTCCTAACGTTACTGGTGTGAAACAATGTCTGAGGCGTACGGTGCGACTTGTCCCGGAAGGCGTCAGAACTGCTGTCGATGGTGGCGAATTCTCTTGAACTGACAATGTTGACGCAGCAGGATGCACCTTATCCGATAAGGTTTGCGGCCTGCATTGTCTCCTCGGCTTCGAATGAATGATCGGAAGAACAGGGAGGTTATATGGACGCAACGATCGAATCCGGCGACGGCGTGTCGCAGGAATCCCGCCACTTCGATGTCCTGATTGTCGGGGCCGGGATTTCGGGCATCGATGCGGCCTACCATCTGCAGAAGGCATGTCCGGGCAAGAGCTTTGTCCTTTTGGACAGACAATCCGGATTTGGCGGGACCTGGCGTCTGCACAAGTTTCCCGGCATCCGTTCCGACAGCGATCTGTTCACATTCGGCTACAGCTGGAAGCCGTGGACCGGGGTTCCGATCGCTACCGCGCAGGAGATCCTGAAATATCTCGACGAAGCCATCGATGAAAACGATATCCGCCGCCATATCCGCTACCGGCAAGAGGCTGACGCCGCGACGTGGTCGAGCGCCGACGCGCGCTGGAGCCTGACCGTCCGGGACCTCGAAACCGGTGCCATCGCTGAATATTCCTGCAATTTCCTCTGGATGTGCCAGGGCTATTATCAGCAGTCCCACGGTTACATCCCGGATTATCCCGGTGTCGAGCGGTTTCAGGGGCCGGTTGTCCATCCCCAGACCTGGCCCGATGACCTTGACTATCGCGACAAGAAAGTTGTCGTGATCGGGTCCGGCGCCACGGCGGCCACATTGATACCGGCAATGGCGCCGGACTGCGCCCATGTCACCATGCTGCAACGTTCGCCGACCTATTTCTTTGCCAGGCCGAAAACCGACGAACTGGCCGAACAGCTTCGCGTGTTGCAGATCCCGGAAGAATGGACGCACGAGATCCTGCGTCGAAAATACCTGTTCGAGAGCGAAGGTGTCACCCGGCGGTCGTTTGAGGATTCCGAGGCGTTGAAAGCGGAGCTAATCGCAGGCGCGCGCGCCTATCTCGGCGATGATTTTGATATCGACACGCATTTTACGCCGACATACCGCCCGTGGCGCCAACGTCTTGCGCTCATTCCCGACGGCGACCTGTTTAAGGCGATCCGGTCAGGGGATGCATCGGTTGAGACGGACACGATCGAGACGTTTCTCGAGCACGGTATCCAATTGAGCTCGGGCAAAGTGCTTGACGCCGATATCATCGTTTCCGCGACCGGGTTCGATCTGTGTGTCCTTGGCGACATCGATTTCGAAATCGATGGTGAAAAGCTCAAATTCGAGGAATGCTGGGCCCATCGCGGCATTCTGTTTTCCGGCGTGCCGAATCTGGCCTGGGTTTTTGGGTATCTGCGCAGCAGTTGGACGTTGCGTGCAGACCTTGTGTCCGATTTTGTCTGTCGCCTCCTGAATCACATGGACGAGACCGGAGCAAAGAGGGTCACGCCGCAATTGCGTGCTGAAGATGCCGGCATGCCGGAGCTTCCCTTTGTCGATCCGGAAAACTTCAATGCCGGATATCTGATGCGCAACATGCACAAAATGCCCAAACAGGGGGATCGGCAGCCTTGGGTTTTCAGCCAGGATTATTACCGGGAAAAGGATGAGATACCTGCGGCCGAGCTCGACGATGGCACATTGATTTACAAGTAATGTCTGTTGCCGGCTGTTCGGGGATCCCCGGGTTCAATCATCCAGGGCCTGGTAAACCGCATTGCGAATATCGTCCTGAAGGGGAATCTTGGAGCCGAGATATTGCGCCATCACGATGCCGGTCAGATCTTCCGCCTTGTCGATCCAGAAATAGGTCGTCGCCGCGCCGGCCCAACCGCATTCACCGACGGACGTCAGACCGAAACCCTGACCCGGGTCCACCATGACCCGTCCCGCCAGCCCGTGTCCGTATCCGGCAAAAACGATCGGGCCTATGCGCATCGGCATCTGGTTGGCAGGCAGCCTGTTGGTCCACATCAGCTCCAGCGCTTTGCGCGACAGCAGACGTTCTCCGGTTGCGGACAGGCCGGTCCTCAGAAAAGCGGTGAACAGGCCATAATCGTCGAGCGTCGAAAACAAACCGTAGCCGCCCCGGTAGTAATTCGGGTCGTCGGCCGGATAAAGGCTTGTCATATCGGCGGCGACGAGGCTTTGCGGCTGGTCGTCATAGTCGAATATTGTGTTGAGGTCGCTTTTGCCGAACATTGCCATCAGGCGATGGCGCTGGCCTTCGGGAATCATGAACCCGGTCTCGGACATGCCCAGGGAATCGAAGACGGCTTCTTTCAGGATTTCCGGGAGCGGCTTTCCGACGATCACTTCAAGGATACGCGCCATGACATCGGTCGCGACACTATAGCGCCATTGGCTGCCCGGTTCGAAAGCGAGCGGAAGGCCCGCCACCTCGCGGACAACCTCCTCAAGCGATGCCGAAGCATCCGCCATAAGGCCTTCGCGATGCAGACGGCCGGCCGGGCAGTCGGGAATAAACCCGTAAGACAGTCCGGCTCGGTGGGTTAAAAGGTGTTCGATCAGGATCGGAGCCTTCGCCGGCCGGATGTCGCCCTCATCGTCGATGATCGTCATTTCCGCGAATTCCGGCAGATAGGCGCTGATCGGCGTGTAGAGGCGCAATCGCCCCTGTTCCATCAGCATCAGCGTAATCGCGGAAATCACCGGCTTGGTCATGGAAAACACGCGATAAAACGGCCTGTCCGGCATTGCGATACCATTGAGCGCGTCGGCCATCCCGACACTGCCGCGCGACCAGTGTTCGCCGCCGCGCGACACCAGCCATTCGATGCCGCTGAAATGTCCTGCTTCGATATGGGATTGCGCGACCGAGTGGATGCGCTGTTTTCGCGGTGAGGTCTGCAAGGCGATCGTCTCCGGAAGGGTGTGCGCCCATGCCCGGATCGGGCAGGGGCTGTTAGGGCTTATCTGTTCAGGCGAACGCGTAGGAACAGACAAGGCATGTCGAAAACACGGCGCTGGGCCGGGCTCAATTCATCCGTTCAACGGCCAGCGCGATGCCCTGTCCGCCGCCGATGCACATGGTCATCAGGCCATGGCGCCCGCCTGTGCGCTGAAGTTCGTAGAGCGCCTTGACCGCGATAATCGCGCCGCTTGCCCCGACCGGATGGCCAAGCGCGATGGCACCGCCATTCGGATTGACCTTTTCAGGGTCCATTCCGAGATCCTTCGAAACCGCGCAGGCCTGACTGGCGAAGGCCTCGTTCGATTCGATCACATCGAAATCCTCGATCGCCAGGCCGGTTTTCTGCAGAAGATTGCGCACGGCGGGGATCGGACCGACACCCATTGTTTCCGGGCGCACGCCCGCGTGACCGTAACCGAGGATACGGGCCAACGGCTTCTTGCCGCTCTTCTCCGCCGTCTCCGCATCCATCAACAACAGGGCGGCTGCGCCGTCGTTGATGCCTGAGGCATTGCCTGCAGTCACGGAACCGTCCTTCTGGAACACCGGGCGCAAACCCGCCAGGCTTTCTGTCGTCACGTCGTCGCGGGCATGTTCATCCGTGTCGAAGGGAACCATGTCGCGCTTGACCTTGATCTCGACGGGAAGGATCTGATCCTTGAAACGGCCGGTTTTGATTGCATGGGTCGCGCGGCGATGGCTTTCCGCCGCGAACGCGTCCTGGGTCGGCCTGTCGATCTGCCATTCGCGCGCCACATTTTCCGCCGTGACGCCCATATGACCGTTGCCGAAGGGGTCGGCGAGCGCCCCGATCATCATATCGACAGTGTGGACGTCGCCCATCTTGTGCCCGAAGCGTGACGTGAGGTCGGCATGTGGCGAGCGGCTCATGGACTCCGCGCCGCCGGCAATGGCCACGTCATTGTCTCCCAGCATGATCGTCTGCGCCGCCGAAACAATGGCCTGCAGGCCGGATCCGCACAGCCGGTTCAGGGTCATGGCCGGTGTCTCGACCGGGATGCCGGCGTCGATTGCCGCCACCCGGGACAGATACATGTCGCGGGGCTCGGTGTGGATGACATTGCCGAACACCACGTGTCCGACCTCACCGGGCTCGGTTTCGGCCCGGGCCATGGCCTCGCGGGTGACTGCGGCACCGAGCGCGGTCGGTGGCGTTCCCTTCAGGGATCCGCCGAAGGTTCCGATCGCGGTGCGCACGCCGCTGACGATGACGACTTCGCGTCCGTTCATTGACTTCTCCTCGTTTCAATCGTTCAGGATTGCATTTTTTCAACTTTGACGCCGGCGGTTTCCAGCCGTGCCCGGATCTTTTCCGCCAGCTTGACGGCGGCATAATTGTCGCCGTGCAGGCAGATCGTTTGCGGATCGACCGGGACCTTGACGTCATTGACCGACGTCACTGCCCGTTCCTCGACCATGCGCAGAACGCGGTCGGCGGCGTAGTCGGCATCGTGGATCAGTGCATCGGGGCGGCTTCGCAAGGTCAGCGTCCCGTCGTCATTGTAGGTCCGGTCCGCATAGATTTCGCGGGCAATCGGCAGGTCGGCGGCGGCAACGGCCTTTTCCAGCGCGGTCGAGGCCATGGCGACCACGATAATGTCATCGTTCATCGATTTGACGGCATCGGCGTAGATCGTCGCGATGTCGAGATCTTCGCTGGCCATGTTGCCGAGCGCACCGTGCACCTTGACATGACGCACTTTGGCGCCGTTGGCGCGGGCGATCGCCTGCAGCGCGCCGATCTGGTAGATCAGCATGGCCTTCAGCGCAGCCGGGGGGGTTCCGTGGATGCGCCTGCGGCCGAATCCGTAGAGATCGTTGAAGCCTGGATGGGCGCCGATCCCGACTTTTTTTTCGATGGCGGTTTTGACAGTTTCGTCCATGACGCTTGGATCGCCGGCGTGAAAACCGCAGGCAATGTTGGCGCTGGTGACGATGTCCAGCATCGCCTCATCCGAACCCATTTCCCAGGCACCGAAAGATTCGCCGAGATCGGCATTGAGATCGATTGAATGGGTCATGAATTATCCTCCTTGCCATCATTGTCTGCGGACGACACGACGCCGCTGATCAGGTTGTATTCCAAAAGATTGGAAATGTCGCGGGGGTCGCGCAGCAATGGAACGGTCGATTTGGCGAGGGTTTCGAGATCCCTGCGCCAGGCGCCAAGCGCCTCGACCGCATCCGCTTCTTCGACGATCTGAAAGCCGACAAGGCTCCCCGGAGGCCTTTGCACCATGTCCGCAAGATCGGCGGTGATGATCGTGGCGATCCGCGGATAGCCTCCGGTCGGTTGCCGGTCGGCCAGCAGGACCGCCGGTTGTCCGTCGCCGGGGATCTGGATGTCACCGAGGCTGACGGCATCGGAAAGCCCGGACAGGCCGAGCGCGGAATGGATCGGTTCGCCATCGTTGGAAAGGCGAATACCCATCCGGTCGAGTTTCGGCGTGACCGTGAAAGCCGTGTCGAGAAACCGCGCCCGTTCCGCATCCGAAAACCAGTGCGCCTGCGCGCCCCACAGGATCCGGATCCGGTCCCGCCGTTTCGGCAGCGGGCGTCCGGCAAGCATCCCGACAATCGTTCCCCGGTCTTCGAGAAGTTTTATCGTGTCCCCGGCCCGCAGAGGCCTGCCGTCAAGACCGCCGAGGCGGGCGCGGCTGTGTGTCGAACGCGATCCCAGCACCGGTTTTGTTCCGATGCCGCCGCCGACGTGAAGATAGCCGTAATTGCCGTCTATCGCGGCGCCTATGGAAAGTATATTTCCCGGCTCAAGCAGGAAACTGGACCGCCATTCCAATGGTTTTCCATCGAGCTCGGCCTTCATCCTGGCACCGGTGAGAGCGATCCGGACCGGTGCGCCTTCTGCGGTGAAGTCGCCGCCGAACCCAAACATTTCGATCGCCGCCATAGCGCGTGCATTGCCCAGAAGCGCCGCACCTTCGGCCATTGCGGGCAGGTCGACGGCGCCGCCCTCGGCAACGCCATATCGTTGATAACCGGGGCGCCCGAGATCCTGGATCGTCAGGGCCGGACCCGCCTTGGTCACGGTGAGCGTGGGCCCGGTCACGGCAGGCGCTCCCGCGAGCCGACAGCCGCGCCGCCGGCGGCCCGATCCGCAAGCCGGTCAAAGAGCGCCTGGTCGACCGCCTCGAAGATCACCTCGTCGCCGGCATCCATCAGGAAGGCCGGATCGCGTTCGATGTCGAAGTTGCGGAAGGGTGTTCTGCCGATCAGGTGCCAGCCGGTCGGGATGGCGGTTGAACACAAGGCCGTCTGACGAACGGCGACACAGACCGATCCCGGTGCGATCTCCGGCTTGACTTCCGTCCGGCGCGGAAGATTCCACACCTCCGGCAGCGGCCCGAGATAGCAAAAGCCGGGCGCGAAGCCGAGCATATAGATCCGCTGTCTTGCGGTGGAATGATCCTCGACTGCTGCATCGGCGGACATCGACATCAGGTCGGCGACCTCGTCGAGGTCGGGTCCGCAGGCGCCGCCATAAAGTGTCGGTATCCGCCAGAGAGAGCGGTTTTCCGGTGGCGGCGAGGCGAGCCAGTCCCGTTCCTGCAAGATATCGGACAGATCCGAACGCAGGTCCGCCGGAGATCTTTGCAAGGGATCGTAACGGACGAGAACCGATCGGATTGTCGGGGCCGTTTCCACGATTCCGGCCGGTTGCGCCTGTTTCAGCCTGGCGTCGAAGGCGTGCGCGGCATTGTTGATGCGTTCGTCGAGCGCATCGCCGAATTCGACCAGCAGGCCGCATTCGCCGGCTTGCCGGAAGACCGGCTCGGGAAAACCATGTGACTGGGACAAGGGGTAGGTCCGGATAATCTGCTGATGCATGACCTTAGCCGCAAGGCGGCAGCGGGATCAATTCCCGAAATGCGGAAACCCGGGAACCGGCCTTTGGCTTTCTTTGTGAGGCCGCGAAGGGGGCGGGGTCACGGCTGCGTGAATGTTCCGCGTGCATCCGGACGCCGGGACTGGTATCCGTCTTGACATTCCAGTCAGTCAAGGGGCCGAAAAACATGAATGAGATCGATCTGAAGGGCAAGGTTGCCGTGGTTACGGGCGGT
>Ga0207422_1003681_pt1 | contig 14672 bp, 13 predicted proteins | sample MarCyaLeptolynsp_FD_187757 | JGI IMG/M metagenome (GOLD analysis project Ga0207422, IMG submission 187757) | Marine cyanobacterial communities from Panama - species 1 Leptolyngbya sp. (SPAdes) | ecosystem: Environmental > Aquatic > Marine > Unclassified | place: Panama: Panama City | collected...
GGTCTCGAACATGCGCGGCTCCGGACCGGGCCCGATCTCGGGATCGAGGTCGCGAACGTTTTCGAGCCACTTTTCGTAAGGGTGCTCGTCAGCGAGCTCGTCGACGATTTCCTCATGCTCGTAGAATTTTCCAGTCTCCAGGTCCGCCGCAATCATACCACCGGCCTGGACATGCCCGCGGCGCACAACGTCGTGGCCAGAGAGCGGGCACATGCCGGTTTCAGAGCCAACCGCGAGAATGCCATCGCCGGTCAGCGCATAGCGCAGGGGGCGCAATCCGTTGCGATCAAGCCCTGCCACCGCCCAGCGGCCATCATAGGCGCAGACCGCAGCGGGGCCGTCCCATGGTTCCATCACCGAGTTGCAATAGGCATAAAGCGCCGCGTGCTTCTCCGGCATGATCGAGGCGCGCTTCGACCAGGCTTCGGGAATTAGCAGCGCCTTCGTCATCGGTGCCGTGCGGCCCGCTTTGCAGAGGATTTCAAATACCGCATCCAATGCGCCGGAATCGGAACTGCCTTGTGGGGCCACGGGTTTGATATCGTCGACATAATCTCCGAATGTGCCTGAGACCATCTTGATCTCGTGGCTTTTCATCCAATTGAGATTGCCGCGCACCGTGTTGATCTCGCCATTGTGAGCGAGCATGCGGAAAGGCTGGGCCAATGACCATTGAGGAAACGTATTGGTCGAATAGCGCTGGTGATAGATTGCAACCGCCGACTCGAACCGCTCATCGCGCAGGTCGAGATAGAAATTGTCGATATCCTCGGCCAGGAACATGCCCTTATAGATCAGCGACTTATGGCTGAGCGAGCAGATATAGAAGCTCGGAATGCCCGCTTCGCGCGCCCGGCGCTCGATCCGGCGACGACAAATATAGAGCGCGCGTTCCAGCGCTTCCGGATCGCGGCCCTGATCATCACGGAACATGATCTGCTCGATCTCCGGACGGGTGTCCTGTGCTTTCTGACCGATGATCGAGACATTTACTGGCGGTTGACGCCAGCCATAGATGTAGAAGCCGAAATGCAGGATCTCGGTTTCGACGATCGCGCGGGCAGCTTCCTGCTGGCCGAGGTCGGTGCGCGGCAGGAAGATCTGGCCGACGCAGATCGGGTCGTCGGTCGGCGTGTGGCCACAGCGACTGACCTGATAGCGGAAGAATTCCTGCGGGACCTCGACGCGGATGCCGGCGCCATCGCCCGTCTTGCCGTCAGCATCGACCGCGCCGCGGTGCCAGACATTCTTCAGCGCCTTGATGCCCATTTCGACAATCTCGCGCCGCGGCTGACCGTCCAGCGCTGCGACCAGCCCGACACCGCAGGCGCTGTGCTCATCTTCCGGATTGTACGCGTGCGCGTCGATCAAACGGTCACGATTGGCGAGGTAGGTATCGACAAATTTACTCATCGCTTTGTCCTTGGATCATCGCCAGGAATTCCGGCCCGGTATATCGCGGCTGGTCTCCTGAAAAATTGTAATAGTCCGGCTTTTCATCGACGAAGATTTCCTTGCCGATGCTGAGCCCTGTTGGCAGGTCGAACACGCCTGCGCTGATCGACCAGAAATCATCCTGATCGTTCAGCCGATAGAAGAGCGAGCTGCCGCATTTGCTGCAAAAGCCACGCTTGGCCCAATCCGAGCTCGCATACCAGGTGAGCGTCTCATCCGATTTGAAGGTCACCTGACCGCGAATGTCAGCGCCGACAAAAGGTCCGCCATTCCAGCTGCGGCACATATTGCAGTGGCAGACATCAATCTCGTGAATGTCTGCAACTTCGAAGCGGACGGCGCCGCAAAGGCATTTTCCTGCAACTGCCATAATCTCTACTCCGCCGCTGCTTTTTGCTGTTTTGCGGCTGCGCGCATCGCTTTGTGCATATGCTCAGCGGCCTCGCGGCCATCGACGATCGCCCAGACCACGAGCGAGGCACCGCGGACAATGTCGCCAGCGGCATAAACGCCTGGCAGGCTGGTCTCCATGCTCTTGAAGTCGACCTGGATCGCGCCCCAGCGATTGACCCGCAAGGCTGGCTCCTCAAACAGGACGGGGAGGTCTTCTGGGTCAAAGCCAAGCGCCTTGATCACCATGTCGGCCTTCATGTCGACCGTCTCATCGGTCTTCTCCGGCGACTGACGGCCCGACGCATCCGGCGCGCCGAGGCGCATGCGGCGGACTTTGACCCCTTTTACCTTGTTGGCTTTGGTGTGCAGCACCGCTTCGGGTCCGGACAGCCACTCAAACTTCACGCCCTCTTCTTCGGCATTTGCCACTTCGCGCTGCGAGCCGGGCATGTTGGCGCGGTCGCGGCGGTAGAGACAGGTGACAGACTTCGCGCCCTGCCGCACAGCCGTGCGGACGCAATCCATCGCCGTGTCGCCGCCGCCAATCACAATGACGCGCTTTTCGGACGCGTTCAGCGACCCATCCTCGAACGCCTCGACAGTGTCGCCGAAGCCGGCGCGGTTTGAGGCAGTGAGATAGTCCAATGCCGGATAGACGCCGTCTGCGCCAACGCCTGGCACTTTCAGATCGCGCGCCTTGTAGACGCCCGTCGCGATCAGCACCGTATCATGCGTGTCGCGAATGTCGGTCAGAGAGATGTCAGCGCCGACATCGCAATTGAACTTGAACGCGATTCCGCTGTCTTCGAGATGCTTGATCCGGCGCTCGACAATGTCCTTCTCGAGCTTGAAACCGGGAATGCCATAAACAAGCAGGCCGCCGCCGCGATCATAGCGGTCATAGACGGTGACCTGATAGCCTTTGCGTCGCAATTGTTCGGCCGCCGCCAGCCCGCCCGGGCCGGCGCCAATGATACCCGCCGATTGTGTGCGCTCGCGCGGCGGGGTGATCGGCTTGATCCAGCCTTTGTTCCAGGCCGTATCGGTAATGTAGCGCTCGATCGAGCCGATAGTCACCGTGCCATGGCCTGACTGCTCGATGGTACAGATGCCTTCGCACAAGCGATCCTGCGGGCAGATACGGCCACAAATCTCCGGCATATTGTTGGTTGCGCTGGACACCGCATAGGCTTCTTCCAACCGATCTTCCGCCGCCAGTTTCAGCCAGTCGGGAATATTGTTCGAGAGCGGGCAGCCTTGCTGACAGAACGGCACGCCGCATTGTGAACAGCGCGCGGCTTGCGACTTCGCGCTTTTGACGGCGTAATTGCCGTAAATTTCATTGAAGTCCCCTTTGCGCGTTTTCGCCGAGCGCTTTTTCGGCATGGCGCGGTCGACTTTGATGAATTGCAGCATTTTTTCTGCCATTATCGCCTCCAGGGGAAAGAGCCTTGCTTATGCGGGACGCAATATGCCGCCGCAAGGGGCAAATTATCCACTATATATCAAATTGATATTGGATTGCTGCATGAATTAGGTAAATTTGATCAGTGCAGAACAATACAGTCCATTTCAATATCATTTTAGTATATATTGAATTCTGATGCATCCTGGACCGAATTGTGCGAGAGCGATTGAGACCGCGACCAATCGAGATCCAAATGTCCCTTTTGCAGCTCTTCATCATCGCCATTGTTCAGGGCCTGACAGAATGGTTGCCGATCTCTTCATCCGGCCATGTCTTGCTGGCCGCGAACTATTTCACGCTGGAAGGCCGCGACGAGTTGATGATCAATGCTGTGTCAAATCTCGGCACGCTGGCCGCCATGCTGATCTATTTTCGCAAGGATGTGGTGGCAGCGGTGCTTGGCGGGTTCGAACTGATCGGCGCCGGATTCAGGTCAGCGCCCCTGTCTCGCGGAGCGAAACTGGCGCTGTGCATCATTGTCGCGACGCCGATCGCCGTCGTCGCAGCAATTTCCTATGAGGTCTTGTTGCCGGAAAACTTGCAAGACGCGCTTCGGAGCGTCTGGACGGTCGCTGCGGCCACAATCGGGTTCGGACTGCTCCTCTGGTGGGCGGATGTTGCTGGCAATAAGGATCGGACCGAAGCCGACATGACGCTTGGCCATGCCGCTCTGATCGGCGCGACCCAGGCGATTGCCGCCCTCATTCCTGGAACCAGCCGGTCCGGCATCACCATGACCGCTGCTCGTGCGCTCGGCTATGAGCGAACCGAAGCCGCGCGCTTTTCAATGCTGATCGGTGCGCCAATCCTGGCGGCTGCGGGCTTGTACGGCGCGTACGGTCTGCTCGATGCAGAGACCACGGGCAGTCTGGTCACGCTGCAGGATGGACTGATCGTCGCGCTGATCGCTTTCGTTTCTGGCATCGCATCTATCCATGTTCTGATGACTCTGCTCAAACGGATGAGTTTTCTGCCCTTTGTCATATACCGCCTGATTCTCGGCATAGGCCTGCTCATCGCGGCGCCAATTATGGGTCTGATCTAAAAGCGGAAAAACTGTCCTGACACTTTTTTAGTGGTGTCTTGGCGCAATCATCCTTTTATTATGAGGAATATCTCGAAAAGTGCGGGCCACTGGTCCTGCCAATCTGATCAGGTGAGCCATGAAACGCCGTAAAGAGAAGAAAAGCGAAAGCCTGGATATTCGCCTGCCGTTTGAGCAGAAGCGCGAATTCATGGAAGCCACGCGATTGCGAGGCGAAACCGCATCTTCTGCACTGCGCCGTTTCATCACCACCTATATCGAAGAGGCTCGACTGGCCGAACAACCCAATACGGTTCAGGAGATCACAATGACCCTCGCACGACACAGAATTAAATCCATCGCCACCGCAGCCGGCGCTGCGCTTGGTGTCTTTTCCATCACCGCCTTGCCCTCAGCCGCGGATTCGACCGCCTTCGATGCGCTGGACAAGAACAAGGATGGCATGATCACCGAAGGCGAAATTCTGCCCGGACAGGATGCCGATATCATCGCCAAACTCGATACAGACGGCTCGGGCGGCGTCAGCAAGGAAGAGCTCGAAGCGGCTGGCAATCGCATTGTCATCAAGAAAACCAGTTCCGACGGCGAAGAAGATGGTCAGACAGTGACCAAGAAGACCGTCAAGATTCTTGAATTCAGCGACGGTGAAGACGGCGAAATCCATGGCGAGGTCAGCACCAAGACCGAAAAACGCGTCGTCGTGAAACGGATCGAGGGCGGTGATGAATTGTCTGAAGCTGAACTCTCTGCCCTGCTCGAAGAAGCTCTGAGCGAAGCCGGCATTGACGAAGTGCACGACGTCGAAGTCGACGTGATCGTCGAAAAAATCATGGATGAAACGGGCGACGCAGAAGAGTAGCCTGCCCTCACCTGATGACGCAAAGAGCATGGCTGGTCCTCCGGCCATGCTCTTTTTTTTGACTCAGGCTTTGTCCGGGCGACGGGCTTTGAAGGCTGCCATCTGCTCGGGCGTTGCTTCGGTCTGGTGCTTCTGCTTCCACTCAGCGTATGGCATGCCATAGACGCGCGCCCGCGCCGCGTCCTTGGACATGTCGATCCCAGCCGCCTCTGCCGCTTCTCGATACCAATCGCCAAGGCAGTTGCGACAGAAATCCGCCAGGATCATCAGCTCGATATTTTGAACATCCTTGCGATTGTCGAGATGCGACAGCAGCCTGCGAAACGCTGCAGCATCAAGTTTGTCCTGCTGTTCCTGGGTCAGATCTGTCATGCCTACTCTCCTACGGCTCGGACATCTGCTTCGACCACGAGCGTCATCGGCTCGCCATCCGCGTCGAGGGTCAGCGTGATATCGATGGTCTCACCTGAGACGACATCCTCACCAACGTCAAACATCATGAAATGATTGCCACCGCGCTTCAGCTCCAGCGCTTCACCGTCGGCAATATCAAAAGAGTCGACCTGCCGCATTTGCATCCGGCCATCTGCCATTGCCATCGTGTGCAGCTCAATCGTGCCAATACTGGGCGAGCTGGCACCGATCAGCGTGACATCGCCGCCTTCAACGCTGAGACTGAGCCCGCCCATGGTCATGTCGCGCCCGCCAATCGGCTCCATCACGAAGGCATCGGTATAGGACAGAACAGGTTCGCCATCGCTGGAAGATGGCGCGCACGCAGCAGCCAATGCGAGAACAGCCGCGGAAGCAAGAAATCGGGTCATTGCGGGAAATCCTTGTCTGGTTTCTCACATCTCTAGCGCAAGCCTAGACCTGCCAGAAGCCCACAACGCGCCGCACCTCTTCGATAATCGGTTCAGCCACAGCATTGGCTTTTTGCGCGCCTTTGGAGAGCGCCGCGTCAATCTCGGCCGGATCCTCCAGAAGTTCGCGCATTTTCTGCGTGATCGGTGACAGATGATCGACCGCGAGCTCAGCCAGAGCCGGCTTGAACGTGCCGAAACCCTTGCCGCCATATTCGGCCAGAACCTGTTCATCGCTGAGGCCTGCCAGGGCAGCATAAATACCGACCAGGTTCGCCACTTCGGGACGTCCTTCGAGTCCTTCCATGGTTTCCGGCATGTCGCCCAGCGTGTCAGTCTTGGACTTCTTGATCTTGCGCGCGATCGTATCGGCATCATCGATCAGATTGATGCGGGAGTTTTCGGCCGGATCGGACTTGGACATTTTCTTGGTCCCGTCCTTCAGGCTCATGATCCGCGCGCCCGGGCCTTCGATCAGGCCTTCTGGCAGCGGGAAGAAACCCGGCGCGTCAAATTGCTGATTGAAGCGCGCTGCAATGTTTCGCGACAGCTCCAGATGCTGCTTCTGATCCTCGCCGACCGGAACGTGGGTGGCCTTATAGGCGAGGATGTCGGCGGCCTGCAGCACCGGATAATCGAACAGGCCGACGCTGGCGCGTTCGGAATCCTTGCCTGACTTGTCCTTGTACTGCGTCATCTTCTCGAGCCAGCCCATGCGGGTGACGCAATTGAAGATCCAGGTCAGCTCTGTGTGCGCGAGCACCGAGGATTGCACGAATATGGTCGACGTATCGGGATCAAGGCCCGCTGCCATCATTGCAGCCGCAATCTGGCGTGTCTGGTCCTTGAGCGCTGCTGGCTCCACCGGCATGGTGATCGCGTGCAGGTCGACGACACAATAAATGCCTTCCCATCCATCATTCTGAAGATCGGTGAACTTCTTCAGGGCGCCGAGATAGTTCCCCAGATGGAGATTTCCCGTCGGTTGGATGCCCGAAAACACACGGTCCGGGCCTGTATAGGTCGCTTGCTCAGTCATGGCAGCGGGGTTTAGCGGATTTTGCGCGACTGACCAGAGAAAAATCAGCTGTTGCTGCGGGCACGCATTCCTTTGATATCACTCAGTCGAACCGCGCCGAACAAAATCGCCGCAACGCCGTAAACCGCGGCGCCAATAGCAATGAAGGCGAGGACTTCGACAAACTTGCCATAAGAGATGTAATTCTGCAGCAGTTCCGGGCGTTGCAGCAGGAAGATCAGCGCACCGCCCATGGCAAGGCTGGCGAGCGTCACCGAGGCAATGCGCATCAGCAGGCGGCGACCCGGATGGTACCAGCCGCGCGCCTGCAAGCCGATGAACAGCATCGCAGCGTTCAACCAGGCGGCCACGCTGGTCGCGATGGCCAGTCCCGGAAACCCGGCCCAGCCTTGCGACTTGAACCAGAAGAACAGGCCGGCACCCAGCGCGGTATTGATGGCAACCGCGATCAGGGCAAACCGCATCGGTGTCTTGGTGTCCTCGCGGGCAAAGAAGCCGGGTGCGAGCACTTTGATCAGCACGAAAGCCGGAACGCCCCAGCCATAGTGAACGAGCGCCAGACCCGACTGGCTGGCATCTTCAAGCGTGAACGCACCGCGCGCATACAACCCTTCAATCAGATAGGCCGGGGCGACCATCAGCGCGATGGCTGCCGGTACGGTCAGCGCCATGGCGAGGCCAATTCCGTCATCCATCAGGCCATAAGCGCTCTTCGTGTCATCGCTGCGGGCCGCCCGGGCCAGGCGCGGCAGTATCGCGACTCCGACCGCCACACCGACAATGCCGAGTGGCAACTGGTACAAACGATCAGCGTAGAACAGCCAGGATTTTGCGCCTTCCTCGAAACTCGCCAGGGCCTGACTGACCAGGATATTGATCTGCACGCCGCTGGCCGCAATCGTGCCGGGGATGGCGAGCGCAATGACTTTCTTCACCGCTGGGGTGATCCTGGGCCAGCCGAGAGACAGCGACACTTTCTGGCGGCTGACCCCCCACCACAGCAAGGCCGCTTGCGCGACACCCGCCGCCGAGACCGCAATCGCGGCAAGGAAGGCCGTGTGGCGATTATCGTCTCCCAGCAGGGCCGCCGTGATCAGGAATATGTTGAGCAAGGTCGGCGCACCGGCCGAAAGAATGAACCGGCCCGAGGAATTGAGCACGCCTGAAAGCAAGGCTGCCAGCGCCATACAGGCGAGATAGGGCATGGTGATCTGCGTCAGCAGAATCGCAAGCTGGAAACTCTCGCTGCTCTCTTCATAACCGCCATGGATGACTTTCATGATCCACGGCATGGCGAGCTGAGCGACAATCACCAAAGCCGCGGTGGTGGCGAACAGGCCGCGCATGGTCTGGCGCGCGACGTCCGCCGCCGCCTCCGGCCCTTCAGCCTCCAAGGTGCGCGCATAGGCAGGTACGAACGCTTGTGCGAACGCCCCTTCGGCGAAGATCCGCCGAAACAGGTTCGGGAACATCAATGCGGTCACGAACGCATCGCCAATCGGGCCGGCACCGACTTTGGCGGCAATCAATATGTCCCGGACGAACCCCAAAATCCGGCTGCTCATGGTCAGCGAGGATTGAGTGAGGGTGTTACGCAGCAGGCTCATTCAGGACTTTCGGGGCGGGCGTTCGGCACTAGAAACTGTCGGCGGCGCTGGCGCGTTTGAGTTTGCGCGCCGGCGTGCTCGGACCGTCCGGTTCTTCGCGCCCGAGCGCGGCAAGGAGTTGGTCACGCAATGACGATTTCATGTCTTCGTCGAACCCTTTCGGCAATTTGACATAAAATGCATCGAACACCCGTTCGCCGTAAGAGCCAACATGTGCTGAGACAATCGATATTCCGGCTTCGGCGAGGACGCTGCTGACATCGCTCAGCAGGCCGGGTCGATCGCGCCCTGAAACATCGATCACCGTATTCGCCTGAGACGCATCTTCGGAAATCGTCACGCGGGGCTGCACAATGAACGCGGCCTTGCGCGGGTTCTGGCGCAGGCTGACTTCCGGCAGGTCCTGATCCGGATCGATCGCCGACAGCACCATTTTCTGCAAACGATCCAGCCGGCCGCGGTCGCCTTTGGCGAATGGCTCTCCATCGCCATCTTCAAGGATGAACACGTCAATGATGCGCCCGGACGGGCCGGTATAGACCTGCGCCGAGACAGTATGCGCGCCGAGCGCGCCAATCGCCTGGGTGAGACGGGCGAACAGGCCGACCCGGTCGGGTGCTGACACGAACAGGATGGTACGTTCATCCCCGCGGAAATTGGCCGTGACGATGACATCTTCGTCTCCGCTCAGCCGTTCCGCATGCAGGATCAAGATCTCTGCCTCAAACCCGGTCCAATAGGCCGCGTCCATTTCCAGCATGACCTTCGGGATCTCGCCCACCCGCTCCCGGACGATTTCCTGATTTGCCTCTGCCCGGGCCTGCAATTCCGCTGTGACGCTGGACTCGTCGGTCCGACCGCCGCGCAGAGCAGCTTCGGTATTATGGTACAGATCGCCGAGCAGCTGTCCTTTCCAGGCGTTCCAGACATTCGGGCCAACGGCGCGGATATCTGCCACGGTCAGGATGTAAAGCAAGCGCAAGTGCTCCAGGTCCATCACCTTTTCGGCGAACGTGACAATGGTCCGAGGATCGGAAATATCGCGCTTCTGCGCCGTCTCGCTCATTTCCAGATGATTGCCGACCAGCCAGGCGACAAGTTCCGTCTCGGCGGCATCGAGGCCAAGGCGTTTACAGGCTCTGCGGGCCGTCTTCATGCCTTCAATCTGCTGATCCCCCAGGCCTTTGCCGGTATCGTGAAGCAGCATGGCGAGATATAGCGCCCGGCGGTTCTCAATCTTGCCATAGAGCTGTTTGGCCAGCGAGAAGCCGTCTTCGCCAGCGTCCATCTTGGCGATGTGATCGAGGGCGCGGATCGTATGCTCGTCCACGGTATAGTGGTGGTACATGTTGAACTGGGTCTGCGCGACAATCCCGCCAAATTCCGGCAGGAAACGGCCAAGGACGCCCGCCTCATTCAGGCGATTGAGCGTTAGTCCCAAATTCTGACTATCGAGCAGGATTTCCAGAAAAATCTCAATCATCTCCGGATCGGTGCGATTGCGGGCATGAATGAGTTTGTTGTTGCGGGTTGCGAGGGTCAGGGCATCCGGGTGGACATCGACCCCCATCTGATCAGCGATCTGGAACAGTTTCAGGAAGGATTTCGGATCCTGGAGCGCGGCCTCCTTGTCCTCGAAATCGACGCGATTGCCGGTCAGTTTGAAGTTCGGATCGTCGAGCTTCTTTGATTGCCCGCCCCCGGGCAGGAACCGGCGCCAGCCTTCCGGCTTGGCTTTCTGCTGAGCTTCCAGTTTTGCGGCGAGGATGCGCGTCAATCCGCCAACATCCTTGGCAGCCAGGAAATAGCGCTTCATGAACCGCTCAACGCCGAGCTGCTCGCCGCGATCCTGATAGCCCATGCGCGCTGCGATTTCCGGCTGGAGATCAAAACTCAGCCGTTCTTCCGGACGCCCGGTGATATAATGCAGATGGCAACGCACCGTCCAAAGGAAGCGCGCCGCGCGCAGGAAGACATGATACTCGTGCTCGGTGAAGACTTTCGACTTCATGACATCTTCGAGGGTTTCGGTCTCTTCCGGATGCATGTGCTTGACGATCCAGTAGAGGGTCTGAAGATCGCGCAGGCCGCCTTTGCTTTCTTTGACATTGGGTTCGACCAGATAACGCGCATTGCCCTGGCGCGAATGGCGGTTGTCACGCTCTTCAAGCTTGTCGGCGATGAATTGAGCGTCCTGGCCTTCCACCGCCTGCTTGTTGAACAGGTCCCGCGTTTCTTCAGCGAGCTCGCGATCCCCGAACAGGAATCGCGCATCAAGCAGGCTGGTCTTGATCGTGACGTCTTCCTTGGACAGGCGAACGCACTCCTGCGGCGTCCGGAACGCATGCCCAACCTTCAGCCCCATATCCCAAAGCGCGTAGAGCATGTACTCGATCACGCTTTCAGCATGAGCACTGGCCTTGTAGGGCCGGATGAAGAGCAGATCGATATCAGAGGACGGCGCTAATACGGAGCGGCCATATCCGCCGGTCGCAAACACCGCGAGTCGCTCGCCTTCGGTCGGATTGCGGGCGCGAAATACGTGAGTTGTGGTGAAATCATACAAGGCATGCAGGACTTCATCCTGCACCGCAGCCAGGAGCCGCGCGGTGTCGAGCCCGTCAGCGCCCTGCTGCAGGCGTTCCTGAGCGATCAACCGGCCGCGAAACAGCGCGCCGTGCAGGATATCCAGCGCTTCCTTTCGCGCTGCCTTGTCGTCGCCTTCATGATTGAGCGCCGCCGCGCTCAGCTTTACCCGCAACGAGACGCCATCAATGATCGAACTCAGCCGCCATTTGCCTGGTGCGCGGCGCACCGGCATTCTTTTTTCAACGAGTTCGACTTCGTTCGCCATGCCCCACCGTGTAGCGCAGTTTTCCAAGGTCTGGCTAGCGCTCGCAGCGCTATTGCGCAGACCGACGCAAGGAGATCAAAGCCTGATCAAGAATGCCCTGACTTGCGGCACAAACCAGCTGACCGCCGGGCTTTGCCGGATTGCCGCGCCAGTCACAGGCGAGCCCTCCAGCACCGCGAACAACCGGGATCAGCGCCGCTGCATCATACGGCGCGAGCCCGGACTCAGCGACCAGGTCAATTGTCCCGGCCGCAAGCCGCGCATAGGCATAAGCGTCCAGCCCATATCTGATGATTTTTGCCGTGTGACGCAGATGCGTCCACGCCCCCTGCTCTGGCGGCGTCATGATAAAGGGATCTGTCGTCGAAATCACAGCCTCGCGCAGATCTTCGCAAGGCGATACAGAGATCATCGAGTCAGACGCCGATGTCACCAGCCGGCTTTCATCCGGCGCGCCGATATAGCGTTCATCCAGGTTGGGTTGGTCGATCAGCCCGACAATCGCATCACCCGCCTCGTCGACCAGTCCGATCAAGGTCGTCCAGCTCGGCAAGCCAGCGACAAAGGCCCGGGTGCCGTCAATCGGATCAAGAACCCAGGTCCAACCCGTCGTGCCGTCCGAGCGGCCATATTCCTCCCCGAAGATCGCATCATCTGGGCGCAGCTCTTCCAGAACCGCCCGCATCGCGCGCTCGCCGGCCTGATCGGCCTCGGTTACCGGATCGAAAGTGCCATCATCCAGCTTGTTCTCGACCTCGGTCAATGACCGATAGTGCGGCAGGATTGCCGAACGCGCGGCATCGGCCATCGCCTGGGCGACACCGACTGCATCAAATTGAGGTGATTTGCTCATCTGCCGCGCTTAGCGGCTGAAGCACTTTGTGGTCAAGCAGCGCCTGACTCGGAGGCTTCGGTTTCCAGCGCCTTGGCAAGTTCCAGCAGGCGTCGCCGCGGACGTTCACCGAGGCGGTAATAGGCGCGAACCAGTTCCAGGGTTTCTTTCTGGCTGAGAATATCGGCATCCATACGCTCGGCATCATTCGCTGCCATGCCTTGCATGTCTTCTGATTCCAGACCGTCAAAGAAATACTGAACGGATACGTTCAGGGCGCGGGAAAGGTCATATAGCCGGGACGAGGTGACGCGATTGGCGCCGCACTCATATTTCTGAATCTGCTGAAAGCGGACTCCCACCATGCCGGCCAGATCTTGTTGCGTCATGCCCAGCAGCCGTCTGCGTCGCCGCAGGCGCTTGCCAACATGAAGATCCGTCTTATCCGTCATTTCTTCCCTCCGGACATGCTCAGAACACCCACGCGGAGTCCCGATTTGAATACTCACCGGGACATGAGCAAGTCGCATGCCGAAACTGAACACTGACACCAGTTTGCGGCCGGATCACCTGTAATATTCGGTAATCTGCCGCTGTATCCCGCTCCTGCAACGGAGTTATGCGGCGATGCGACAATAATTCAGTTGTATTTTGTGCGCTGCACAATATTTTAAGTGACAGCACTGTGGTGCTAACGCCTACGGGCGTTTCCTCCCTTACCTGTTATAGCCGCGCATTTTCTGCGCGGCTTTTTTTTAGCCATTCTCCAGGCGGGCCATGTTGAGGATTTCGGCGCTCAGTTCGCTAAGCTGCGTCTGCAGGCTGTCAAAGCCGCGGGTTCGCTCGATCGACATCTCATTCATGTAGAGGGATCGATTGATCTCGATCTGCAAGACATGCACGCCGCGGCGCGGGCGACCATACTTTCGAGTCGTGTAACCGCCGGCATAAGGGGCATTGCGCGCCACAGTGAGACCTTCGCGGCGAAAATAACGCTCAACCAGAGACGTCAGCGTCGCCGCGCAGCTCGATCCGAACCGGTCACCAAGGACAATATCCGGCATGCTGCTGCGCCCGGGCTGGCGTGAAGGCATCGAGTGGCAATCAATGATGAATATGTCAGACCATTCCGGCTTGAGCGCATCGATCTCGGCCTGCAGCGCCTGATGATAGGCATCATGAACCTGTTCCAGCCGCCAGGCGCCTTCCGACCGGGTCAATGGCTGTAAATAGATATCGCGCCCACTCGCCCCGACCCGGGGCAGGCAGCCGAGCCCGGCTTTGACGCGAGCTGAAGGCATTCCCGCGGTGCGCGGTACACCATCGGAGAACATGCTGGCATCCAATTCGCGGGCATCGCGGTTTAGATCGACAAAGGTTCGGGCATGCGTGGCGCGTATCAGAATTCCGCCCAAGCCCACCACTGGCGCATAAAGATCATCGACAAAGGCATCTTCGGTGCGGCGCAGATCGGAAAGCGGCACGCTGAGATTGCCTTGCATCGTGTCCGGATAATGCGTTCCACTATGGGGTGAGGCAAAGATGACCGGCGCCGACACAGGCTGCCCGCGCTCTATCTCAAACGCGGGCACTGGTGCATTGCCAGCACCGTGGGGAAGATCGAGGGTCGCTCGCATAGAGTTAAGGTCTGTGTTCTGTGCTTCAGGTCAAGGCCTAATTCAGCCCTGCAAATCGTTCTCTTGTTCACCGAGGGTTTACGGATTTCGGGCCTATATGGCATCAATATCCATCAAGGACAGGTTTTCATGAGCAAAATATTGCTGGCAGAAGATGATGACGCGATGCGTACATTTCTGAGCGCCTCCCTTCGCCGTGCCGGACACGATGTCCAGGACTACGAAGACGGTGAAGGCGCACTGGAAGCGCTGGAGCGTGAAGTGTTCGATCTGTTGCTGACCGACATTGTTATGCCGGGCATTGACGGTATCGAACTCGCCCGCCGCGGCGCCGAACTCGATCCGGCCATGAAAATCGTGTTCATTACCGGCTTTGCAGCCGTCGCCCTGTCCGGCGGCGCTCCGACCCCGGCCGGTGCCAAAGTCCTGTCCAAGCCCTTCCACTTGCGCGAGCTGGTGGATGAAGTCGAACGGGTCATGGCGGCCTGATGCTCCTGACCTGCAGCCGATTGCAGTTCAGGCTTGACTAGACGCCGCCAAAAGTGGATGACCCGTCCTTCTGAAACGGATGGTCGATTAGCTCAGTGGTAGAGCACTGCATTGACATTGCAGGGGTCACT
>Ga0207422_1003684_pt1 | contig 14661 bp, 10 predicted proteins | sample MarCyaLeptolynsp_FD_187757 | JGI IMG/M metagenome (GOLD analysis project Ga0207422, IMG submission 187757) | Marine cyanobacterial communities from Panama - species 1 Leptolyngbya sp. (SPAdes) | ecosystem: Environmental > Aquatic > Marine > Unclassified | place: Panama: Panama City | collected...
AGATACTTCTGATCATGGTGGCAGCATACCGGCTGTATTGCCAACGTGACTCAGCAACTATGCCGATGATCGCGCCAATACATATTGCGATAGTCATTGCTGGTTGGATGACAGCCGGTAACGCAAGAAAGGCAACTATCCCGACTGCATGGGCGATGCTTAATTCAGCTTCTGACAAAGGAATACTAAGCAAAATCGCGAAGGCGGTTAGAAGTGAAAAGATGATAATGGGTAAGTAATATTCTGGAACAATATCGATTATGAGCAAGGCTTGCTGAAGAGCTACAAGAATAGAAGCGAGTGTGATGCCTGCCAAAGAAAAAACGATCAAGGCTTGTAGTTGGTTGCGAGTCATGGTGGTAGTATGCTTCCACTACATAGTGGACATTATATTTAGTCTAGCATATGACTCAGCTAGTATTTGTTAGATAGTTCCAACTGTTTGATAATTGTTTCATTTGTATGGAGAAGATTTGATGCAGGAAGGACGCTATTCTTCTTCTACGAAGGCTGGAACTGTAAAACCGATACATGCACCCGAAAGCGGTCCATTTGGCTCAACTGCAATATGACCATCATGTGCTTCAATAGCTAATTTGCAAAAGGCTAATCCCAACCCACTACCTTTTCCTCCATGCGACGGCTTGCGCCCTTCGATCTGCTCAAATTCGTTAAAGATGCGTTCTCGCATATTCGCTGGGATACCGGGTCCTGTATCACAGACCAAGACACGAACCATATTCGGTTGATCCGTCTTCTGGTCGGCTGTGATCATGATCGTGCCGCCATCAGGCGTAAACCGAATGGCATTATGCAATAAATTGGTTACCACCCGCGCAATGAGCCGATCATCAACTTGTACGGTTCCAATCTCTGTTGGAACATCAACTTCAAAACTGAGATTTGCTTCATTGAACGAGGCACCAAGCGTCATATAAGCACGTTCAGCAATCTCTTGTATTGCTATTGTCTCGGTATTCAATGGCATCTGACCACGCCGCATCTTTGCAATATCGAGTAATGTGTCAATTAGCGACATCAATTGCTCTGCGCTGTCTCTGGCAACCCGCATAGTCGGGACAAGTGTATCTGTCAGGGAGATGTCGCCGGGGTCTTCAACAAGTTCGGTTGCGAGTACCATACTGCTGATGATAGCCCCCAATGGTCCGCGCAAGTCATGAAGTAGCATACGCATCAGCAACTCACGGTAGGCAGCCAGCGATTTTTCTTCTGTTACATCGCGCAGCGATAGCAATCGCCCGATGATTTCGCCGCGTGTATTCCGCACCGGTGATCCTACCTCTTTAATGTGAATTTGTCTCGATTGATTTTCTAGGGTGTATTCACGGGTGATGATCCGCATCGGGTCTGTCCGTAGAATACGTGCTAGATTAACGAGTTCGTCATTAGAGTTACTTTCTACACCCTCTGCAATATTTTGATAGAGTGTTTCCGCAAATGGTTGATTGCGATACTCTTCTAGCTCAATTCCGAGTATCTCTTCAGCAGACAGGTTAGCATCTTGCAACCGTCCTGTTCGGTCAAGCAGAATGATGCCGTCGCGTGTTGAATCCAAGATAGCCCGCATACGGTCATGATTGGTTCTCAATTCCGTTGTGAGTGCTGTGTTATCGAGATGACTGCTGACTTGGTACGTCAATAACTCGACCGTATTGAAATCTCTCTGTTGGAATTTGCGGATGTCCCGGAACATGACACAGAGCACTTCTCGAACTCTGCCACGCCGCAAAATTGGAATCAGAACAATACTCTCATAGTTAGTGTGCCGTTGGTCATCTAGCTTGTATAATTCATGCTCTTTGACAGATGAGATGAATAGCGGCTGCCGAGACTGAGTTACACCGGTAACCACTTCATACGGTATGGGGGGGATATCATCGATGTATTGCCCACGGAGTAGTACTGTGCCCTTAACAATATGATAAGCATCTTCTGCTCGGTTCCATGCGTAGATTGCGCTCGCATTTGCAGACAACATCTGAATTGCCATCCGCAATACAATGGCATGTACCTCTTCTTGCCGTTTAGCATTCGATATTTCTAGTGCGAGTTGGCGCAAACTTGTCAGAATATCAATTTGGTATTGACGTTCTTCTAGCAGGCGTGCATTTTCAATGCTAATTGTTGCATGTCCGGCTAGGCTTTTGATGAAGCTAGCTTGTTCCTCAGTGAAAAAATCTGTTTTGGTGCTTTCAACATTGAGAACACCAATAACTTCCCCTTGTTTGATTAATGGTACCGCCAGTGAGGATAAATATTGTAGATTTCCGGGACGAATCGTATAGTAAGCAACTTTCCGATTATCATTGATGAGTAGCATCTCACCAGTCTCTGCGACTTTACCAATGACACCTTCGCTTTTGTCGCGCTCAAAAGTGTCTTCAACAATTTCTGTGTCACGCAATTGTTTGTAAATAATGCGGAACTTGTCGTCATCTGCGGGTAGAGCTATCACCGCTAATTCGGCTTGAGTTGATTGAATTGCAGCTTCAAGTACATTAGCAATGATTTGGTTAAGCTCTAGGGAACTGGTGATCTGCTGGGCAATATCTTCGATCATGACAAGCTGCATCAAACGTTGGACGAGAGCTTCTTCCGTAATGGTGAAAATTTGTGCATTGTGGAGTTGACCAGCAACCTGATTTGACGCAAGCTCTAACAAGCGGCGATCATTATCAGCCGGTATAGCGTCACTTTCATATCCAATAGCAATGTAGCCAATAACATTGTGGTTGATGATCATCGGTGTGATCATCAATTGTTGAAGATTATAGGAATGTAAATCTTCCGTAAATGGTGTGCTCAATTCCGGTGAATTCGCGTTCAAAAATTGCAGACTGGAGATTGTTAAATCATCGAATTTTTTTAGTAAGAACACATCATCAAGTGATATTGTGCGCTTGGCTACATTGTCGTCATTATGGGTGAAGACTTGTAAGTCTAATTGTTCAATCGATATTAAGCCAAATTGTACCCATCGCGTATTCAACATATTTTGTAGTAATTCCGAAACATCTTTGATGACTCTGTTGAGCGCGAGATCAGATGACGAAATACGGGACAGGTGTACCAATTGTGCTTGTTCTGATGCGTAAAGCTCCAGTGCTTCTAACAATTGCGAATTGTCCATCGCCGCAGCCAACTGATTCCCCAACATTTCAAGCAGGCTAATTTCGGATCGTAGATACTGTGCGTGCTGCTCATGAAAAACAATTAGATACGCAACTGTTGTTCGACCTGACCGCATTGGGATAATGGCGCAGGATGCAAAATTAGAACGTATCGCCTGTTTGGAAAATGCTGAGTCTGCATCGAACTGCTGAATAATATCTGGGATTATGCGCGGTTGATTAATTGAAAGTTTTGCTAACTCATCTAGGAATTCAGGGATAAGAGATTGTGCTTCTTGAAATCCATACAATTCGGATTTTTGTATTTTGGTTCTGCTCGCATCAAGTATGACGACGGCTGCTTTATTCGCATGGGTTACATCAACTGCTTTTTGGCAAGCAATTTGGATGGCATCCTCCCAATCGACATTAAACATCACATCTTGCATAGATTGATTGACGATTTGTAAATTGGTATTTAAGCCTGTTGAATCTGCTTGGATATGCAGTGTGTAAATCATCTGGCTTAGACGATTGCAAACAAGATCGAATGTGGTCTTTAATTGTTCTGCATCTTCGGCATTGGCTTCAAATGTGATGAGCATTGCACCATAAACTGCCTCTCCATAAGAGAGCTTCGCTATTAAATGCTGATCTGGCATAGGTGTGTCGAATTGATGATGTAAACTCAGCACAGGTTTAATTGTATGGGGGGGATTTACAAGTAGGCTGATAGAATCATCAGCAATTGGATGCGTATCCCAATGGAGTTGCTTACCGGATTCTACAACATAGGGGTAGACGATATTCCTTGATGAATTATCTAATAGACCGACCACAAACTGAGCCGGCGTGAATAATGGCTCTAGTAGACGATACAGGTTGGGTAAATAATCCTCAACAGATGTGAAATTCTGTGTGTCCTGATCAATCTTGGATAGCAGTAATAGGATGTTGTGTATCTGAGTTTCTTTTGCTTGTACCATCGTGATTCATTCACTGCTAAACAGAACGTAACGAGCGATTTGTATAACGCAACTATGATGAGATTTATGCTGTTTGCTCAAAATTAATTGTTGATGGAAATTAGTAGTCAGATTGTTAAAATCACAATTAATCATAGCTGACCCGCAATTTATCATCCATGTACAATAGAACTTATCAATGGATAGTTACACATTTGTCATTCTAAATCAATTTTAAGCAACTACTCTAATCAGCAGCGTTAATTTACCAAATTTCTCACCCTATTATAATGCAGTGTCTTGATTGACAAAACAACCTATCATCTTTTGTTACAAGTATTTATTTCTTGTTAGAAAATTAGAACTTGTCGCGATGGAATCTGACAAAATGATCGAGGGCTGCAATCATTCCAAAGAACCACCACAACAAGAAATGGAAGCGATCCCACAACGTAATTGCATCACCTATCGCATAACCAGCATAGGCAATGAACCCACCTGCCACTGCAACAACAAAATATTTCACATTTTCATCGGGTTCTTTCCATCGCTTCCATAATATTGAAAATGCCAAACTGTGCCAGATAATGTAAATGGTTAAACCAAGGAACCCCAGATCAGCCGCGATTTGTACCCATTGGTTGTGGGCATGGGGTGGTCCCCAATTTTGTTGTTCAAAGTAGGGGATGACATAATCTTCTGTACGAACAGCAGAACGATACATCGACATGCCGACACCTGTCAGAGGGTAATCAACTGCCATTTGTATGCCTCGACCCCAAATATCAAACCGCGTAGATGCTGTTTGCTCGTCCCGCGAATTTAGAGAAAGGGTGTCTTGCTCCGGGTCAATTGATGAAAAAACATTCAGCACGATGCTAGCTTCGAACAAAATTAACGTACATAAGCCAATGCTAGCAATCATTAGGGTGCGTTTCGATTGGGCTAATAACTTCAGTATGATGAACCCTAAGGCTAGTACGATGCCACCTATTGCAAAACGACTTTGACCAAACATCAGTGCGAGTAGCAAGATTATGGCTCCAATGGCTGCTAAATATCGTATCCAATTTGATAAATTGCGATTCAAACTAAATACAACCATAGCAGGGAGTACCCAAGCGATTGCCCCAGCAATTTCATTGGGGTTAAAACTGAGCATCATATCTGGCAACCATGTTCGATAATCTGGTCGTGGGATGAGGGCGATAATACCCTGAAATAGATCGCTTTTGGTTGTCCATTGTGTTGCTGTCAATGCCAAAAATCCAATTATTAACGCTAAGAGAACAGTGTTGATGATAATTGGACGAAGTGAGTGCAATCGAGCGACTTCACCCAAATAGACGACTAACCAGATACCTGCAATGGGACGACAGACCAACACCCAATAATGACTGCGCTGGTAAGGCGCGTACTCATAATTGAATGCCGTCAAAACCATAAATATGAACATCCAAAAGATGAGTGCTGATTTTGTGAAAAACCGTCCATAAGCGACCCAACGTAGGCTGCACATAATTGGGAAGAGCACTATCAACCCTACCCAATTATCACGAATAGGGGGCGAGTGGTGCCAGAAGGCAAAAAGGGTGATAGCCAACAGAATCGGCTCAATTTGCAAGATCATGCGTGCTACGTTTTGTAGTGGGGAACGCATTGGTATCGAATTACTCATCATGTAGCCCAAATGAATTGTTAAGAACTAATGGAGTTGATTGACGTTGTCTAGGGCGCATGCTATTTTATAGGATAATACCTTTTAATAATTAATGTAACATCTGCTGTGAGTTAAGTCCACTATGTCTACCAATAATAGAGATGTCTTCCGTTCATTTTACCAGTATGCGAGAGAAGTACCGTTCATCCTGTTTTACCCTTGGTCAAATTATCGTCAAGCGTTGCTTGATTGTTCAAGGGATTATGATCAGTATGGCATTTTATACTATCAAATCTATGGTGGGCAAAATAGACTTGCGGACTGGGTCATGCCCCTGATTCAATACCTATCCTCCAAATTGCCAGAATTTCACGTTCCAAAAATCGATACATTGCTGATTAATGACCCTTATGAGGCGGGATGTGCAATTGCTGAAGCATTGCATACACAAGATGGTCAAGAAAGTATCCTATTTTTGGATAATCTGGATGCTGTACCTCATGATAAGATGTTTCGAGAATTTATACAGGGGGTATCGGCTGGTCTAGTCGGCAAATGGCGGATTGCTGTTAGTTCTCGTTGGCTTACATATGCGCCTTGGGTGGAATTGGTAGCAGCACAACAAGCGACTGTACTTGGTTATGAAAAAAAGCGAATGACGCTTGAGTTTGCCACGCAAGAAACACCCAAGCCACAGGTTGAGTTTTATAGTTTTGAAGGTGGCAAGATGTTAGTGAATGGTCAATCAATTGATCATGATCTTGATCCCAAAGCACACCACCTCGCTGCTTTTCTGATCGAACACCAAACTGTGACACGCCAACAAGTACTCGATACTTTCTGGGGCGATGTCAGCACTCGAAAAGCCTCGAACAGCTTCCACGTCGAAAAGTCATCGATTGTCAACATACTGAATCATGTATTAGGACAAGATGATGAGGTGAAATATGAATTCCTCACACACCGTAATGGAATCTACTATCTTGCAGAGGATTTGGTGTTTCACTACGATGCCAGCGAATTCGAAGAAATTGTGATGTTGGCTCTGCAAGAAGACGATGTTATCGTGCAAGAACGACTCTTACTACAGGCATCTAGTGTCTATCGTGATGAATATCTAAAATCACTGACGACCGATTGGGTCGTTGAGCGTCGCAATAGCCTAAGACAAATGTATGTGACTGTGTTAACGAAATTAGGTGCAATCTACAAGGGATATAGCAATGACGAGGCTGCCCTTCACTACTATCAACTGGCTTTCCAAACCAATTCTGCACTAGGGGATACTTGTCGAGAGTTGATGGGGCTACTTGCTCACCTAGATCGATTGGATGAATTACCTCGGACGCTGATCCAACATGAATGTGCACTTAAGGAGGTTTCGAGGGAAATAGAATTACACCCTTCTACAGTCGAAGCCTACCGCATTTTGATGGCACGGAAGCGATAAATGGATTAGAAGCTGTAAAACCATGCGGGTGCGAACCCACGCCACACACGACTATCGGGTGATGCACATGGATCATCGTCAACCGTAATCCGCAAATCAGTGACAACACTTGCATCATCCGTAAGTGCTTTACTGGGCGAATCCAATAGAATACTTGCTAGATGGCTAGACTCCTTTTGCCAAACCAACTGAAAACCTTGAATCTTATTGGTTTGGAAGGGCACAAGACACACAGGTGCCCCTAATTCATTCAACAAATAAGCAAATGAAATATCCATATGGATGTATAAGGCTGAAATGGTTTCGTCCAGTGAATAGGCAATGGAACCATAGTAAAGCGCATCATCTGAACTACCGATGGAAAAGTTTGTGATGTTCTGCTGACCTGATGCAAGATTATAGGTCTGGGAGGTTATCTGCAATGTGTCGGGCATGGAAGCTACTAGCAAGTCTTCTACCTCATCAAGATGAGTTATGCTAGGTACCAGCCCACCCCAGCAGGGCAACATGCAGGCTGTAAATCCGGCATTGGCAATTGCATTTGGCGATAAATCTGGTGAGTGGGCTGTCACAGCTTGGGCAAATAGTATGCTGCCTATTGCCAAAAGTACGATGATGATGCACAGTTTGAGTGTCAATCGGAACATTATTTCCCAGCAAAAATGTCCAATAGTCTGTATAATTTGCGTATCATGGCACAAATAACACAAGACAACAACACACAGTTTACGAATACGCAGCCGAACTTATCTCGTACAACCAGCTTACCGTCTGATCATGTAGGGGTATTGATTGCTTCTGTCATAATGATGATCATCGGATGGGGCGGCATGTATCAACTGATTACATCTAGTTTGCCACGTATTGGTGGTGAATTGTGGATGTTTTTTATGCTTTTGCAGATCACAGTGACAGGAACTGTGATTCCCTTCATTCGCTATGTCAACGTGCGCTTTACCCCCCATGATATTGAAGTGCCACCGGGTGGGGTGATTGTCCGCCAGAGTACGTGGGTTGGGTTATATGCTGTGATGTGTGCTTGGTTGCAGATTCCGCGTGTTTTGAATGTACCTGTCGCCGCGCTCATTGCCTTAATTTTCATCATCTTGGAAGTTTTCTTGCGTTCGCGTGAGCTAGTGGATGATGTCTAGCACCCCTTTATCAAAACAAATGTTGCGCCAACTGCCTGCAATTGATGCTTTGTTACAACAACCGGATGTAGCCCTCTTGATCGCGGAATATGGTCGCCCAATTTTGGTGGATGCGTTACGAATAACACTTGCTCGGGCTAGACAGTCTGTGTTGAATAATCATCCTGTTGATATGTCGCCCTCCGGGCTAATTGAGGCAGCACGAACGTTTCTTGTGCAGCAATTTCAGCCAACTTTGCGACCTGTCATCAACGCAACGGGTGTCATCATTCATACTAATTTAGGACGTGCGCTGTTATCGAAAGCAGCACAGCAAGCGGTCATGGATGTCGCATCACAGTACAATACACTGGAATTTAACTTGTCCACTGGAAAAAGGGGTAGTCGCTACCTCCATGCAGAACAAGCTCTGTGTGAAATAACAGGGGCAGAGGCTGCACTGGTCGTTAATAATAATGCGGCTGCGTTGATCTTGATTTTATCAGCTCTTGCTCGTGACAAGTCTGTGATTTTGTCGCGGGGGCAATTGGTGGAGATTGGTGGCGGCTTTCGCATTCCTGATATTATGCAGCAAAGTGGTGCTGATCTGGTGGAGGTCGGTACAACAAACCGCACTCGGATTGCCGATTATCAAACAGCAATTACAGAAGAAACCGCTTTGTTGATGCGGATTCATTCGTCAAACTTCAAGCAAATTGGCTTTGTAGAAGAAACGCCACTTTCAGAAATGGTCAATCTTGCGCATAAACACAATTTACGCCTAGTCGATGATCTGGGAAGTGGCGCGTTAATCGAGACGGTGCAATATGGTTTAGCTCTGGAACCTACTGTGCAAGCGAGTGTTGAAGCTGATGCAGACATCATTGCATTTAGTGGTGATAAATTGCTCGGTGGACCGCAAGCAGGAATCATCGTGGGTAAGGCAGAGCTTATTCAACGGTTGAAAAAACACCCACTTGCCCGCGCTATTCGTGCGGATAAATTGTGTTATGCAGCATTATCCGCCACATTGGATCATTATCGTAAACACCAAGCGATTGAACATATTCCTGTTTGGCAGATGATCGCGCGTTCAACTGAGGATATCCTCTCGACCGTAGAGGCATGGCACAACCAAATTGGTGGTCAAATCATTGAAGGCGAATCGGCTGTCGGTGGAGGTAGCCTTCCCGGGACAACGCTCCCAACGTATTTGCTCGCTTTGGAAGTTCCATCGGCAGAGCGCGCTGCAAATCATCTGCGGCAAGCAGACCTGCCCATCACCGCCCGGATTCAAGAGGAGCAGTTGCTTTTTGACCCACGGACAGTCCTACCACAACAGGAAAAAAGTCTTATCGCCACCCTACGTCAATTATGATAAGATTAAGAGTGTTGCGAAAATGTAACAACTCAAGTGCTCAACAGAGTCGTTAGTTGGATGGGTGGAAAGGAATGTTCCAATGGCGATGGCGAATATTCGCGCAGGTGGTAAGAAAATCGGTTACATCAAATCTGATGGTCAAGTATATCAGGGGATGCGCGCTGTTGGAAAAGTGGATGCAAACGGCAAAATTTTCTCTGGCTTAAAGGAAGTTGGTTCCGTAACCGATGACGGCAAACTATTTATGGGGAATAAGCAGGTCGGTCGTGTCAAAGAAAATGGTGATGTCATTGCCAATGCCCGTAAAGTGGGGAAGATCGATTTCATTGGGGATATGTCATTTGTCCAACAGGCAGGTGCTGCATTGTTACTTGTCATCAAAAAATAATTATTGAACTATATACCTACCAATCGAATTCTTGAATCTACCAGATTGACTTGAATATCCACTGAATCTGGCTTGTTTGCCTGTGGTTCAAACAAGTTTAATTGTGGCAAAACACCTCAACTCGTCTACAATCTAGCTTCAAATTAGCTTCATTTGGAAAATAAACTTGTATTTAGCGTAGAGTAGAAGGTTATGATCAATGAAATCTGATCTGGATAACTTGATGGCAGAGCGTGAATTAGATGCGTTCATTATTGCGGGTGGTGAGGGTTACAGCGTTGTGCGGGATTATCTCTCAAATGGTGCGGATATCACCGGAGGCTACATCATCAAAAAGCATGGTGCTGATCCCATTCTGGTGGTCAATGGCATGGAAATTGAAGAAGCCCAAAAAAGCGGTTTAACAGCCTATACCTACAATGAACTCGACTACATGAAACTCATCCAAGAATCAGAAGATATGGAAAAGGCACAGCTTGTATTCTGGAGCAAAATGCTGGAAAAAGCAGATGTTGCAACAGGTCGGGTGGGAATTTATGGTCGTGGTGACATCAACGTATATATCGAAATGATTGAATCCTTGCGGGAAGCATTGCCACAATACGAATTCGTCGGTGAAAAAGGCACAACATTATTCGATGAAGCCTTCATTACCAAAGATGCAGACGAAATCCAACGCATCAAATCGGTTGCTCAACGAACGGTACAGGTGTTAGAAGCGACGTGGGATTTTGTGGCGGTTCATAAACTCGTGGATGGTACTGTCACCAATTCAGAAGGTCATCCACTGACTATCGGTGCAGTAAAACGTTTCGTCCGGCGTGAATTGTTGGATCGTGATCTTGAAGATACCGGCATGATTTTTGCGCAGGGGCGTGATGCTGGGTATCCGCATAGTCGTGGCGAAGCAGATATGGTGCTGCAAGCTGGTCAATCAATTGTGTTTGATCTATTCCCGCGTGAAATTGGTGGTGGTTATCATCATGATACGACGCGAACATGGTGCATCGGCTATGCACCGCCGGAAGTCCAGCAAGCATATGATGCGGTGATTGAAGGCATCAATATCGCGGAAGAACTGTTCGTTGTTGGCAAACCGACACACCTGATGCAAGAAGCCGTACAAGATTATCTGGAAAGTTTGGGACATCCCACAGGACGCAGCGAACCCGGTACGATGGTTGGTTATATGCACAGTTTAGGGCATGGTGTCGGACTCAACATTCACGAACGCCCCTCGATTAGCCATATGCGGAAAAATGATACATTTCAAGTGGGCAATTGCCTGACAATCGAACCCGGTTTGTACTATCCTGACGATGGGTATGGTGTGCGTGTGGAAGACCTTTACATCGTATCCGAAGCCGGGGAACTTATCTCCCTGACAGATTTCCGGCGCGATTTAGTGATTCCAATGGAATTTTCTTAAAAACCCAAGGTTTATTTGGTGACATCTAGTGTGCAGAGAATTGGACATCTGTTGTTATAATGCGTCTATTGGTTTGAATACACTGAAGAAACAAAGGAGAATCACATGGCACAAATTGGCACAACAGAAGCCCCTCTGCGCGTCGCAATTATTGGCTCAGGACCTTCTGGTTTTTATGCGGCTGAGTTCCTGCAAAAACAAAAAGAACTCACCGTGGAAATTGATATGTTTGATCGTTTACCAACACCATTTGGCTTGGTGCGTGGTGGCGTTGCGCCGGATCACCCCAAAATTAAATCGGTGACTAAGGTTTATGATCGCATTGCTGCGAAGGACAATTTCCGCTTTTATGGCAATGTCGAATTCGGCAAAGACATCACCCGTGCGGATTTAGCCCAATATTATCACGCGATTATTTATGCTGTCGGCGCACAGACCGATAAAAAACTCGGTATCCCCGGCGAGGACTTGCTCGGTAGCCACGCTGCGACAGAATTTGTCGGCTGGTATAATGGACACCCCGATTACCGTGAACTGGAATTCGACCTGACGCAAGAGAGCGTTGCCGTGATCGGTGTGGGGAATGTTGCAATGGATGTGACGCGCATTCTGGCGCGATCTCAAGCTGAACTCAAAGTAACCGACATCACCGATTATGCGCTGGATGCGTTGCGTGATAGCAATGTCAAAGAGATTTTTGTCTTAGGGCGGCGCGGACCCGCACAAGCAGCTTTCACCAATCCTGAAATCAAGGAATTGGGTGAGATGGAAGAAGCGGACATCATCGTTGATTCCGGTGAAGTTGATCTCGATGAACACAGCAAGGCATATCTAACAGGCGGGCAAGCGGATAAAAAAGATGTTCGCAATGTGGAAATCCTGCGTGATTACAGCCAACGCGACCCGGAAGGCAAACCCAAGAAAATCATCATGCGTTTCTTGACTTCGCCTGTGGAAATTATCGGAACCGATAAAGTAGAAGCCATTAAGGTCGTCAAGAATGAATTGTTCGTCAATGAATCGGGCACAATTCGCCCGCGTGCCACAGAAGAATTCGAGACCATTCCAGTGGGATTAGTCTTCCGTTCGGTGGGGTATCGTGGTGTGCCATTGCCCGATGTCCCTTTCTATGATCGCTGGGGGACAATTCCGAATGATCATGGGCGTGTCTTGACGGAACATGAAGGCGATGAACAGGTGATCGGTGATTATGTCGTCGGTTGGATCAAACGTGGTCCCTCCGGCATCATCGGAACCAATAAACCAGACTCCATTGAAACAGTCAAAATGCTGCTAGAAGATTTGGAAGGCGATAAAATGCTATCGCCGTCGAATCCATCACGAGATGCAGTCGAAGCACTGCTGAAAGAAAAAGATGTGAACTTCGTCACGTTTGAGGACTGGCAAATCATTGACCAAATTGAGGTCGAACGGGGTGAGGCGCAGGGTCGTCCGCGTGTGAAATTCAGCCAAATACCGGAAATGCTATCTGCATTGGCAGAGCGCAAAGAAAACTAATCACTTAGGTGAGGTGCAGACTGTTGCTGGTCTGTGCCTTGCCATATTTAACGAGTTGCATCGAAAAATATACTAAAGTGAAAAATTGGGTTTGCTCAGTGTTATACTTGTAAAAAAATAATAAATTCCACTCATTTTCCCCTAAACTAGCACTTGTTTTTTTGTTAATGCACCACTATAATAATTTATAATAAATTAAAGTTATTTCGAAAAACTTTTTAACTTAAATGCCCGCAAGGGCATTTTTCACTTAATGCGTATCTCTCCAATTTCACATCCACCGAAACCTTTTTCCACCAACAGACTCTTGCATAGTGTGATGATCACATAATCCAATCAAAACCCGATTTTTAGACCGGGAGTGCATATGTTCTTAATCGTACTACCTGATTTAGCAGTAGAAGAGTCTTTGCTCACACGGATTCAGCGTGGTGAGCAACAAGCCATCTCTGATACCTATGATTTGTATTTCGCACCCTTGTATCAATATGTGCGGATGAAAACAGGAGATGGATCGTTGGCGGAAGATATTGTCAGTGAGGTGTTTATTTCGCTGATTGAATCACTCAACCGCCCCAGCGCACCAAGAAAAAATTTGAGGGCTTGGTTGTTTACGGTGGCGCGTAACCAGATTGCGACGCACTACGGCAAACAAAAACAACTCCCCCTCTCAGATTTGGAGGATTGGATGCCAACCTCACCCGACAATAACCCGGAAATTCTCGCCGGAGATGTCATCGAACTGGAACGGGTGCGTCATGCCTTGCGGATGCTGGTCGCGGAACATCAAGAAGTTCTCTTACTGCGCTTCGGGCAGCGACTTAGCATCAAGGAAACCGCCGATATCATGGGCAAAAGTGCCAGCGCGATCAAATCCTTGCAATGGCGCGCACTTGATACGCTGCGTTCGATTTTGATTGAACCCCGAACGGAGGCAAGCTAATGGATAAAATGACCGATATTCAATTTATCGAAGCACTCAACGATTGCATTAATCGCCTCAATGATGGTCAATCGCTAGAAAGTTGCCTTGCTGCCTATCCACAATATGCTGATCAACTGGAAGGGCTGCTGCAAACAGGTGAATTAGTCCATCAAGCGACTTATGCAGAAGACCAAGTCTCAGCCGCGAAAAAACGCACTTTACGGCGCATCAACACCACCATGCACGAAAATCGTAATGGCAAGAAGGCTAAGAAACGCAGGAGAATCTCTCCATTTAGATTACTTGCGGGTTTTGCAGTTACGATACTATTTGTTGGATTTGGACTGGTGCTATTCTTGATTTCTGGAAATGCCGGGCCCTTAGATACACAACTTACAGCTACTCAAATTGTTCAGTTGAATGCGACAACAGGTATGCAAATCCAAGCAACACAGGTTGCAGCACAGGTGACACCACTCAATAACGCGCCCACTGTGACGAAAACACCTTTTGGTACAGGCAATCAAGGTGGGGGCGGTGGTAATGGCTCTGGTGGTATCGTTGGCATCCCTGCGACAGGTACTGTAGTTGCGAGTTTCCCGTCAGTTGTTCCCGGAACTCAAATGCCACAGCCCACAGCACAGCCAATCGACCAAAACGCGGTTGCCATGGATAGAATCGACA
>Ga0207422_1003685_pt1 | contig 14659 bp, 14 predicted proteins | sample MarCyaLeptolynsp_FD_187757 | JGI IMG/M metagenome (GOLD analysis project Ga0207422, IMG submission 187757) | Marine cyanobacterial communities from Panama - species 1 Leptolyngbya sp. (SPAdes) | ecosystem: Environmental > Aquatic > Marine > Unclassified | place: Panama: Panama City | collected...
ATACAGATAACGGTTTGTTGGTGCTCTACGGTGTTTGTACACATCTTGGTTGCTTGCCTAAATGGAACCCAACCACAACACGTTTTGAGTGTCCTTGTCATGGTTCTAAATTCCAAGGTGACGGTTCCTACATTGAAGGTCCCGCTCCGCGTAGCCTAGACCAATTCCCAGTAGAAGTTGTCTATGCCAATGGTAGCGTCGCCGCAACACCCGAAGATGGCAGCCCAATTCCGTTGGCAGAAGGACTAGCAATTGATACAATTCGTATCAATACGGGTAGCCGTATCACAGGTCGTTCTAATGTTTAATTGTTCAGAGTTTTATTGTAAGTTGTAAGAGAGAGGTCTTTATATGTCCGTTCTTCCTGTACCATCCTTTCTCGATGATGTTAAAGAGAAGGGACTGAAGAAAGCTGTTTTGGAAGGCATCGACGAGACCGTCGAGCGCATCACAGCAGGCATGAATGTTCAGGACATCCGTGAGGCATTGCGCGGAGACTCACCCAGTCGTCGCCCCAATCCACGCCTCCAACCGCATGCGGATGGTTTCTGGTTGCACATGCGTCCAAGTTATTTCAATAAAGATATTACCGGGATTTACCCAACATTCCGCCTCGGGTGGCTCTCCACCTATTTTGTATTTTTTGAGACCATCACTGGCGTACTCTTGATGTTCTGGTATACACCAGCACCCGAAATCGCCTATGGCAATATGCTCAATATTCTGAGCAATGTGCCACTTGGTCAACTCGTGCGTGACTTGCACCGTCTCGGTGCTGAAGCGATGGTACTCGTTGTCTCGCTACATATGATGCGAACGTGGATCACAGCGAGTTATAAGAAACCGAGGCAGTTTACGTGGTTCACAGGTGTTTTGTTACTTGTTATCACAGGTCTATTGAGCTTTACGGGCTATTTGTTGCCATGGGACCAATTGGCTCTATGGGCGGTGACTATTGGCGCTTCGATGGCTGAAGCCACCCCGGTGATTGGTGAGCAGGTCAACTTGCTAGTACGTGGTGCGCCTGAACTTGGCGCGAACGGGTTGCTACGCTTCTATTTGTTGCACGTCATTGGTCTGCCAATCTTCCTGTTTATTTTCACGGGTGTTCACTACTACAAAGTGATTATTCACGGTCATAGTTTGCCACCACAAAAAGAAAATATCGGTGAAGATACAGCCAAGCGTGTTCCATTGGATAAACGTGTTTACTTCATCCCAGATGTTCTCACCAATGAATTGATGTGGATTGGTGTCACAACCTTTATCCTGACGGTTTTGTGCATCTGGTTCTATCATGCGCCGCTAGAAAGCCATGCCGACCCGCAGGTTACACCACTTGGTACAACGGCTCCTTGGTACTTCTTATGGATTCAAGGTGCGCTAAAACTTGGCGATAAGTTCTTCTGGGGCATTGTCTTCCCAACAATTGCGATTGGTGCGCTGGCTGTGTTGCCATACCTTGATGTCACACCCAGTCGTCGTTATGCACACAACCGTTGGATGTTGACCATTGCCATGTTGCTGGTATCTTTTTCCACGGTACTCAGTTATATGGGATTGCCAGAATTCGCAGTTGAAACATCAGCAGAAGTCGAAATTCTACACGAAATGACACTGGAGCCAGCTCATAATCATGTTGGGTTGATGCGCACAGTGCCATTTGACCAACTGGTTGCTGGTGCCTATACAACACACCAGATTGGCGCAGAGAATCCGCGTGATGCTGTTCGAAGTTTCACAGAAGAAACGCTACTCAATGGGCAATTCGACCAGATGACAGCGCGTCTCTCCACTGACAAGGTCGCACCCAGTAGAATTCCAACAGCCTTCCGTGTTGTGCCAGAAGATGCACCTGAGTTATACCATGCCTTAGAAGTGTTCCATCATGAAATTGAGCATTTCCACGATGAATTGCCCAATGCTTGGGGCGCGATTGTCATTACAAATGATCAAGAAAATCTACGCCGTATTGACCTCCTTATTAGTTGGGATGGCATTGAGTTAGATGAGCAAGGCATCGCCCAATTTATGATAATGGAGCAAGAAGTACTTGATGCAGACGGTAACCCTGTTATGCAAGAAGTAGAAGTAGACGGTGAAATGATCATGACCCCAACGATGGAGCCTGTTATGGATGAAGAAGGCAACCCCGTCATTGTGCGTCGTGTTGAAGCTGATCATATTTACTTACACGAAGACTCGGCTTACTTTGACTAAAGTGAGGACGGACACTACATGGATCGTTTGTTAATCGAAAAAATTGAAGGACGCATTTTAGTTGGGATTGTGATGTTTGTTTCTATCATGATCTTGATCGGATGGGTCGCCATCAATGAGGAAGCCCGCATGGCTTCCTTCGTAGAAATCTTTGAAGGTCGTAATATCGAACGGGGCGCAGAACTATTCGCCGCAAACTGTAGCACCTGTCATGGGACAGATGGACGTGGGTTGCTAGGTGTTGCGCCCGGCTTGAATAGCCCGCACTACTTTGGATTTGACCCATTCAGCGAAGTTGTCAACGACATCGAATGGGCACAAATTCGTATAGACGAACTCACAATGGAGCGTGAAGAACTCATTGCGGAAATTGGTACGGGTGCCGACGCGGAACGTGTCACCGAAATTCAAAGTCGTATCGAAGAAATTGATATGCTGCTTGACCCATCGGTAGAATCACTCAGCGAAGACATGGTTGCCGAACTCGAAGCTGAATTAGCTGATGCTGATGAAGAACGTGCCGCTCAAATTGAATTTTTATTAGCAGTTGCAGAAGATGGTACCCCTGCAAGCCAGATTATAAGCCTGCGTGAAGAACGTGATGCACTGGTTGCTTCATTAGAAGATGCTTATATTTCAGGCTATTTGCCCGGTATGCAAGCACTTTTTGAGAACACCGAGCTATCTCCAGAAGAACTTGATGCTGAATTCGCTACACTTGTGCAAGAAAACGGCACTCGTATGAACCAAGTTGGTTGGGCTGGTACCGTTGATGCCTACACCACCACAACCCTAATTCATGGTCGTCCCGGTTCAGGTGATATTTGGCCCCAAGCAATGGCTTCCTTCTCACAACAAACGGGTGCTGCTTTACGTGATGACGAACTCCAATACCTTGTGTCCTACATCCGCAACTGGGATTTGGGTGATGGCTGGACAACCGATCATCTACTGGCTGTGAACCAATATGGCAAGCGTAAAATGGAGCGTATTGACTTATCTACCGTAAGTGGTGAAAGTGTACCACCTGCTGGTACGGATGTCGCTGTAATCCTCACAGAGCTTGAAGGTCTTGAAGGTGATCCGGCGCGTGGTGAAGCCATCTATACCAGTGCAGAGCGTGCTTCCGTTGCGCCACCTGCGGCTCTGGGTTGTTCTGGTTGTCATGCTGGCGGTGCTGCTGCCCCTGCAACAGAAGAACAATGGCGACTTGTCAACGAAGAACGCCTCGCTGAACCGCAATTCGCAGACTACACAGCAGAGCAATACATCGTTGAAAGTATTGTGAATCCCGGTGCATATGTCGTAGACGGTTATGCAGCAGGTGCAATGCCTGCGACGTTTGGCAATCAAATGAGTGTTCAAGATATTGCTGATGTAATCGCTTATGTTAGAAGCTACAGCGAATAATCTGCTAAATTTTCAATAGTCAATTCAGCCCTCGGCAGCTTCTGTCGGGGGCTTTTTCAATATAGGGGATAACCACCCAATGAAACTTTCCCGACCCTTTTTACTCACTGCCCTATTCACCTTAGCGATTTCAAGCTGGATGTTGATCCAAGCGCAGGATGTTGATGAAATCACCTGCGATGCGGAATCACTTGCTACCCAACGAGACACGTTAATCGATCAACTTGCCACACTGGATTATGAAGCCGACCCTGATGCTGCATTAGCTGAGATGTTTGCATTGGGTGCAGCTTATCAGCAAACGGCAATCACCTGCGGATACACACCCGATGAATCACAGGTCAATTTGATGATCGAACAAACACTCTTGTTCGCGGATATGGTGACAATTATTGCAGCACAAGCCGTCGGTACTGATGTGGATACCGTTCTCATCGAACTAGAAGCCATTACAGGCGACCCCTTCAATGGACAGCTACTCTACGGCGGTATCGAAAACGCGCTGGATGGCAACCCCCTCACCTGCTATAGCTGCCATGAGAATGCTGAAATCGCCCCGATTACAGAAGGCACATGGACACGCTTCGATGAAATCCGCAGTCAGGATGCCGCGCTCGAAGGGTACGATTCAACACGCTATTTCGTAGAGAGTATTTTAGAGCCAAATGCGTATCTAGTTCCGGGCTATAGTGCTGGGATAATGCCACAGTTTTATAGCCAACGTCTTGACATTCAACAATTAGCAGACATCATTGCCTACCTAAATAGCCAAGATCAATTGCTAGAATAGTCTGCAATGATGCTTTATCTGTCTTGTTATTCACGGTAAAATAGGCTTATGTTCACTCACTTTAGAGAGGTGCTTACAATGGCAACACTCAAATCAAAATTACACATTCTGGCAATTACAACGTTCATCCTTTTGGTTCAGGTCGCAACCATCGTTGCACAGGAAGAAGAAGCCGTCGAAGCTGCGGAAAGTAGCTCAGATGGGTCTGGCACACTGGTGTTGATCATTGGCTTGGCAGCAGTTGTCGCTGTGGGATTTTTCGCCAGCGTGCGTGAAAATGAAACTACATCAGAATCCGAATAACACACACCATTCAATTGCAGGCTTATTATAATAATATTTTGTGGCATAAATGGCATAATCTTTTGGTAAAGTTTTATTGTTAGTTTACTCTGGAACAGACTATTTGTTGTTAGCGTGGAGAACAACTGACCTATGGCACAACAACTCACATGGGAAAAACCACAAGCTGAAAACGTTCAGCCAAAAGCGAAATCTAGCGGAATTGAACGATTTAAATTCCTGATCGGCGGATTATTGATTCTGGGCGCAGTCGGCTATTTACTCTTCTCAAGCACTATGTCGGGCGCGCGCTTTTTCATCACGGTGGATGATATTGTCACAGACCCGGCATATGTTGGCGAAACGGTGCGCCTTTCGGGTGCTGTCGTCGGCGAAAGCATTGAATACGATAGCGAAAATCTGACACTGGCTTTCACCATTTCGCATATCCCAACCGAATTCGATGACCTCGCAACAGCCCTGCATGAATCTGTCAGCGATCCAACACAATCACGGATTCCCGTCTTCATGGAAGATGAAGTCAAACCCGATTTGCTGCAACATGAAGCCCAAGCCATCATGACAGGTACTTTAGGTGCAGACGGCGTATTCTATGCTGATGAATTATTGCTCAAATGCCCCAGCCGCTTTGAAGAGAATCTACCCGAAGGTGTGACCCATCCTGAGGTTGTCACCGATGCTGGCTGAGATTGGACTTGTATCGGTATTTCTCACATTCTGTGCAGCCATTTATAGCATCGTTGCTTCCGTTTATGGCGAACACCGCCACAACGAAACACTAATCATCAGTGGACGGAATGCGGCACTTGCCACATTCCCTTTGTTGACAATCGCTAATCTCGCCTTGCTCTTCGCGTTGATGACACAGCAATATCAAATTGCATATGTCTGGAGTGTGACCGAACCATCAACCCCCATGTTCTATCGCATGACCGCGCTCTGGGGATCACAGGCAGGGTCATTACTATTCTGGTCATTCACCATGAGCTTGTTCACCACAGGCGCAATCCTATTCAACTGGCGCAGCGACCGCCGCCTGATGCCTTACGCAATCGCCTACATGATGGCGACACTGGCATTTTTTGTCGGCATTTCGCTATTCATTGAAAATCCCTTTGAACGCTGGTGGATATTACCAGATCAACTACAAGACGAACAAGTCCTTTCCAGTGCATTGATTCCGGCTAACTCTGTTGCGCCTGATGAAATCCGCCTTGCGGATTCTGCCAATGGGCTAAATCCCCTGCTTCGGCATTTCGGTATGATTATCCATCCGCCAATGCTCTATCTAGGATTTGTCGGTTTTACGATTCCCTTCGCTTTTGCAATGGCAGCTTTAGCTTCCGGCGATCTTTCTACTAACTGGATCAAAGCAACCCGACGCTGGGCATTAGTCTCTTGGGTTTTCCTCAGTTTAGGGCTGATTCTCGGCGGACGCTGGGCATATGATGTACTAGGTTGGGGTGGTTATTGGGGCTGGGACCCAGTCGAAAATGCGGCATTCCTCCCTTGGTTAATTGGCACAGCATTCATCCATAGTGTGATGATTCAGCAAAAACGCGGAATGCTCAAAGTCTGGAATATGTTCCTCGTCATTGCGACATTCTCGTCCGTCATGTTTGGCACATTTGCCACTCGTAGCGGCATCATCGAGAGTGTGCATAGCTTTGCGCGTAGCGAGATTGGTTTTCCGATGCTTCTCTTTTGGGCGGCTATCACGATCATCTCAATTGCAATGTTGCTCTGGCGTTGGAATCGTGGTGAACTTAAAGATGAACATCAATTCGCCGGTTTACTCAGCCGTGAATCACTCTTTGTATTGAATAATGTTATCTTCATGGCATTGTGGATTGCAATTTTTTGGGGTAGCTTCGGCGCGCCGATCATCTCCGAATTATTTATGGATACGGAAATCACGCTCGGTGTTGATTATTTCATGGCAGTAACGCCCCCATTATTCGCGGCAATGTATATCTTGATGGGGATTGCCCCCTTATCCGCATGGACGAGTATGTCAGCGAGTCGATTGGGCAAAGCAATTGCTGTTCCATTCTTCCTGACGATTATGTCGCTTGTCATTACTGTTTTGATGGGAACAACCAACGCATTTGCATTGTTTGCCTATGGCATTGTACTCTTTGCTGGATATGTAGCACTCTATGAAATGTATCGAGGGTCTGCCGCCCGTGTTCGCAATCGAGGTGAAAATTGGCTAAAAGCACTCCTAGCTTTATTTTCACGGAACCAACGCCGATATGGGGGGTATGTGGTTCATCTGGGCATCGTTGTCATTGGACTTGGCGTGATTGGTAGCACGCTTTTCCAGTATGAAACTCGCCAAACCTTGAGCATCGGCGAGAGTGTGATGATCCAAAATTATGAACTCGTTTATGATGATTTCACCCGCGCCCAAGCATCAGACGGGCGTTGGATGAGCATCGCTGATCTTAAAGTCGTGGAAAATGGGCGTGAAATTGCGGCACTGCGTCCGCGTATTGACCATTTTGAGCAAATGCCGATGACCATCGCAGGTGCACACAGTACCCTCGAACGCGATTTCTATGTTCTACTCACAGGAACCGATAATTCTGCGCGGGCAACCTTCAAAGTTTATATCAATCCACTCGTCAATCTCGTCTGGTGGGGTGGGCTGATCCTTATTTTGGGAACAGTCATCGCAGCTTACCCTAAAGATGTCGTACCGAGCAGAATCCGCAAAACACAACGCCCAACCCAATCGTTTGATAGAGGGGCGACAGCGAACATATGAACACGATAATTCAACTAGGCAAAACAGCTTCAATCGGGATGATCATCATCGTGATTGTGGCAGCATTGGCATCCTCCATTACTGCCCAGACAGAACGTGCTGCGACAGACGATGATGTTGCTCGTGTTGCAGAGCAAATGTACTGTCCGGTCTGCGAGAATATTCCACTAGACGACTGCGGGACTGCAACTTGCGTAAGCTGGAAGGAAGAAATCCGCGAACAACTGAATAATGGTGCAACCGATCAGGAAATCATTGATGGATTCGTGGATCGGTATGGACAGCATGTTGTTGGGATACCACAAGACCCCGTTCTTCGTTCCATTTCATTGCTCATTCCGTGGATTAGCATGGCTGTCATCATCATTTTGGGTGGCTTCACATTCTTACGCTGGCGTGCCAATCCTATTCGCGGTGCAGAGCGCGCTATCTCAGTTCCTGATGCAATAGCATCTCAATCTGATGACGCAGATTATCGCGCTCGTTTTGAAAGCGATTTGAATTAAGGATGCAACCATCTCATCATGGAAGAAATTAATCTCTTAGAAGATGCAAAACCCAAAAACGAAGATGCTGAAACTGCTGGTTTTAGCATGGGTTCGATTGTTCTCATCATTGGAATGGTAGCAGTAGCAATCGTCTTTGGCTTACAACTTTACCAACAAAACCAAACACAACCCGAGCCGGGGCATCCCGCACCAGAAATCACCTTAACCACATTTGATGGAGACAATTTCACCCTATCGGATTATCAAGGGCAAATTGTCATCGTTAATTTCTGGGGTAGTTGGTGCCTACCCTGCCGAGATGAAGCGGATGATCTACAACTCATCCATGAAGATTATGCAGATAAAGGTGTGGTGATGTTAGGAGTCAATTGGCTTGACCCACAAGCCAATGCACTGGCATTCATAGACGAATTTGACATCACATATATCAATGGGCATGATGAAGGAGAACGTATTGCTCGAGATTACAACATCACAGGTGCCCCAGAAACTTTTATTGTGGATACAGACGGTCGGGTCGCCGCAGCATTCATCGCCGCAGTCCATTATGAACAACTCGCAGAAGTGCTTGACCAATTGCTAGAGGAGCAAAATACATGAGCATTGGTGGATTACTGGCTTTTCTAGTCCTGATTTTGCTCGTAGTTGCGTATGTCGGCGCACCATTTGTGGCGAAGTATCGCAATCAAAGTAGCACAGAAAATATCCAACATCAACGTGATCGCGTTCTGGTATACTACGAACGTGTCATCACCAATGTGCGTGACCTTGAAGAAGATTTCGCAACTGGCAAAATCGCACACAATGAATACCAAAGCGAACGTGAATTGTGGGCGCAACGCGGTGTTGAATTGCTCAAATTGTTGGATAGCCTAGATGCACAAGAAAGTCTCATTGAAACCAACACCAATGATGAAGCTGAAATTGATGCGGCTATTGAACAAGCCATCCAGATGCGGCGTAGTCATCAAACTTAAAACAAGTTAGGATTTTTATGTTCCATCAATGGTGGCGTACAACTTTCACGCCGCTTTTCATTCTATTGATCGTTTCAGCCTGTACTGGGCTTGGTGGTGAACCCGAAATCATCGCTACAGTTCCGATTGATACATCACAGGTACAAACAACAGAAGCAGACATCATGAATGGCGCAACAATTTTCGCCCAACGTTGCACCGAATGTCATGGCATCAATGGCGACGGGCAGGGAGAGTTGGTACTCAATGACGAAGTACCTGCTATGACCTCATTCTTAACACCCGGAACTAGCCGCGTTCAATCTCCACAACAATGGTTTAACACCATCACCAACGGTCGCATCGAAAATTTAATGCCCCCTTGGAATAATTCACTTTCCTCCCAACAACGATGGGATGTTGCACTCTATACCTACACCTTACATTACACACCAGAAGCCATGCAGAAAGGTGAAGCACTCTGGCAAGCCATTCAATCTTCCTATGAAGACACCAGCGTTTTCTCAGATTTTGGATTTATGGTCACAGTGAGCGATCAGCAACTTCATGATGATTTGTTGCAATCAACTAATGGTGCCATTTCATCCGATGAAGCGTGGCAGGTCGTGGCATTTTTACGCAGCCTGCCACTTACAAATACCGATAGTATTGGTCAAACCGCATCAACCACACCGCCTACCACCACCGAGGAAGCTACTGAACCTGTTATCGAATCAACAGTTGCAGTCAACGCCGATGGTGATCCGATTGCAACATTTAGCGGTACTATCACCAATGGAACAGACGGCTTCGATATTCCACCCGACATGATCGTTTCCCTGCGCTACGGCAACCCTGATGTCGGTTTGGAGACAATCGATTCAGCCATTGATGAAAATGGTAACTTCAACTTTGAAGGAATCCCGCTCTCCGACGAAACGGGATACATTGCCTTCGCTATCTACAATGGATTCACCTTCGCTAGCGATGTCATCATCAGCAATATGTCCGTTGGCGAATACGACTTATCATTTGATATCTATGAGGTCACATCCGATCCGTCGGTCATTCAGATCAAATCAATGGAATTATTTATTGACGGGCTAACAGTGGATGGATTAGGAAGCGGATTGTATGTTTCGCAACTTGTGACTTACGAAAACACATCTGACCGCATGTTTACCACAGACCGCGATGTTGGTGATGGTCGATTCGCCTCACTGCTATTTGAAATGCCACCCGGTTCATTAATCCAAAATAACCCGGATAACCCGCGTTTCATCATTGCAGAAGATTTATTCGCGATTATTGATACGCAACCTGTTTTGCCCAGTGAGGATCACTTGATACAGGCGATCTATTTTGTCCCATATTCTGATGGTGCCATCATGGAGCAACGCCTGAACAACGCCGCCGTTGACGCAGATATTCGGGTATTGATGCATCCACAAAATTTGCTAATTGAAGAAAATGACCTTCTTCAACAAACAGGGCAAGAATCTCATCTGGAACGCTTATATACCTTGTACGAAGGCACGATTAACTCAGAAGCAGGCGATACATTCCGCTATGATGTGAGTGGTATCTTGGCACAAACACAAACCACAAGCGATAATCCGGCGGTTGTCACCAGTGATAATCTCCCACTACTCTTCGGTGCTATCATAGCAATTTTAGTTGTCGCAAGTGTTGCCTTTGCCTTTTTCCGCACACGCCAACAAGATGATCCACAAAAACAAATTGATATGTTGCTACGGCAAATTACAGAACTAGATTCGATGCACGATGCAGGTCAAATCAACCATGATGTTTATCAACGCCAACGACAAGACCTAAAAGCACAACTCACCAACCTCATGCAGAATAGTGATTCAGGGACAAGCAGCTCATGAAAAAGCTAGGTTTTTCACTTTCTCTCATACTTATCGTCTTTAGTTGGAGTGTTATCCCGACATTCGCCATTCGGGATATTACCCCACGCGACACACAGACAGAAAGCGAGATAGAGGCACCCATCCCCATCCCCGCAATGGAACGCTACACGGAATTAGAAACAGGGTTTACTGTGGAAGGCTTCCCTACATTAGGCAACCCTAATGCGACAGTTCTCATGGAAGATTTTTCTAGTTTTAGCTGCTCGCACTGTCATAATTTCTATCGCTTCACTTTTCTTGGGTTGATTGAAGATTATATTTCGTCCGGCGAAGTATTCTTTGTTTATATTCCAATTTTTAATACCGGTCATATCCCCAATGGTCTTGAAGCAAACGCCGCAGCCATTTGTGCTGGTGAACAAGAGATGTTCTTCCCATTTGCAGAAACACTCTATGATTGGCATTTACGCTATGATATCGAAGCCTTCCTCGATGCACGGTTACGTCAAGGAGCAATCAACATCGGGCTGGATATGGACGAATGGGATAGCTGCATGGCAAGTACTCGTCCAGATGGCGTGATGGAAACTGCGTTGCAGGTCATGTCTGATCGTGGTTTCAGCAGCACGCCTACTGTATTGATTGATAACGAGATAGTCCATCCAGCACTTGATCCTGTTCGAGAAGCCTTAGATAGCATCATTGGGGATCGTATTTAAGTGGCAGATCATGCGGTTATCGAAGTGCGCGGATTAGTGAAGGCATATGGCTTTTTACCTGTTCTCAAAAAGCTCGATTTAGATGTTCATCAAGGAACGACTGTTGCACTCTTGGGACCCAATGGTAGCGGTAAATCAACCCTTCTAAAGCTCATTGCTGGATTGAGTAAACCCACAGATGGAACAATTCGCGTGGGAGGGTGGGATATGCCCAAAGAAGCCAATGCCGTTCGTGCCCAAATCGGGATGGTTAGCCATCAATCCCTACTGTATGCCAACTTGACCGCCCGTGAGAATCTTCATTTTTTCGCCACTCTGTATAATCTAAAAGATGATGAACTCAATAATCGCATTGATAGTTTGCTGGAACAAGTTGGATTGAAAAAACGTGCAGGGAGTCTCGTCCGCACTTTTTCGCGCGGGATGCAGCAACGTCTGAGCATTGCCCGTGCCCTATTGCACGATCCCCATGTGCTACTTTTCGATGAACCTTATACGGGTTTGGATCAAGATGCAGCAACCATTCTCGATGACTTGCTCAACAAAGCAAAAGGTGAGCAACGAACAATCCTGATTGCCACACACCAACTAGAGCGTGCCGCAAATATCGCGGATCGCGTCGTGATTTTAGCGCGTGGCACCATTGGATACGATCAACCAGATCACCAATTTGATGGTTACAAACTAGCCCATATCTACACGGACATTACCGGAGCAGCAGTCGCACGATGAAAACTCCTTTTTTTCGCGTCGTGCTGGCAATCGTCCGCAAGGATTTACAAACAGAACTCCGCAGCAGAGAGTTAGTCACCACAATGGGCTTATTCGCACTGATGAGCATCCTAGTCTTTAGCTTTTCACTAGAATTAGATCGTGTCGCCCGCGAAGAATCTGTCAGTGGCATTTTGTGGGTGACGATTATCTTCGCCAGCATTCTCGGTTTGAATCGCAGTATGTCAACGGAACGCGAAGGTAGCACACTTGATGCGATGCTCCTCTCCCCAATTGATCGCGCTGCAATTTTCGTTGGGAAGCTCATCGGAAATCTAGTATTTACATTGATTATTGGGTTGGTAATGCTGCCAATCATGACAATTCTGTTCAATTTCCCGCTACTGAACCCCTATAACGTACTCACGATGATTCTAGGAATTTTCGGATTTTCTATTGTTGGGACATTACTAGCAACGATGACCGTACAAACCCGTGCCCGTGAATCATTGTTGCCAATTGCATTACTGCCGGTAGCACTCCCATTGATTCTAGCAGCCGTCCGCGCATCAACAGGCATCCTCAATGAAGCCCCTATCAGCGATTGGATCGGCTGGTTACAAATTCTGGCGATTGTGGACATTATCTATCTGGTATTGTGTTACTTAATGTTCGCCTATGTCATCGAAGAATAGGTCATGAGTGTGTATTGATACAGACATCACCTATCAGTACAATCAGTGTGATCGTAGCATTAACGGGAAAACTCATGACAGCTATAACCCCTGACAATCCAAAAATTAAAAATGCAGAAAACGACGAATTCTATTTGCATGAAACACCCTATCTCCTCAAAATATTAATTTATCTCACAATCGCTGGTGTGATTTTGACTTCGTATCTTGCACTAGGGTTTGTTGGTACGGATATTCAACAAGGAAACGTACAACGCATCTTCTATTTCCATATGCCCTCCTTTTTTGGTGCATTTGTCGCTTTCGGCGCGACAGTTTTCGGTGGCATCATGTATCTCTGGAAGCGTGAAAACAAGTGGGATACATTGGCGGTTGCTGGTGTTGAAATCGGTTTAGCGATGTCCATGATTAATCTCGTAACAGGTAGTATTTGGGCGCGCCCTATCTGGAATACGTGGTGGACATGGGACCCTCGCCTGACTTCCGCCGCCATCATGGTATTGACCTATTTCGCTTATTTGATGCTGCGCGCTGGCATCGAAAATCCTGAACTCAGACGGCGATTTATGTCGGTTTATGGCATCTTGGCATTTTCAACCGTGTTACTCACCTTGCTAATTATCCGCTTTCGAGATGATACGATTCATCCCGTCATCATTGGGGCAAGCCCCCAAAATGCACAGGGCACATTCGAGGCAACAACAGGTGTTGCTATCGCGCTCATTCCAAGCATGTTATTCTGGCTCACCATACTACCGATTACACTGATGTGGTATCGCATTCGCCTAGAAAATCGCCTTGAAGCCATCAACAAGAAAAAGCTCGAAGTTCTTAGTGGTTATTAAATCCATTTAAAAAGGCATTTGGTTTATGCTCAAGCGTTTGATATTTATTCTGTTAATTATGTCGCTGCTCCCCACAGCATTATTTGCACAGGAAGCAGACTTAACAGAAGAAGATTTACCAGAAATTGACTACTATCGCTCACCACTAGGATTCAATATCCCAGTTTTAGGCGGGTGGGAGAATTTCAGCACCAATGAAGCAGCCAACTTCACCAACGAAGCAGCCAATGCCGAAATTTTGGTCACACTCACAAACGAATCTGTTGTGGAAACAGGCATTGACCAAATTCTCGTGGAAGCATTTGATACCGATGTCTCTGTGGAATCTGTTTTCAGCAGTAAAATCAACCTCGCAGATGGCACATGGACGCAGGTTATCTATCAAAACGATGAACGAACAATTTCAGCTATGGGGCAAATTCGTAACGACAAAACCTACGTCCTCAGCATGGTAGAAGATCAGGTGGATGCTGATGTCTTCTTGATGGTCGTCCCTACACCAGATGATGCCTCTAGTACAGAGGATGTCTTGCCAGGTATGCTTCTCGCGGCTGAAGAAATCGGCATCACAATTGACTCCAACCCTGTGTCAACAGAAACCGTGAGTTTGCCAAGTGGCGATTGGGCAAAAGCCATTTATGATCTGGATGGTGATACAGTAACACTAATGGGTTTTGTCTTCGGTAATGCAACCTATGTGACGGTCGCAACAGGTGATGTTGTCGGCATTGAAGACATAACTAACAAATTCAACACGGCATTTCTCGGGTTTTTTGTCACACCGGAAAACAATGAATTTCTCTATTTAGGTCTCGTCGCAACCGGTGGCATTATGTTGATTCTGGTGGGCAGTTTTT
>Ga0207422_1003687_pt1 | contig 14644 bp, 15 predicted proteins | sample MarCyaLeptolynsp_FD_187757 | JGI IMG/M metagenome (GOLD analysis project Ga0207422, IMG submission 187757) | Marine cyanobacterial communities from Panama - species 1 Leptolyngbya sp. (SPAdes) | ecosystem: Environmental > Aquatic > Marine > Unclassified | place: Panama: Panama City | collected...
CGCTGACAGCGACCGCGAACACCAGCGCGACGAGTTTTTCGCTAACAACACGCATGGGTGTGATCCTTTCTGTGCTTGCTGGACGGCCCAATGCCGCTCAGCCTTTCCCTGATAGATACGAACGGACAAGCAATATTGTTACGCTTGCGCGCATAGTAATTATCAATGAGTGAAATCGAATTTCCCGATCGATGGGTGCGATTGGGGTCGATTTTTGAGAGGTGGAGACGCGGCTACCTGTTGGGGGGGAGGACTTGGTAGCCGCGTCTCACACGCTGCTCTTTGGGATCACGGCGTGCTCTGAGCACGGGGCGATCCGCGTGTGACAGGGAGGCACCGGGGGGGAGGGGAGAGTGGTGCCTCGCTGTCAGTGCGACGCGACAATCGGGTCGGAGAGGGATCCCAGTCTGCGTCTGTGAGGGGGAAATGGTGTTTCCGCGCTCGAAACTCAAATGCGAAAACCCGCAATTTGGTTGAATTTTTTGCAATCGAATGACGGGGCGATTGCAAGCCGTTGGATGCAAACGCAAATAGCCGCAGGCCAAGGCCCGCGGCTATGCATTTCCAGCCCGATTTTTGGACTTAGAGCGCCGACAATTCGCGGCCGACGACCGGTTCGCTTGCTGCCATTCGATCAAGCTGTGCCTTGGCATCGGCGCGCGCATCGGCCAGGCAACGTTGGTCAACAACATTGCTGCGATAGGGTACGGCACTTTCGATCGTGCACGCTTTGCGAAGAGCTGCGTTGATGCGGTCCTCCAACTGTGCCCGACCGTCAGCCGTTGTAATGTCGATATCGTCATATGCGATGCGGACATCGACGATCTCTTCGATCGGCTGCATGACAGTTGAGGCGTTGGCGGGGGCGGCGATAGCGGTCAGTGCGAGAAGTGGAATGGTGAAACGCATGAATTGAACTCCGTTGTGAGACTTTGGCCCCAACGACATCCTCTCAGTATTTTGACTTGGTCATTTGGTGCAGCGCACAAGGTAATTGTGCAAATGCGAAATATGCGTGTTGGGTTCCCAACTTTGCAATCAGGCTCGGCAATTTCTTCGGGAACCAATCAAGCGGTTGCGCATATGCGGTGCCCGCCTCTGGACAGCGCGCGGCCTCGCACTTAACGCGCCGCTATGGACCCAGCGCATCTTCCCGATTCCATCCTGATCGTCGATTTCGGCAGCCAAGTGACCCAGCTGATCGCGCGCAGGGTGCGCGAAGCAGGCGTCTACTCAGAAATCGCTCCCTTCAACGCGGCCGAAGAGGCGTTCGAACGGATGAAACCCAAAGGCATTATCCTGTCCGGATCGCCTGCCGGAGTGCCCGAGGAAGGCAGCCCGCGAGCGCCTGAAATCCTGTTTGAAGCGGGCGTGCCGATCCTGGGCATCTGCTATGGCCAGCAGGTGATGTCGCATCAGCTGGGCGGCGAAGTCCGCCCCGGCCATGAAACCGGCGAAGGCGGCGAGTTCGGTCGCGCCTATTTGACCGTGACAAAGAATTGCGCGCTGTTCGATGGATTGTGGGAAGAGGGTGATCGCCATCAGGTTTGGATGAGCCATGGCGACAAGGTCACCAAGTTCGCCCCCGGTTTTGAGATTGTTGCCACTAGCGATGGTGCACCCTTCGCAGTCATCGCCGATGAAGAACGCCAGTTTTATGGCACGCAATTCCACCCCGAAGTGGTGCACACGCCTGATGGCGGCAAGCTGCTGGCCAACTTCGTGCGCAAGGTTTGTGGCCTCAAGGGCGACTGGACCATGGCGGAATTCCGCAAGACCAAGATCGAAGAGATCCGTGCCCAGGTTGGCGATGGTCGCGTCATTTGCGGATTGTCCGGCGGTGTCGACAGCGCGGTCGCAGCTGTTCTGATCCACGAGGCGATTGGCGAACAGCTAACCTGCGTGTTTGTCGATCACGGCTTGATGCGGATGAATGAGGCCGAGCAGGTCGTGACCCTGTTCCGCGATCACTACAATATCCCACTGGTGGCGGTGGATGCCGAAGAGCAATTCCTGGGCGGGCTGGCCGGTGTCAGCGACCCTGAGAAAAAGCGCAAATTCATCGGTGGCGCCTTTATCGATCTGTTCGAAGAGGAAGCGCGCAAGATTGGCGGCGCGGACTTCCTCGCTCAAGGAACGCTCTATCCCGATGTAATCGAAAGCGTCAGCTTCACCGGCGGCCCGAGTGTCACGATCAAGAGCCACCACAATGTCGGCGGCCTGCCTGAGCGCATGAACATGGAACTGGTCGAACCCTTGCGCGAATTGTTCAAGGACGAGGTTCGCGCACTGGGACGCGAACTGGGTCTGCCCGACGTGTTCGTGGGCCGTCACCCCTTCCCCGGTCCCGGCCTCGCCATCCGCATCCCGGGCGAAGTCACCAAAGAGCGCTGCGATATCCTGCGCAAGGCCGATGCGATCTATCTCGAAGAGATCCGCAATGCCGGCCTTTATGACGAAATCTGGCAGGCCTTCGCGGTGCTGCTGCCGGTCAAGACTGTTGGCGTGATGGGCGACGGTCGGACTTACGACAGCGTCTGCGGCTTGAGGGCGGTGACATCGACCGACGGCATGACAGCCGATGTCTATCCGTTCGAGGCGAGCTTCCTGACGCGCACTGCGACGCGCATCGTCAACGAAGTGCAGGGCATCAACCGCGTGGTGTATGATTACACTTCCAAGCCTCCCGGCACGATTGAGTGGGAATAGCCCTCCCTTTCTGACTGTCGCAAATTGCCAACTCTCTGATCGACAAGCGCGCTAGATCGCAAAGCCTCACGGGAGGATATGCGATGCGGATTCTGACGATCTTGATGGCAACCGGCGTTTTGGCACCCTGGGCGCTGGCAAGCGATCAAGTCGACGCGCAGTCGGCCACGCCGGAAAAGATCGAATGCAACGACAATTTGGCGTCAGGCGTGCCGGACCCACAAGTGTACGATGCGTGCTTGGCGCACTCTGACGCGGCGGGCATTATGGCGGGCATGGCAGGTCCGGATGCGACCGGCGAAACAAGCGCTGACACGCATCGCGTCCGGGCATTCCGGTATGCACTATATGCAATGGGGAGACGGCTTCAGATCGATGGCGAATTCTCAAGTGTTGTTTGTCAATTGGGTCATGCGTCCAAGGGTTATCGAGACGAGGTTTCACCCAACTATTGGACCCCCGCTGACAAAGCGGAGTACGACTTACTCGATCGGATGGCACCGATCTGCGATGCGCGATATCCCGATGCCCGAAAAAATGTTCCTCTTCTCCTGAACGAACTCTCAACCAAGAAAATCTCCCCAAGCCTGGACCGTCGCGCTCGCTTGGAAGCAGCCCGCACATACTTTCGAAGCAGACTGGGTCGACCAGCCTGGGGTTGCACGACCAGCTCAGATACTGATTCAGACGAACTGGGTTCGGTCCTCACATTCAAAAACGGTGATCAGAACAACATCACCGCTGAGCTTCGATCAACGGGTGTCGTCAACGGCAAGACCTATCGAAACTTCGAGCGGGCGGCTGTCAAAGTGATGACCACCGAAGCGGGGCAATATGTCTTTGACCTCGGCTCGTTCCAAAGGGTCTCCGCCGACGCCTTGCCGAATAACCTCAATTGGAGCGACCCTTCATCGATCCGAATTCAAATGGTCCTTCAGCGAACAGAAGGGCTTGCCAGCCCTGATAACGCGTTTCGGCTTCGCGGCACAGCTAAGGACAATTTCGGAACCCGGCCATTCAATTGCAGGATAATTCCAGCTGACAAACCAAGTGAGAATTGAGAACCATTGAGCCGGTTCGGCATTGTGATAACAATGCCATCTCCATCCTGCGGTGCTCAAGAGGTCTCCCGTGAAAATAGCCAGTCCGCTGTTCATTCTTTCCAGCTGCGTATTCATTGCAGCCTGTTCTCAAGGTCCCGCCGAAGCTCCGCCACTTGCTGGAGCATGGACGGTCGACGGTGATGCCTCGCATCTCGCCTATGTGACGGTGAAAGCGGGCGAGATTGCCGAAACCAACGAGTTTGCCGGCCTGTCGGGAACTGTCACCGCGGAAGGTGCTGCTACAATCGAAATTGATCTCGCATCGGTTGATACCGGGATCGACATCCGCAATGAGCGCATGCGCGAAGTGTTCTTCAACATTGCCGAGAACCCGAGTGCGACCGTGACCGCGCAGCTCGATCCTGCGGCTTTTTCAGGCCTGGGCATTGGCGAGACCATGGTTCAGCCAGTTGAAGCGCAGCTGAGCCTGGTTGGGGTCGAAAAGACCATTCTGACCGAACTGGCCGTTACGCGAACTGCTGAGAACCGCGTGCTCGCTGCCACGACCGACCCGATCATCATTGATGCCGGTGCCTATGGCCTTGATGGCGGACTTGCCCAATTGCAGGAATTGGCCGGACTGCCATCAATCACCCCGGTCACGCCGGTGACGTTCACCATCGCATTCGAACAATAGGTCGAGGCGCTGCAAAGCATGCAGCTTGATCTTGGATCCGATCCACGGACCGGCACCCTGCGCCGTTTGCAAGAGGCGTTGATCGCGCGCTTTGACCGCATCATACGCCCTGCCGACAAGCGACGCGATCCGGTCTGGGTGCTGGTTCACGGCGTGATTGGCGCGCAAACCAAAACAGCTGCTTCGAATGCTTCAACCGACGGGTTGATCGCCGAATTCGGATCATGGGACGCGGTCGCGCGTGTTCCGGTCGAATTGTTGGAGGAGCGGCTCCAGCGGCAGAGCTTCCCAAGGGTTGCGGCCGAGCGATTGCATGCGTGCTTGGGGGCGATCATCGCGCAGCGCGGTTCGGTCGATCTCTCGCATCTCAGCGAGATGGAGACTGACGAGGCGATGGCCTGGCTTGAGCAATTGCCGGGCGTTGCACGCAAAAACAGCGCTGGCGCAATGAATGCCAGCACCTTCAACCGCAAAGCGATGGTGATTGACGGCCATCATCGCCGGATCATGCAGCGCATGGGTGTTGTGCCTGCCAAGGCAGATACGACGCGCACGTTTGATGCCTTGATGCCGATCCTGCCGCCGGAATGGTCCGCCGAAGACATGGATGAGCACCATCTGCTGCTCAAACGTCTGGGCCAGACCTATTGCCGTCCGCGGGCGCCGCAATGCGATGGCTGCCCCGCTGCAGATGATTGCGCGACAGCTCAATCCGGCTGACGCTACGGATTGCGTGCCTCCCAAAAGCACGCTTGCAAGTGCTGCAAATGTGCGCGATTTCTGACGCAAATCAGGGAATCTTCGGGAGGAAAACGCCATGAAAACTGCCATCACAGAAATGTTCGGGATCGAGCATCCGATCATTCAGGGAGGCATGCACTATGTCGGCTTTGCAGAAATGGCTGCGGCGGTATCGAATGCTGGTGGCCTGGGCATCATCACTGGCCTGACACAAGGCACGCCTGAAAAACTCGCCAACGAAATCGCTCGCTGCAAGGACATGACGGACAAGCCATTTGGCGTGAACCTGACGATCCTTCCCACGCTGACTCCGCCCGACTATCCGGGTCTGGTGAAGGCGATTATCGACGGCGGCGTGAAAGTGGTCGAGACGGCCGGCCGCAATCCGGTTGAGCTGCTCCCGCCGCTCAAAGATGCAGGGATCAAGGTGATCCACAAATGCACCAGCGTGCGTCACTCGCTCAAAGCGCAGGACATTGGCTGCGACGCTGTTTCAGTCGATGGATTCGAATGCGGCGGTCACCCAGGCGAGGACGATATTCCCAACTTCATTCTGCTGCCTCGCGCGGCGGATGAGCTCGACATCCCGTTCGTCTCTTCGGGCGGGATGGCCGATGGTCGCTCGCTGGTCGCTTCGCTGGCCATGGGCGCACAGGGCATGAATATGGGTACGCGTTTCATTGCCACCAAAGAGGCGCCGGTTCATGAGAATGTGAAGAAGGCGATCGTCGCCGCCTCGGAACTGGATACGCGGCTGGTCATGCGCCCGCTTCGCAACACCGAGCGCGTACTCACCAACGAAGCAGTCGAGCGCCTGCTTGAGAAAGAGAAACGTCTTGGTGATGAGCTCAAATTCGAGGACATCATCGGCGAAGTCGCCGGCGTCTATCCGTCGATCATGATGGAAGGCGATATGGACAAGGGTGCGTGGAGCTGTGGCATGGTGGCTGGCTTGATCAACGACGTGCCGACCTGCCAGGAATTGATCGACAATATCATGAGTGAAGCCGAGGCGATCCTTGGCCGGATGCAGGGACAGATGGCGGCCTAAGCAGCCTCGCGACTTGCCAAACAAAAGGCCCGCTCAGCACAAGCTGGCGGGCCTTTTTTGTTGTGCGTTTACAATCGCGATCAGGTGTCTGAATCTTCAACCCGCGTATAGGGAATGAAATCTTCAAAGAAGATCGCACCGCCATAAATGCCTGACAGACGGTCCACCGTGGTTACGACATCGAGGCGGCAGAGCTGCGACGAGCCAAAGCGACGCACCACCAGCACTTCATCGCGATCAATGTCTTGCGGATTCTTGGTGCGTTGGACGTAGATCGTCTTGCCGCTGCCATAGACCAGCGCGGTGTCGTCAATCACGCGCAGCCGGCGATTGTTGAAATCGCGGATGCAGCGCTGCGGTTCACCCGCGACGCGGCCTTCGAGGATCTTTTCGAGCTTGACCTCGCCCTTTGATTTCTCTGCTTCCTCAGCCACCGCGGGGGCGGAGGCAAGGGCCAGTCCGGCAGCTGCGCTGGCGGCGGCGAGAGCGAGTGTGCGTGGCAGGGCAATCATCAGCATTCTCCTCAGCTAAGCAGACAGAGAATGCATATTGATCATGAACCGGCGATGACCGTCGATCCGGTGGCGATGCTAGAGGTATTCAAGCGTGACGGTGAATTCACCCTCATAGGTGCCAGAGGCCTGGTTGGCGCCGACCTGCAGCCTACCGACAATCGTAAAGGCGAAATAGCCATCGGGATTGGCAATTCGAAAGCGCCGCGGATTTGTGGTGATGACGATTGGCGGGACGCTTCCAATAAACACCGTATCCATAATCATGGTCTCGGTGCCGCCTTGCCGGGTAAGCGTGTAGCTGTTCTGATCGATATTGATCAGAACTCGCTGATTGAACGTGCCATATCCCCAGAAGCGAGCCGATTGCTGAGTGCCATCGACTTGCGTCACGCCACCTGTGGTCGTGATCGCGCCGAAGGCATCCATGGTCACGGTGCCAGCGGTTCCATCGGTGATGATCTGTCCGAAGTCGAGATCGCGCTCTTTGACGAAGCTCAGTGGTGTAACGACAAACACCTGGCTGTCGGTCGAGCTGTCTTGCGCGTGAGCCAGCCCGGGCATCGCCGCGAGCAGAATCAGCAAGACAACAGCCCGCAGGCTTTGCGCGATCTTAACCATTGAGTGTGGCCCCAAACTTCCGTTGCGGCCCTAATAGGACAAAGCCGTTAACAACAATTTGATACCGAGGAATATGGGCTCAATTTGGCCTAGCGATGACCTGGATCGCCACCAGCGGCAATGTCTGGTGAGCTGGCTTGGCCGGGCATGTCAGCCGGTCCGCCTTTGAGCACGAATCGGCGATCGCAATAGCCGCAATCGACATAGCCATGCTCGTCGATCTCCAAGAACACTCTTGGGTGGCCTAGCGCGGAAGGCCGGAACCCCGCGCCGCCGCGAATGGCACTGGCACCGTCGCAACTGACACGGCGAGTTTCAACCAAGATGGTCTCAGGTGGCGATGTGTTCATGGGGGATGCCCTAGATCAAGCCTTGGAAAGGCTCAAGCATCAGGTTGATTTTGACGTGGGTGGCGCGGGATCAAAGGCCCGCCAACCCGCACTGATCACGAATATTCAGCGGTGATCGTGAACGTCCCGTCATAGATGCCGGGAGTCTGGTTGTTTCGGATCAGAACCCGGGCGCCGACATGGAACGCAAACGAACCATCAGCCGAGTTGACGGTGTAATTGTAGACATTGCCGGTCCGACCTTGGAATTGCAGCCCGGTGATCCCACCGACCGCCACGCGACGGACGCGAAGGTCCTGCCCCGGCCCGGTCAGCAGAAACCGACGTCCCGTCGGAACAGTGACCTGCAATTGAAAGCCCGGACTCGCTTGCCCTTCGAATGCCGCGGTTTGACACACGCCAAAATGAACCAGGCCATTATTGGTCGTGCAGGTCGGGTTTGCGCCCGACGACATTTGCACCCGGCCATTGTTGGGAGCGAGAATCGAACCGAAATCCAGATCCCGCGTCTTGGTCAAGGTAACGTCCGAGACAACCTCAGCGCTGCTCGTTGTATCGGTGTTGTCTTGCGCCCAGGCCGCGCTGCCAGTGCTGACGGCACAAGCCGCGGCGCCGAACAGGCCACCTACGCGCAGAGCGCGGAATAGAGTCGCTTTGAATTGGTCCATGGCGCCCATTTACGCGCCAGTCGCAAATAGACAGCAATCAGACACAGTTAACAGCGCGTTCGAATTTTGCGCTCTTGCGCAGTTCCAAACCTGCTTTATGGCGCATGGGATGACCGAAGAACCGGCGATCAGGATCGACAATCTCGTCAAGCGATACGCTCCACCAAAGGGGGCGAAAGGTGCTGATGCAGAAGGGAAATTGGCGCTCGATGGCGTCAGTTTCGATGTCCCTCAGGGATCAATCTTCGGACTGCTTGGGCCGAATGGCGCGGGCAAATCGACGCTGATTAATATTCTCGCTGGCTTGGTAAAAAAGAGCAGCGGAAACGCGGAGATCTGGGGTTTCGACATTGATCGGCACCGCCGCAATGCCAGCCGCGCAATCGGGATTGTGCCGCAGGAAATCGTGTTTGATCCCTTTTTCACGCCTTATGAAGTGCTTGAGAACCAGGGCGGCTTTTACGGCATCCCCACCGCTGATCGTCGCAGCGAAGCCTTGCTTGAGGCGGTTAGGCTGTCGGACAAGCGCGATGCCTATGCGCGGACGCTCTCTGGGGGCATGAAACGCCGCCTGTTGGTGGCCAAGGCCATGGTCCACTCGCCTCCGATACTGGTGCTCGATGAGCCGACAGCCGGGGTCGATGTCGAATTGCGCCGGCAATTGTGGGATCTGGTCACGCAGCTCAATCGCGATGGGGTGACCGTTGTGCTGACAACCCACTATCTCGAAGAGGCTGAGGAATTGTGTGATCAGATTGCGATCATCAATCACGGCCAGCTGATCGCCAACAAACCTACGCGCGAATTGGTCGACATGGCGCGCGAGAAGGTGATCGAAGTGGTTGTCGATGGAGATCCAGCTCAGGCTGCCAGCGACGGCGCCTTTTCACGCGATTTCATAATCCGGCATGAGGTTTTGGAGGGCAATCGCCTGGCGCTGACGTACAATCGCGACAATGTCAGCGCGGGCCAGATGCTCAATCATGTGCAGCAAGCGGGACTGACGGTGGAAGATGTGACCACGCGCGAACCCGATCTAGAAGATGTGTTCGTCCAATTGACGAGTTCAGATACTGATTGATCTCTTGGCGCGAGGCAGCCCGCGATCGGTCTTCCATCTGCGGTGTGAGACCCGGACAATTGCTTTGCCGCAATGCCGACAATGCCCTTTATAGGATGTGCCATCCCATTGGACATTTCGCCGCTCAGGCTCATGGTGCCCTGCCAGGCACATGATCTTGAATCGCAATGGCATGAGATCGGTGGTCCTCACGATCAGGGTTAATCTGAGGTGTTTTTCGCCGCGGGACGTTTAGGATCTGTAAAAATTAAGTCTTGATCTCGGATTCATGGTCTTTTTTCATGAATGCGTGGCCGCAAGCCCACGCCAAAGATGCGGGAACAGGCACTTGCTCCGCCAGCGATTGCAGGCCATGGCCCTATGCCCAACGGAGACAGGACTATTTTGAGCGAGAACGCCTCAGAATTTGACGTGATTGTGATCGGATCCGGTGCTGCCGGACTGACCGCAGCGCTGGCGCTTGCAGAAAGCAAACGTGTGCTGGTGCTGGCCAAGGGTTCGCTGACCGGCGGGTCCACCGCATGGGCGCAAGGCGGCATCGCCGCTGTCCTCGATGCGGGCGACACGTTTGAGAACCACGTGCGCGATACAATGGTGGCAGGCGCAGGCCTCAATGACAGCGACACCGTTGAATTCGTGATTGAGCGCGCGCCAGCCAGTATTGATCGCTTGTGCGAGCTTGGTGTCCCGTTCAATCGCGATGAGGATGCCCTGCACCTGACCCGTGAAGGTGGCCATTCGCACCGCCGGATCGTCCATGTCGACGACGCGACAGGATGGGCGGTCCAGGAGGCTTTGCTCAAAGCGGCGCAGGCCAATGCCAATATCGCCATGTTGGCGGGCCAGACCTGCATCGATTTCATTACTGATCGCCACCGTGAGCACTTCTCCGCCGCTGGCCATGTCTGGGGCGTTTACGCTTTGGATGAGGCGACCGGACGGGTGCACAAGCACGTCGCCAAAGCGACCGTGCTCGCCGCTGGAGGCGCTGGTCGCTGCTATCTGTTCTCAACCGCGCCGCGCGGCGCGACCGGCGATGGCATCGCCATGGCTTGGCGTGCGGGCGCGCGTGTCTCCAATATGGAGATGATGCAGTTCCACCCGACCTGCCTCTATAATCTCGAGGTCAAGAACTTCCTCATCACCGAGGCGGTGCGCGGCGAAGGCGGCCACCTGCTGCATCCCGAGACCGGTCATCGCTTTATGGCGGATTACGATCCCGAGCGGATGGAGCTCGCTCCGCGTGATGTTGTCGCCCGGGCTATAGACGATCAGATCAAGCGCTTCGGCCTCGACTACGTGCATCTGGATATCAGCCATCAGCCGGCCGATTTTGTCCGCGAGCACTTCCCGACCATTGACGAAAAGCTCTCGGGGCTTGGCATCGATATGACGAGTGGGCCGATCCCCGTGGTTCCCGCGCAGCACTATACGTGCGGCGGCGTCGTAGTTGACCTGTTCGCGCGGACCGACCTGCCAGGCCTGTGGGCGGCTGGCGAATGCACCGAAAGCGGGCTCCACGGGGCCAATCGCTTGGCCTCTAACTCATTGCTCGAATGCTTTGTGTTCGGCGAAGCGGCGGCGAGCGACATTCTGTCGATGTGGGACCAGCTCGACGATCCGCCGCCCATCCGCGACTGGGATGAAAGCCGCGTGACCGATTCCGACGAAGAGGTGGTGATCAAACAGAACTGGACCGAGATCCGCCGCTTCATGTGGAATTACGTCGGGATTGTCCGCACCACCAAGAGGCTCGAGCGTGCCGCCAACCGCATCGCGCTGCTCAAGCAAGAGGTTGAGGACTATTACGGCAGTTTCGTTGTTACGACCGATTTGATCGAGCTGCGCAATCTGCTGCAGGCAGCGGAGCTGATCGTGAAGTCTGCGCTGGAGCGCAAGGAAAGCCGCGGGCTGCATTACACGCTCGATTATCCCGAGACAGATGAGAGTCAGGAACCGCGCGATACCGTGCTGGTGCCATGATACGAATTGCCCTCTCCGCAGCTGTGCTGAGCTGCGCGTCGCTTGCTCTTGTCCCAGCGCTCGCTCAACCCAGCCCGTCACCCTCCCAAAACGAGATTGTCGTCACGGCGCAGCGCTCAGGCGCGCCAATGTGGACGATCGACACCGATACCGGCACGATCATCCTGGTCGGTGAGATCCGCGCAGTGCCCAAATCGACACCTTGGCAGCCCGACCGGCTCAAGGAAGCGACCTCGGAAGCGCAGCGCGTCATGATTCGCGCGCGGCCCAAATTCTCTCCCGGTGATTTCTTCAGACTGATCTTTCGCGGCGGCAAGTTCACCAAGCTGCCCGACAAGACGGTCGCCGGCGACTATCTCGACCCGGATCAGCGCGCGCGGCTGGCGGCGCTGGAGACGCAATATGATCGAGATTACGATCGCGGCAGCTTCCTGATGACCTCGTTTGACCTGCTCGCGCGCCGGATCGATTTCGATGATGAGACCACGGACGATGCGACCGATGTGGTCAAGAAGGCCGCGCGCAAGGCCGATATCCCGATTCAGCGGCCCGAACGCTTTCGCGGTGAGGACTTGCTCGACGATCTCGCCGATGCTCCGCCAGAAAGCCATATCCCCTGCCTCGAAGCGACGATGAGCGCTGCCGAGGCTGGGCCGGGCATCATCGACCAGCGCGGCGCTGATTGGCGCAAATTTGATGTTCCCGCGGTCATGGCAAACCCGCTCGAGATTGCGCTGGGCAAGTGCTGGCCTTGGGCGGATGAGGAATTGGGCGAGGATATTCGCGGGCAATGGACCGGCATGATCGAACAGGCGGCTGCGGCTGACGGCGTTACGCTGGCCGTGGTCCCCTTGCGCGTGCTGGCTGAAGACCAAGGCGTGCTCGACCAGCTTGAGACGCGTGGCTACGTCATCTTCGGCCCCGACTGGCGGGGGAGCTAAGCTCATAGCCGATGGGATTTTAGTCCGCTGCTCTCCACGAGGGTGCAGCGCCTCCACTTTAGCGATCCCTTAAGCATGATTGCGCTAGTTCAGCGCGATGGAAAACAGGCTGCTGGGATTGGACGCATTGCGTGGGCTGGCCGCGATTGTCGTGGTGATCTTTCACCTCGGCCTGCCCATCCATGGCGCGCACCTCGCGGTCGATTTCTTCATCATGCTGTCAGGCTTTGTGATGGCGCGCACCTATGAGGAGCGCCTGCGCAATCGCAGCCTTGGACCGCTCACCTTCCTCGCCAAAAGATATCGCCGGCTATGGGGCTGGATGGCACTGGGTACCGCGATCGGTTTCGTAGCGCTGGTTCTGCAGCACGGCTTTTCGAGCGACCTGCTGATCGCCTTTGGCCTGATGGTGCTGATGGTGCCGGCGCTCAACCTGCCGACCGCGCCCTATCTGCTCAACATCCCGCTGTGGTCGATCGTCTATGAGCTGGTCGCCAATGCCGCGCATGGGCTGGGCCTGGCGCGATTGGGCAAGCTGGGCCTGGCGCTGTTTGCCGGAGTGTGCGCAATCGGGCTTGCTTGGGCGATCCACACCGCCGGCTTCCCGCGCGGTGGCTTCCCCGAATATCACTGGCTCACCCTGTTCCGCGTCGGCGTCGCCTATGTACTGGGCATTCTAATCTGGCGTCTGTTCGGCGATCGCGCGCCGATCAAAGTGCCATTCGCCGCCGCCTTTGCCGCGCTGCCCGTCTATGTCGGTGTCGTCTATGTCTGGCCGCTCGAATTCGCGCCGCTGTTCTTCATTCTCGTGCTTGCGCCGCTGATGATGTTTGGCGGCATGGCCGCTCGCTTTGATGATCCCGATCGGGCGCGCTCTGCAGCGGTGCTGGGCGCATGGTCATTCCCACTCTACGCCGTCCACTTCCCGGCTTTGATGCTGCTGCGACAGCCATGGGGTTGGCTGATCCTGGCACTGATCGGAGCCGGTATCTGGGCCTGGCACAAGCGCGATGGTCTCGCCGCTTTCTGGGCCAATATGAGCGGGCGCCAAGGTTCGGTCTCGACCTAATCTGCGCGTGCATTCCAGCGGCGCTGCTTGCCGCGCGGCGCAGAATGGATATGCTGGTTGCTTCGTGCAACTGAAATGAGCGAGCCAGCATGCCAAGCATCACAGCCAATGGAATTGAACTGTTCTACGACGAACACGGTGATCCCGCAGACGAGACAATTCTGCTCGTCATGGGGCTGGGCGCGCAAATGGTCCTATGGCCGATGGAGTTTGTCGAAGCGCTGGTCGCCAAAGGCTATCGGGTCATCCGATATGATAATCGTGACATCGGGCTGAGCCAGAAGATGGAAGGCGCCAAGGCGCCCGGCATGGTGTGGCAGATCCTTCGGCAGCGCATCGGCTGGCCGGCCAAGGTGCCCTACTCGCTCAAGGACATGGCCGATGATGGCATCGCCTTGCTCGACGCGCTGGAGATCGAGAAAGCGCATGTCGTGGGCGCCTCGATGGGCGGGATGATTGTCCAGCTGATGGGGATCCACCATGGCCACAAGCTGCATTCGATCACGTCAATTATGTCGACCACCGGCAATCCCAAATTGCCCCAGGCCGAGAAGAACGCGATCGAAGCCCTGACACGGCCGCTCAAGTCTCTCGAAGAAGAAGACCTTCTCGCGCACGGCCTCAACATCGCCAAGAATATCGGCAGCCCGGGCTATCCGCCCGATCCTGATCTGCTGCGAGAACGCGTGCTCGCGACCGCACGGCGAAGCGTCTACCCGCCCGGCCTGCCACGCCAGCTTGCGGCGATCATCGATGATGGCGATCGCACCGCGCGCCTTGCCAGCATCACCACGCCAACCCTGGTGCTGCACGGCGAGGGCGATCCGCTGGTCAAGCTCGAAGGCGGTCAGGCGACCGCGGCGGCGATCTCAGGCTCCAAGCTGGTGACGATTCCTGGCTGGGGGCACGACCTGCCACTCGCGCTGGTTGATCGGATTGCGGATGAAGTGGCGATGCACACCAGCAGCGTGAGCGAACCCGCGAATGTCGCTGCCTGATTCTTTCGTCGCACATTATTGAAGGCTCTGGAGTCGGCTCGGGGAAGCTTGAGCGCGTGTCCCAGCCGGCGCGATCTGGATTCTTTTGTTTCAATTCTCGATTCGAATGATTCAAAAGCCCGATTCACGGGTTTTGCCCGCAAAAATTTTTTCGCAGATTCGTTTTAGGGCTTGCGCAAC
>Ga0207422_1003688_pt1 | contig 14638 bp, 16 predicted proteins | sample MarCyaLeptolynsp_FD_187757 | JGI IMG/M metagenome (GOLD analysis project Ga0207422, IMG submission 187757) | Marine cyanobacterial communities from Panama - species 1 Leptolyngbya sp. (SPAdes) | ecosystem: Environmental > Aquatic > Marine > Unclassified | place: Panama: Panama City | collected...
TCGGTCGGCCGCCCGGTCTGCGGATCGGTCCACTGCGCCGGGACGACGCGCGCCGGGGGCTGCCGGCCCGCGATCTCCAGGATCAGCTTGCGCCGGATGGCGCCGGCGAACTCGCCCACGTCCTGCACGGTGACGATGAACGCGCCGAACCCGCCGATCACGCAATCCTCGTAGTATAGGTCCAGGTCGCGGACATCGAAGAATCCGCTCGGCCAGGCGGTGTTCAGCATGATCGGCAGGCCGTTGATGGTGATGCCCTGCTCCAGCACCGCGTCGCGGGCGGCGGTCACCAGGAAACCGTTGTTGTTCGGGCCGTCGCCGGAGACGTCGATGACCCGCCGGCTGCTGACGAAGCCCGAGCCCTCGAAATGCGCCGCCGAAAAGGCCAGCGCGTCGCTGATCGAGGTGCGGCGCATGCGCTGAAGCGGGACGGCCGCCAAGTCCGCCGCGACGCGTTCGGCGGCGGCCGGCCCATCGATCAGGGTCCAGGGCACCAGGACCGACTGCAGGCCCTGACCGGCCCATTCCACATAGGTGACGGCGATGCGGCCGAGCGGTCCCCCCTCGATCGCCTGGATCACCCCCGGATCGCGCAGGGCGGCGACGTAGCCGGCGCGCTGCAGTCGCTGCTCGTCCTCGTCCATGGAGCGCGACACGTCGACCGCCAGCACGAGCTGCAGGTCGACCGGGGTCTGCGCCCGCGCCTCAAGGGCGGCGAGGCAGAGCAGGACGGCGACCAGCAGCGGGCGGAGCATGGGCTAGTACCCCAGTTTCGGGCGCACCCGGTTGCGCAGCGGCTTGCCGTCGAGAAGGCGTCCGAGATTGTCGAACACCAGGTCGAGGGTCTTCGGAATATAGCTCGTGTCGTCGTCGGACGAGACGTGCGGCGTCAGGATCAGGTTCGGCACGTCCCAGAGTGGCGAGGTCTCGGGCAACGGTTCCGGGTCGTGCACGTCGAGCACCGCCCCGCCGATCCGGCCGTCGGCCAGCCGCTCGGCGAGGGCCGCGTGGTCGAGCACCGGCGCCCGGCCGAAATTCACCAGCCCCGCCCCGGGCGTCATCGCGTCGAGGGCGGCAGCGTCGATCACGCCCCGGGTCTCCTCGGTCATCGGCAGGGTGATGTGCACGAAATCGGCCTCGGCCAGGACGGCGTGCAGATCCTCCGGTCCCGCCATGCGGTCGACGAAACGCCGCGGCCGCCCGCCCCGCCGGACACCGAGTACGGTCAGGCCGACGCCCTTGAACGCCTTGGCGGCGGCATGCCCCATCTCGCCGACGCCGATCACGGCGACCGTCTTGCCCGCGATCGGAGTGGCGAATTCCGGCGCCCAGCGCCGGGCGCGCTGATCGCTGACATAGGCCGGGATGCGGTTGTTCAGCATCAGCACCGCCATGAGCGCGGATTCCGCCGTCTTCTCGGCATGGACGCCGCGATTGTTGGTCAGCGTGACGCCTGGTGGCAGCCAGTCGAGCGGCCGCAGGTGCTCGACCCCGGCGCCGATGACGTGGATCCACTTCAGGTCCGGCGCGACCTCGGCCAGTCGCTCGGTCGGCAGGTCCCAGGTCACCAGGGCGTGGGCCTCGGCCATGCTCTCGGCGAACCGGTCCAGGTCCCAGTCGATGACGCTGTCGACGCGCGAGGCGACGCCGGGATTGCGCCCGCCGGCCTCGGTCAGACGGTCCGGGGTGATGCGGAACACGAGCTCGCCCGCGCGATTGTTCTTGACGTGCAGGCGCACGCGGTCGAGACCGGTCACGGCTATCTCCCTGGTTGATCCGGTCATCGTAGGATGCACGGATATCAGCGCAAGTCCCGCCCACCGCCTCCAGTCGAGGACCCGTGACCGAACCGACTGCCGCTCCCGTGGTCGATCCGGTGCCGCCACAGGATCGGCGGCCGCCCGACCGGGTGCTGTTCGGCATCGGCCTGATGCTGCTGTCGGTTGCGCTGCTGCCGATCATGGAGGGATTGGCGAAGTCGATGAGCGACCGCTACGCCGTCGTCCAGCTCGTCTTCGCCCGGTTCGCGTTCCAGTCGCTGTACATCGTCCCGCTCGCCGCCCTGCGCCATGCGCCCGCGCTGCGCCGGCCGAACCGGCTCGGGCTGCAGGTCGCGCGGGGGCTGTCGATCCTGGCGGGAACCGGGTTCTTCTACTGGTCGCTGCGCACCCTGCCGCTGGCGGACGGGCTGGCCCTGATGTTCATCGCCCCGCTGGTCGTCACCGCGATCTCCGCTTTGTTCCTCGGCGAGCAGGTCGGACCGCGGCGCTGGGCGGCCGTGGTGGTCGGCTTCCTCGGAGTGCTGGTGATTCTGCGCCCGGGTCTCGGGGTGTTTCAGCCGAGCGCGTTCCTGGCCCTCGCCGCTGGTTGCTGCGTGGCGGTCTACGCCCTGCTGACCCGTCACCTCGCCAGCACCGCGCCACCGTTGGTCACACTGGCCATCACCTCACTGGTCGGGATGGTTGGAACCGCGTTGCTGCTGCCCTTCGTGTGGAGCACGCCGGATGCCGGCGACTGGCTGCGCATGGCGGTGATGGGGTCGGTCGGCGCCTTCGGCCACTACTTCATGATCCGGGCCTTCGAGCAGGCGCCGGCCTCGGTCATCTCGCCCTTTATCTATGCCGAGATCGTGGTGGCGACGCTGATCGGCTACCTCTGGTTCGGCGATTTCCCGGACGCCGTCGCCTGGGCCGGGATCGCGATCCTGATCGCCAGCGGCATCTATCTGTCCTGGCGCGAGCATATCGCGCAGCGGGCGGCCCGGAAGGCGGCCCAGGGGCGGGCGCAGGGGCAGGCCCAGGGGCAGGCTAAGGGGCAGGCTAAGGGGCAGGCTAAGGGGCAGGCTAAGGGACAGGCGCCGCCCTAGAACCCGTAGAGCCGGGCCGGATTGTCCACCAGGATGGCCTGACGCCGGTCTTCGTCCGGAACCCAGACCGCCAGCTCGTCCATCAGATCGCCATCGTTCGGCATCGGGATCTGGACATGGGGATGCGGCCAGTCGGTTCCCCACACGCACCGCTCCGGCGCCGCCTCGGCCAGCGCCCGGGCGATCGGCACCACGTCGTCGAAGGGCGGTTCCCGGCGCGCGGTGCTGCGATAGGCGCCGGAGAGCTTCACCCAGGTCCGCCCGCCGCGCAGCAGGTCGAGCAGGGCGGCGAAGCCGGGTTCCCGCACGCCCTTGGCCGGATCCATGTGGCCCATGTGATCGACCACGATCTCCACCGGCAGGTCGGCGAAGGCGCCGAGGTCGAAGGTCGAGACGTCGACCAGAAACTGAACGTGCCAGCCGAAGGGCGCGATCCGGTCCGCCATCGCGCGGATCTCGGCCGCCGGCGGTCCGCCCTTGTACAGCAGGTTGTAGCGCACGCCGAGCACACCCAGCCTGTCGAGGCGCCGCAGGGTCGCGTCGTCGACGCCGGCGTCGAGCACCGCGATGCCGCGCATCTCGATCCCCGCCCAGCCCGCCGCGTCGGCAAGCAGCCACTCGGTGATGGCGTTGTCGGTGCCGTAGACGCTCGGATGGATGGTGACGCAGCGGCTCACCCCCAGGACCTCGATCAGATGGCGATAGGCGTCGGCCGGGTGGTCGGGCGGGGTGTAGGGCGTGTACTCATAAACGATAGATAGTGGATGACCGCTTTCGGAAAATTCGCCACAGCTGATCAACCGACTACGCAGGTCGGCAATGCGGGACAAAGCGCCAATTCGCTGCACTTTCGCCAAAGACTGCTTTAGTTGTGTTTGCTGACGTCTACGGCAGCGTTGTCTAGACACCAAATTGGCGCCGATATTCTGAGGCCGAAACGCCTGAGATACGCTGGAAAATCTTGCTGAAGGCAGATGGGTCCTTGTACCCGACCTCCCACGCCACCTGATCCAAGGGACGGTTGGTCAGTTCCAGAATACCTCGGGCTTTGGCAACACGGGCCTGTTGGATGTACTCGGTAGGATTGAGCGACGTCGCTTTGGCAAAACGGCGCATGAAGGTCCTTTTGCCCAGATGTGCAAGATCGGAGAGATCATCGAGGTTCAGCGATGCAGTCAGATCCGCGTGGATATGGTGCTGGACCCGCAAGATCGCCTCGTCCCCATGATCGAAATCCGGGATAAACTCGGTGAAGGGAAGCTGCGTGGCCCGTGGCGGCTGAATGACCAGAAACCGGGCCGTCGACAGCATCGTGCTCCGTCCAAAGAGACGCTCGACAAGGGTCAGGCCAAGATCGGTCCACGCAAGGATACCGCCCGCTGATATGACGTCACCATCGTCCAGCACCAGGTTTCGGTCGGCAACCTCAATTTCCTCGTATCTTTCTGCAAGGTGTTTGGCGAAAGCCCAATGCGTTGTCACACGCCTGCCTTGCAGCAATCCGCTTTCAGCCAGAACGAAAGCACCAGCACAGATCGAGCAAACGCGGCTGCCCTCTTTGTGTTGCGAGCGAAGCCACGCAGCCTCTTGTGGCATAGATTGCATCTTATCCGGCATGACGATGCTGGGCGGCGTGATTACGTAATCCAAGTGATGGGTCTTGTTCGGATGGGTATCCCAGACGCAAATGGGCTCCCCACCTTCCTCGGCGCGCCACTGCGTGACCCGAACCTGTCGCGGGTTGTCGCTATCTGCCCACTCGCCCGCAATCCGGAACAGATCGGTTAAGCCATAAATCGCGGACAGTTGGCAGTCGGGGTAAATCAACAGGCCAATCTCGCAAATCCAGTCTTTCTTAGTTCTTGTCACTTTTGAACCTCTTTTTGTCATTTGTGACAATCGTACATCGCTGTCCAAATTGCAACATTGGTCTCATCGAACAAGCGACGAGGACCCGATGACCATGATCCAAAACGAATTGACCAGACGCACCGTTTTGAAGGTGGGTGCCGCAACCACGGTGCTCGCCGCGATGCCTGCCGCGCTTGCGGCTCAAACCCTTACTCAACAAGAAGGAGACACAGTCATGTCCACTATTGAAACACGCGACGGCACCAAGATTTTCTACAAAGACTGGGGCCCACGTGATGCGCAGCCCATCGTCTTTCACCACGGCTGGCCACTGAGTGGCGACGACTGGGACAATCAGATGTTGTTCTTCCTTGCCAACGGTTACCGCGTGATCGCACACGACCGGCGCGGGCATGGACGGTCTGATCAGACCGACCTTGGCCACGATATGGCGACCTTTTCAAACGACGTTGTCGATCTTGCGGCGGCGCTTGACCTGCAAAATGCTATCCATATTGGCCACTCGACAGGTGGGGGTGAAGTCGCGGCTTACGTGGCCAAAGCCGAGCCCGGCCGTGTCGCCAAGGCGGCACTTCTGGGGGCCATCCCACCCCTGATGCTGCAGACCGACGCCAACCCGGACGGTGTTCCAATTGAGGTATTTGACGGATTGCGGGCCGCACTGGCCGCCAACCGCGCGCAATTCTTCCTCGACGTTCCGTCAGGTCCTTTCTACGGCTTCAACCGTGACGGTGCCGCAGTTAGCCAAGGTTTGATCAACAACTGGTGGCGTCAGGGCATGATGGGCAGTGCATCCGCACATTACCAGTGTATCGCGGTGTTTTCTGAGACCGACCAGACCGAGGACCTCAAGGCGATGAACGTGCCAACCCTCGTGATGCACGGCGATGACGATCAGGTCGTCCCGATCGCAAACTCGGCCGAGAAGGCGGTCAAGCTCCTGCCAAAAGGGACGCTGAAAGTTTACCCGGGCCTGTCACACGGCTTCTTCGCCACGCATCCTGATCTCGTGAACCCCGACCTACTCAGCTTTGTTCAAAGCTAAGCCGATCGAAACGGATCTCTTACGGGAGGGCAATGCTGCCCTCCCAATCTGAATTGGAGGATGAGATGTCCAACAGAGTTTGGTGCGACGAGCACCCGCACGACCGCGCACGCGTTCAGAAGCAACAAGAGCGAGAGTGGCTCCATAACCATGACACTGCGTTTGGTCATCTGGATACCGTTGCTGCAGCAGTGATCGTGGGAATGTGTGTGCTGGCGGTGCTTTGAAAAGCCGGCGGCAGATTTGAAGGAAATTTGGGCGGCATAGGATTGGATGAAACATTTTGCCCCAAGCTAGTCTTGATGCGGAAGCAGACATTCGCGCAGCATGCAGAATCTGTAACTTTGGGCTCAGAGCGCCAATTCGCTTCAATGCACCCAACTCAGCATCCAATGAGCGAAGCGGACATTGAACTTGGGCATCCCGATGTGATTCAAGCTCCGAAAAGGAGCTTTGAATATGCGACACGCCCTCAACGACGCTGAATGGCGGCTGATTTGCCCGATCCTTCCTTGCAAGACACGAGGTGTCCCGCGTGTGGATGACAGGCGAGTCCTTAACGGCATCTTCTGGATTTTGAAGTCAGGAGCGCCGTGGCACGATCTGCCCGAGCGCTACGGCCCATACACGACTTGCTACAATCGCTTCAACCGATGGCGTCGCGCAGGCGTCTGGGATCGCATCCTAATTGCCATCTCGCATCGCGATTACCGGCGGTCAGCAGCATGACAGCTTGGCGGCGTGCGCCCTACTTGAAGGGTTGCCAAGCGACAGTATTGTTCTCGCTGATAAGGCTTATGACGCGACCGAGATAAGAACGTTCGTAAGTTCACGTGGAGGATGGGCGAACATCCCGCCGCGTCGGAACCAGCGTGATCCAGTCTGCTTCAGTCCGTATCTTTACCGCCACCGAAATCATGTCGAGCGGTTCTTCAATCGGATCAAGCAGTGTCGGCGCATCGCAACGCGATATGAGAAACACGCCGTCAATTTCCTTGCATTCGTCAAGCTCGCAGCAATCCGGTTATGGCTGCGCGTTTATGAGTCCGCGCCCTAGGTGCGGGTCGGGGTGCAGGGAAACCGGGCGGCCGGGCCGAAGACGTGGAAGTGGCAGTCGGTCGCGCCGGCGGGCACGGCGAAACCTGGCGCGCGGGGCATCGGATCGGCGGCCTAGCAGACCGGAATCTCTCCATCGGACATGGCGATCATCGTCGCGCGGGTGTCCCCCGCCTGTAAACATGTCGCCGATACATACGCCGCTTTCTAAATACGTCGCCGTCTAAACACGCCGCCGTCGACCGTCGGACCGGCCTTGGACAAATGTTTCGGCACAGTTCGTGAAGGCGGTGCGATTTACATCCATCGGCCGCCCCCGTATGTTTTCCCGACATTTTTAGGGAACTTGGAGAGGCCGAGACGCGGCGCCCGCATGCCCGAGAAAATCGACTTCTCCAAAGTGAGCTTCCTGATCGTCGACCAGAACAAGCTGTCGACCCAGCTTCTGCGCGACATCCTGGCGATGCTCGAGGTGTCGCGGATCCGCAGCGTCACCTCGGTCGAACGCGCCCGCAACGTTCTGCGTGGCGAGTCCGTCGATATCATCATCACCGAATACTATATGGAGCCGGAGAACGGTATCGATCTGCTGGAGTGGGTCAGAATGGGGAACGACTCGCCCGACCGGATGATCCCGATCATCATGCTGACGGCCAATTCGGAGGAGGAATACGTCATGCGGGCGCGCGATCGCGGCGTGACGGAGTTCCTTGCCAAACCCTTCAACGTGGAGGGTCTGTACCGCCGGCTGGTGTCGGTGATCGCGCGGCCGCGGGCCTTCGTCAACATCGACGACTATTTCGGTCCGGATCGACGTCGCCGTCAGGTCCCGTTCGACGGTCCCGACCGGCGGCACTCGGAGTAACCGCGACACCCTGACGGCGACACCCTGACCGCGACACGGCGGACCGAAGGCTGAGAGCAAGACACCGGAACCATGGCGAAACGGGCACAGATCATCCCGCCGCGCCCCGATCTGCGGCGCAAGGCGGTGAACAGCACCAGGGGGTTCGACCTCAAGCTTCCGCCGGAGATGGTCGAGAAGCTGGAGCAGGTCGTCCACAAGGCGCGTGACACGTTCACCGCCGATATCGCTGCCCGGCTGGTGGCGATGCGCACGGCCCTGCGCGAGGCCGACGCCGGCGACGAGGACCAGCAGCGCGCGCTCGCGCTGATCTACGCCAACTCGCTGGAGATCAAGGGCGCCGGCGGCACCATCGGCTACGACCTGCTGACGGCGATCGGCAAGTCACTGAACGACTTCGTGATCGACATGACAGAGCTCGACGGTCGCCGGATCGATATCATCGACCTGCATGTCGACGCCCTCTACGTGGTGCTGGCCAACCGGATCACCGGCCGGGGCGGACCGACGGAAGCCGCGGTTCTCAAGGCCTTTTCCGAGGTCCGTCGGCGTTTCAAGGAGGAGTGACCGGTCCGGCCGCGCCGCCGGCGGGACGATGACAAACGGTGTCCCCTGGCATAGGCTGTTGTCGAGGGCGAAGCGAACGAGAACGCTGGGTGGAGACGGATGGCTGAGATCGACCCGTTGGAGCATCGCGCGCTGGGCGTGCTGTCGGAGACGGTGAACGCCGAGCTGGGCGCCGGCAGCATCGTCGCGCGCGAGGTCAGCCGGGCCTATCGCTCCGGCCGAAAGGCGGATCTGCGCACCGCGTCGGCGGCGTTCGACGCCCTGCCGCCGTGGCAGCGCTCCAACATCGGCGCGGACGCGACCCGGCGGGCCCGCCGACAGCGGGCCAAGGCGCCGGAAACGCGGCGCACGCCCGTGCGCGAGAGCGTCCGCGATACCGCCCGGAACTGGCAGGATCTGCGCGAGGGTCAGGATCGGGTGGTCATCCCGTCGCCGCCGCGCTTCCTCAAGCCCCGGGTCACCCGCTGACCGGCCGCACCTTCCATTGCGTCAAATAAATTCGGACTCGTTCAGACTTCAAAAAAGTCCCATGATGGGTATAGTCCGCGGCGATGGGACGGTCGGGGAAGGCAGATCGGCGAACAATCCGGTGTCGCCTTCGGAACAGCCGGCACGGTCCCTGTCGCCTATTGTGCGGTGTGGCACCGGTCATAGAAATGACTCCGCTGCGCGACGACGGTCAGTGTTGGGTTGGGGCGCGACGGCAATTGAGCGGCTGCGGAGCAGCCCGAGGATTTGCGCCGAAACGGTAGGATGATAGCGATGCGTGGCAGGAACGCGGCACCGGTCAATCAGCAGCCTTCGGTCGTGGAGTATTTCGCGAAAGAGTTCGCGCGGTTTCTCAACAACGTGCAGAACAACGAGGTCGACTTCCTCGGCTCGTTCCTGATCGAGAACGAGTGGGAGAACTACCGCAAGGACGCCGAGGAGGTGATCGAATCCCTCAACCTCGCGGGGTTCGTGATCGTGCCCAAGACCCCGACTGACGGAATGATCCAGGCGGCCGACCAGACCCTGTCAAAGGGCATGATGGCCTCGGGCTCGCGCGCCTACGTCAACGCCGTCTGGGGCGCCATGGTGAACGAGTGGATCGAGAGCCGGAACGCGAACCTGATCCTGGACATCTTCTCGATGGCCCTGTCGCGGGCGTCCAGCCCGGGCAAGAAGGACGCGTCCAAGTTCGACAGTTCGTTCCAGCGCTTCCGCAAGCAGAGCCAGGACATCATGGCCAGCCTCGAGAAGACCGGACTGGCGATCGCGCCGGACGAGGCGGCGCCGAACATGGTGAGCGCCGGCGTCTCCGAGACGGCCGAGCACCGGTCGCGCACCAACCAGCAGATCGGTGCCGACCCGACCTATATCGCCCAGCTCTACGAGAACATGGTGAAAGCCCGCCCGAACTGACGCGTGGCGCTTCGTACCGCGGCCCCCGGCGGCCCGAGTTTGCAGACCAGACCTCGATCAGATAGGGCTCAGCCGGTCGGCTTGCGCCGGTAGGCGGAGGCCAGGAGGGTGACCGCCTGCTTGTGCCGCGCGCTGCCCTGTGGCGGCGGCGCGGCGGTCTGGCGGATGCTCGACATGGTCTGGCCCGTGCGCGAGCCGATCGCGGCCAGCAGGTCCGCCTCGGTGTTCGGTTGCTTGCGGGGCTTGCCCTTCTTCGGCTTCTTCGACCCGCCACCGATGGCGTGGCCGTCCGAGGCGCCAGTCGCGCGCTGCACGGCCAGCGCGGTCAGGTTGGCCATGAGCGGCGCGGTCAGCGCGCGATACAGCTTGTCGTCGGCATCGGCCCAGACCCTGAGCAGCAAAGCCGCCTCGTGGCGATTGCCATCCGCCGCCTCGACCGCCTCCAGCGCCTTGGCCTTCACGTAGTCCTGTCCGCGTGCCATCGCCGTCTCCCGCATTCCCCCATCCGATCCGAATGGGTCTCGTTTAAGTTCCTAGATTATCAGGCTTTCGTGAAATCGACACGCGCCGACTGGAAATGCCCCGGGGGTGGGCCTACCCTTTCGAACGCACGATAACGGAGGTGCGGCATGCGCAGACTCGCCCTCTTGATCGTCGCCCTGCTGATCGCGGTGCCCGGCGCGGCATCGAGGGCCGACGACAACCCCTTGAACGCCGTCGTGGAAATCCAAAGCGCGGTCCCCGCCGACGCGCGCACCGCCAACTCCCTCGGCACCGTCCGCACGGGCGGCGGAATCGTAATCGATTCCAGTGGCCTGGTCCTCACCATCGGCTACCTTGTCATGGAGTCGGTGGAACTCTGGGTGGTCGACGGCGAGGCGAATCGGATCGCGGCGGAGATGGTCGCCTACGACCACGAGACCGGTTTTGGCCTGGTCCGCGCCCTCGGCACCCTGGCGGCGAGCCCGGCCGTGCTCGGCACGGCCGACACGTTGAGCCAGGGTGACACGCTGGTCGCCGCCGGTCCCGGCTTCGCGCGGGCCACCGTGCTGGTCGACGTGCGTCCGTTCGCCGGCGGGTGGGAGTATCTGCTGGAGGATGCCCTCTACACCTCGCCGCCGATCCCGAATTTCGGTGGGGCGGCGCTGTTCTCCGAGGACGGCCGCCTGGTCGGTGTCGGCTCCCTGATCCTGGGCGATGTCGGCGGCGGCATGCCCGGGAACCTCTACGTGCCGGTCGACCTGCTACCGCCAATCCTGGGTGACCTGCTGGCCTTCGGCCGCTCGACGGAGCCGGCGCGCCCCTGGATCGGGCTCTATCCGAACGAAGTGGACGGCGCGCTGGTGGTCGGCCGTGTCGCCAAGGACGGACCGGCGCAAACCGCCGGTATCGGGCCCGGCGACGTGATCCTCGGCATCGGTGAGGAGCCGGTGAACGAGATGGAGCAGCTCTGGCGCAAGGTCCGCGCCCTCGGCGACGCTGGGGTCGACGTGCCGCTCAAGGTGCTCTCCGGCTCCGGCGTGCGCAACGTGATCCTCACCTCCCGCGACCGGCGGTCCTGGCTGAAACTGGAACGCAGCTACTGAATTGCGGCTACCAGCGCCTGCATCTCGGCCTCGAGCTGCGCGCCAGTCTCACGCCAGCCCGGCAACGCGTCCTCCAGGTCCCGATACCATCGCATGATGTTGGGGTAGGTGTCGTAGGGTACGCCGGAACGCGTCATCTGGCTCAGCGGCGCCGCCAGATCGATGTCGGCGAGCGTCGGACCGTCACCGACGACGAAGTCCCGACCGGACAAGTGGGCGTCCAGCACCGGCGCGAACCGGGACACGCTGCTGGCGGCGTAACCGAGTCGTGCCGCATCCGGCGCCGCGCCGGTCATGCGGGTGACGACGTGCTCCTCGAAGTAGACCGGTGCCGCTTGGCGGAAGTGCTCGGCCGCCCAGAACATCCACCGCAGGACGTCCGCCCGGGCCTTTCCGGCAGGCCATAACGGCGTGTTGCCATGCGTCTCGCAGCAGTGGATCATGATGGCCGCCGCCTCCCACAGTACGAGGTCGCCATCGGCAAGAACCGGCACCATGCGGTTCGGGTTGAGCGCGGCGAAGGACGCGGCTCGCTGGTCGCCGGCGATCAGGTCGATGCGGATCCGCTCGACCTGCAGATCCAGTTCGATCAGGACGGTGCCGACCCGGCGGCAACTCCCCGAGCGGGGGTCGTAAAAGTACTTCATGGCGTAGGTCCCTTCGACGCTCTGACACGGTTGCCTTGGCGGCGTGGGAACGATATCGGTTCGACCATGAACCGATATTCCCTAACTTTGCACCTTATCGGTGCAAGTTTGCACCACTCATGACCTGGGACGACTACAGGTACTTCCTCGAAGTCGCCCGCTGCGGTTCCGTGCGGGCGGCGTCGGCCCGGCTCGCCGTCAATCACGCGACCGTTCTGCGCCGGATCGCCTCGCTCGAACGCCGGCTGTCGGTCCGCCTGTTCGACCGGCTCCCGTCGGGCTATGTGATGACGGCCGCCGGCGAGGAGATCATGGCCGCCGCGGAGGACATGGAGCGGCGGGCCCACGATATCGACCGGGCGATCGTCGGCCGCGACGCGCGGTTGAGCGGCGTCCTCCGGGTCACGTTGCCCCAGGTACTCGCGGTCTCTGGGTTCATGGCGGAGCTGGCGGCGTTCGCGCGCGCGCATCCGGCGATCCGTCTGGAGATCGATACGAGCTATGCCGTTCTCGACATGACCCGCCGACAGGCGGACGTGGCCATCCGACTGGCCTATGCCGGTCAGTCGCCACCCGGCCATCTGGTCGGGCGGCGGGTGACGCCGGTGGGGCAGGCCCGCTATCGCGCGGCCGAGGGCCGCGCGGGGGAGAACCGGCCGGTTCTCAAGGAGGTTGAGGCCGAGCAGGCCGATGCCGCGGCGGTTCCGATCGTGATCTCCGACGTCGTCACCCAAGCGGCGGCGCTTCGCGCGGGCGTCGGGGTCGGTCGACTGCCGTGCTTTCTCGGCGATCCGGATCCTGGCCTTCGGCGCGCCGACGATGACGCGCCGGCGCACTATGGCGACCTGTGGGTCCTGACCCACCGCGACCTCGGCCGAACGCCAAGGGTCCGAGCCTTCACCGGCTTCGCCGCCACCCGTATTCGCGCCCGACGTGCCTTGTTTTCTGGCGTGCCCGGCGCCTGAGCGTCGGACCCGTCACCGACCGGCGGCGGTTAGGATCCGCCGTCCTGCTTCAGATGAACGACACGCTGCGGGAACGGGATCTCGATGCCGGCGGCGTCGAGGGCGTCCTTCACCGCCTTGTTCATCGCCCATTTGCAGGGCCAGAGGTCACCGGCGTTCACCCAGAAGCGCAGGTTTATGGTGATGGCGCTGTCGCCCAGCTCCATGACCATGACCTGGGGCTCGGGATCGGCCAGGGCCCGGCCGTCGGCATCGATCACGCCGCGCAGGATCTTGATCGCGCGCGTCAGGTCGGTGTCGTAGGCGACGCCGACGGCCACGTCGAGGCGGCGGGTGGCGTGGCGCGAGAAGTTGGAGATCTCGCGGCTGAAGATCGAGGAATTGGGCACCACCACATAGGTGTTGTCGGCGGTCGCCAGCTCGGTGTTAAACAGGCCGATCTCCTTGACCGTGCCGCTGGCGCCGCCGGCGGTGACGAAATCGCCGACCTTGAACGGCCGCAGGAACAGCAGCATCACGCCAGCCGCCACGTTCGACAGCGTGCCCTGCAGCGCCAGGCCGACGGCCAGGCCGGCAGCGCCGAGGACGGCGATGATGGAGGCCGTCTGCACCCCGAACTGGTTCAGCACCGCGATCAGGGTGATGATCATCACCAGGTAGCCGGCCAGCGCCGCGAACACCGGCCGCACCGTGTCGTCGAGCCACGTCACCCGGCCCAGGGCGCGCCGCACGCCCGCCTTCACCCAGCCCGAGGCGATCCAGCCGACCACCAGGATGGCGATGGCGCCCAGCACTTCGAGCCCGTAGGTGGTGAGGATTTCCATCACCTGGTCCTTCAGGGTCATCAGGTCTTCACTCAAGGCACGTCCCCTTCGATTCCGTCATACCGGCCGGCGGTCCAGTCGGCGCTTATACGCCCGCCCGCGCCCGCAAGTCATCCGCCAGGGCGTCCGGGATGATGATTCCATCCGGCGCGGTCGCCCGCCTGGCCAGCCGGCTGTCGCCCGGCAGACGGGTGCCCTCCTGCTTCAGGATTTCGGCGAACATCTCCTCCGCCCGGCCGGCGAAACCGGCGCCGCCGCCGAACGCCGTCGGGTCCATCACCAGGATCAGGTGGCCGATCGACGGCGGCGCGCCGGTCGGCTCGAAGAACGACGACCCCTGATAGCCGAAATTGGACCCGGTCAGCGCGCCGCATAGCAGCTCGATCATCAGGCCAAGGGCAGCCCCCTTGGCGCCGGCGCTGCGGCCGCCAAGCGGCGCCATCGAACCGTCCAGCCCGGCCTGGGCGTCGGTGGTGGCGTTGCCCGCGGAGTCCAGCGCCCAGTCGTCGGGGATCGCCGTGCCGTTCTTCGCCGCCAGCACCACCTTGCCGCGGGCGACCGTCGACACCGACAGATCGATCACCAGCGGTGCCTTGCCGTCGCCGCGCGGGGCGGCGAAGGCGATCGGGTTGGTGCCGTAGAGCGCCGTCTTGCCGCCCCAGGGTGCGATCGCGGCCGGCGTGTTGGAGAAGGCGATGGCCACCAGCCCGCGGTTTGCCGCGTCCTCCACGTGGTGGCCGGCGACGCCGAAATGATGGCTGTGCTTGATCGACACCGCGACGATGCCGGTCTCGCCGACGATCTCCCCCGCCCGGTCGAGGCCGGCGCGGATTGCCGGGAAGGCGAAACCGATGCGGCTGTCAACGTCGAGCACGGCGGCGGCGGTGCGGCTGACCGTCGGGCGGGCGTGGCCGTCGACCTTGCCGCACTTGGCCTGCTCG
>Ga0207422_1003693_pt1 | contig 14573 bp, 12 predicted proteins | sample MarCyaLeptolynsp_FD_187757 | JGI IMG/M metagenome (GOLD analysis project Ga0207422, IMG submission 187757) | Marine cyanobacterial communities from Panama - species 1 Leptolyngbya sp. (SPAdes) | ecosystem: Environmental > Aquatic > Marine > Unclassified | place: Panama: Panama City | collected...
CGATAAAAGTATTAATGGCATTGCTCTGTTAAATCCCGCAATAAATGATAATAATTTTTCAGCTAATAAAGTGCCTAAAACACTTATTGTCAGCGATGTTAATAACAGTGCAGATAAATTTACTTTAACTAGGCAACTAGCAGCAAAAATAAGAGGCCAGGATAACTGGGTTTGGTTTTCACCCTTAGCTGATAGTGGCTCAGGATTATTGAAGCACCCTGTATTACCGCATATGACTGCTTACTTGATTAATGGTCCTGTTAACCCTGGATACAAAATTGAATTTGACGCTGAGTCCAGTTGGCAACATCCTCGTGTTAATAATGAGGCTTTTTGGCAACAAGAAAGTTTTATTCAAGAACGCCCCATCTCAGATGACATCCAGCGAATTATTAAAGCATTTTATGCATATGACTTAAATTTTATTAAGCAGTGGCCTTTGGAAACATACCATGCTTTCAATTTGTTAGAATACAGGGATAGTTTGCCAAAACAAAAACAAGGTCGATATGCCACTTTTTCTAATCGTAAAGGGCATAAGTTTTTTTTGGATTTAGAGAAATACGGCCAATTTATTCCTGAGTTTGTGATTGGCATTGATGATGAGGATAATTTATATCGTTTAACTTCTTTTTATATAACAAGACAATTTTATAGCTGGGAGCAAAGTGGGCCGAGTCCAGATATGCTTTACTCGCAATCACTGGGTGCGTTTATTCACTTTCAAAAGCCATTACTATTTGAAGATGAGTTGCCCTATTTGCAATATAGTTCGATCATGTTTGAATCGATTGCCTTTACAGATGAAGATCCTTATAAAAACATCACCGGGCTCAGTGATAAAGCTTTTAAAGTAGTGACGTTGAATTGTGTGCCCTGTCATAGCGTACATGGAGTAGGGGGTGCAGCGCATCATTTGGATGCCAAGACGGTTCAACCCCAGCCTGGTTTTGCCAAACCTTTGCTTACTTATCCTCGATCGGTACTGGAGAATTTTTTCTTCAACCAGACTGAAACCGCAAAATTAATAGGCGTGAACCCTAATTATGTGGATGCCGATGTAGGCAAAGAGTTAATTGCCTGGTTGCAAGCAGAAGACGGCTAAATTTTTCCAGGCAAGTTAACGTAAACTAGTCTTGCATTAGCAACACGTTCCACGCTAATTGGGGAATACTGCTCATATAGGTATCGTTCGACACCATCACGGTATTGCTGCTGGATAGAAGCCCAGGTGACGAGTAAGTCAGCCCCGAATCTGGCGACCGTAGCAGTGTTTCTGAGTGCTTGTAATTCAGAGGCGATATGGCCCTGACCAATTCTAATGACGTTATTTCTGTCTTGTGGCTTCCAGATAACAAAAACACCGTTAGTTCTTACTTGATCAAGATTGAGAGAGTTGAGTTTACACCAGCCCTGTTTTTTATATTTAGCCCACTTTACTGACAGTTTTAGTGGTTTTTGCGTGCTGAATATGCCTGATTGGGACTGATAACGTCTATTCACCTTGGGCGAACTTGCGAATAGTTGCAAAGCTGAAAATATTCTTGCGCTTTCTGCGACACTCATAATCGGCTAAAAAATATACATATTTAGGTTAAAAATGTTCAGATACGAAGACTTATGTCTATATATTGTGATCTGAATAACAAAATCATAGCAGATATTGTGATAAAGGCAAGCTTATGAGAACTTCTTAAAATATTTATTAAGTTTAGCTATTAATTCACTAAGAAAAATTTATGGCTTATTTGGATGAATTGCTTTTTGGTAAGCCTGTAAAGCTACCAAATGTACCGTTTAATTGACGAATTTAAGAGTTGTTAATTATGTGGAAGAAGCGTATTTCAAATAGAGGAATCAATCAATTTTACTCAAAAGTTGTTTCCATAAATGTTTTTCCTGGCAATGAGTAAATAAATGTCGGCGTGCGCGGCATTGTCTAATTAAGGTTTGATAAAATGATTTATTATTTTCACAGCGCAATAATATTTGTTTTAATTGTGCAGTGTTTTCAACATCATAATAGCCGCAATAATCTTCGCCAAGTAAACCAACAGAGCCATCAATTTTAGAAGCAATTACAGGTAAGTCTGACATGATAGCTTCAGAAATAATGTTTGCGCCACCTTCCATGCGTGAAGATAGGATCATTAACTTTGCTTGAGAAAATTTAATCCGCAGCAATGCTTGGGAAATTTCTCCATGCCAACTGTAACGTCGATTTTTTATATTTTCCAAACGTGCTTTATATGCCCATTCATTATTATGTGCTTTGCCATAATGAGAAATAAATATTTTGCTGTGACATGGTAAAGAACGCACTGCATAAGCAGCACGTAATGGATCTTTCTCATCACGTAAATGACCTGCTATACAAGCATTAAAATTACTTTTTATGTTTATAGGTCGTATCGGTTTTAATGTCGATGCTTGGAAAATCACATTCAACTTATGCTGATGTTGTTCAGGTAATGTTGAACTAATAAGTTGATGTAAACCAACAAGGTGATCTGCAAGTGCGATTGATTTTAATGTTTGTTCAGGATGTGAATGAATAAAGCGATATGCGTCTGTGCCTGTTAATGCAACAATGAGTGATTTGTTAGGGTGATGACTTTTAAATTTTTGAATTGCATCGGCACTACGCCATGCATGCAGTGCAATCATTAAGTCACAATCAGCGCCGCTATAGTCTTGTGTTAGATCAACCTGGTGCCCTAAAGTCTGGAGAATTCTTTTCCAGCGAAATGCAGTTGTGTAGTTGCCATTTGATGACCGGCTGGCAGCTGGACTAATTAAACTAATATCCATTCAAAAATAATAAATTTGTTGCTGTGTGTGTTAACGTGACCATAACATTAACTTCCACTGGAATATATTCGCTGCACTCATGGAAAAGTTACACCCGCAAGATTTGGTTAAACAGCTAACTGATGCACGTGAGCGCACTTGTGCATTAATTGATCAATTAAGCGACGAACAACTTATAGGGCCACGTTTACCCACTGTTAATCCACTACGCTGGGAAATCGGCCACGTAGCTTACTTTTATGAGTACTGGGTGTTGAGGCAACATTTTAAACAGCCTCCCATAATTGCGAATATTGATGAGCTATTCGATTCCATTCATATTGCGCATGAAACTCGTTGGGATCTCAACTTGCCCACACTGCAGGATACGATTAATTACATGCAAGAAGTTAAGGATAGGGTAGTGGCTTATTTGTCTAATGGTAAACATGATGCACAACGTGATTACTTGACTCAGTATGCAATTTATCATGAAGATATGCACTGTGAAGCATTCACCTATACACGCCAAACGTTGCAATACCCTGTACCTAATATGGCTGTTGATACAAAAGAAAACTATACAGATATTATTACCGGTGATGTGGAAATACCGGATGGTAAATTTCAATTAGGTGCATCATATTCGGATGAATTTATTTTTGATAATGAGAAATGGGGACATGAGCAACATGTGCGTGCGTTTAAAATTTCACGAGTTGTAGTAACTAATCAAGACTATGTACATTTTGTTAATGATCGAGGTTATACACGTTCAGAGTTTTGGTGTGACGAGGGTTGGCAATGGCGAACAAAAAATAATTTAAAACATCCTATTTATTGGCGTCAGGCAGATAATGATATTGGTTGGCAAATTCGTTGGTTTGATTTGTGGCAGGATATGCAAGCAGATGTTGCGCTGGTAAATGTGAATTGGTACGAGGCCAATGCTTATTGTCGATGGGCAAAGCGCAGGCTACCAACCGAACTTGAATGGGAAGTGGCAGCCTCTGCTACTCCCACTAAGGATGGCAAAAGGCTGTCTGAAGATAAGCGTTATTATCCTTGGGGCAACGATGCATACCAGTCTCAATATGCAACATTTAACGGTTTAACCCTGGGCCCAGGTAATGTGCACGCAAAAGCAGAAGGTGATAGTGCATTTGGTTGTCGCCAAATGCTGGGCAATGTATGGGAGTGGACGAGCACTACATTTGCACCATACCCAGGTTTTACTCCAGATATGTATCAGGATTATTCACAACCTTTGTTTGGAAAAACTAAAGTACTTCGAGGGGGCTGTTGGGCAACACGTTCTCGTATGATAAGAAATACCTGGAGAAATTATTATGGCGCTGAGCGCAATGATGTGTTTGCAGGTTTGCGGACATGCGCGCTTGACTGAATTTTTATCAGACTATGACGAATGGAAGCGTAAAATTTCATGATAATCATCCTGGTGTGGATGATATGCAGCAGGATGTCATAACGGGGTTAAGTCAAACCCCACGTTCAATTCCGCCAAAGTATTTTTATGATAAAGAAGGTTCGCGCTTATTTGATTTGATCACCCAAACAAACGATTACTATCCAACCCGCACTGAAGTTCTGATTTTCCAAAAATACAAGCAAGCCATAGTGGATTTTCTACCTGATTCATGTGTGTTAATAGAGCCTGGTGGTGGAAGTTATTCAAAAGTGCTTCATTTTGTAAACGAATTGCGGCCATCTATTTATGTGCCAATTGATATTTCAAAACAGTATTTACAATTGTCGGCTGAACAATTGGCGAAAAAATTACCCTGGCTTAATGTGCATGCAATTTGTGATGACTTCACAAAGCAGTTTAATATTCCCGGGAATATTCCAGGTAATTCCAGAGTGGTTTTTTTTCCGGGCTCAAGTATCGGTAATTTTCATCCCTTGGAAGTGGTCCAGTATCTAAAGAATATTGCTGCATTAGCCGGCGATAATGGTCAATTGCTTATCGGCGTTGATCTAAAGAAAGATAAAACAACCCTGGAGCGAGCATACGATGACAGCGAAGGAATTACTGCGCAATTTAACTTAAATCTATTGACGAGAATTAATCATGAATTATCAGCAAATTTTGATTTGCAAATGTGGAGCCATTACGCATGTTATAACTCAGAGCAAGGAAGAATTGAAATGCATCTTAAAAGTCAATGTGAGCAAGTAGTGGAAATTAATGACTACGAGTTTTATTTTGATAATAATGAAACTATCCATACAGAAAACTCATACAAATATACCGTAGATGATTTTACTGCTTTAGCAAACCAGGCGAATTTCATAGCGCAAAAAGTATGGCTGGATGACAATGAGCTGTTTAGCGTGCATTTATTCAAGGTTAAATCCAAATAATAACAATTATGCAGACTTCTAATATATCTGTAGTAAAAGATTTATTGTTGGTGGGTGGGGGTCATGCGCATGTTTCCGTATTACGCAAATTTGGCATGCAACCAGTACCGGGTTTGCGTATTACACTTATTACACGTGATATCCATACCCCTTACTCGGGTATGCTTCCAGGTTATATTGCTGGTCATTATGACTACGATGAATGCCATATTGATTTGGGGCCGCTTGCGCGTTTTGCGCGCGCACGTATTTACCATGCTGAGGTTGAAAAATTAGATCTTAATAATAAACAAGTTCACGTTAGTGGGCGCCCACCTGTTACGTATGACTTATTGTCAATTAACTCGGGTTCCCGGCCAAGTGTTGTCACTGTACCTGGTGCTGAAGAATATGCATTAGTAGCGAAACCAATTGATGTGTTTTTACAACGTTGGGAAAAATTACAACAACGAGTACTGGCTAGCCGAGGGAACTTTAATATCGCAATAATTGGAGGAGGGGCTGGTGGTGTTGAGTTAGCTTTATCTACGCAATTACGTCTACATACATTATTAAAAAATAATCATGACGATCCTAAGCGTTTAAAATTTTCTTTGCTAACACAAGGTGACAGGATTCTCTCAACTCATAATAACGGTGTTCAAAAACGGTTCACTAGAGTATTGGCAGAGAGAAAAATTAACTTGTTAATGAATCATTCTGTAGTTGAAATTACTGAACATGCCGTGAAAACCAGTAACGGTGAAGTAATCGATGCAGATGCATGTATTTTTGTTACCAATGCTTCCGCACCCAGCTGGCCTAAACAAGCTGGTTTGGATGTAGATGATGAAGGCTTTATACAAGTTAACCGCAGTTTACAATCTACATCTCATGAAGATGTTTTTGCTGTGGGCGATGTTGCATCGTTACCTGATCCACGTCCTAAATCAGGTGTATTTGCAGTAAGACAAGGTCCTGTGCTGACAAACAACCTGCAACGATCAGCATTAGGGCAGTCGTTAAAACATTATCGTGCGCAGAAAAATTTTCTGGGGTTAATCAGTACTGGGGATCAATACGCAGTTGCCTCTAGAGGAAGCTTATCACTGGAAGGTAAATGGCTATGGAAAATTAAAGACTGGATTGATCGTGAATTCATGCGTAAATTTAACGATTTACCTGAAATGGATGAGGCAGAAGCAGAAGTTTTTGCTACCGGACTCGCTGATGAAACGGCAATTAAAGAATTATCAACGATCGCAATGCGTTGTGGAGGTTGTGGTGCAAAAGTAGGCAGTGGAGTGCTGTCACGCGTCATGCAGCGCTTACCAAAACATAGTAGAGATGATGTATTAATTGGCAGAGATTCACCAGATGATTCAGCGATGCTGGCAGTTCCTGATGGCAAAGTCATGGTACAGAGTGTTGATTACTTTAGAGCATTTATTGATGACGCATTTCAGTTTGGTGCTATTGCTGCTAATCATGCTTTAGGTGATGTGTATGCAATGGGTGCTGAACCTCAATCAGTACTCGCAATAGCTACGGTTCCTTACGGCCGTGAAAAGATAGTCGAAGAAACTTTATATGAGTTACTTGCCGGAGCTATGAGAATACTCGAGCCTACTGGAGCGGTTTTGGTCGGAGGTCACTCAGCAGAAGGAGCGGAGTTGGCGTTTGGTTTGACAGTTAATGGTTTAGTAGACCCCAGCAAAGTCTGGCGCAAAGAAGGCCTAAAAGAAGGTGATTTATTAGTTCTGACCAAGCCAATTGGTACCGGGACATTATTTGCTGCAGATATGCGTCGTAAGGCTAAAGGCCGTTGGGTTGATTATGCAATCCAAACAATGTTGCACTCTAATCAACAAGCAGCGCATTGCTTGCAGAAATATCAAGCAACTTCATGTACTGATGTAACTGGCTTCGGTTTGGTTGGGCATTTGGTTGAGATGACACGCGCGTCTAACGTGGATGCTGAAATTTTCATTCAACAAGTACCCATGCTTGATGGTGCTCGGGATACTGTTGCGGCAGGAATATTATCTTCATTACAACCACAAAATATTCGTCTGAGACGTGCAATTCATAATATTGATGAGGCATCTAAACATGTCGATTATCCACTACTATTTGACCCTCAAACAGCCGGTGGTTTACTTGCCGGGCTGCCTGCGGATAACGCGCAAGCATGTTTAAATGAGCTTAAGCAGTTAGGTTATCATCATGCATGCATAATTGGTAAAATACACGCTCAATGCGAACAACTGTCACCCATAAAAATTACTAGTTGAATATTTATGAAAACAACATTAATGAATCCCTTGGTTTGGTTGATTATTTCGTTAACACTTGGACTGGCACCATTCACACCCGAGCCACATCTATGGGAGAAAATAAAGTGGATATCGGCTGGGGCTGAAGGGATGCGTGTTATTGATTGGTTTGATTTTCTATTGCATGGTACTCCCTGGGTTATGTTGGTTATAACTAGTATTTTAAAATTAAAAAATAAGTAACTTAACTAGTCGGTAAGCATTCCTGATGAAACACTGTTATCAGTTTCTTGTTATTATTATTTTACAATTATGCTTTTCTGTAGTATCCGCAGAAAACTTTCCTAAACCTGTTATTCTGCAGGACGATGTTAACTTCTGGTTGCGTGTTTATACTGAAGCAGATACGCGTAGTGGTTACATACACGATGCAAGAAATTTATCCATTGTTTATGACAAGATAGACATTAAAGGTAGTCCGCGCGCGAATAAAAAACACATTAAAAAAACAAAAGCTAAGTATGTGCTAATACTTAAGTCTTTAGCTGCAGGAAAACGAAAAAATCTATCAAATGATGAGCAGCGTGTGTTATCTATGTGGGGTAATAACGTTTCTAAACAGCGTTTGCTTGCGGCTACTAGCGATATTAGATTTCAGCGTGGTCAATCGGATCGTTTTCTTAGAGGGTTGGTGCGTTCTGGGGAATGGCGTCCATATATAAATGAGACATTTACTCAGCTTGACATGCCCATCGAACTCTCAGTGTTGCCGCATGTAGAGTCGTCATTTAATCCTGAAGCTTACTCGCACGTAGGGGCTGCCGGTATTTGGCAGTTTATTCGTCCTACAGGTAAACGCTATATGCAAATTGACCATCTGGTTGATGAAAGAATGGATCCGTTTGCATCGACCGTGGCTGCAGCAAAATTATTGCGCCATAACTATCAGTTGACTCAAAGTTGGCCGCTAGCGCTTACTGCATATAATCATGGTGTTGCAAGTATGCGCCGTGCAATAAATAAACTAGGTACGCGCGATATCGCAACTATTGTAAGAAAATATAAAGGGCGTGCTTTTGGGTTTGCTTCAAGAAATTTTTATGTTGCTTTTCTTGCGGCACTTGAAGTAGATGCAAATCCTGAAAAGTACTTTGGCTCGTTTAGTAAAAACAAACCAGTTGAGTACGAAAAAATTACCCTGAACTCCTATTATTTTGCCAAAGATATAGCGAAATATTTAAATATCAGTAAAAGCCGTTTGAAAAATCATAATCGTGCTTTACTGCAAACTGTATGGAGTGATACTAAACGTATTCCAAAGGGATTTGTTTTAAGGATTCCTAAACCATTACTAGCAAAACCAGCCAGCCAATTAATTGCAGCGATTCCTCAAGAGTTGCGTTATAACGAGCAAACACCTGATGAGTTTCATTTTGTGAAACGTGGCGATACAGTGTCGGAAATTGCTGACACTTATGGTTTTAAAGTAAAAGATATTCTAGTCGCAAATAACCTCAACAGTGCCCACTATATCCGTGCGGGCCAAAAATTACGTTTGCCAGTAAAAGGTACACAAGCAAGCAAACAACTGGCCTTAAACAAACGGGATGAAACTATAGCGCAAAAAACTAAAGATGAAGCAGTGGTGTTGGCAAAAGCACAAACTGAACAAGCAGTTATTTCAGATAAACAAGAGATTGCTGAGACTGTTATCAATGATGAAATCAACATTGAAACATCCGATGATTCACGTATTGAGGATGTGCAGGTTGCCGAGTTGGATGTTAGTGTTGTTGCAGAACCTGAGTTAGTTGATATGGATGCACCTGTGTTACTAACGGATCCGGCAGACTATACAGTTGATCAAAGAGATACTATTGAAGTACAGGCATCAGAAACTCTGGGACATTATGCTGAATGGTTAGATTTGCGCGCCAGTCGCCTGCGACAAATCAATAACATGAAATTTGGTAAACCTGTAGTGCTGGGGAAGCGAATCAAATTAGATTTTTCTGAAATTTCTCCTGTCGAATTTGAAAAAAGGCGAATCGCCTATCAAAAACGTCTTCAGGAAACGTTTTTTGCCCAATACCGAATAGACTCGACTCACCAACATATTATTAAACGTGGCGAGTCTTTATGGGTGTTGGCGTTGCGGGAATTTAAAGTACCTATTTGGTTATTAAGACAACATAACCCGGATGTGGATTTTCATAGCATCAAGCCTGGTGTAAAAATTACGGTGCCTAATTTGATTGAAGTTGGTTAGCTGCCTTTAACCTTGATTTGTATGCGGATATAGAGACAAAGTGTATAAAAATAACGATTAATGGTCATTATCTTGAAGTAATCCTCAATCTAGCTGTTAGCGCTTAGGCATACTTGTCACATATCAACTCATACAGTGCTAATTAAAAGTCACCATGAAGTCCATAATTGTTTTCTTGTTTTGTCTATTTTACTCAGTGTCGGCTTTTGCTTGGCAGGGTTTTAATATGGACACCGGTACAGTTATTTATGTAAGTACAGATGCTGGTCAAGAAGATTTGATGATGGGGAATGTGACCTATTTTGATTACGATTCCGGTGAGCAGAAGCTGGGCTATCTCAATATGTATGAAAAGAATATTGGTCTGTTAATGGATCTGGATACGGGTGATTTAATAAGAGTTCAAATGGAAGGAAGGGAATAGCATTATAATAATAATGTACTCGAGGAAGTGTTATTAAGCCACTGAATTTATTACTAATCAGTGGCTTTTTTATTTCTGGGAGGCAATGATTTGTTCTGATACTTTGTTAAAAAACAACTCACAATGCTCATGTATTGGTAAATACACCCGGCAATCGCTCCCTGCGTTGCACTACCTCCTGTATCCATGCAGTCGTGTGCTATTCGTTATTTTTTGCCTCGTCTCAGTCACTTCGCTAAAAAATCAGTGCCTCCTAAGAGTTACTTTTATATTTAAGTAAATTATCTCGATGATTGTTTAGCGATTGAGCCGGTTTGCAATAATATCTTCAACTACAGTTGGGTCGGCCAAAGTAGAGGTATCTCCTAACTCAGTGACTTCATTCGCTGCTACTTTGCGTAAAATTCTGCGCATAATTTTGCCAGAACGTGTCTTTGGTAATCCTGGCGCCCACTGAATAAAGTCTGGCTTGGCAAATGGTCCAATTTCTTTACGTACTAATTCAATTAGCGCTTGTCTTAATTCCTCAGTCGGTTCGACTCCAACCATGGTAGTTACATAGCAATATATCGCCTGGCCTTTAATAGCATGTTCACAACCAACAACTGCAGCTTCCGCAACTGCATCATGTAATACCAATGCGCTTTCAATTTCAGCAGTACCTAAACGATGGCCTGAGATATTCAGTACATCGTCAACACGGCCAGTAATCCAATAATAACCGTCTTTATCACGACGGCAGCCGTCTCCACTGAAATAATAACCGGGGAATTGTGAAAAATAAGTGTCTATAAAACGCTGGTGATCACCATAGACCGATCTCATTTGGCCGGGCCACGGAAACTTCATGGCCAAATTACCTTGGCACTCTCCTTCGAGTTCCTTGCCTTGATCATCAAGAATGACGGGTTGTACGCCAAAGAAGGGTAATGTCGCCGAACCTGGTTTTAGTCCGATAGCACCGGGTATTGGGGTAATCAGGTGACCGCCTGTTTCCGTTTGCCACCATGTGTCGACGATAGGGCATTGGCCATTACCAACCTTATGATAGTACCACTCCCATGCTTCAGGATTGATGGGTTCACCCACAGTGCCCAGTAAACGCAGACTACTGCGTTGTGTTTTTTCAACAAATTGATCACCCAGTGCCATCAAAGCGCGGATAGCAGTCGGGGCGGTATAAAAAGATTTTACCTGGTGTTTATCAACAACCTGCCAAAAGCGGCTACCGTCCGGGTAGTTGGGTACACCTTCAAACATAAGTGTTTGTGCACCATTACATAATGGACCATAAACAATGTAAGTATGTCCAGTAACCCAACCCACATCGGCACTGCACCAATATACTTCACCATCTTTGTAATCAAATACATATTTATGTGTAATCGCAGCATATAACAAGTAACCACCAGTGGTATGTAAAACGCCTTTGGGCTTGCCTGTCGATCCGGAAGTGTAAAGTATGAACAGCGGGTCTTCAGCTCCCATGGGTTCAGGTGGACAATTGTCATTTTCAGCAGCGATCATTTCGTGATACCAACAGTCACGTTGTGCATTCCATGCAATGTCAGCACCGGTACGTTTAATCACAACAACAGTGTTTACATTGGGACACTCTGATAATGCCTGATCAGTATTCGCTTTCAGCGGAATGGCTTTGCCACCACGTATACCTTGGTCAGCAGTGATAACAACTTTACAATCAGAATCCAAAATTCTATCGCGCAAGGCATCAGAGGAAAAACCACCAAACACGACTGAATGCACGGCCCCGATACGTGTGCATGCCAGCATTGCGATGGCGGCTTCCGGAACCATAGGCATATAGATGCATACGCGGTCGCCTTTATTTACGCCACGCGTTTTTAATGCATTAGAGAATTTGCATACTTCGGAATGTAATTCAGCATAAGTAATATGCTTGTCTTCACTAGGATCGTCACCTTCCCAAATAATGGCGGTTTGATTTGCACGAGTTTCTAAGTGTCTATCTAAACAATTATAGGAAACATTGAGCGTTGCGCCTTGAAACCATTCAATGTTTGCTTTGTGGTAATCCCAATTTAATACTGTATCCCATTTTGAGAACCAACTTATAAACTCATCTGCTTGCGATGCCCAAAAACTTTCTGGTTCAGAAATGGATTGCAAATACATTGATTGGTATTTTTCTGCATCTATGTGTGCGCAAGAACTAAATGACTCAGGAACAGGGTATAGTTTATCTTCAGACATTGTCCTATTTCTCCATAAGTGATCCGGTAATATGTATTATTCTATCTAACTGTATGACTATACTTAAAAATAATAAAAATTGTTTTATCTGGGTCATAAAACCCAGGGCTTTATTCTTTTAAATGCTGTCACTGTCAAGATATAATCAATATGTCTGCGTTGTTAAACGTAGCTGCGGCTACGAGCAAAAAATTGCCAGTGGTGGAAGGTGAAATCGATTGGGATTGTATTTCTGAGGTGTAGTCGATTCGGCTACGGTTATTTTTCGCAAGTGGAAAAGGAAATATGGGTTTGGTTTATTGTGGCTGAAAAAGATAAGTCATAATTCTTTGACGGCTTGTAATACTTCTTCTACATGTCCATTAACTCTCACTTTGCGCCATTCTTCACGCAAGATGCCTTTGTCGTCTATTAAGAAAGTGCTCCTTTCAATGCCCATAACTTTTTTACCATACATGTTTTTTTCTTTAATGACATCAAATTGCTGGCATAGCTTTTCTTCGCTGTCTGATAATAAGTCAAATGAAAAGTCTAATTTGGCTTTGAAGTTTTCATGAGATTTAATGCTGTCACGTGAAACACCTAGAATCACTGTATTTAACTTGGAGAATTTTTTAATATTGTCTCTGAAGTTTTCTGATTCCTTAGTGCATCCAGGTGTGTTGTCTTTTGGGTAAAAATAAACAATAACATTTTTACCTTTCAAATCAGAAAGTTTGATTGTTTTTTCGCCTGTTGCCGGAAGTTGAAAGTTAGTGACTTTTTTACCGATTTGTACTAATGCCAAAGTTAATGCTCCTGTATACTAAATAGACTGTATTAAAAACTGTTCTTAAACACCTGTAAGTATATTAATAAATTTCAATGTATAGAAGATCTGTAATTTTATTGTTGATATTTTTGGGTGCTTGTAGTGCTCCTGTAAAGGACTATAACGATCAAATATATATTAAAAGCGTTGAGTATAAATTTATTGATGAATTATTTAAGCACCATGATGAAAGTAAGTTTTCTGTCGAAGTACCTGTCTGGGTGAGCTACCCAGACGAACAAAAATTTTCACCTCCATATCCTGCGATTATACTTTTGCATAGTTCCTGGGGGTTTAGTGCACAGGAAAGTTTTTACGCCAACATATTTAAGGAATTAGGTCTGGTTGTTTACGCTATCGATAGTTTCACCCCGCGTGGCGTGGCTCGAACATCAATTGATCAATCCTTAGTTTCAAGTGCCTCTATGATTCAGGATGCTTATCAAGTGTTGGATTATTTAAATACAGAGCCAAAGGTAGATGTCAATAAGGTGGCTGTGATGGGTTTTTCTAAAGGAGGAATTGTTGCGTTTTATTCTGCATTTAATATGGTGAATCAGGCAATAAACAATAATAAGCAAACATTTGCAGCTCATATTGCGTATTACCCATGGTGTGGGATTCGATTGAGTAATATGAGTACAACAGGTGCACCGATACTTATTCAAGGTGGTAGTAAAGATATTATTACACCCGTAAAAAAATGCGAGCAGCTTATTGATGAAGAGTTTTCTGAGAATGATAAACAAGATGTTGTCATTAAACACCACCCTAAAGCACGCCATGCATTTGATCATCCAATACTGGCGCGAGTGCCATTTATGCTTGCGCTTGATGCACAAGTACCAGCACTATGCGATTTGCGTCAAAGTGATAATGGTGAGTTTATTGAAAAACATAGTAACCAAAAAGTAACCGGTGATAATATTAAAACTGTCTTAGAGGCATGCAGTACATACAATGGAAATGCTGGCAGTCATCGAAGAGCAAGCCGCAATGCATTGGCTATTACAAAAGCATTTCTTGCCGAACACCTGCTTGACTGAACTGCTATGTTGTTGAATGCGAATAAGTATTTTTTCTTATTATTTGTACTGGGTGTTAGCACCAGCGTATTTTCACAAACAGATAATCTGGCCAGGGCGCATATCGAGAATATTGTTCATGCTAAAACTAAGATCGATCCTGCTAACATTGCAGTTTGCTCTGAGTATGGCTGTAAAAAAATTACTCAAGTTAGTATTGATCAAAAATTACAGTCAAGAATTCTACAATTGTTTCAAGTGGATAAATTATCGGCGCAATATGAGCGTGCTTTACTGGCTGAATATATTGCTCACGTAGAACAATTCGTCGGCCGGCAGACAAATACTCAGTTTGATCGTGCGGGATCGTTCCCTGTAT
>Ga0207422_1003694_pt1 | contig 14573 bp, 8 predicted proteins | sample MarCyaLeptolynsp_FD_187757 | JGI IMG/M metagenome (GOLD analysis project Ga0207422, IMG submission 187757) | Marine cyanobacterial communities from Panama - species 1 Leptolyngbya sp. (SPAdes) | ecosystem: Environmental > Aquatic > Marine > Unclassified | place: Panama: Panama City | collected...
TCGTGGAACGGGTTTGATGTGGGGTCTGGAACTTGTTGCGGATAAAGAAACAAAACGGTCCTTAAAATATACCGGTGCCTCTGCCAACCAGTTGGCTGTAAATGCCGAACATGAAGGTCTGATTATCCGCAATCTGGCAAATGGCGACAGCATCGCCTTCGCGCCACCTCTGATCATCAATGAGCAGGAAATTGATGAGGTGTTTGTCCGTTTTGATCGTGCTTTCCAAAAGACTGTGGATTGGATTTGTGAACGTGGTTATCATCAGCAATAGCAGCGCAATATCCAACTGTTGATAACGCGAAAAACCCCGGAACGATTTGGTTCCGGGGTTTTTTTGTATTCTGTAATTTGCTTCCTGGATCAGGCGAAGCGGTATCCCAAAAGGTTCCAGAAATTCAGGAAGTAGACGAAGTATCCATATGACAGCAGCATAATGATTGAGGATATGTTCAACCACAGCGGGCTTTCGCCTTTTGTGAAAGACTTTACCAGGAAGTAGATCGTAATGGCCGCAATGAGCATGCCTGCATAAGGGATTGCCAGCCAGACATATCCAATCGTTGGTACCGCAATATAAAGGTCAAGGCCATAAGCCCCCATGATCATCATGGCACCTGGGAAGAAAATACCTCCTGAAAGGGCCAGGATCAGGCTAGCATAAACAAGACCATTTTGGCGTAGCGTAGGCGAAATCACAATCGAGATGATAAAGGCCAGAACGCCTGCGGCAAAAATGATCGTCAGCAACTGCGCAGAAGACATAAAATGCTCCTGGGTTTCATTTTCTTCAAGATTGTAAGCCGTCATGAAGGCATAACCACCCAGTTTGGCAATCATCGGACCTTCTTCGGATTTTTCGAAAACGATCCTCTGACCATCAAAGGGGCTTTCGAATACGCCATCACCCACATGGGCGAAGACACGTTGGCCGAGGTTGCTGCCAAAAGAAATCATGTTCTCGCCAAATGGTTTGACCATCATCTTGACTTCGAATTGTGCCAGTTTTTCGATGGTTGTGAAATTGACACGTAACCAGCGATATTGACCAATGATGTCGTCAAAATATTCGTAAGGCACAGATTCTTTTGCTTTGAATTCAATATCTGTTTGCGCAACGAACTTTTTGGTGAAAGCGCGCAGTAATTCATTACGCACATCTGCCCCTTTGTTGCTCATATAAGCGACAAACAGTCCGGTATTTTCCTCTGGAAAAATGGTCAGATCCGTATGATGTGTCAAACCATCACCACCGTGACCAATGCCACGGGCACCTGGAATACCTTTTTCATAAAAGGCCAGTCCCATGCCAGGCAGTTCAGCATGGGGGCTGAACTGGATTTTGGTCATTTCGTCAACGCTTTCAGCGGACACGATACGAACACCATTATATTCGCCGCGGTTCAGCAGCATATTCATGAAAATGCTGATATCGTTCGCTGTGGTTTGCACACGACCGGCTGGTGCTGTGCGGGTGTTGAAATATCCTGACAGATAGGTGGTATATATATCGCCTTTGGTGATATATCCCTCGGCCAGACGTTCTTTCAGGGCAGGCGGGATTGGTTGATAAGTTGTTGTAGATGTCATGCCCAGAGGGTCAAAAATATTCTTCTGGATATAATCTTCATAACTCATGCCGGATTGTTTTGCGGCGATCATGCCCGCCAAAGCAATGCCATAGTTGGAATATGAAGAATATTTACCTGGTGCATAGATAAATTTCGGCGCGGTGGTTGAAAGCTGCTCTTCTCTTGGCCGTGTATCCAGCTCTTTTGTATAGGCAACCAGAAAATGTTTATCTTCGAAACCTGCGGTATGTGTCAACAGGTGCCTTAAGGTGACCGGTCCACCGTAAGGGTTTTTCAGTTCCCAACCATCCAGATATTGATTAATGTCTGCGTCCAGGTCCAGTTTACCGGCATCGACCTGCTGCATGACCGCCGTGGCCACGAAGAGTTTGGATGTGGAGGCAATAGGTACCAGGTGATGATTGGCGTCCATTTTTTCACGGGTATCAAGATTGGCGTACCCATAACCTTTTGCATAAATAATTTTGCCATCACTCACGATGGAAACCATGATGCCAGGAATGTTATGCCCATCCATTTGTGCTTCTGCGAAGGCATCAACAAAGGTTGGCAATTCCTCAATATTGTTCAGGGTTGCGTATGTCGGGCGCAGGGTGAGGGCAAAGACAATCATAGTCAATAATGAAACCAGGAGAAGCTTCATCATCATGTATGTTTTATATTCTTTTGACCAAATGCTTTTGAATATCATTGTAATGCCCACCTTTAGTAGTTTTAGCAAAGTTAGGCCGAATTATATATGTTGATGTGAATAAATCAAATATATTTTATTTGTGATATCAAAAGGGATTTAGATAAAGATGCCCCGTTACCTGGTCATGGCAAAGTGATCAGGTATTTTAAGTGTTTGATTTAACGTAGATTATTTCTCAGTAAAATATGTATTGCTATACCATTCCGAAGCTTCGGAAATGTCGCGATACATCGCTTTTTTGGCTTTTGCAGCATTGCCTTCTTCAAAGGCTGCAAGAATTTCTGCATGCGCTGGCGATTGTGTCGCATTGTTGATGGTGCGATATTTATCAAGAATAGCTTGGGAGTAGGGGCCGCCCTGAAGCCATAACGAATCAATAATTTGGTAAAGCGTTGGAATATTGGCCAGTTCATAAATCGCAAAGTGGAAAGAACGATTGTACTTCAATACAAGATCGGCTTTGTTGTCTCTGGCATAGGCTTCTAGGCGTTCGTCCATTTCCCGCAGCCTTTTAATGTCTTGCTCAGTTACATTTGGTGTGGCTCTTGCTGCAGCTTCCGGTTCAATGATCAGACGTGTATCAACAAGGTCTTTGAATTTTTCCTGAGTTAATTCCGGTACTTTTAATGATCTGCTGCCTTTTGCTTCCAATGCACGTTCTGTAACCAGTTTCTGCAGCGCTTCGCGGACAGGCATCGTGCTGGTACCCATTTCTTTTGCAATGTCGCGAATGGTAATGGTTTCACCAGGGGTGAATTCCCCTCTGATAATTGCATTGCGCAGTTCTGAGTATACACGTTCCTGAAGTGTTTCATTTTGAATTGGGGTAAACCTGCCAGCCAACTTTTTTCTCCATTAAATTTATCTGCAGCCTGGAAACATCATATGTCGTAAATGTGATATTTCATGCACTTTACTCCATCCTTGCTGAAAAAAGAAAAGAAAAAAAGATATTATTGGTGTTATTTGTGATTTTTCATCAGTCGGGGCAGGTAATTTTCAATCACTGGGCTAAGGCATGATTTTGTTCTTCTGTGCTGTTGAATAGTGATTATGGCATTGTAATTTATGAGTTTTTAGGAGAAACCTTAATTTTAATTCCTGAGAGAGCACATTTTATCCGATGTGGATAAAATAAGCTATTAATATATGGGCCTTTAAATATTAAATATATGTGATATCGTATAGTTATATTGATGTTTATTCACTCAACTGTTCGAATGTGCATGTTATGTCTAGAATTTTGATGGCTTTTACAGAAAACGAGCAAGCGATACGTCGCTTTTTGCTGCGATTTTCATCAAATGCACAGGACATTGAGGACTTCACACAAGAAACCTTTCTTAAGGCCTATGCTGCTGAAAGAAAAAGCGAAATTCGTGAACCTAAAGCCTTTCTTTTCCAGGTTGCGAAGAACACGGCACTGGCAGATATAAGAAGTTCTAAAAGAAAACCGACAGATGCACTTGAGGATTCTGGAGGCGTTGGCATCATATTAGATGAGAGCCAAACCTCTCCGGAAGATTGGTTGGAAGGTCGGCGTAAACTTGCGCTTTTTGCAAAGGCGGTGGCCCATTTGCCTCCGCAATGCAGAAAAGCGTTTTTGTTGCGGCGCATTGACGGTCTGAAATATAAGCAGATCGCCAATCGGATGAATATTAGTGTAAGTGCTGTTGAGAAACATGTTACACTGGGGTTGTTAAAATGTATCGCATATCTGCGAGAGCATGGATACAAACCCTCGGAGTTTGGCGTCATTGAAAAATATGCAAGAAAGCAATCACCTGAGGTGAAAGGTGCAAGGCGAGATGACAGACCATGACAATATTATTCCTCTGCAAAGTACTGAGGAAATCGAAGCAGAAGCAGCATCATGGCTGACGGTTTTGGGGCGCGAAAATTTATCCCAGGAAGACATTACTAATTTCAATAAATGGCTCTCTCAAAGTGAAAGACACAGAGAGGCATTTGAAGAAATCAAACTTTATTGGGATGACCTTGCTGTACTTAAAGAGTTGGATGATATAGCCGAAGTTTCTATTGATCAGGAAGATGATCACACTCCGTTATTTTCCCGTCGCAAGATAATTAGTATCGCAGCGTCCATTGCAGCGATTAGTCTTGGGGGTGTTTATTTCTTATCGCAGGAGTTTTCCGGAAAGCAGGAAAGTCAGAATATTTATGCGACCAACATTGGGGAACAGCGTCTTGTTAAATTAAGTGATGGGTCAACATTACAGCTGAATACGAATACCCGGGCGGAAGTGACCTATTCCCGAAATGAACGTTCTGTAATATTGACCAAGGGCGAGGCGTTTTTTGATATTCAAAAAGACACCGAACGACCATTTCTGGTTTATGCGGCCAATAATGTGATTAAAGTCAGGGGAACAGCGTTTACAGTCCGCTTGCATGTCGAAGATGATGTGGAAGTGGTGGTGGAAGAAGGGCGTGTTCAGCTTGCCTCTTTGATGACTGCCAGTGACGCTCCAAAATCCGTTAATGTGGCAGAAGATTTAATGCCGGTCGCTGAGCTGACCGCCGGCCAGAATGCTGTTTTTAATAATAAAGTGGAGCGTTTAGCTCAGTTGCCCCAATCTGATTTAAGTCGCAAATTATCCTGGCGTCAGGGGTTGTTGGCTTATTCGGGAGATCCTTTGTATCAGGTTGTCGAGGATATCAGCCGTTACACAAATATCCATATCGAGATCATTGATCCTGATCTAAGGGAATTGCCTGTGGGTGGTTATTTTCGGGTCGGGGAAGTGGAAGCATTATTTGATTCACTTGAGCTGACTTTTGGCCTGCAGGTTGATCGGGTTAGTGACAATCACGTCAAATTATCTACGCCTTCTCAAAAAGGCTTAAGTCTATAGAGGACTGTAAAATAAGGTTTTTTCTCAGAAGAACCTGAAAAAGCTTCAAGGAGATAAATAAAATTGAAAAAAATTGAATCCGACATGTGGATTTCGTTTTTGTTGGCATCTCAGTAAGTAGGCTGGCGAGAATTTCAGTGTTTTCTGTTAAGCCAACAGTAAGGGAGAATATCCGTTTATTGCATTTGTTTGCAATGAAGCTGGTTTTGATACTGTGCCTGATGTTTGTGGCGGAAGCTTCAGAGGCACGACCTGACGAAAATCGTTATGAGTTTGATATTCATGAAAAGACGTTAGGTGCAGCACTTAATAAGCTTGTATTGCAAACTGGTGTTAATGTTCTTTATCCCTTCGAGTTGGCGGCTTCTCCGGGCATGAATCCTGTTAAAGGAGAATATAGCCTAACAGAAGCCATAGATGTTCTATTCCGTAACACGGATTTTTCCGGTGGCCTGACCGAAAGTGGGGTGATTGTCATCTCACATAGCCAAGATGCGAAAACGCATGATACGGAGGAAGATGTGTTAAAAACGAATAAAACTTCATTGTTAAGCGGTGTGGCAGGAATATTTGCGTCACTAGCCACTGCAAATGCTGCTGTTGACACTACTGAAGAGGCCATTATGGGTCTTGAAGAAGTTGTTGTGACTGCACGTAAAGTGACAGAGAATTTGCGGGATGTGCCAATTTCTGCTGCGGTTATGTCCGGTAAAAGTCTGGAAGATCGCGGTGTCGGAACGTTGGCTGAATCCTTAGGGGCGATTTCCAACGTCATTTTAGATACCAACTCGGCTGTAGGTGCAAATGTTACCATTCGCGGTATCAGTTCCAGCACAAACAATGTTGGTATTGAACCTGCGGTTTCTTTGTTTGTTGATGAAGTTTATATGGTTCGCCCATCAGCGTATAACTCTGTATTTTTTGATTTGGACCGTGTTGAGGTTCTGCGTGGTCCGCAAAGTACGCTGCTTGGTAAAAACGCAGTGGGTGGTGCGATCAGTGTGCACACCAATCGTCCGGATACCGAAGAAAATGCATTCAAGGCCATTGCGACCTATGGTAATCATGATTTCTTCCAGTTGAGAGGTACGGTTAATTATGCGGTGGCGGATAATTTTGCTGTTCGGGCGAATGTCGCAGTACGTCGCAGAGACGGGTATCTTGAAAATACAGTAGGCCCAGACGCACAAAGTGAAGATTTTGCCGGTGGACGTGTGCAGCTTCTTTATGCACCAAGTGAAGATACCGCAATCCTGTTTTCCGGTGATTATGGCCAGGATGATGCCATCGATAATTCCAACGATGTTGTGAGCGGTGCTTTTGCGCCATTTGATCCAAATGACATCAGTGACCGGATCATTTCCGTCAACGGTGATCAATTCACACGCCGGGAAGTATACGGCGCTTCATTCCGGGTTGAGCATGATTTTGGGTCTCATTCCTTTGTGTCCTTGTCGGCATATCGTGAAATTGATGCCCAAATTCAAAACGACCAGGATTTTACACCACTGGACTTTTTCGAAGCAGGTCGTGACGAAACACTGGAATTCTTCAGTCAGGAATTTCGCCTTTCCTCAAATCAGGACGAGGCTTTCTCCTACCTGATTGGGGTTTATTATGCCAATACACAAACATTTGGTCGGGATTTTGCCCGGATTGGTCCTGATGCTTATACCATTTTTGGTGTTCCCATCGCGGCCCCGGCTGGTTTTGAAGAAAATATCCGTACGGAAGCTAATATTTCCGGTAATGCCTATGCGATTTTCGGGTCTTTCAATTACGACATCAGTGAGCAAATTACTTTAAGTGGTGGATTAAGATACACCTATGAAGAAAAAGATCTGCTTTATACTCAGGAACTGGATGCTTTTGCAGGCGCGCCAGCCAGCTTTATCGGTTTGTTTGGTGTGGCTGTTCCGGAAAGTGAACTGGATTATTCTGATGATCAATTAAGCGGTGACATCAGCTTGAATTTCAAAGTCTCAGAAGAAGCAACGGCATATGTTAAGTTCTCTCGTGGCTTTAAAGCTGGCGGCTTTGATTCAACCATCGCCTCCACAACGGATATTAGTTCACTGGTATTCGATTCTGAATTTGTGAACAGCTATGAAATCGGTCTGAAAGCTGATTTGCTGGATAACCGTATGCGGGCGAATTTTGCCGCCTATTATCTGGATTATACAGACAAGCAGGAGCAAATTCTGGATGGTTTGCAGAACTCTACGGCAAATGCCGCTACCGCAACGGCCTATGGTGCTGAGCTGGAAATTCAGGCGATCCTGGCAGAAGGTCTGACATTTAGCGGTGCATTGGGTTACCAGAGTGCAGAATATGATGAATATATTGATGTGGAAGCCGGTCGTGACTTCTCTGGTAATTCCTTCACGAAAGTTCCTGAGTGGACAGCCAGTGTGGCAGGTAATTACGAGTTCGATATCAGTAATGACCTGGTTGGATTTATCAACGCAGAAGCAAACTTCCGCGATGAAAGCTTCCTGTCCCGGGATAATGATCCGGCAAATGGTCTGCAGGAATCATTCATTGTTGTGAATGCCCGCGCAGGTGTATCCTCTTCGGATGGCCGCTATACGCTGGCTGTTTGGGGCAGAAACATCTTTGATACAGAATATTTGTTGGGGCAAACAAGCTTCCTGGGTACGACGATTGCTCAGCTAAGCGCGCCAGCATTTTATGGCGTAGAGCTGACGGTAGACTTCTAACGTCATCTCTTCCTATGTGTCCTTACTGGCATTGTCTTGTGTCAGAATAGTTGCCGCAAGACAATGCCTCTTTTCCTTCTCGTGAAAAACCAGAGGTTATCATGAAACATCTTCTTAAAAATTTGTCCTTGCTCCTGGTGTTTTTTTCTTTTTTTGCTCTGACAAATGCCAAAGCATCAACGGAATTAGATCAATTATACAAGCAGCTGGAGAAAGAAGCTGTTGATGGGCGTTTTGCTGCATTGACAGTGGCCTATATCAGTGATGAAGATGGTTTGGATGTTCGTTATTTTGGCGAGCAGGATCGGGTGGACGGTTTGCCCATCATGCCAAATAAAACCAGATGGCTGATTGGGTCCATATCAAAAACCTTCACTGGGCTGGCGATAGCCCAATTGATCAATGAAGGAAAAATTGGTTCTGTTGACGATGCGGCGAATACCTATCTGCAAAGACATCAAATACCCAGGGAATTTGATCAGGACGTTACCATCAGACATTTGCTGACCCATTCAGCGGGATATGAGCTCAAAGGCAGTGGTCTTGGTTCCTATGAAGAAATTAATACACCCGTATCAGAAGAATATATCAATGATGGTGTACCGATGCGGGCTTTCTCGGCGGGTAAAGTTACAGCCTATTCTAACTTCAGCACTATGTTATTGGGTTTGATCGTCGAGGATGTTTCCGGTTTGAGCATCCGCGAATATTTTAAACGCAATATCTGGCAGCCATTGGGTATGACGTCGGCTGATTTTGCAACAGAAATGCACATTCCTGAAGGATTGGTGCGGCCGATCATTAAAACAAAAGAAGGGGATTTAACCAAGAAACCATATCTGCCTTTTAATCCTCTTTATTGGCCAGTGGGGGCGATCACGCTGACGGCCGAAGATATGTCGAAATATGTACGTGCCCATATGCTTGAAGGACGGAATGTCGGTTCTGATAAAATTAATGAAGACGTTTTCCGACTGGCTCATATGCTGTTGTTTACCAATCATCCCGGGGTCAGTGGTTTTGGGATGAAGGTGGTTGTGGGGTCCTGGAATGGATACATCAATTATTCCCATGGTGGTTCATGGCCGGGATTTGATTCATATTTCCTTGCTTTCCCGGAATTGAAAAAAGCCTTCTTTGTGTCCATGGCGACGATGCGGGGTGCCGGAAAACCCATGAGTGTGAATGAGCTTCGTCTTAGAATGTTAGAGGCGATTGCCGGTCCGGAAGAAATCAACTTCAAAGAACAGTCTGCGGATTACGCTGCATATGCGGGGGAGTATTTGAATTTTCAGCGTTCATATGATGGCCCGGAAAAATTCCTGACCGTGCTAAGTCCAGGCGGATATCTTGTTAAAGTTGAACAAAACCCCAATGGGGATGGAATCCTGATTGATGGTGTAGGACCTTACCTGCATGCAGGTGATGACCTGGTGATGGATAGAGAATTTAAGTTTAATCCGTCAAACCCATTCGCCAGTTCCAGATACGCATTCATCAGAGATGATGAGGGTGAGGTGATTGGTCTGTCAGCTGAGCATGGTTTGTGGGCATATGAAAAGCTGAATAGTGGTTCTGAAAGTCCTGCATTTTATAATTCGTTGGCCATGTATGGTGGCTTGGGTATTTTCCTGGCTTTATTGTTGCCATTCTGGCGGCGTCGCGAGCCGAACGACAGAAACATTAATTACCTTCAGGCCTTGTTGCCATTAATGGTGATTGCCTTGGTCAGCACAATCATGTTCAGTCATGGGGAAGGTGGCCTTGAATATTACATTATTTCTGGTCAGAAGACGCGGTTCTTCTTGGTGAGTGTCATCGCATATGTATTCCTGGCTATTACACTGCTTGCGGCCTTTAATAACATCAAGTTATGGCGTGGTCGTGTTGTTGGCGAGAACAGCTATCACATCGTATATTTATTACACAAGTTATTCGTCTTGATCGCGGCAATTCTCTTGGTGATTGCCTTTATGGCGGCGAATTTCATTTTTTGATGAGTTGCTAAAAACAACTCTATTCTCTTTTTTTCTGAAGAAAGGCAGTTCCCGGAGCTGCCTTTCTTATTGAGATCACTTGCAAATTTCCATGGGATTTGCGGACATCAATGCTGCAGAATTGTGTCGATTTAAAAAATACTTTATTAAATATCACAAATATGATATTTATAAAAAATGAACCGGATTAATGGTTCAAGACACATAGGAAAAAAGGGAGTGTAATGTTTACATACACAAAATATTTACGTCGGGCGGCGGGGTATTCTCTCGCGGCCAGTTTGATGGGCTCGGTTGCTTTTGTCGGCAGTGCTTATGCCGCCGAAGAAGCAGCAGATGAAGCCCCCGTTTTTGATGAGATTATCGTGACCTCTACAAAACGTGCGGAATCTATTCAGGATATTCCGATTTCTGTAACCGCCATCAGCCAGGAAACCCTTGAATTGTCAGGTGCAGTTGAATTTGCAGACTATGCGACATCTGTGCCGAACTTAAGTTTTGGTTTTGCCGGTGAAGGTCGTCAAACATCGCGTCAATTCCAGCTTCGTGGTATTTCCGGTCGTGATACAACAGCCTTTTATATTAACGAGACAGCGGTTCCCACGACAATGGACCCGCGTGTGATTGATGTGAACCGTATTGAGGTTCTGCGTGGTCCTCAAGGTTCATTGTTTGGTGCGCGCTCAATGGGCGGTTTGGTGCGTTTGGTGACAAATCAGCCAAGCACGGATGATGTATATGGTAATGTTCATGCGGGTTTTGGAACCGTGCATGAGGGTGGCGAAGATTATCAATTTGATGCGACCGTAAATATTCCAATTGCGGATAATGCGGCTTTTAAAGCAACGGCTTATTACATTAAGGATGGTGGTTTTATCGATCGTCAAGTCGATCCGGATGCATCAACAATTATCGCAGGTGGTGCCGGTCAAAATGGGGATGAGTTTCTGAATGAAGATGTAAACGAAGATGAAACTTACGGTTTTGCGGCTTCCTTGCTTCTGAATGCTTCAGAGAATATTTCGATCACGCCAAGTATCATTTATCAGAAAACAGACTCTGATGGTCCGGCCTTCGTGGATAATGATGTCGAGAATCTGGTAAAGGTCCGCCAGTTTGATGTTGACGAAATTGGTCGGGATGAATGGTATCTTGCTTCTGTCGAGGCTTCTATTGGTCTGGATGCCGGGCAAATTGTCACCAGTGTGTCTTATTTTGACCGTGAAACTTTGGATGTCGAAGATGGCTCCTTATTTATGATGGGGTTCTTTGGTCCGCCTGTTGCAGCGATTGATGATCCGGTTACGACACGCGAAGTGTCTGATCAAAACCGCTTCACTGCTGAGGCGCGTTTTGTATCTGAGTTCGAAGGTCCTGTTAATTTTATTGCAGGGGTTTTCTATCAGAAAGTTGAAACTGAAGGCGGTTTCCCGGTGGATTCTATCATCCCGGGTGGGTCTCCTATTGCGGGTTTATTCGGCCTTGGTACATCCTTCTTCTCGTCTAATGTAACTACTGATCAGGAAGAGATCGGTTTTTTCGGTGAGGTAACTTTGGATGTTACTGAGCAGTTGAGCATTACGGCTGGTGGTCGCTGGTTTGATGTGAGTACGACTTCAGCTCGGTCCGATGCAGGTTCACTTTTTGATTTATTTGGTGCTCCTGTTCCTGGCCAAAACAGCCAATCTGATAATGGTTTCAATCCTCGGGTTGCTGTTGAGTTTGCCGTAAATGATGATGTCAGTTTATATGCAAATGTGGCTAAGGGGTTCCGCCCTGGTGGTGCAAATGCTTCTGAGGCAACATGTGCGGCATTTGGAACGATTGTGCCTTCTGGATTTGAGTCAGATAGTCTGTGGAACTATGAAGGGGGTTTCAAATCTACCCTTGCAGAGGGGCGCGTAACCTTTAACGCTTCTGCATTCCATATTGTCTGGAGTGATCGTCAGACATCAATTGCGAATTGTGGTGGCCTTGGTTTTGGTGCGATTGATAATGTTGGCCAAGCTAAAGCAACAGGTTTTGAAGCGGAAATGAGCGCTTATATTACTGACTCAGTATCACTTTCTGGTGGTATCGGTTATGTAGATGCACGTGTGACAGATACTGGTGGAATTGGTTCTGTAGAAGTCGGTGATCCGCTGTTCAACGTTCCTGAATGGAATGGTGCTGCGGCATTGGACATTAATGTTCCAATTAGTGATGATGTTGATGGATATTCACGTATCGACTTCCGTTATGTGGGATCAAGTATCAGTGCGCAAGGCAATGAACGCCCTGAATATACTGTGTTGAATGCCCGTATCGGTGCGCAGTTAAGTGATGGTTGGGATGTGTCTCTTTATGCAAACAATATTTTGGACAAGCGTGCAAACTTTGCGGATCCGACAGAATTGTCCGATGCGCTTGATTTGATCGCGGTTTCCAGACCTCGTACATTTGGAATTGATTTACGTAAAGAATTCTAATCAATGCAAAAATATAGATGCCGGAGCATTTTATCGCTCCGGCATTTTTCTTGATATTAAATTAAAGTGGAGGGCGTGGCTCTCCATTTTTTTGCCTTGTGAATCTTGTTGATATGATATCACAAATATTATATATTAGATTTTCAACGCGATAAGGTGCTTTTGTTATGAAAATTGGGTCTTCGGCAGTGATGGTGTTTGTTCGATTAATGTCATTCATAATGATGGTATTATTCGTCAATGCTGCTTTTGCCCATGAGAGCACATATCACAAAGCAATGCGCAAAATGACGGATATTCCTTTGGTAGAACCGTTATTGGTGTCCCGTCAGGGAGCCGTCAGTTTTCTGGAAATTACAGTTGTTGATAAAGCAACAGGCAAGCCTGTAAACGCAAATGTTCGTATTAAAGATCTGGATACAGGCAAATATTGGCAGCCTGCCGACCCGCGTTTCACCGATGCCATGCGTCGTACGATCGAATGGTATACTTTGTCTCCAGGGTTCGAAATTGAATTACCTCAAGGTGAAATTGAAATCGAGGCGTTCCGGGGTATTGGCTGGTATAAGTCAAAGGTCAGGATTGACCTGACGGGCAAGTTAAAGGAAAAAATAGAAATCCCAATTTCCCGTTGGTATGACCCGATAAAAGATGGCTGGTATGCGGGCAATACACATTTGCATTTACAGCAGGTCTCAAAGGATTTTACGGACCGGTATATCAGCATTGTGCCGGATGCTGATGAAGTGGGTATCATCTTCGTTTCTTATCTGGAACGTGTCGGCGCTGATGATGGTTATCCAACAAACTTGTATTCTCCAGAGGGATTAAAAGACTTCAATTCTGAGGATGCCCAATATGGTTGGGGTCAGGAGTTGCGCCATAATTTTGGTGAATTTGGTGAAGGGTATGGTCATGTTCTGCTTCTGGATATTCCTGAACTTGTCAAGCCGGTCAGCATTGGTCCTGCCCTTACCGGCGAAGGCACAGATGGTAAACCCTTGAAAGATGGTCTGCTGGAATCACGCACCCTTGGGGGGGTTAATGTGTGGGCGCATAATGAATTTGGCATGGAAGATATTCCAAGCTGGGTTAAAGGGCGTCTGGATGCGTTAAATAATTTTGATGGCAGTGATGCATCTCAGCAAACACCCTACGATATGAGCTATTACCGGTTTCTGGATTTGGGCATCAAAGTGCCTTTTTCTGCCGGAACGGACTGGTTCATGTTCGATACAATGCGGGTCTTTGCATATGTAGAGGGGGACGTGACCCCCACGTCATGGTTGCGTTCTTTAAAAGATGGCAAAAGTTACATCACAAATGGTCCTTTCCTGACCTTCTCGGTAGCGGGTAAGCAGGTCGGGGATACGATAGATGTCCAGAAAGGGGCCGTTTTAAATGTTAAAGCTGCAGGCATCGCCAATAATGATTTCAGGCAGCTGGAACTGATATTCAATGGCCGTGTTGTCCATGCGGTTAAAACGATCGCTGAAAAGGGTAAGTTCATGGCTGATATGGCTTTTGTTTTCGAAGCTACGGAACCCGGTTGGTTGGCGGTCAGAATTCCCTGGACCAACAGTGATAACCAGATGGGTAATCGTATGCGTGCCCATACCAGCCCGATTTATTTGACGATAGATGGCCAGGAGCGTTTTGACCGCAATGTTGCGCGTGGTCTGATTGCTGAGATGCAGGAATCCATCAGCACCATTCAGGCAAAAGCTGTTTTCGCGGACGATGAAGAACAAAAGAACGTCATCGGTGTATATCAGGATGCGATTACCGACCTTCAGGAAAGGTTGGCCGAATGATGATATTTTCTTTACGTAAATTTCTGGCGGTTTTTCCGGCAATTATCTTATGTTTCGTGCTTTCTTTTTCAGTGAATTCCCATGCTGTTGAATTAAGGATATCACACAGCCATAAAGCTGACTTTTCTTCCGAAATACATTCTTTTGTCTGGAAGTTTAAGCAACACCTCGAGGCTCAGGGAGAGGATTTTAAGGTTAAATTATATCCCAATAATCTTTTAGGGCAGGAACGTGAAGTCTATGAGGCTATGCAATTGGATGCAGGTCCAACATGTATTGTTTCTGGAACAGCTATTCTAAATAGTTTTGAGCCTAAGATTGGGGTTCTCGATTTGCCGTTTGTCTGGGCCGGTTATGATCATGTGCATCGGGTGCTGGATGGTAAGGTTGGCACTGAATTATCTGTATTATT
>Ga0207422_1003695_pt1 | contig 14565 bp, 9 predicted proteins | sample MarCyaLeptolynsp_FD_187757 | JGI IMG/M metagenome (GOLD analysis project Ga0207422, IMG submission 187757) | Marine cyanobacterial communities from Panama - species 1 Leptolyngbya sp. (SPAdes) | ecosystem: Environmental > Aquatic > Marine > Unclassified | place: Panama: Panama City | collected...
CCTCAATCCGGCTGGACATCGCCTTTGCGCGCCGGATGGCGCCCAGGGGACGGTGAAACTGGGGGTGATCGAACGGCAGAAACACCAAACGATCTTCCAGGTAGGAAGCGGTGGTGGCCTTTGGCATTGTGGTAATCAGGTCGGTTTCCGCGACAATCTCCAGGACCGATCGGATGGAATCCGTCTCGCAACCGATTTGCATCGACCGGACACCGGACGCGATCATGGCCGCTTCAGTCTGCTGACGCAGCAGGCTGCCCCTTGAATGGGCGAGCCAGACCTGGGCTTCCAGATCCGAGGCCATGATCCGTTTGCGCGAGGCCAATGGATGGCCCGCTCTGCACATCACGCCGACACCGTCGTCGATCAGCGCCTCGAACTCCAGCCCGTCGACCGGTTCGGCAAGACTTTCCGGCCCGAAGACTAGGTCGACCTGCCCACGCTCCAGCATGGTGCGCAATTCATGAACCAGCCCGGTGCGAATTTCGACGCTGCAATTCGGGTTGGCCTTGATGAACTGCGTCAGGGCGTTGCTCAGAAACCGGCCCGATACAATTGGCGGGGCACCGATGCGCAACTCTCCCACAGAGCCCTTTGCCGACTGGTCTGCAACGATACCTGCCTGTTCCTCGGCCAACCGGATGGCCAGCCCGTTCCTGGCCAGTCGTAGCGCGAGGTTGTTGGGGATCGACCGGCGGCCTTCCCTTTGAAACAGCGGCGTCCCCAGCCGTTCCTCCAGCGCTTTCATGTTCCTGCTCAGCGCAGGTTGGGTCGTGCCCAGCCGACTGGCGGCGGACTGGAAGGAGCCAGCTTCAACGACGACCGAGAGCTGGGCCAGGTGTTTGGGATCCAGTTTCATGCCTAATTGATATGTATACGGCCAAAAGTTTGATTATTCCACATCAATCGGAGTTGGTAACGTCGTCGAAACGTCTATGGGAGGATAGCATGTTTCACTTCAAGTCTTTGGGTCGCGCAGCTTTGGCCGCCGCCATCACGCTTGCGCTGCCCGGCGCAGCTTCTGCTGAAATCTTCAAGGGGGAAACCGCGGGTGTCGGTGACCCGGTTCACACCATGTTCGTGGCTTTCGCCAACCAGGCCGGGAAGGCGGGCGTGGAAATTCAGGTCAATGCGGGCCAGACCCTGACCAAATCAATGCTCAAGGGTGCCAAGGGTGACATCGACTTCTTTTCAACGGTGCCGTCGCTGGTCAATCTGATGGCCGGTCAAAAACGGATGTACGAGAAGATAGAAGCGGCGCCGGAACTGGCCAAGAACATCCGCGCCATTCTCGGCTTCAAGGCCGGCGCCTACCATCCGGTGACACTTGCCGGATCCGGCATCGAAAGCTGGGAGGATATTAAGGGCAAGACCGTTTTCACCGGCCCACCTGCCGGATCGGCCTCAGCCACGTCGGAAGCCCTGATCAAGATCCTCACGGGCTATGTCGCTGGGGAAGACTACACCGCGGTTCGGTTGAGCTGGGGTGAAGGTTACGCCGCACTGGCGGATGGTAAGATCGACATGATGGTACGTCCGGCCGAGATCGGCTCGGCCAATGTGGAACGCTTCGGGCTCAGCGGCGAGTTCAGGGTGCTTTCGATCCCGCAAGACAAGATCGAAAACGAGGAACTGCAGGCGTTGTTCGGTCGGCCTGGCCGCGGGATGATCCAGTTTGACGGTGACGTCTACAAGGGCCAATTGACCGAAGGCCAGATCACGGCGCTTGGCTTCACACAATTCGTTGGCACCCATGCCGATGTTTCTGAAGATGTGGTCTACAACGCCACCAAGGCGTTTTGGGAGAACCTGGACGAGGTCCACGCCACCGCCTTCTTCCTCAAGGATGTGACCAAGGACACCGCCTTCACGTCGGTCAATGTGCCGCTGCATCCAGGTGCCGTGCGTTACTATGACGAGGCAGGCATCACGATACCGGACGCGCTTCGTCCCTAGTTCTTCGTGATGTCCGGGCGGCGGGTCCCGCCGCCACCCGGCACCTTCTCTGGTCTCTATTGATAGTGATGACACGCCATGACCGATGCGGCTTCCCCTGCCAGCGTCACGACCCGTCTGTTCGGCCTTGCAGCGACTGTCGCCTGCCTCGCCCTGGGTCTGATCACGCTCTACAGTTCAGGCATTGGCCTGATCGACCCCAAGCTGCACCGGGCCGCCGGATTCGGGCTTGCCCTGATCGTCGCGGTGGCGGTTTCGCAGAAGCGGCGAGGCGGAACAACGCCTCTGCATCTCGCTATTGATGTCGTCCTGGTCGTCGCGGGGCTCTGGTCGATCTGGTCGTTCTTTTACGTTCAGACCGAGATGGAGACGGCGCTCTATGATGTGACCAATCGCGACGCCTGGCCCGCATTGGCCGGTCTTGTCGTGTTCCTGGAACTCTGCCGCCGACTCTGGGGATGGGGCCTATTTGGTGTTGGAACCTTCGGGGTGGTCTACCTTCTCTTTGGGCAAGACCTGCCTGGCATCCTGGCCCATTCCGGCTTCTCGTTGAAGGAGGTTGCCGAGGCGCTTTGGTACAACACCAACAAGGGTGTGTTTGGCTCGATCACCAATATCGTGCTCAGCACGGTTTTCATCTTCATCATATTCGGTGTGTTGCTCGAAGGCACAGGGGCAGGCGACACCTTGCTGAAATTCGCGTTCCTGGCGACCCGCCGCACGCGGGGCGGGCCAGCCCACGCCGCCATCCTGGCCTCCTCGATGTTCGGCACCATGTCGGGCTCGACGGTGGCGAACATTGTCGGCACCGGGACTTTCACCATCCCCATGATCAAGAAACGCGGGTTCTCGCCCACCTTCGCGGCGGGGATCGAAGCAACAGCCTCATCCGGCGGACAAATCATGCCGCCCATCATGGGGGCCGCCGCCCTGGTCATGGCCGACCTGACTGGTGTCGGGTATCTCAACATCATCGTGGCCGCCCTGTTGCCGGCACTGTTCTACTATTTCAGCCTGTTCGCGGCTGTCACGGTCGAAGCCCGCCGCCAGGGCATCGACGTGCAGGAGATGACCGTCGATGATCAGATTACCCGGACCGACCTGATCAATTCGGTGCTCTTCGTCGGACCGATCCTCGTGGTCGTCGGGTCGCTTCTCGCCGGGCTCTCAACGTCCGCAGCCGGGTTCTACGCCGTCGTGGTTCTGCTGGTCCTTTCGACCATAAACCCGGAGGTACGGGCCGATCCGATCCGTATCTGGCGCTCCTTCCTGAAGGGCGCTGAATCGGGAGCAACGCTGCTGATCGCCATCGCCGCCATCGGTATTCTTGTAGGGTCACTCGACAGCACCGGCCTCGGTCTCAAACTGGCCAATGTGATCGCCGCAATCCGGGGTGAAAGCCTGTTCTCGGCGCTTCTTGTCGCCATGGTCGGAGCCCTGGTCCTCGGGATGGGGATGCCCACGTTGCCTGCTTATCTGATCATCATCCTGGTGATGGGACCGGCCATTCAGCAACTTGGCGTCTCGATGCTGACCGCGCACATGTTTGTCTTCTATTACGGCGTGGCCTCCTCGCTGACGCCGCCGGTCGCGATTGCCGCCTATGCAGCAGCACCCATCGCCCAGGCCAACCCTTTGATGACCGCATTCACGTCCTTCCGCCTGGGCATGGCGAAATTCATCATTCCCTTCATCTTTGCCTTCTACCCAACGATCCTGATCATTGAGGAATTCAGCCTTTTGCCCTTCCTCTGGATCGTGGCGCGCACGTGCTTCTGCATTTGGCTGTTCTCGTCGGCCTTGTCCGGCTTTGACCGCCGCAAGCTGACGGTGCCCGAGATCGTGGTCCGCTTCGCGGCCGCCTTCACGTGCCTTGCCACCGCTCCGATGATCCACTTGCCCGCCATCGCTGTCGGACTCGCGCTCATTGCATTCGATGTCCGTGCGGGCCGGCCCAAAGCCGAGGCTTCCCAATGACCAAAAGACCGAACTTCCTGTTCATCATCACCGATCAACACAGGGCCGATCATCTGGGCTGTTACGGCAACAAGGTGGTGAAGACACCCAACATCGACCGGATCGCGGCAGGCGGCACACGGTGGGAACGCTTTTACGTCGCCAACCCGATCTGCATGCCCAACAGGGCCTCGATCATGACCGGGCGCATGTGCTCGGTGCATGGGGCTCGCCATAACGGTATTCCCCTTTCGAAGGACCACACCACCTTTGTCGAACTGCTGCGCGATGCCGGATACAGCACCGGCCTGATCGGAAAATCGCACCTGCAAAGTTTTACCGGCCTGCCCGCGACCAACAAGTTCGAGGCCAGGGAGGGCTTGACCACGCCATCGGCGCACCTGCGCGATGCCTACAAGAACAACCGTCATTCGACCGAATACGATCTTGAGGTCGTACCCAATTGGGACAGGCCGTTGGCCGACCGGCTGAAGGGGGATTTTTACGGTTTCGATCATGTCGAGGTCGCCGCCGACCACGGCGATCAGGCGTCAGGGGACTACCTTTTGTGGGCCCGTGGCCAGTGCCCGGATTTTGATGCGCTGACCGGCCCTGAAAACGCGTTGCCCGACAATCGCATCAAGGCGCCCCAGGCCTGGCGCACCGCCGTGCCGGAGGAGCTCTATTCAACGTCCTGGATCGCCGACCGTTCGGAAACCTGGCTCGCTGATCAGGCGGACCGGGACACCCCGTTCTTCCTGCAAATGTCCTTCCCGGATCCGCATCACCCGTTCACGCCACCGGGGCGTTATTGGGAGATGTATGATCCCGCCGACATGACCTTGCCAGCATCATTCGGCCAGGGCGACTTGCCACCGATCAGGGCAATGAAAGCGGCGATGGAGAAGGGAACGGACCCTAGAGACAACCAGAACCCGTTCGCCGTGACCGAAGACGAGGCCCGGGCCATAATCGCCCTGACCTACGGAATGATCACCATGATCGATGATGCCATCGGCCGAGTCCTGAACCGTCTGGAAACGCTGGGTCTGGCGGACAACACGATTGTCGTCTTCACGTCGGATCACGGTGACTACATGGGCGATCATGGCCTTATGTTGAAACTGCTGCTGCACTACCAGGGGATCATCCGGGTGCCGTTCATCTGGAGCGATCCCGCAACCGCCCCCCAACATAAAGTCGATCAGGGCCTGGGGTCTTCCATCGACATAGCTGCCACCATCCTCGCCCGGGCCGGGATCCAGCCCTTCAATGGTATTCAGGGCCGCGACCTGCTCACCACGGAACCCCCAGACGCCATCGTTGTGGAAGAAGACAGCCAACGCACCATGACCGGCTTTGATCGCCCGCAACGTGTCCGAACGGTCGTGACCGACCGCTACCGGATGTCGCTGCGGCAGGGAGAGGACTGGAACGAGCTCTATGACCTTCAGAACGATCCGGACGAACTCACCAACCTTTTCGACGCACCGCACGCAAGCAATGTCCGCCAAACCGTGACGGAAACGATGCTGCGCAGAATGATCGAGCTGCAGGACCGGGCCCCTTTGCCGGCTTATCGCGCCTAGGGTCCTGACCCTAGTCGTCGCACAGCGCTGGGATCTTCTTGAGCTTGGCTTCGAGAAAGTCGGTGAAGGCGCGCACGCGCCCGGAGGGCAGTTTCGAGGGAGGTCGGACCGCAAACACGTTCCAGAAGGGCGAGACGGAATAATCCGCCAGAACCGGCTTTAACGTTCCTGCAGACAACTGGTCTGCAATTTCCCAGGTGCATTTGCGTGCGATCCCGAGACCGGAGAGTGCAGCTTCGGTAATCGCTTCTGCGCTTGTGCTTGAGAAATTGCCGTTGATCTTTACATCGTGAACTACGCCGCCGGGTGCTGCAAGGGACCAGGTTCGCATATCTTCCCGCGCGAGGCAGTTGTGGGTTTTGAGGTCGTCCAGCGTGGAGGGTGCACCGAACTTGTCCAGATAGTGAGGCGCGGCAACGAGGCATATTGGGCTCACAGCCAGCTTGCGTGCCTTGAGTGTTGACGGTGCCAGCGCACCTATGCGGATCGCCATGTCGAGACCTTGTTCAACGATGTCTATGACAGAGTCACTCATGACGAGCTGGAGCGAGACGCCGGGATGATTTTCGAGAAATTCGGTCACGTATGGCGCGATGTGCAGGCGGCCGAAAGATGCGGAACAGGCGACCCGCAGCTCTCCCTTCAAGTCCCTCGGGTCGGGCTGAATGTCCGCAAGAGCGTCTTCAACATCGCCTAGAATACGCTTTGCATGCGCAAGGAAAATCTCTCCATCGGTCGACAGCGATACTGCGCGGGTGGTCCGATGAAAAAGCTGCGTGCCAACGGTTGCCTCGAGGGCTTGAAGACGCTGCGTCGCGGCGGTCGCAGACAAGCCGAATTCTGCTCCGGCCTTGCCGATCGCGCCCAGTGTTGCCACGCGAACAAACAGCTCAAGTGATTTGAGGTCGAGGGACATTATTTGCTTTTTCCAAATAGTAATTTTTATTTCCAGCGGATTATTAGCGAAAACTGCAGCTTATTTAAAGCATGAGACATCACGGCGGCTATAGCGCCGCATTCGAATTCGGGATTTTCAAGATGCGCTTCTCCATCCTTGCGGCCTCTTCATTCGTCGTCCTTGCGCTTGCCACACAGCTGGCTTCTTCGCAAAACCTTCGGTCGTCTGGAGTGGTGGAGGTGGTGCCAAGCAACGCGGTTGCTTTCCAACCTTTGAACCCTGCCCGCGGTGATGCGGGCCCGCAAGCGGGTGTCCTGTGGGGTGACATACGTAAAGACGTTCCGACTGGGACGATCATCCAATTCAAACCCGGGTTCAGCTCTCCACCGCACATTCACAACATCACTTATCGGGCCGTGGTTATTAGCGGCGCGGTTCATAATGATGATCCCACGGCGGAACTTATGTGGATGGGGCCGGGGTCGTTCTGGACCCAACCGGCCGGAGCAACGCACATAACCGCCGCGCGTGCCGATGCCGGGCTTTCGACTGCCTTTCTCGAAATCCAGGAAGGACCTTACCTCGTTCAGCCAAAGGAGCGCGCGTTCGCCAATGGCGAGTTTCCGGTGAATGTCGAGGCCGGCAACATTGTCTGGATCGAAGCAGCCGACGTGTCCTGGGTCGATGCGCCCAGGGCAGGCGCCGGAGCGGATGAACCCAAGATAGCGTTTCTTTGGGGTGAGCCTGCTGAGGCCAGCAAGAACGGAACCTTCCTGAAGCTGCCATCCGGTTTCGAGGGAACGATTACGGGAGGAGATGCCTGGCTGCGCGCTGTCGTCATAAGAGGAAACGCAACCCATAAGGCACCCGGCGCTACTGAGGCCACACCACTCGATCCGGGCAGCTATTTCGGCTCAGACTCATCGACAGTCCACGAGGTTACATGCACCGGCACGGATGCCTGTATCTTCTACATGAGTGCCGTCGGCAAATACGACATCTCGCGTTCCTGAAGGACCAATGCGCATCCGAAATCGTTGAAACGAGACGTGGCCCTGGTTGAAGCGCCTCGTTTCATTTGTGCTGCCGGCTTTGAAGCGGGGCCGTGAAGGGACAGGCAGATGTTTTTTTCTCAGGCCGTTCGCCGGCCAATGATCTCCCGATCCGTGAATGAAGCGATCGCGCGTGAGGAGGCATCGGGACTTGCCTATGTCTTCTGGAGCCGCAACGCAGTGCTTCTCATTCTGGCAATCTGGGTGTCGCTTACGCTTCCGTTAGAACGCTCGTCTCTTTACGTGAGCGCGATCCTCGCGTTTGCGCTCGTTGGGATCGTGCCATACGCGTTCCGGCACCGGTATACAGTGAATACCGGTCTGGTGATGGGGTTCGTTTTCCTGGATGCAGCAGCGCTCAGTTTTGTTCTGATTGTACCGACCCCCTTTGATTTTGAAGGGTGGACGCAGCAGATGAACCTGCGGACGCCCGCCTTCCTTTATCTCGGCGTGTTCGTTGTCAGCATGGCACTCAGCTACAAACCTGCGCTGGTGATCTGGACCGGGCTTGCCGCCGCGGCGTTCTGGAGCATGGGTTATCTTTGGGTAGCCACACGTCCAAACGCCATCCCGTTCACATCGGGCGATGTGCTTGACGAGGGCATGGGCGCGGAGATGGCGCTTGCCAAGGTTCTCGACCCGAACGCCGTTGGCCTTGCCCGGCTCTCCAACCAGGTCGTGTTTCTGGTGCTGATTTCCCTCATTCTGACAATCGTGGTGGTCCGCTCGCGAGAGCTGGTTCGCCGCCAGGTCGAGGCGGAAGCACAGCGGGCGATCCTGTCCCGTTATTTTTCACCCAATATCGTGCGCGAATTCGCAGAGGGCCGCTGGGAGCCCGACAAGCCTGGGAACCGTCCGGTGGCGGTTCTTTTTGCCGACATGGTCGATTTCACGTCGATCTCGGAGAGATTGCCACCGCAGGACTTGATCGCACTATTGCGCACTTTTCACGGCCGCCTCGCAAAGGTTGCCTTCGAGCAGAATGGAACGATCGACAAGTTCATAGGTGATGCGGTGATGGTTCATTTCGGCACCCCACGCGCCCGGCAGGACGATCCTGTGCGGGCCCTGAGATGCGCGATGCGGATGGCCGAAACGATCCGAGATTGGAACGCGGAAAGGGAAACGGCAGGCGAACCGCCGGTCGGCGTGGGGATTGGCGTGCACTACGGGCCCGCGGTCGTCGGCAACATCGGTGATGAACACAAGCTGGAATACACCGTGCTCGGCGACACAGTGAACGTCGCGAGCCGCCTGGAAAAGCTGACCCGCGAAATCGGCACGGAGGTCGTCGTCAGCAACGAGCTTGTTGAGGCGGTCAAGGAGAGCTCGGCGGATCCGGTTGACATTGTGCCAGGTCTTTACAGGGCGGCACAGTTTGGAATCCGCGGGCGTCGAGAGGCTGTAGATGTCTGGACGATGCGATCCATGGCTGCAGCTTCTCGCAAATCGACGATCGAACAGCCTGCCAAACAACTTGGTGGGCACGACTGAAATGGACGCCGGGGAAAGACAAATGAAAAGTCATGTCAAAACCAGGCCTGCAAATCACGGCATCTTCGAAGCGAGCGGACGGCCCGACCGGATGAGCAGGTCAAAAATCCGTTGTCCCCAAAGCAAATTTCGTACAACGCAACTCTCCACGCGCGATTTGGAAAAATCGCTCCTTTGCTTAGCTGCTCTCCAGCTGATCAGCACTCCATCAAGTGCTGCGTTGGTTGGAAATCCGCGGTGGCGAAACGTGGATGTTTCCCCGCAACGAGAGATCTAAGGCAGAACCTGTCGCCTTAAGCGGCGCATGAGCCGTATCGCGTGTCGATTGCACCCGCACCCGACAAAGATCCAAATTCAAAGAGTATGTAGCTAGTGGACTCACTGACACAATTTACCCTTGGCGCAGCAGTTTCTGCTGCTTGCCTGGGATCGAAGATGGGCGCAAGAAAGGCAGTGCTGCTTGGGGGGCTATTGGGAACCTTGCCCGACCTGGATGTCCTCATCCCTTTCGAAACGAAAGTCGATCAATTTGTATATCACCGTGGCTGGTCACACTCGTTTTTCATTCACTTGGTTTTAACGCCCGTAATAGGTGAAGGGATTGTCCGTTCGATTAAAACCCTTAGGCGGCAAAGAAAGCTTGTCTGGCTAACCGTTTTCCTGTGTCTCACAACCCATGCGCTGATTGACTCAATGAATGCCTATGGCGCAAGGGTTTTCTGGCCCTTCTATCCCGATCCCGTCGGGACCGGGTCCATTTTCATCATTGATCCCGTTTTCACTGTTCCATTGCTTGTCGCCGTCGCTTGGGCGCTCGCCAGCGCGAACTGGTCTAACGGCTTGAAAAAGATACTTTTGTCGTCACTCGTTTTCAGTTCCGGCTATCTGGCATTTGGCCTCATCGTCCAAAAACACATCCATGCTCGAGGACAAGCCATTTTCGCAGACAGAGGCATTGAAACAAATAAGATCCAGACCGTGGTTTCACCCTTTAACACCATACTCTGGCGTGTGATTGGTCAAGGTGACGGCAAATATCATAATTTGTACGTGTCGCTCTTCGACCGTGATGAAGATGCCGTCATCTATACGCATGAATTTGATTCTTCGCTTGTCACATGTGTTGTCGATGACCCTGAATACAAAAAGATGGTCTGGTTCAGTGATGGCTTTGTCAGGACCGACCTGATCGACGGCAGGATTGTTGCCTCTGATTATCGCCTGGGCCTGACACCAACCTACATATTCCGATTTGCAATTGCCGAATATGCCGATGGTAAGTCCAAAAAGATCGCACCTGATCCCATCGCTCCCGGCATATCGAACGCAGGCACCGAATTGAGCTGGTTGGGAAACCGTATCCTGGGGCGGCCAATGACCAGGGCGTCAGAGCAAAAACTTCTCGAAAATTTTGCAGCTGATGACAGTGCCGGATGCTAGGACGTCGTTGATCGAGGACGGCACAAAAACCTCGCATTTGCGGCGCGGAGTGGACGTGCCGTTCTTGCCAATGCATGGGCGGAGCCGGCGTTCATCCGGCCCGTGTCGCTGGTACATTCCAACATTCAGCGGATGCTCACCCAATTATTCTCGAAAGCGTCTGTGGGCCGAAAGTTGCCGGGAGTTTGAGCTCACGTGGAAATGACTCAGCTTTTGCAAGACACGCCGATTCGCGCCGGTATTTTGGGAGAAATCGCGACTTAACCGAGAATATTTTGCAACGGCAGGAGCCGGATATCGCTCGTGAACCGGAAATCAGATGTCCAGGTTGGCGACGGCGAGCGCGTTGTCCTGAATGAACTCACGCCTTGGATCGACCTCGTCACCCATCAGCTTGGTGAAGATGTCGTCGGCGTCGTCCGCCTCCTTTACCTTGACCTGCAGCAGAGAGCGCACATTGGGATCGAGTGTCGTTTCCCAGAGCTGTTCGGGGTTCATCTCACCCAGACCCTTGTATCGCTGAAGCGAGATGCCCTTCTGGCCGAACGAGTAGACCTGATTGAGCAAGGCGCGGGGACCGCGGATCTCGGTCGGCACGTCCTTCCGCCGCAACACGGCGGCCTTGCCGTAGACTTCGTGCAGGTGTGCAGCATGGGCAGCGAGGCGCCGGGCATCGGCGGAATCGAGCAGGGCCGGGTCGATCACCGCGGCTTCCTCGACGCCGCGAACGGTGCGCCGGAACACGAGGCTGCCGTCGTCGCGCGCTTCGCCGGTCCAGCCGCGTTCGAATTCATCCGCCAGAATATCCATGCGCCGTGCGATGTAGGCCGCCGCATCTTCCGCCTTGCTCCGGTCTTCGAGGATCTCCGCATTGAGCGCACCGGCAATCGCAGCCTGTTCGACGACATCGCGGTTGTAGCGCGAGTGGAGGCCGTCGAAGATCTCGGCAATCTTGCGGGCCGTCTCGACAACGCCCTGAAGATCCTGCCCCGTGCGCACTTCGCCGTTGGCAAGCGTGAGCGAGGTTTCGTCTAGACCCTGCGAGATGAGATAGTCCTCAAGCGCAAGCTGATCCTTCAGGTATTGTTCGGACTGGCCGCGCTTGACCTTGTAGAGCGGCGGCTGCGCGATATAGACGTAGCCGTTTTCAATCAGCTCCGGCATCTGCCGGAAAAAGAATGTCAAAAGAAGCGTTCTGATATGCGCGCCGTCGACATCAGCATCGGTCATGATGATGATCTTGTGGTAGCGCAGTTTCTCGATGTTGAACTCTTCCTTGCCGATCCCGGTGCCAAGCGCCGTGATCAGCGTGCCGATTTCGTTAGATGACAGCATCTTGTCGAAACGGGCGCGTTCCACGTTGAGGATCTTGCCGCGCAGAGGCAGGACAGCCTGGTTCTCCCGGTGGCGGCCTTGTTTGGCGGAGCCGCCCGCCGAATCGCCCTCCACCAGGAAGAGTTCGGCCTTCGACGCATCCCGCTCCTGGCAGTCTGCGAGTTTTCCCGGAAGGGAGGCAACATCAAGGGCACCCTTGCGCCGAGTCAGTTCGCGCGCCTTGCGGGCCGCCTCGCGTGCCGACGCGGCTTCAACCACCTTGGAGACGATCGACTTTGCCGGCGCCGGGTTTTCCTCCAGCCAGTCGTTGAGGTTCTGCGAAACCAGGCTTTCGACAACGGGCCGGACCTCGGAGGACACAAGCTTGTCCTTGGTCTGCGAGGAGAATTTCGGATCGGGAACCTTGACCGACAGAACGCAGGTCAGGCCCTCGCGGCAATCGTCGCCGGAAAGCGATACCTTTTCCTTTTTCATCAGGCCGGTCGCTTCCGCGTATCCGGTTACCTGGCGGGTCAATGCAGCACGGAACCCGGCCAGGTGTGTGCCACCGTCGCGCTGGGGGATGTTGTTGGTAAAACACAGCACCTGCTCATGGTAGCTGTCGTTCCACCACATGGCTGCCTCGACGGTGATGCCGTCGCGCTCCGCTTTCATGGTGATCGGATTTTCGATCAGGGGATGTTTTGCCCGGTCGAGATACCGCACGAAAGCTTCCAGGCCACCATCGTAGAAAAGTTCCTCAACCCGATCCTCGACACCGCGCTTGTCTGTCAGGATGATGCGGACACCGGAATTCAGAAAGGCGAGTTCCCGCAGGCGGTGTTCCAGCGTGTTGAAATCGAATTCCGTCTTGCTGAAGGTTTCGGGAGACGGCAGAAATGTCACTTCCGTTCCCTTCTTGCCGTTCGCCGGACCAACGACTTCGAGCGGGCTCTGCGCTTCGCCATGGGCGAAGGTCATGGTGTGTTCCTGGTCGTTCCGCCAGATGCGCAACTCCAGTTTTGTGGACAGCGCGTTCACCACGGATACGCCCACGCCGTGCAGGCCGCCCGAAACCTTGTAGGAATTCTGGTCGAACTTACCGCCCGCATGGAGCTGGGTCATGATGACTTCTGCTGCCGAGACCCCTTCTTCCGGATGAAGATCGGTCGGGATGCCGCGGCCGTTGTCGGACACCGTGACCGACCCGTCCGGGTTGAGCGTCACCGTCACGTGGTCGGCATGGCCTGCCAGCGCCTCGTCGATGGCATTGTCCACCACCTCGTAAACCATGTGATGAAGACCGGAGCCGTCATCGGTATCACCGATATACATGCCGGGCCGTTTGCGAACGGCATCAAGCCCTTTGAGGACCTTGATGGAGTCCGCTCCGTATTCGCCGCCGTTTTCGGTTTCAGGTGTCGGAATAGGCTCTGACGTGGACGTGTCGCTCATGCGAATCAATTACCAATCGATTTGTCTTTTCTCACCCCGTTATACGGGGTTCTCCGGGCCGTTCAACCGCGCGTGGACGGTCGTGAAGCCAGCGAAGGGATTCTCGTGGAAAACCACAAGATTCAGGCGGATTTAAGGGGGCCGGGCGCCTCTTGCAAGGTATGCGGACTGGTCTTTGATCTCAAACACTTCCGAAGCGTGGGGAAGGGCCTCGAAGAGGGCTTCGTCCGTCCCGGTCATGAACACTTGCCCGCCTAACGAATTCAGCTTGGCAAACAACGCCGCCCGTCGGTCCGGATCGAGATGTGCAGCCACCTCGTCGAGCAGCAGAAACGGCGTCATGCCGCTCACCTTTGCGGTCAGTTCCGCGTGGGCAAGGATAAGCCCGATCAAAAGGGCTTTCTGTTCCCCGGTTGAGGACTGGGCAGCCGGCATGCCCTTGGCGGCATGGAAGACCTTCAGGTCGCTCAGATGCGGCCCGTTCAAGGTTCGGCCGGCAGCACGGTCGCGCGCGCGGCCCGCAGTCAGGAGGGTGCGGTAATGTTCCTCACGATCTGCCGCGCTCAGGCCCACCGTTGCGGCTTCGAATGCGCCTTCCAGTGCCAGCGTGGCGTGCGGGAAGGGCAGGTCGGTCTCAAGGCCGTCGCGGATCATTTGCGTCAGCAGACCGACGGTCTCCTGCCGTGCGATGGATACGGCCGTGCCGAGCTCGGCGACCTGCTGCTCCACCGCGCTCAAAAAGGCATCCGTGCCGCCCTGATCCAGAAGGCGGTTCCGTTGTCTCAGCGCGGTTTCAAAGTCGCTGACACGCCTGCCATGCGTCGGGTCAATGGCAAGGGTAAGACGATCGAGGAACCTGCGCCGGTCAGACCCGGACCCGGTGAAGAGACCGTCCATCGCCGGTACCAGCCAGAGGACCCGGACATAGTCGAGAAGGGATTCCGATCCGCGAACGTCTTCTCCGTCGATCCGCACACGCCTGCCGGTTGTTCCCGCCACAAGACCTGTGCCGATTTTCGTTTCCAGCCCGTCGAGAAGAACCGTTGCTGCAACGCTCCAGCCGCCACTTCCCTCCGAACGGCAAGCATCGGCGAGGGCGGCGCGCCTTAGCCCGCGGCCTGCGGTGAGAAACGAGATCGCTTCGAGGATATTGGTCTTGCCGGCGCCGTTGGCGCCGACAAGCGCAACCATCTTCGCTGAAACATCAAGCGCGAGTGTCTCGTAGTTGCGGAAGTCGGTCAGGGACAGGCGGGTCAGTGTCGCTGTCCGGAATTCGCTCATCGACCCGCGTCCGCCACAGTCGCCGGACCGGGCGTCAGACGCGCATCGGCATAAGGACGAACAGGCAATCGTCGACCGTGTTGTCCTGAATGAGCGTCGGAGACCCTGAATCGGCCAGGCGGAACAAAGC
>Ga0207422_1003697_pt1 | contig 14553 bp, 18 predicted proteins | sample MarCyaLeptolynsp_FD_187757 | JGI IMG/M metagenome (GOLD analysis project Ga0207422, IMG submission 187757) | Marine cyanobacterial communities from Panama - species 1 Leptolyngbya sp. (SPAdes) | ecosystem: Environmental > Aquatic > Marine > Unclassified | place: Panama: Panama City | collected...
GCGTTCTTCGATATCGGATGGTGGCTGGCGCTGTGCTCGGCGGGCGCGATCGGCGCCACCGCCCGCTACCTGAACGAAGTCCTGCACCACGGCGCGCCGTTCAGCATCAAGCGGTGGGTCCTGTCGACCATCGTCGGATGCGCCGTCGCCATCCTGACCGGCTTCGCGGCCACGCATTTCGGTGCGCCCGACATGCTGACCCATGCCCTTTCCGGCGTCGCGGCCATCTCCGCGAAGGAGATCATCGCCATCGCGCCTAAACTCTGCACCGCCGTCATGGCCCGCCTGGCGCGGCTGCCGGGAGACCGCAAATGACGGTCACGGCCGAGGAGTTCAGCACCCACATCGTCGAGCCCACGCTCCGCGCCATGCGGATGCGCGACGAACGCGCCCGGCGCCTGCTGGTGCTGACCGGCAGCCTGGAGAGCGACTTCAACGCACTGGTGCAGATCGGCGGCGGCCCGGCCGTCTCGCCGTTCCAGATCGAGTGGGCGACCTTCGACGACATCTTCGATCGGTACCTGCGCCGGCGCGCCGACCTGATGGCACGCGTGCGCCAGACCATGACGCCGATGGCACCGCGCGTGCAGCTGCCGGGCAACCCGCTCTTCGCCTGCGCGATCGCCCGCATCAAGTACTGGATGGACGAGGCCGACCTGCCCCACGCGGACGATGCCGACGCCATGGGGGCCTACTACAAGCGGGTCTTCAACACGGCCGGCGGCAAGGGCGACGCCAAGAAGGCGGCGGCGCGCTATCGCCAGCTCTTCGACCTGCCCGCCAGCGCCCCCGCCACAACCCTCATCGACATCCAGGAGTGATCCATGGACGCGAACCCGCACATCATCGACACCCTGCCCTTCGCCACGGAGTTCGTGCTCGTGCTCACCGCCCTGATCGCGAGCCTTGTCACCGCCTTCCTCTACTCAGCCCTGAAACAGGTCGGGCTCGACGGCGTCATGTCCGAGAAGGCCGTGCGCGAAGGCATCGAACAGCTGCTCGGCCGGGCGACGAAGTACGGTTTGGCGCGCCTCGCGGACAGCGGCGTAGCCGAAATCACGACAACCAGCGACGCGGTCGCCGAGGCTGTCCGATACGCGCTGAAACGCGGCCCGGCGGCACTCCGCAAGATCGGCATCACCGACACCGAAGACGGGCGCGCCGACCTTACCGAGATGATCAATGCGCGCCTGGCGGACGAAGTCGGCGATCGGTTCGAGGGCCTGAAGACACTCTTCGACTAACCCGCCCGACCCCGCCCACGCGAGCGACCCACCGACCACAAGAGGCGAGACTCATGCCGGTCAAGACGAAGTTCTACAAGATCTGCCAATCCGGCCCGACGATCGACGGGCGCGAGATCTCGCCCGAGCTGATCAACCAGATGGCCGAGTCCTACAGCCCGGCCACCTATGGCGCCCGGGTGAACTGCGAACACCTGCTGTCGCTCATGCCCCGCGACACGCCGTTCCCGGCGTTCGGCGACGTGCTGGCGCTGAAGGCCGAGGACGGCCCCGACGGGACCCGCGTCCTGCTGGCCCAGATCGAGGCGACCGACGCGCTGATCGCGCTCAACAAGAAGCGACAGAAGGTCTATTGGTCGGCCGAGATCACCCAGAATTTCGCCAAGTCCGGTAAGGCCTACCTGACCGGGCTGGCGATCACCGACACGCCGGCCTGCCTCGGCACGGAGATGATCAAGCTGACGGCCGGCCTCTTCGCCGCCGACGGCAAGATGATCTCCGGCGGCCTGGAATCGGCCCTCGAGTTCGAGGACGAGCCCGCGGCGCCGGAGCCGTCGGGCGCCGACACGCTGTTGTCGGAAATCGCCAAGCTGTTCCAGCGCGCCCCGAAGACCGAGCCGGAACCGCCGCCGGTGCCCGATCCGGCCGGCGCCGATCGCTTCGCCAAGATCGAGGAGGGCATGGGGCTGGTGGCCAAGTCCGTCGCCGAGATCTCGGCGACGGTCGACAAGCTGTCGAAGGATGCCGCCGCCCCCCGCTTCGTCACCCTGGACGCGTTCCAGGACCTGCTGAACCGGCTGTCGGCCGAGCCGGCCGGTGCGGCACCGCCTGCCCCCCATGCTGGCGATGGCGGAGGGGCCAAGACCGACTGCTGACCGTCATCACCCGACCGCCAACCGGCGCCCCTAGTGACTGCACCTCGGCGAGGACACGAACATGCTGAACAATACCCGCGCGGCCTTCACTGCCTACATCGCCCAGCTGGCCCGGCTGAACGGCGTTCCGGACGCCACGCAGACCTTCAGCGTGGCCCCGACCGTCGAGCAGACCCTCGAGGACCGGATTCAGGAACAGGCCGAGTTTCTCGGTCAGATCAACGTCATGCCGGTGCGCGACCTGGTCGGCGAGAAACTCGGTATCGGCGCCAACACCACCGTCGCCGCGCGCACCGACACCACGGTCAACGACCGGGTGCCGCGCGAGGTGACCAACCTGGAAGACCGCCGGTACGAGTGCAAGTTCACGGAGTTCGACACCACCGTGAAGTACGCCACCCTGGACGTCTGGTCGAAGTTCCCGGACTTCCAGACCCGCATCCGCAACCAGGTCATCCAGCAGATCGCGCGCGACCGACTCACGATCGGCTGGAACGGCACCAGCGCCGCGGCGGTGACCGACCGTGTCACCAATCCGCTGTTGCAGGATGTCAACGTCGGGTGGCTCGAGCACATCCGCACCAAGGCGCCGCAGCGCGTTCTGACCACCGTCAAGGTCGGTGACGCGACCGGCCGCGACTATGTGAGCTTCGACGCGCTGGTCTTCGACGCGGTCAGTTCGCTCATCGAGCCTTGGTACCGCGCCGGCACCGACATCCGCGTCTATCTCGGCGACCAGCTGCTGACCGAGAAGTACATGACCGTGATCGAGGGCGCCGATCGGCCGACCGAGATCCAGGCCATGCAGAACCTGATCCTGAACCGGTCCGTCGGCGGCAAAATCGCCGAGCGGGTGCCGTTCTTCCCGCCGCGCTCCATCCTGATCACCTGGGCGAAGAACCTGTCGATCTACTGGCAGGAAGGCTCGCGCCGGCGCCACGTCATGGACAACCCCAAGCGCTCGCGGATCGAGGACTATCAGAGCGTCAACGAGGCCTATGTGGTCGAGGATCTCGGCGGCGCGTGCCTGATCGACGGCGTCGAGCTGCCGGACCCGGACACCCCCGGCGCCTGGATCTGATCACCGACCGGTCCGCCGGCGCGCAACGACACCTCGGGAGAGAGACCATGCCGAGCTTCGCCCAACGCCATCACGATCGCGTCCTCGCGGCCCGCCAGTCGCTCGCCTCCGATGCGCCGGCCGGCGAGGCGTCCGGCGGCCGCCCGGCCGCCACGCCGCTCGCCACGCGCATGCTGCAGCTGCTGGCCGGCCATCGTGCCGCGCTGAAGGCGATCAAGTCGCGCGACAAGAAGATCGCCCTGAAGGCCGAGGTCATCGGCGAATACGACGCCTATGTCGAGGGGGTCCTCGAGGCGGCGACCGGCGCGCAGGACACGGTCCTGGTCACGATCATGCTGTGGCGCCTGGACATCCGCGACTTCGCTGGCGCCGCCCCCCTGATCCGCTACGCGCTCGCCCACGATATGGCCATGCCGGAGGGCTTCAGCCGGGACCTGCCGGAGATGGTGCTCGAGGAGATCGCGGAGTCGGTGCTGAAGGACAGCGAGGACCTGGACCTAGAACAGACGGCGATTCTCCTCGAGGTGATCGACCTCACGGACGACATCGATATGCATGACGAGATCCGCGCCAAGGCTCACAAGGCCGCCGGTCTGCTGCACGTCGAGCAGGCGCCCGAGCGCGCCATCGAGCACTACGAGGAGGCGTTGCGCCTCAACCCCAATGCCGGCGTCAAACAGGCGCTGGACAGACTTCGCCGGGAGACGGATCGGCCCGAGGATCCAGCTCCCCCCGCGGCGGCGGCGCGGGATGGGGAGGTCACCGACCGCGAGGCCGGTGATGACCCCCGATCGCCCGCCGCCGCACCCTCTTCGGACGCGCCCTCGACCTCCAAGACCGACGCCCCGGCTGGCGCCGATAACTGACGGGTCCCGGCATGGCGAACGGCAGCAGTTTCGTTCCGTCGGGCACGGTCGAACCGGGCGCCGACGACGCGGTCACCAACGACGCTTTCTATCCGCCCCTCAGCGTCGCCGCCTTCGCCGACGAGACCGGGATCACCGGCGTCTTCGACACCGCCCTGCTGCGCGGGTTCCTCGACACCGCGCGGATCGAGACCAACCTCGTCCTGGCCACCTGGCGATCGGATCAGACCGCGGCGCCCCTCGCCACGACGCCGGACACCCAGGCCGTCACCGGCGAGGAGCGCGTGACCTTGTACAGGGCCGCGGTTCACGCCCAGGCGCGTGCCGACCTGATCGACACCCGCCGCGACTATGACACGACGGCCAAGGGCCATGACCGCGCCGACGCGCTCGAGCAGACATCCGACACCTGGCGCCGGCGCGCCAGCGTGTCACTGTCCCGGCTGACCGGCCGCGGACGGACCACCGTCGAGCTGATCTGATGGCGCGGCGGATCGTCTACGCCCAGCAGGGCGACACGGTCGACCTGATCGCCTGGCGTCACTACGGCGCCGACGCGTCGATGACCCGGACCGTGCTGCTGGAAAACCCCGGGCTCGCCGGTCTGGGGCCCGTGCTGCCGATCGGCACCAAGGTCATCCTGCCCGACCTGCCGGCGCCAGCGGCGTCCGGCATTCGCCTGTGGGACTGAGCGATGCGCAAGCTGGCCCAGATCCGAACGCACCTGATCGACTCCCCCCTGGACATCGACGCCGACCAGGTCAACGCCTTCGGCCAGAACGGGACCGTGCACCGGTGCCCGACCAGCCCCGGGTCCTTCATCGTCGAGTATGATGGCCATGTGATCGTGCGGGACTATCCGGGCGAGGCGACCGACCTGTTGTTCGTCGTGCTTGCCTGGGTCGACAAGGCCATGCCGGGGGCCGCCGATGACGCCGTGCGCGTCCATGTCGACATCATCGACCACAAGCGGTGCGACGTGTCGTTCCTGATCCGCATGTGCGACACGGTGCGGGCGGAGACCGAGACGGCCGGTACGCTCCTCACGCCGCAAGACGATGCCGACATCCGCCAGTCGGTGGCGACGGAACGCGCGCTGGGCTTCGAGCCATGACGACGGCCGACGGCCTCGAGGCGGCGCTGAAAGCCGCCGTCGACGCCCTTGAGCCGCGGGCCCGGCGCCAGCTGTTCGCGCGCATCGCCCAACGCCTGAAGGCGAACACCCGCAAGCGCATGGCGCGCGAGCGAGCGCCCGACGGCACGCCGAGGGAGCCGCGCAAGCCCGACCGCACCGGACAGGTCCGCACCCAGATCCGCATGATGGAGGGGCTGCGCGCAGCGCGCCGGATGAAGCACAAGGCGACCGCCGACGGCGCCGAGCTCGGCTACCGCGGCGTCAACGCCATGATCGCCTCCGTCCATCAGTTCGGCGGCATCGCCCCCGTGACCGCGGGCGGCCCGACGGCGCTGTACCCCGCCCGCCCGATGCTCGGCATGTCGCCGGCGGACCAGGACTTCATCCAACGCGAGATCCTGGAGCACATCGCCGGCCGCATACGATTGTAGTTGTCGGCTGATGCTCACAACCGACCTCCCCTGCCCATCGCCAGCGTTGATCGCGTCTGTCCGATAAGGGGGTCATCTGCCAATATCTGCACCTTGATCAATGACTGCTTTCAACCCCGGAACCGGACATATCATTATTGCGGTTCGACGGCAGCCTATAGAAAGCAGCGGCCCTATTTTGATTGCGATCACAAACGACTCTCGACCGGTTGTCGTCGTCCTTCGCAATCGTTCTAATGCCTAAGTCGGATACAGCCAGGTACGGTTTTGGAGCTATCACTGCGAGTGTGCCAGCGGCCGCCGGAACATAAATCTGCTCGGGATCTCTAGGATGCTGGTAAAACTAATTGAGCGTGTAGCGTCAGGCTCTGCATTAGTTGGAGCAACAATCTGGCTCCTGTGGCCAGGCAAGTCTTGGAGCCCTGACCCGGAACCGGCTCTAATGGTGCTTGTCTGCTTTTTTACCTGGATAGGACTCGAAATACGGCACTCGATTGTTGCTGAAAGCGCTGATAGAAAGGGAGAAAAATTACCAATCCCTGAAGAATTTTCGAGTTACTCCATTGTGCTCGGTTCACATCATGAGGGAGGCGTCAATCTGTGGGAAGCTTCAGGTCTAGTTGGAACCAGCGACGCTATCGCAGCAGGACGAATCTTAGGGTACATTTCGGCACTTGGTGGTAAAGATTGTGAAGTCGTTGCCGCACACAATTACCCAGGAAACCGGCTAGATAGAAATCTAATTTTGATTGGCGGGCCAGATGCAAATATTTTGACAAAAGAAATTATCGAAAAACTCCCACTGAACTTTCAAATAGGGGTCCCAGATACACACGTAATATCAATTATTGACAATAACAATAACGAGTATTTTAATCCTACAATCAACCCAGATGATACAGTGGTCAAGGATCACGGCGTTGTAATTCGAGCAAGAAACCCATTTAATACAAAAACACGTATTTTTGTAGTAGCGGGAAGTTTTGGTCAAGGTACGCTGGCCGCTTCTTTGTTTATGTGTGAGCAAGATCTTATCAGGTGCGAGAAATTTAGCAGCTATGAGTTTTTTGAATCAATTGTTGTTTCTGACGTAGTGGACAATTGGCCGCAAGAACCAAATTTAATTCGTGTTTATCCGGTACAATGATTTGCGAAATACTCGCGTCTGCTTCTAATGGAAGCTCCATACATGCTAGCGAGGCCGAAAGTCTGTTGTGAGTCGACTCTGGCCAACTTGCTCAGCACGTCGCTCGAACCGGCCTTTCTGGATTGAGGAGGTTCGAACGACAGGCTGTGGTGGACGCTGGCCTGATCTAGGCCGGAGAACGGGTACGCGGATGTGCATGTGAACCCTACAGTCAGGATGTGGGCACGGCGACGGGACTTGAACCCGTATCTTCTCGCCCGTACGCTCCAAAGCTGCCACTCCGGAAACACGTAGAAAACGAGTGCTCTATCCATTGAGCTACGCCGCGTCTCGGCAGGTATCCAGATGCCATGCGGGCGGGGTGTTTTGCATCTTGTTTCAATCGAAACACCTATCGAGGTGTCCGCAGCAGTTGGTATCGCATCGGTAGGTAGCTGTCGAAATTTGTCCGCTCCCGCAGCTCTCGCACGAGATCGTAGTCAATGTCTTCATCCCGTTGTTGACGCCATGCCCGGATTGTCGTGGGTGCCACGCCCAGCCGGTTTGCGGCTTCGCGTAAACTACCCCGGAAGACATCGACTCTGTCGAAACGGTGTGATTTTCTTTTTGCGTTGGTAAGATGATTGCAGCCCATGAAATAGTAAATCGCCTGTAGAAGAACATAAGGCGGGGTGCATCGGGAGTCGTGACAGTCTTCGAGGACATTCCATGTCCACGCTTTAAGAATGGATGTTGGAATAACCAGCGCTCGGCTTTCGATGTGGGTTTCTCCCGCCTCTTCGAGGCGTTGTCTTTCGGCAATTTGAGAGAGAACGAAACGACCGAAACACGCCGCTGATTTGTAGCATGCGCGTGGCGTCCCCCCCTGTCCGGTTGTGAGATCCCAAAGGGAGAACATCACTTGGTCGGCCGCCCGTTCGAGCCTCTTGTCCATGCGCTTTCCCCGCGAGGATGTGGAACCAATAAAAAAGATAAGTCTTCATTATGGGAGATGGTTCCGACATACAATCAAGGGGTTAAACCGTCGCGTGCGCTATGGCTCGTGCGGCTCAACGACCTTCAGTGTCCCTTTGAGGAGATCGGCCCGTAGACCTTCGGTGTTTGCTGTGGGTCGCGAGCCGCCGGAATCGAGGTGGAGGAGGCACTCGCCGCCTAGCTGAATCGGACCTTGCGGTTGCGAGCCTGTCCTCGCAACCGCCCACTCCTTCCCGGTGAAGGGGCTGGCGGCAAACATCCGGCGCATGAGCTACGACGCCGCCGAGCACGCCCGCAGGATCCAGAACCTCGCGCAGGTCGCGACGGTGGCGGTTACCGACTTCGCCGGCCGGCGCATCCGCCTGGAGGTCAACGGCCGTCTCACCGGCTGGCTCCGTCACCCGACGCTGATCGCCAACAACTTCCGCGCCTGGACGCCGCTCAGGGTCGGGACCCAGGTCCTGGTGATCAGCCCCGGCGGCGAGCCGGCCAATGGTATCGTGGTGCAGACCCTGCCCTCGGATGATCTGCCGGCGCCCGGCGACACCGGCGATGTCGACATCATCGCGTTCGACGACGGCACGGTGATCCGCCACGACTCCAGCACCTCCACCCTGACCATCGAGAGCGCCGGGGACCTGCGGTTGCGGGCCGTCGGGCGGATCGACATCGACGCCGCCCATGTCGCCATGCACGAGGACCCGCTCTGATGGCGGGCGCCCCGGTCGCCCTGCACGGCCACCGGTGCACTGGCCACGGCTGCTGGCCGCCGCGCCCGAGTGCCGAGGGCCACCCACGGTTCACCGTGCGCGGCGTCCCGGTGCACCTGCAAACCCACGCCTGGGAGCCGCACACCTGCCCCAGCATTCCGGAGACCCACGCCTCCGTGCTCGCCCGCGGCGCGGCGCGCTTCACGGTCGACGGACTCGAGGTCGGCCGCATCGGCGACCCGGTGGCGTGCGGTTCCAAGGTCGCCGAGGGCGTCGCCGACTTCACGGTGGGGGACTGACCATGGACCGATTCACCGGGGCCCCGATCGGCGAGCGCGCGGACATCGTGCAGGCCGTCGCCGACATCCTGACGACGCCGATCGGCACGCGGGTCGAGCGCCGCGCCTATGGCAGCATGCTCTTCGACCGCGCGGGGCTCCTCGAGGGGGCGGTGCGGTGAGCGCCGTCCCCCCAGCTCGCGAGCGGATTGAAATCACGGAGGCCTGTGCGATCCTTGGCCGCAAGTTGCGATCTATCCAGGACCTCGCACTGAGGGGCGAGATACCCGGAGCCGCGAAGATCGGCGGCAGGTGGACCTTCAACGAACGGACACTCCGCAGGTGGGTCGCACAGCTGGAGGGTGAGACATGGCGAGAGATGGATCCGGAAAGCCGCCATCGGGGGCGGGGCGCACGAAGCCAAGGCTCCCGCGGAACCTCTACTGGCGCGGCGATGTCATCTGGGCGCGGATCAAGGTCAGCGGGGTCGACCACAGACGCCCGTTACGAACGGCTAATGTCGGGGAAGCGCAAAAGCGCCTAGAGGCATTCCGCGAGGAGATCAGCCACCTAGCCTATTGGGGCGAATCTCGCAGAAGCTGGAAAGATGCCGTCGTGCACTACGTCGAGGACATCATGCCCGACGCGGTGCGCGCGTCCACGGCCACGCGCTATCTGACCAGCCTGCGAATGGTCGATTCAGAGCTCGGCGAACTCTACCTGGACGAGATCACGAACAAACGAATCGGCGCGCTCGTGCGCGCTCGCAAGAGGCAAGGTGCCACCAACGCGACTGTGCGCCGGGATTTGACCGCGATCAGCCGTGTGCTGAGCGCCGCATCCGCGCAAGGGTGGGTCGAGGCCAACGTTGCCAAGGCCTGGGAGCGCGACACGATTCCAGAGCGCCGAGACCCGATCGGTCGTGTGACAGATGAGGATGTCGCGCGGTTCCTGGCCAAGGCACCGCCAGTCTTCGGCAGGGTCGTTCTTCTTCTCCTTCAGACCGGCATGCGCCAAGGAGAGGCGCTGTCACTGCGGCGTTCACAGGTCGACCACCAGAACAGCGAGATTCACCTTCCCAGAACCAAGAGCCGGCCGAGAGTTATCCAGGTTAGCGACGCCGCCATGGGCACAATTAAGGGCACACCCGCGAGCTTGGCGACCGACCACGTCTTCGTCGCTGCCACGGGCGGCCCCTACCGGAACTTTCCGAGCCGGTTTCGACAGATCGCAATCACCGCAGGCACGCGGTTTCGCTGCCATGACCTGCGTCACGAGTTTGCGATTCGAGAGCTCGAGAACGGTCGCGACATCTACGACCTATCCCGGCATCTTGGCCATTCATCGGTCAAAGTGACGGAGATCTACCTCGACTATGTGAACGAAGCGGGGGCACAAATGAGGGCACAGCGGCGCCGGTTTGGCGCCAAGGGCGATGCCGGAGAGGAGGCGTAAGGTATTGAAATGGCGGAGGGGATGGGATTCGAACCCACGTTAGGGGTTTCCCCCTAAAACGGTTTAGCAAACCGCCGCCTTCAGCCACTCGGCCACCCCTCCGCCGGGAGGGCATTCGGCGGCCGGGAAACCCGGTCGCCGCACGGCGTATGCGCGCCCCTTCTACGGGCCGCCGCCCGGCGCCGTCAAGCGCCGTGCATCGCGCCTCAGACACAAACGCCCTGCCACAGGCGGCCGGCTAGAAGTCCAGCGCCTGGGTCAGGTCGTCGATCAGGTCCTGTGCCGCCTCAATCCCCACCGCCAGGCGGATCAGGTCGTCCGGCACCGGCGAGTCCGGGCCCTCGGTCGAGCGGCGGTGCTCCGCCAGGCTCTCGGTGCCGCCAAGCGAGGTGGCGCTGGTGAACACCGCCATGCGCCGCATGGTCTCGAGCGCCGCCTCCTTACCACCGGCGACGCGGATCGACAGCATGCCGGTGAAGCCACCGCTCATCTGCCGCGTGGCGACGGCGTGGCCCGGATGGTCGCTCAGCCCCGGATAAAGCACGTGGGTCACCTTCGGATGCGTCCGCATCGCCTCGGCGACCGCCAGGGCGTTTTCGCTCGCCCGCTGCACGCGGACATGCAGGGTGCGCATGCCGCGCAGCAGCAGCCAGGCCTCCTGCGGGCCGATCACCGTGCCGAGATCCTTGCGGATCTGGCGGATGCGCTGCCAGTAGTCGTCGACCCGCGCCGTCACCAGCGCGCCCGCCAGCACGTCGCTGTGGCCGTTCAGGAACTTGGTGGCGGAATGCATCACGATGTCGGCGCCATGCTCCAGCGGGCGCGACAGCACCGGTGTCGCCACGGTCGAGTCGACCCCGAGCCGCGCCCCCGCCGCATGGGCGATCTCGGCGGCGCCGGCGATGTCGACCACGTTCCACAGCGGGTTGGCCGGGGTCTCGATCCAGACCAGCTTGGTCTCGCCCTTGCGCACGGTGGCGCGCAGCGCGTCCAGGTCACCGGCCTCCACGTATTCCACGCGCAGGCCCCAATGGGTGGCGAAATCGTTCAGCCAGGCGCGCACGCCCCAATACAGCACGTCCTGCACCACCACATGGTCGCCCGGGGTCAGCGCCAGGAACGGCGCGGTCACCGCCGACATCCCCGAGGCCAGGACCAGCGCCTCCGGCCCGCCCTCCAGGCGCGCCAGTAGGGCCTCGACCTGGGCATAGGTCGGGTTGTCGGTGCGGGTGTAGTTGTAGCCTGGCCCCGGTACGCCGCCCGGCGGGCGCTCGAAGGTGGTGGCGTTGTGGATCGGCGGTACCACCGCCCCGTTCTCGGCGTCGATGAAGCCGAGCGCCTGGGCGGCGAGGGTCTCGGGGGCGAGCGGACGGTTGGTCTTCATAATGGGTCCTTGATGCGTCGGGTGTTCAGAGCGGTGTCGGGGCGGACCCTAACCTAAAAAACCGCTCGGCGGACAGCAGGCCGGCGAACCGGGCGCGGGTAGCGACCTCGCGATGCGCCGCCTCGGAGCCGATCAGCAGCGCCGAGCGGGGCGAAAGCTCAGAATCGCGCAGCAAGGTGCTGAGCCACTCCGCGATCTCGCCCGGCCCGCCCGCCGGCGCCGCGCCATGGGCCGACAGGCGCCAGCCGCCGATCTCCGCCGTCCTGGATATCGCGGTCCGGGTCGCGGCCGCCGCCGGGCCACCGCCACCGGCCAGCGCGACCACGGCGAGCGCCGGACCGGTCAAACCGGCGAGCCGCGCCTCGCACCCCTCGGCAAGGGCGAGCCCCCCATCGTCGTGCAGGCGTGGACCGGACGGCCCGTGATCGACCCAGTCGCGGGTGAGCGCGAAGACCAGCGTGGACGGCGTCACCCCGGCATCGGCGAGAATGGCGGCATAGGTCCGGTAGTCGAGACCGAGGGTTGCGGCGCGGCGTTGACGGATCGCCAGGATCTCGCGCGATGGCGGGCGGCGGGCGGCCTTCACCGCCTTGCGCCAACAGAAGCCGGTCCAGCTCGATGCCGTCTCCAGCGGCGGGCCGCCGTTATGGCCGAGCAGGTCGACATGCAGACGCTCCGCGCTGCGCCAGCGCGGCGGGCGGCGTTTGGTCTTCAGATGCAGGGCGGATCCGACCATGGAAAGACCGATCGGGTTGGAGACGCCCCGACCGTCGGTCAGGATATCGGGAGAGGCAAGAGAAATTGCCCGCCGGTGCGGGCCGGACGGCGCGACGATTTCGGTGCCGCGCCGCCGGACGTGTCAGCGATGTCGGGGATCAGGCCCGCATCATGTCGCCGCATTCGCCGCAGCCGAGACGGGTGCTGGCCCGGCGGCCGGCGGCGACCCGCGCCGTGCTCACCGTCCAACTGGCGAGCGCGTGGAAGGCGTCGGCGATCGCCTGGGAGCGGAGCCGGCGGCCACGATGAACCGCCCGATCGATGACCGCCTGCGGGATGCCAACCGCGGGCGCGGCCGTCGCGGTCGCGGACCGCGAGTTCGGCGCCAGCACTGCGTCAGTGAGCGACGTCGTCATATCCATGGTGGCCATCTTCACCTCCGTGATTGCGGCGCCGGAAGGCCGGTCGCCGCTGTTGCGTGGGTCAGATGTAAACCTTTTCATGGGGACCTTAATCCAGTAAGATGGCACCGAATTCATTCTCCGGATGAATTAATTCGGGAGAGCAAAGGGGATGGTTCCGCAATGGATGTACTGACCGGCATGTCGATCTTCGTGTCCGTGGTCGAGAACAACAGTCTGGCGGGCGCCGCCCGGCACATGAACCTGTCGCCCTCGGTGGTCTCCAAGCAATTGTCGGCGCTTGAGGACCGGCTCGGCGTGCGGCTGCTCAACCGCACCACGCGGCGGGTCAGCCTCACGGAGGTCGGCTCCGCCTACTATGAACGCTGCAAGCGGATCCTCGCCGATGTGGACGAGGCCGAGGCGGCGGTGACGACGGCGCACAGCTCGCCGCGCGGCCTGCTGAAGATCACGGCGCCCTCCACCTTCGCCCACCGCCATGTCGCCCCGCACCTGCCCGGCTTCCTCGACCGGTTCCCCGAGGTCCAGGTGCAGCTGCTGGTGGCCGACCGTCTCGTCGATCTGGTCGAGGAAGGCATGGACCTCGCCATTCGCATCGCCCAGCTCAAGGACAGCTCGCTGATCGCCCGCAAGCTGGCACCGAACCACCGCAAGCTGGTCGCGGCGCCGAGCTACCTGGAGAAATGGGGCGTGCCGGCGCGCCCGGACGACCTGGCGGACCACGCCCTGATCACCCTGCAGCCGGGCAGCCCAATCAACGACTGGCACTTCATCGTCGAGGGCGAGGAGCGGGTGGTGCGCGCCCGCGGCCTGATCGCCACCAATCACGGCGACTCGATCCTGGCACTGGCGCTCTCCGGCGCCGGGCTCGCCATGCTCGCCGCCCATGTCGTCGGCGAATACGTCCAGGAAGGTAGCCTGGTCTCGGTGCTCGACGACATGGTCAGCGAGGATGTGCCGATCTATGCGGTCTATCCCTCCAACCGGCATCTCTCGCCGAAGGTCCGGGCATTCGTCGATTACCTGGTGGAGATCTACGGGCCGCGGCCGTACTGGCTCGACCGATCGGCGGCCCGTAACCGCGACGCCGCGGAATAGACGCCGCATTTCCGATAACCGGTTGAAATCGCCGGTGCGCGGGCGCACCGTCCCTCCCCTGTCGACGACACGCGAGGAGGACGACGACCATGGCCCGCTGGCTGAAGACCGCCCGTTCAGAGGAGGACCGTCAGGAGGATGACGCCCGGGTCCGCGGCGTCGTCGAGGCGACGCTGGCGGACATCGCCGAGCGGGGCGACGCCGCCGTGCGCGACCTCTCGGCCAAGTTCGACCGCTGGTCGCCGGACAGTTTTCGGCTGAGCGACGAGGAGATCGCGCGCTGTGTCGCGGAGGTCGATGCCCGCGACCTGGACGACATCCGCTTCGCCCAGACCCAGATCCGGACCTTCGCCGAGCATCAGAAGGCGGCGCTGAAGGATATCGAGGTCGAGACGCTGCCGGGCGTGATCCTCGGCCATAAGAACCTGCCGGTGAACGCCGTCGGCTCCTATGTGCCTGGCGGAAAATATCCCATGGTGGCCTCGGCCCATATGAGCGTGGTGACGGCCAAGACCGCCGGTGTGAAGCGCATCGCCACCTGCGCGCCGCCGTATCAGGGCCGGCCCAACCCGGCGATCGTCGCCGCCCAGCACCTCGGGGGCGCGGACGAGATCTACTGCCTTGGCGGGATCCAGGCGGTGGGCGCCATGGCCCTCGGCACCGAGACGATCGCGCCGGTCGACATGCTGGTCGGTCCCGGCAACGCCTTCGTCGCCGAGGCCAAGCGCCAGCTGT
>Ga0207422_1003701_pt1 | contig 14541 bp, 15 predicted proteins | sample MarCyaLeptolynsp_FD_187757 | JGI IMG/M metagenome (GOLD analysis project Ga0207422, IMG submission 187757) | Marine cyanobacterial communities from Panama - species 1 Leptolyngbya sp. (SPAdes) | ecosystem: Environmental > Aquatic > Marine > Unclassified | place: Panama: Panama City | collected...
CATGAACACAAAGATTTCCGTATTGATGCCAGTGAAGAATGCTGCAAAGTATTTGGAAGAATGCATCCAATCCATTATTTCACAAGAAGAAGAAAACTGGGAATTGATTGCAGTTAATGACCATTCTAATGATACCTCCAAGGAGATATTAATGGATTTTCAAAGAAGGGACGATCGAATAAAATGTTTTGACAATAAAGGATTTGGTATTATTCCTGCTTTGCAAACAGCATATCATAAGTCTAGCGGCCAATTGATTCATAGAATGGATGCGGATGACCTTATGCCGAAAAATAAATTAAGCTTGCTCAAGGAAAATTTAATCCAAATTGGTCAGGGAAATCTAGTGACAGCCAAAGTGAAATACTTTGCTTCAGAAGGAGTTAGTGACGGCTACCAACAATATGAAGCGTGGTTGAATGATTTATGTGACCGAGGTTTGCACTGGGAGTCCATCTATAAAGAATGTGTGGTCCCCTCTCCTTGTTGGATGGTTTATCGAGAAGATTTTGAGAATTGTGGAGCCTTCCAAAGTGATATCTATCCAGAAGATTACGACTTGTGTTTTCGCTTTTTCAAACATGGATTAAGAGTGCATGCGATTCAAGAAGTACTGCATTTGTGGAGAGACCATACGGAAAGGACAAGTAGAAATCATGAGCATTACCAACAAAATGCTTTTTTTGAAATAAAGCTGCATTACTTCTTGCAATTGCATCATGAAGCAAATAGGCCATTGGTTATATGGGGTGCAGGCAAGAAAGGGAAAATCATGGCTAAATTATTACAAGAAAAAGGCGTTAAGTTCCACTGGGTAAGCAATAATCCTAATCGAGAGGGAAAAGAGGTCTATGGACAATTAATGCAATCCTACAAAGAGATTATACAAAAAGACAATCCTCAAGTAATTATTACAGTTGCACAAAGAGGAGCAAACAAAGAAATTGAATTCTTTTTAGATTCTTTACAATTAAGAAAGGGTAGGGATTATTTCTTTTTTAGATAAGAATCACTCAATCTTCTGGAGTTTCATTGTTTTCACTTCACCGTCCTTGTGGTTTAGGCGAATCAAATAATTTCCATTGGGATAATTCGATAGATCTAACTCAATCGTACTGTTGATGATATTCCCATCTAAAAGCTCTAGCAACTTTCCTTCAACACTCCATAATTCTATTTGACGAAGGTCTGGTACTTTCCCATCTTTGCTTCTAATCTGAAAACTTCCATTGGTAGGATTTGGGAAGTGTTCATATTGTCTGCTCAGCTTTTCTTCATTCTCTTCAATATCTGTAGTATTCACCACAATAAATTGTCCCATCATTCCACCATCTTCATGAAATAGGTTATGGCAATGAAACATATACGGAATACTGTCATTGGCAAAATCATCGAATGTGGTTATGTACCTAATGGTATCAAAAGGTTCTACATTAATTACATCCTTTCTACCAGCTAAATGAGGTGGAGGTGGATTGCCATTAATGTCTAAAACATAAAACTGAATATCATGTATGTGCCATGGGTGGGCTACATCTGTTAGGTTTATTAATGTCCATATTTCCGTATCATCTAGCTCTACCGTATCATTTATAACCATCATATCCATCACAGTCCCATTAATATAAAAAGGAAATCCACTAGAATCGACAGTAAAGATTTTGGTTCTTTGGTGATCAACTGTATTGGGATTGGGTCGTGTAATTGTGTTTAAATCCACAGGAATAGTTGTAATGGCATTGGCTGTTGCAGGCTTTACCCTAAACTCAATCACCTCAAAGTCGGCAGAATCTAGTCGGTTTGGCCTGAAGTTCGTATCGTTTTGAATCCCTCCTGGGCCACCTCTTGGTCTTCTTGGTCCACCAGAAACCCCTGGAGGAAGTTCAGAAGAAAAAGAGCGCATGATAATGGAAGTATCATTAGTGCTTGCAAAATCTACCACTATTTCATAACGTTCCCCTGGTGACATCTGGATACGATTGGCTGGCAATCTTCTTTGCAACAAACCACCGTCTGATCCAATTATCCAAACATCCAAATTAGGGGGCAAACCCAAATTATACACCCTTTGCATGGAAGCATTTAACATGTGAAAACGAACCATTTGATTAGGCACATCCAGATGAGGACCTAAGGTTCCGTTTACCATCATGGTATCCGCAAGAATTGTAAAAATAAAATCCCGATTATCATCGAATGATTTATCTTGGATGATAAGTGGGAATTCATCTACACCATAAGTATGTGGCAATTGATCGCCTACCGGATTATCATCACGAATTATGATCATTCCTGCAGCTCCTTTATTTACTTGCATGGCAGTATGGTGATGCAAATGCGGATGATACCAAAATGTTGTCGCCTCTTCAATTACTGTAAAGTCAGGCGACCATGTCATGCTATCTAAAATAGGAGTATGGGGACCTCCATCATCTTCGGGCGCCACATGCATACCATGCCAATGCATGGTTGTTGTTTCTCCTAGCATATTGGTAACATTCATTTGTACAAAGTCACCAGCATTCATGATTAAAGTTGGCCCCAAATAATCCCCATTTATTCCGAAAGTAGGTGTTTGCACTCCTTGAAAGAACTCTACAGAGGATGGAGCAACTGTTAAATTAAAAGTTGTGCCAGTGATGGTATCTGGTATGTGCAAAGGGTTTGGGAACTGTTGCGCATAGGATACATTTACACTGAATAAAGCGATCAATATAAAGCTGAAGATATTGTACTTACATTTCATTTTCTGGATTTTTTAATTAAACACCATGGTAACTTTAATGTTTTGGCGGAGCATTAGGAACAAATGTATATAAATGTAGGTGCAAGACATCAATCGATTTTCAAAAAATCTACTCAAACTATTCAATTTAACTACCTTCGATCGCTAAATTTTACCCATGAAAAGTATAGCGGTATTCTGTGCATCAGCAGATGGAATTGACGATAGATATTTATTAAAAGCAAAGGAAGTAGGCAATGTAATTGCGGAAAAAGGCTATAATTTGGTTTATGGTGGTGGTGGCATAGGTTCTATGGCAGCAGTTGCAAATGGAGCTATTGAAGCTGGTGGAAAAGTTATTGGTGTCCTTCCTCATTTCTTGGCCAAAAGAGAAATCGCACAAAAAAATCTACATGAATTAATCTTGGTGGATTCCATGCATGAGAGAAAAATGAAAATGAATGAGCTAAGTGACGGTAGTATCACCCTACCAGGAGGATTTGGCACCTTAGAGGAGTTCTTTGAAATTATAACTTGGGGGCAATTGGGATTACATCAAAAACCAACTGCTTTGCTTAATGTGCATGGATTTTATACCAACTTAATAGCGCAGTTGAAGCACATGAATGAGCAAGAATTACTCAAAGACAAATACCATGATATGTTGTTAATCGAGGAAGACATCCATCAACTAATTGAAAAGATGGAAAACTACAAACATCCGGATTTGGAACAATGGTTAAAAGACGAAGAGGAGAGTTAGTTCTTTTTTAGTTTATTATCGATAAAGATCGCTTCTTCTAAAATTGCTCTAATATTATTCTCAGGAATTTCTTCTAAACTTTTAAATTCAACACTTCTAACCATTTTTCTTCCTTTACTCTCCAACAATTCATGACTAGCTTGAAATCGAAAACCATTGGGAAAAGCCAACTCCACTCCTTCTCTATTGTCTGGATTTAGGTAAACCACCCATTTGTGTTGATAATACATTGGAATTTTGTAGGCAATCTTAGGTTTCAATTGAAATTCCTCCACTAGCATGGCATGAAAGTACAAGAGAATCTCTCTTTTGAATCCCTGATAATTAAAGATATACTCCTCTACTTCATTCATGAAATTCCATTAGAATTCTACCAAAAGTAAATTTAAATTTGAAGCATATATCCAATCATGTTAGAAGAATCTCTTCAATCTAAAGATATTCATTGGAAGGAAATCAACCTCAAGAGAGGTGAGTTTTTGATCCGTGCTGGTGAGAAAGAAAATCACTTGGCCTATGTGCTTGAAGGTGCATTGCGTGCCTTTACCTACAAAGGAGAGGAAGAGTTTACCATTCGCTTTGCTTATACCGGTAGTATAGCCGCTTCCATACCAGCCTATTTCAATAATGAAGCTTCTGATGTAAGCATACAAGCAATCCGGCAAAGCAAATTGTTGCAATGCAGAAAATCAGAATTTGAAGCTTTCGCTGCCTCAACTAGAGAAAGATTGTTGCAGTACAACCATTTACTGAAGGAATTGATGGGCACTTTTTATGAACGAGAAGTCGATCTATTGACCAACTCGCCTGCCGAACGCATAGAAAGGGTAAGAAAAAGGAGCCCACAAGTGTTTCAGGAAATACCGCACAAATACATTGCATCTTATTTACGCATGAGCCCAGAAACTTTAAGTCGGTTGTTAAAGTCTTGATTTGGATCAAGATTTATTAGTTTCATTAGCAGCAATTTTGTCCAAAAAAAGATGAAGCAAAGCGAACTGATAGAGAAATTAATAAAGATCTCAGAAGATTTAAATCGAGAAGCAGAAGCAATTGCCCAACTGCCTGTAGAAAAATTGAGACAAAGAGCTAAGGAAAAGTCTTGGAATGCCCTAGAGTGTTTTGCCCATGTCAATTTATATATAGATATCTACAATGAGTTTTTCGAAAATGCCTTAAGGAAAAGCAAAAGCATTAAGGAAGATAAAGAAATTAAAAGGGGATATTGGGGCAATCGTTTTATCCAGTGGATGGATCCCAATGTAGATAGTATGCAAAAGATGAACACTTTTAAATCCAAGAATACGCTAGGATTGGATGTGGATATAAAGGAAATTCAACACTTTATTGAAGCCAATAAGCAAACCATAAATCACTTATTGAATGCCAAAGACAAGAATATTCAAAACACCAAATGCCAATTGGCATTGCCCCTCTTGAAAATTAAATTGTCGGATGCATTTCATTTCTTAATTGCACACAACCAAAGGCATATGCTGCAGATTAAAAGGGCCATTAATTGAGTAATTTTAAATTCAAAAAATGGCACTTACCCCTTCCAATCCTTTTGCAGTTGGCACTCTAGCACCAGCTTTTATTTTACCAGAACCTTTAAGTGGGCAAAATAGATCTCTTGATGAATTAAAGGGAGAGAAAGGAACGGTTGTGATGTTTATTTGCAATCATTGTCCGTTTGTAAAACACATCAATGATCAATTGGTACATTTAGCACAAGACTATATCAGCAATGGAATATCTTTCATTGCCATTAGTAGCAATGATGTTGCAAATTATCCAGAAGATGCACCGGAATTAATGGCAGAACAAGCCAAAAACTTACATTACCCTTTTCCATATCTATACGATGAAAGTCAAGCTATTGCCAAAGCTTATGATGCTGCCTGCACACCGGACTTTTACCTTTTTGATGCCAATTTAAGAACCACCTACCACGGACAATTGGATGATTCTAGACCGGGAAATGGCATTCCAGTTAGTGGCAAAGACCTTAGAGCAGCCATTGACGCTTTATTGCTCAACAAAGCTCCATTAAGCGAGCAAAAAGTGAGTATTGGTTGTGGAATCAAGTGGAAACAGTGAGCTAAACCTAATTTTCCTAATTCGATAACGTATTGTAATTCTGTTTTTTAAACGGAATTAACAATTATTTAATAGTATTTATTGTAATAATAATAGTATTACTATTACTTTTGCGATCAATTATCTCTATTATGATAGATTTATTATCAAAAGTTAGCATTAAGGTAGAGCCCTGTCTTTACCATAAAGACCCTTTGAGCAGCAAATTGGGTAGGAAGATTATAGAAGGTAGTATTGAGCTAATGGATGAAATAGGATTTGATCCATTTACATTTCGAAAGCTCGCCGAAAAGATAGAATCTACTGAAGCTTCTATTTATAGGTATTTTGAAAGTAAGCACAAATTGCTACTCTATTTATGCAATTGGTATTGGTCCTGGATGGAGTACAGATTGGTATTTGCAATTACCAATATAGAATCTGCTGAAGAACGCTTGACACGTGCCTTAAAGTTACTCACTGAAAAGGTGGTTAAGGACAGAAGTTTTGAGCACATCAATGAACAAAAGCTACACCAAGTTGTACTTGCAGAATCATTAAAAGGTTATTTGACCAAATTGGTGGATGAAGAAAATAAAGAAGGGGTATTTCTATCCTACAAGCAATTGGTACAAAGGGTAAGTGATATTGTATTGGAGATTAATCCAAAATATAAATATCCACACATGCTGATCTCTACTGTTATTGAAGGGGCTCATTTGCAACGTCATTTTGCAGACCATTTGCCAAGATTAACAGATGAAGTTAAAGGAGAGGACTCCGTATCTGAATTTTATCAAGAAATAGTATTTAAAGCAATTAACTCCTAATCATGAACGGACAATTGACATTAAATCCTTTAAAACGATTTTGGCGTTTACTAAGACCTGAAGGAGTAGAAATCAAAAACGTTTATACTTATGCCATTTTCAATGGTTTAGTCAACCTTAGTTTGCCATTAGGGATTCAAGCAATTATAAATTTAATTCAAGGAGGTAAAATCAGTACCTCTTGGGTCATCTTGGTGGTATTGGTAACCATAGGTGTTGCAGTTACTGGTATTTTGCAGATTTATCAGTTGCGGATAGTTGAGAATTTGCAGCAAAAAATATTCGCCAGAGCTGCATTTGAGTTTGCTTACAGAGTACCTAGAATCAAAATGGAGGAGCTTTTTAAACAATACGCTCCAGAATTAATGAATCGATTTTTCGATATCATTAATATTCAAAAAGGATTATCCAAGATATTAATTGATTTCTCAGCTGCAGCGCTTCAAATTATATTTGGCTTAGCCCTACTCTCTTTCTACCATCCATTCTTTATACTCTTTAGCCTTTTGCTGGTTATTCTTTTGTATGCAATATTTAAATTGACAGCAAAGAGAGGTTTGGAAACCAGTTTATCAGAATCCAACAATAAATATAGAACAGTGCATTGGTTAGAAGAGTTAGCAAGAACCAATATCACCTTTAAGTTAACTGGGAGAACGGAATTACCTGCAAGAAGAATTGATCAAAATGTAAGTAACTATTTAAGGTCAAGAGAAAGTCATTTCCAGGTGCTAATCCGGCAGTTTTCTTTAATGGTAATTTTTAAAGTATTGATGACAGTTGGCTTATTGGCCATCGGAGGAATATTGGTGATGGAGCAGATGATGAATATAGGTCAGTTTGTTGCCGCTGAGATTATCATCTTATTGATCATGAGTTCCATAGAAAAATTGATATCTAGTCTTGAAACAATCTATGATGTACTTACTGGTTTAGAAAAAGTAGGTCAAGTAACGGATTTAGAGCTTGAAAATAATGATGGTCTGGATTTGGAAGTAGAGTGCCAATCGGAAGGAATGCAATTGGATTTGATCAACCTGAGTTTTCATTATCCAGAAAGTAAGAAGCAGACCTTAAAAGAATTAAATCTCAGTATAGAGAGAGGCAGTTTTGTTGCGCTTGTAGGTCCAAATGGTGGTGGAAAAAGCACTCTGATTCGACTGATGGCAGGTTTGTATCAATTGACAGATGGGCAAATACAATATGATGGAATAAGCAAAGAGAGTTTTTCTACAGAATCTCTTCATTCCGCTATCGGCGATTGCCTCTCTATGGAGCAATTATTCCAAGGAAGCATTTTGGAGAATGTGACGATGGGTAAAGACAGGAACTTAGAAGAGGTTCGTAAGGTATTCGATAAATTACATCTTGGCGAGTTCATCAGCAATAGGTCAAACGGTTTCTACAGTTTGATTGACCCACAAGGAAGCGGGTTGGCAGAAAGTACAGTTCAAAAATTATTGATGGCTCGAGCCATTATACAAAGACCAAAGTTACTCTTAATCGAGGATAATCTGGATGCCATAGATGAGCAGGAGAAAGAAGACATCTTGAACTTCTTGAAAAATGAAGACAATCAATGGACCACAGTAGCAATTAGTAGAGATGAATCCTTGATCAAAAGAGCCGACCAAGTTGTAGAGATGAAAAAAGGAGAAATATCATTTAATGGAACTTATCACCAATATTTAAATCATCTGAAGTAATGTTAAATATTAGTAGAAATAGCATTAATAAAGAGTTTCATCAGGACAAGTACAGATCCTTAAGGCACGTTAATGGCTTGAGTTCTGGTGTAGTATTGAAAAAGGTTTTGATCGGTCTTTTTAGCTTTTTGTTCGTTCTGATGTTTTTGCCCTGGACCCAAAATATTCGGTCTAATGGTAAACTGACTGCACTACGCCCGGATCAAAGACCACAAACGGTTCAAGCCATTATTGATGGTAGAATTGAAAAGTGGTTTGTACAAGAAGGTGATCATGTTCAGAAAGGTGATACCATATTGCATATTTCTGAAATCAAGGCAGAATATCTGGATCCAGATCTCTTAAAACGCACAGATAAGCAATTAAAGGCCAAAGAGTCGACTGCGGATTCTTATAGGGATAAAGTAACAGCACTTGAAAAACAAATCGATGCATTACAAAGAACAGCTAAGTTGAAGATTAGTCAAGCAGAAAACAAAAGAACCCAAGCTGAATTTAAGGTGCAAAGCGATAGCATGGATTTAATCGCTGCTGAGACCAATGCAACTATTGCAGAGAAGCAATACCAGCGTTTGGAAAATCTATACAATGATGGCTTAAAATCTTTGACAGATTTAGAAAACCGCAAGAATAAGATGCAGATGGCAAGCGCCAAATTAATTTCTGCTCAAAATAAGTTATTGACTTCAAGGAATGAATTGCTCAATGCACAAATTCATCTGCGAACAGTAAGTGTTGAATATGAGAAAGACATTGCTAAGGCAGAATCCGATAAATTCACTGCATTATCTGCCTTATTTGATACTGAGGGAGCAGTTAACAAACTAAAAAACACCTATTCCAATTATATCATAAGAAATGGAATGTATTACATTTTGGCTCCTCAAAGTGGATACATAACTAAAGCCATAAAAACTGGATTGGGTGAAAATATTAAGGAAGGAACTCCCCTATTGAGCATCATGCCGGAGAATTATGATCTAGCGGTGGAGTTATATGTTGAACCTATTGACCTGCCCCTAATCGAAAAAGGTCAAGATGTTCGAATTCAATTCGATGGATGGCCTGCAATTGTTTTTTCTGGTTGGCCTAACACCTCGTATGGAACTTATGGAGGAAGAGTTTTTGCAATCGACCGATTTATCAGTGATAATGGAAAATTCAGGGTTTTGGTAGTGCCAGATCCCAACGATCATGCCTGGCCAGATGCTTTGCGAATTGGTGGTGGAACAAATAACATGATGTTATTAAAAGATGTTGCAATATGGTATGAACTGTGGCGTCAAATTAATGGCTTCCCTCCTGATTATTACAAGACTGAGGGTTTAATTCAAACCGCGGAAAATTCCAAATAAGGTGAGGAAAAAATTAGGCATATTCATGTGGCTTATTTTGCCATTGCTCTTGCATGCTCAGATTCAAGTAGATTCAGTGCTGACATACAATGAATTTATTGATCATGTCAAATTGCATCATCCCATGGCTAAACAAGCAGAAATTATTGAAAGCACAGGAGAGGCCGAATTGCTAAAATCTCGAGGTGCTTTTGACCCCAAGCTCAAAGGCAATTTAGATCAAAAGTATTTCGAATCCAAGGAGTATTATGACATTGGGAAGGCTGAAATTTCTTTACCTACCTGGTTTGGGATTGAGGTATTGGGTGGTTATGAGCGTAATCAAGGTTTGTTTCTAAATCCAGAAAACAATGTCCCTAATGCAGGTTTATGGTTTGCTGGATTATCTATTCCTATTGGAAAGGGCCTGTTTATCGATGATAGACGAGCTGAATTAAATAAGGCGAAAGCAATATTGTTACAAAGCAAAGCAGAAAGGATATTTGCCATGAACCAATTGGTCTTGGAAGCAGGAAATGCTTATTGGAATTGGTTTGAAGCCTACCATCAATTGTCCATTTATCAGGAAGGAGTCGATATTGCAAGGATTCGATTTAATGCAGTCAAATCTGCTGCTGCTCTGGGAGATCGACCTACTATTGACACCTTAGAAGCTAGAATTCAATTGCAGAACCGATTATTGATGTTGAGAGATGCACAACTAAACTTTCAGAATCAAACTGCTCAACTTACGTTTTACTTGTGGTTGGATGGAAAGATTCCATTAGACCTAAATGAAAACACCAAAGCAGAAGCATTAGAGAGTCTGGTAACAACAGATGAATTGTTGCTCCCTCCTATGGATTCTATTGTCAACAATCACCCAGAAATAAAAATAACAGAAGCCAAAAGGGATCGTTTTGAAATCGAAAGAAAACTTGCTGTTGAACAGTTTAAACCACAATTAGATTTGAACTACAAACCCATTACGGAAGCAATCTCAGGAGATGTTTGGAGTGAGTATTCCGTAGAAAATTACAATTGGGGAGTTCAATTTAGTTTCCCAATTTTCCTAAGAAAAGAAAGAGGAAATTTTCAAAAGGCTAAATTGAAATTACAAGATACTGAGTTAGATTTAATTGGAAAAAGACAAGAAGTTTCCATAAAAGTGCAACAAGCTTATAATGCCATGCTCACTACCCAAAGTCAAATTGGTATTGGTCGTTCTGCCGCAGATAATTATGCGGGTCTTGTAAGAGGGGAACAAACATTATTTCAAGGTGGAGAAAGTTCTTTGTTTTTGGTCAATTCAAGAGAGAGGTCATACATCAGTGCTCAAATCAAGGTGATTGAGTTGTTGAAAAAGAATGAACTATCTAAACTGAAATTGCAATTCGCAATGGGCCAAATGTAAATCAAGAATTTACTATTGGTTGCAATAAAGTTGCTGTGCCTTTTTTGCAGCCTCTGAACCATGAAATATGCTTTCTTCTAAATCATCACAACCTCGAGATTCTCGGTATAACATGAGATTAGCCAGTCCTCTATTGTATAATGCATCCGAATATGATGGTTCCAACATAATAGCTTCAGAATAAGAATCAATAGCTCTCTGATATTCCCCAAATAAAAGTTCAATGTTCCCTTTAAGGTTCCAATGCATTGGATTATTTGGTTGCAATTCTAATATCCTCTCAGCATCTCTTAGCGCATCAGTGTAATTCCCTAAGAATTTATAAGAAATTGCTCTATTGTAGAGCGCATCAAAATGGGATTTGTTCTTAAAAAGAATCTGGTTATAATCTTTAAGCGAACCTTTTAAATCTCCTGATTCTTTTTTGATAAGTGCTCGGGTAAAAAGTACATGATCAAAATCCTTACAAATATTCATGGCCGCGTTCAAATCATCGATTGCATTCTTGGTATTATTTAAATATCGATAAGCTACGGCCCTATTGAAGTAAGCAATTTCAAATTCAGGATTAATATCAATTGCCTTTGTAAAATTTTCTACTGCTGATGAGTAGGCAGTTTTTTGAAGATCAATCAATCCTTTCAAGTCATAAGCTTTATCTGATCTTGGGTTATTTAATAATACCGAATCAATCATGCTTTTAGATTCAGAAAAGTCTTTTTGAAGAAAATATACGTATGCCTTTTTCAAATATTCATTCTCGATATCATATCCCATCATGATTAATGTATCAATATCGTTTAGAGCCTTCTCATAATCTTGTAGAGCAATATAGTCTTCAATTCTAAACTCCCTTAATTTTTGATTCTCCGGATTTAATTGTAATGCTTTATTGATATCATACAAGGCACCTTTATAATCCATAGAAATCATTTTCAATTTGGCCCTACTATCATAAAGATATTCTGAGAATGGATTAATGGAAAGTGCCTTGGAGTAATCTCGCTCAGATTCAGAATATCGTCCTAATAGTTTATAAACTATGGCACGTTTCATATAAGGGTCTGCAAAAGAAGGATCCGATTGAATTGCATTCGTATATGTAAATATTGCTTCATTCCACTGACCAAGTTGTAGTTGTAAATTACCCCGATGCATTAAATTTAATGCTTCTGTCCTATTCGAAATCTGGGCGCTAAGTGGAATTATAGAAATGAATATTAGAAGTAAGATTGAATATCTAACAATTGCTTTTGTTAAAATCTTAGCATTCATACCGATTTCAATTAATCATCAATTGAAGTATTAGATTTTAATTATTGCATGATATTTTCTTCTTGTCGAACCGCTTTTCTTGTAACTAGATTTCGCAATTCTATATGAACTGGACAGTCGATTACAACTTCATATTCATCTGCTAGCTCTTCAGACAGAAAATCAGCAAGTTCTAATTTAGAATGTTTCAAATAGGTCAATCGGTTATCTAGATAATTCGAAGTCAATCCATACTTTCTATGAAGTGTTTGAATTTGTTCTTCTACAATTTCTATTTTATCATCCAGTATTTTATTCAATAAGAGTAGAGAGTCCTCCCTATCGTATCTATTTTCAATCAATTGAATGCTCAACGTTTTATTTTCCATGAAGTATAATTTAGAAGAATAAAGTTCCCCTTATTAATCCATATAAGAAAATATATAATATTAATTAATTGCATAAATATATTTTATGCAATCACATTCAATAAGACCGATTAACAGTTAATAATTTAAATACCAATTAAACTCAGACTGGATGATTTTGTATTTCTCAGTACGTACGAAGTTCAAATACTTTTGAGCAAGCGGAGACAGCTTTTTATTCTTTAACCAGACTAATCGCCAGTGTGTTACAATCGGAAGTCCTTTGGATTTAATGATGTGGATCTGATTATTAATCAATTCATTCTTTATTCCTATTAGTGGCAATATGGTATATCCTAAACCTGCAATAACTGCTTGTTTAACCGCCTCATTGGAGGTGAGCTCCATGGTCTTGCGTTTCTCTTGTTCGTTAAAATATTGGTCCATTGCCATTCGTGTCGCAGATCCTTCTTCTCTATATATAAAAGGCTTGCTTTTGTTTATCTTCTTGGTATCTCCTACCAGGTATAATTTATTCTCAAAAAGAAGTTCTTCTTCTACTTCTATATTTTCTGGTAAGACGGATACGAGAGCAAAATCAATCTCATTGTTCTTTAAATTCCTGAGTACCGAGGTTTTATTAGATACATCTAACCTTAAATCAATACCTTGATATATACTTAAAAATTCACTGAGAAAATATGGAATAACATATTTCCCAGTTGATGCTGAGGAAATTCTTAGTTTGCCTGCATAAAATCCTTCATACTCTTTGGTTTTGTATTTGATGGCATCCGCCTCATTAATTACATTTTCTGCTATCGCCGCTATAGATTTTCCAAAATCAGTCACATATAACTTCTTCCCTATAACCTCAGTTAATGGCAAATCAAATTGCATTTGAAAATTCTTCAATTGAATTGATAAGGCTGGTTGCGTCATGTGCATTTCTTCGGCTGCCCTAGTAATACTCTCTTGTTTAACTACTTCAAGAAATATCTGTAGTTGATGTAAGGTATAATTCATAAATATTTTTTATACATAACATGATAAATATAAATGCAATTATATGAAAACTTTCATTCAATTTTGTCCGCAAAAAAGAAATGTCAAAAAATAATTATCAAAGCGAAGAGCTAAAAAAGTTCTTGAATATTTATAACATCCTCCCATCCTTATCTCTAGGAAGTATCAATATGGATAAAGAGTTAAAGCAATTCTTATTGGTGTTTTTAATGAGTATCGTATGGATGCTTTTTAGCTTTAATAACTATACCGTTTACTTTAAAGAAACCTTAGTACCAACATTAATTATCAATCTGATCCTATACATCAGATCCATTAAACAATAATATTTATCAAATCAACAAGCTTACCTAAAATTTAGATTATGAACAATTTAGCTACAATTGAAGAAGTAAATGTAAATGAATGCATTGCATCTGAAAATTATTCTCCAACAGAAGCAGACGCTATTGTGAACAAGATAATTGATCAACATATCAATTATTACAAATTGGATCAACTTAAGCAATGGGTTGCCAACGAAAACAATGGAAATGAAAACTGTCAACAAAGAATTCAAGATTTGAATCGAAAAAGGCAAGAATTAATTCAAACCATTAAAGATGCACGTCAGCAAGGGGTTAATGTGCATATCGAAAATACATTGGTTGTGAAAATTGAGAATAAACACATATTCTGATAAATAAACGAAATGGATTTATCCTTACTACTAGATAATTTAACCAATCCAGCATTGCTCTTTTTCTTTCTGGGATTAGTTGCAGTTCAGTTAAAGAGTGATCTAGAGATTCCAGCCAATTCTTCCAAGTTTATTTCCTTATACCTATTGTTTTCTATAGGATTTAAAGGCGGCCAAGAACTTTCGCACAGTACCATTGACACGGAAATATTACTATCTCTACTATTTGGTGTTTTGCTCGCATTATTTATTCCTATCTATTCTTTCTTTCTTTTGAAAGATAAGTTAGGGGTATTTAATGCAGGAGCAATCGCTGCGGCATATGGCTCGGTTAGTGCTGTAACTTTCGTTACAGCAGTTTCT
>Ga0207422_1003705_pt1 | contig 14509 bp, 11 predicted proteins | sample MarCyaLeptolynsp_FD_187757 | JGI IMG/M metagenome (GOLD analysis project Ga0207422, IMG submission 187757) | Marine cyanobacterial communities from Panama - species 1 Leptolyngbya sp. (SPAdes) | ecosystem: Environmental > Aquatic > Marine > Unclassified | place: Panama: Panama City | collected...
GCTAAACCAAGATCACTCTCTCCCGAGAATAGATTGCCTTGCTTGGCAGGCGCAGCAATGCCTGCCATGGGCAATGCGTGAACGACACCGCCGAGACGATCTCCCACCCCTTCCGGGTCCATAATTTTCGCGCTTACTGGGTCAGCCGCTTTGCGATGACCCTTGCGCAATATGCGATGCTGCTGATCATCGGTTGGCAGACCTACAATATCGCTCGCGATGGCGGCATGTCGATTGCCGAGGCATCAGGACAGCTGGCCCTGATCGGGCTGTTGCAATTCCTTCCCCTGTTCGTGCTGACTCCGTTCTCCGGTCTGGCCGCAGACCGGTTTGATCGACGGGGCCTGGCTCAGCTCACAGTGGTGTTGCAATTGCTGTGCGCAGCGGCGCTGGCTTGGTTCACCTGGAGCGGCACCATCTCGATCCCGATCCTGTTTGGGATTGCGATTGTGCTGGGTGTGGCGCGAGGGTTTGCAGGTCCGGCGCTATCAGCCTTGGCACCCAATCTGGTTCCCAAGGCAATTCTGCCCACAGCGATCGCCCTGTCGTCGATTGCTTGGCAGGTCGGGATGATCGGCGGCCCCGCCCTTGGCGGGTATCTCTATTCGATCGAACCTGCCCTTCCCTATGCTGTCGCGACGGCCCTGTTCGCGGTTTCGACCATCGCGCTCGGCTTGATTGGCAAGGTGCCTCAACCTGCGGTGCGCAAGGACCAGAGACCGATTGGCGCGATCGTCGATGGCTTGCGCTACGTCGTGCACAACAAGATGGTGCTCGGCGCGATCACGCTCGATCTGTTTGCCGTCTTCCTGGCCGGCGCCACAGCCTTGTTTCCCGTCTATGCGCGCGACATCTTGGGCGTGGGCGAGACTGGGCTGAGCCAATTGGCCATGGCCCCTGCGATTGGCGCTGCCGTCATTGCAGCCTGGTTCTCGTTCCGCCCGATCAAAACCAATGTCGGCCCGAAAATGCTCGGCTCGGTCGCCGTGTTCGGGCTCGCGACAATTGTGTTCGGCCTGTCGACATCAATGCCGCTGAGCCTTGCCATGCTCTTCATCGTTGGCGCGGCAGACATGTTTAGCGTCTATATCCGTCAGTCGCTGATCCAGTTGCACACGCCTGATGACAAGCGCGGGCGCGTGTCATCTGTGTCGCTGCTGACGATCAGCGCGTCCAATGAAGGCGGCGATTTCTTTTCAGGATCGCTTGCGTTCCTGATCGGTCCTGTGGCTGCCGTCGTAGCTGGCGGCGCTGGTGCCATTCTGACGGTCCTGTTGTGGAGCGGCCTGTTTCCGGTTCTGCGCACCACAAAGACCTTCGATCCTCCCGAAGACCTGCTAAAGCAGGACAACAAAACAGATTCCCAGGAGACTTGAGATGAGAGCTGCACATATTCTGGAGACGATCGGAAACACCCCGCATATCCGTCTATCGCGGCTGTTCCCCAATCATGAAGTCTGGCTCAAGTCAGAGCGCTCCAATCCCGGCGGTTCGATCAAGGACCGTATTGCGTTGGCGATGATCGAAGACGCTGAAAATGCCGGAGCGCTACGGCCCGGTGGCACGATTGTTGAGCCGACCAGCGGTAATACCGGCATCGGCCTTGCCATGGTGGCGGCCGTCAAAGGCTACAAGCTGGTGCTGGTAATGCCCGAATCGATGTCGATCGAGCGCCGTCGCCTGATGCTGGCCTACGGGGCGACCTTTGATCTCACCCCAAAGGAAAAGGGCATGAAAGGCGCGATTGAACGCGCGACCGAGATTGTCGAATCAACCGAAGGCGCCTGGATGCCTTCGCAGTTCGAGAACGCGTCCAACCCCGCTGTGCACGCGCGGACAACGGCTCAGGAAATCCTCGCCGATTTTGCCGATGATCCGATCGACGTCATGATCACAGGCGTTGGGACCGGCGGTCACCTCACTGGTTGCGCAGAAGCGCTCAAAGCCAGCTGGGCCGGCATGAAAGCCTTTGCCGTCGAGCCTGAACTCTCACCGGTCATCAGCGGAGGTCAGCCCGGCCCGCACCCGATCCAGGGTATCGGTGCTGGGTTCATTCCCGGTAATTTGCACACCGACGCAATTGATGGTGCCATCCCGGTTGATGCAGGCGAAGCCAAGGAAATGGCCAAGCGCGCAGCGCGTGAAGAAGGCATGCTGATCGGCATTTCGTCAGGAGCGACATTGGCAGCTATTGCCAAGAAACTGCCCGAGCTTGATGCAGGCACTCGCGTGCTTGGTTTCAATTACGACACTGGCGAACGCTATCTTTCAGTGCCGGACTTCCTGCCTGTGGAATAACAGGCGCCAATCTGAAAATATCAAGGAACCATGGTCGCAGATGGTAACTGAAAAAGCAGAAAATGACGGTCCCGAGTCGCGGCCGTGGGTCATTCGTGTGGGCAGCAAGCTGCGCACCCACATCGATCGGATCAGCACAAACAACTCCAAGATTCCCGTCGAGCCGGTGCTGGATGAAGAGCACTTTCCTTGGACTGAAACTCTGGCGGCTCAGTGGGAAGCGATAGCTGAGGAGGCGAAGGCGATCGTGCGCCATCGCGACGCGATCCCGCCGCTACGCGAATTGTCACCGGACCATCGAAACACGGGACGTGACGGCAAATGGCGTTCGTTCTTCTTGGTCGGATACGGCTATGAAGTGGCTGAGAATTGTGCCCGCGCACCCAAGACGGCAGCGCTCGTCAAACAGGTGCCTGATCTGAATTCGGCCTTCTTTTCGATACTTGATCCCGGTGCGAAGATTCCTCGTCACCGCGGCGTCACCAGGGGATTGGTCACCTGTCATCTCGGGGTCAGTGTTCCGAGAGATCATGAGAATTGCTGGATAGAGGTCGAAGGCCAAACACGCAGTTGGAAGAATGGCGAGTGGGTGATCTTTGACGATTGCTTTGAGCACGAAGTCAGCAATGACACGTCCGATATGCGGGTAATTTTGCTTGTCCAGGTAAAGCGGCCAATGCGTTTGCTGGGCCGGATGGTGCATGATTTATGGCTGTGGGCGATCAGAAATTCCCCATTTGTCCAGGATGCACGCAAGAATTTCGACAAATGGGAAGATGCTTTTCGCACCGCAGAGGCGAACGAGGCTGCATAGGCCGCTGGCGGAAGCACACGGGCTCAGAGTTCTCAGATTTCGTTTGTCGAATTATGACAAGTTCCACGAAATGTGGACGTGTTACACTCTGAGGGTGTTTAACGAGCCGGTCTTCCGGGGGCGCATGGTCGGCTGACGAAGTCATAGGACGAAGCCCATGCCGTTGTCTGACGGATTTGGACTGTTAGCGAGCGCACCGGGACGACCGCTCCATTATCGCTTCTTCAAGAAGCAGCGTCACCGCGTGAATGACTGGCTGGCCAATTCTTCGCTGATTCCCAATGATCCTGTGCTTGATCCCGCGCAGTTCGACTGGTGCGCGAAGATCGCAGAACATTGGAAAGAGATCCGCGATGAGGCGCGCGCTGTGTGCCGTCACAGTGAAGCCATTCCTCCCTTGCGCGAAGTGTCTCCAGACCATCGCCGGATCATGAAGGATGACGCCTGGCGCAGTTTCTTCCTGATCGGCTTTGGCAATCGGATCGAAGAGAATATCGCCCGCGCGCCGCGTACGACTGAGTTGGTCTCGCAGATCCCCGGCTTAAACTCTGCCTTCTTTTCAATCCTTGCTCCGGGATCTCACATCACGCCGCATCGCGGCGTGACCAAGGCCTTCATCACGGCTCACCTGGGCCTTGATGTGCCGGATGATCGCGACAAATTGTGGATGCGGATCGGCGACCAAAGGATCCATTGGGACAATGGCAAATGGCTTACCTTTGACGACACATACGAACACGAGGTTCGCAACGATACCGATCAGACACGAATCGTTCTTCTGTGCCAGATTGCGCGGCCGATGCGACAGCCCGGCGCATTCATGGCCGGCCGGATCATGTGGTATATCCGTGGCAGCCAGTTCGTGCAGGAAGCCAAGGATAATCTTGGCGACTGGGAGAGTGTCTATGCCGAAGCAGAGCGCGACGATGCGTCCTGAATTCTGCAACAGAAAAGGGCCCCAAACCGCATTGGTCTGAGGCCCTCTTGTTGATCTTCGTTCGGTTTAGGCCGCAGTGGCGAAAGCGTCCTCTGGAAGTGCCATCATGTTGTCGCTACCCGCTTCAAGCTTGCGGCGAAGCGCGCCAGCATCGGGCAGGAAGCGCTCAGCGTAGTAGGCGGCTGACGTCAGCTTGGCCTGATAGAATGCCGCATCCTCAGGCTCGTTAGCCAGCGCTTCGAGCGCAGTCTTGGCCATCTTGAGCCAGAAGAAGCCCAAGGTAACGATGCCCATGATGTGCATGTAGTGGTGCGCGCCCGCGCCGAGATGGTTCGGGTTGGCCATCGCGTTCTGCATGAACCACATTGTGGCAGCCTTTTGTTCACCGAGACCCTTTTCGAGGCGTTCTGCGATGTCCTTAAGTTCAGCCACCTCCTTCGCTGCCGCGATCTCTTCGTCGATCATCGCGAAGAAGGCTTGAACAGCCTTGCCACCCTTTGAGGCCAGCTTGCGGCCGCACAGATCCATCGCCTGCACACCATTGGTGCCTTCGTAGATCATGGCGATGCGGCTATCGCGAACGAACTGTTCCATGCCCCATTCGCTGACATAGCCGTGGCCGCCATAGACCTGCTGCATGTTGTTCGCGATGTCATAGCCCTTGTCGGTGCCATATCCCTTGATGACCGGGGTCATCAGGCCAATCAGCTCATCAGCGGCTTCGCGCTCTTCCTCGGTCTGTGCCTTATGCGACAGATCGACTTGCAGCGCCCCCCACATGCACAATGCGCGCATACCCTCGTTGAACACTTTCGCGTCCATCAGCATGCGGCGCACATCGGGGTGAACGAAAATCGGATCAGCCTTGGCCTCCGTATCAGCAGGACCAGTCAGAGCGCGGCCCTGACGGCGATCCAGCGCGTAGGTCACACCATTCTGGTAAGACACTTCAGCTTGCGCCAAGCCTTGAAGGCCAACGCCAAGGCGTGCGGCGTTCATCATCACGAACATGGCTGCGAGGCCCTTGTTCTCTTCGCCGACCATCCAGCCCTTGGCGCCGTCATAATTGAGGACGCAGGTGGCGTTGCCGTGGATGCCCATCTTCTTCTCGATGGAGCCGCATGACACGCCATTGCGCTCACCCGGTTCGCCATTGTCGTCGAGGACAAATTTGGGGACGATGAACAGCGAAATGCCCTTTGAGCTGTCTGGCGCGCCCGGAGTTTTGGCCAGCACAAGGTGGATGATGTTGCTGGTCAGATCGTGCTCACCGGCCGAGATGAAGATTTTGGTGCCGGTGATCGAATAGGATCCGTCGGCCTGTGGTTCCGCCTTGGTGCGGATCAGGCCTAGATCGGTGCCGCAATGTGGCTCCGTCAGGTTCATTGTGCCTGACCATTCGCCCGAGATCATCTTCGGCGCGTAGGTTGCTTTCTGCTCGTCGCTACCAGCAGCCAGAATCGCCGCGATCGCTCCGTTGGTGAGGCCAGGATACATGCCGAATGCCTGATTGGCCGAAGCGGTGTATTCCTCCAGCACCATGCCGAGAGTGTGAGGAAGGCCTTGGCCGCCGAATTCCTCCGGCTGCGAGAGCGTACCCCAACCCGCCTCGGTGTAAGCCTCGTAAGCTTCCTTGAAGCCGTCTGGCGTGGTCACCGATCCATCCTCGTGCCGTGTGCAGCCTTGCTCGTCACCAATCTGGTTGATCGGGGCGAGAACCTCGGCACAGAACTTGCCGGCTTCATTCACGATCGTGTCGATCATATCTTGGGTCGCATGCTCAAAGCCCGGCAGGTTTCCATAGCTCGCAAGATCAAGCATCTCGTTGAGCAGGAAGCGGGTGTCACGGGTCGGAGCGGTATAGGTAGGCATCTCTGGATCCCTTAGTCAGAGTTTATCGGCAGATAATGGTGGGTTTGGCTTAGCCGAGGTCGAGCTTTTCGATCTCGGCTACAAATTCAGTCAGCTCTTTGATCGATGAATCGATGTCAGCGCGTTGACGCTTGAGTTTGGCGACATGTGCGCGGCATTTTTCGACCGTCACGCGGCGCTGTTCGACGCGGCCGTCATCAAGATCGTACAGGTCAATCATCTCGCGGATTTCCGTGAGGCTGAAGCCGACATTCTTGGCCCGCATGATCCAGGCAAGGCGCGCGCGATCGCGCTTGGAATAGACTCGTGTGAGACCGACACGTGCAGGCGCGATCAGGCCTTCGTCTTCGTAGAAACGCAGCGCGCGCGCGGTGCACCCGAACTCTCCGGTAAGGTCAGAGATCGAGAATTGTTCACGCTCAAGCTTGTCCGGGCGATCGAGGTGAGCGCCGTTGTGACGCGCTGCCGGATCGATCGACAGGTCGTGTTGGTCTTTGGATGACGAACGGTTTGGTGCTGTAGCCATGATTCGATGACTACCTTACCCTTACGTGAGCGTCAAGTATTGACCTTTACGAGAACTCCGCCGTCAACCAGGCGATAGAAGCAGGACTTGCGACCCGTATGGCAGGTCGGTCCCGCAGGCTTGGCATAAATGACGAGTGCGTCCTGATCGCAATCTACTCGAATTTCGCGGACCTCGAGGAAGTGGCCCGACGTTTCGCCCTTGGTCCATAGCTGCTGACGCGATCGCGACCAGAAAGTCACGCGCCCGGTGTTGAGGGTGACGTCAATCGCCTCCTGATTCATGAATGCGACGACCAGCACTTCATGATCATCAACGTCGAGCACAACCGTTGTCAGCAGGCCGTTCGCGTCGAATTTGGGCAAGAAGGCACTGCCCTCCTCAATCATGTCCTTTGTTGGGGTAACACCCTGATTTGCATCGCTGGACAACTTGGAGACTCCTCGACGAATGGTCGCATAGCTGAGATGGTTTGTTGCACGATAACCACAGCAGCTGCGCAAAATCCACCACTGCTGGAGATCAACCTTTCGGTTTTAAGACTCCAATGAGACAAACCGTTCCGCGAGTCCGATAGGACACGCCCACCGAACAGCGGTGCCGAAGAGCGCCAGGTTCAGGGGGTAACCGGAAAATGTCGACAGCGGGGTGTTGGCTAGACCGGTTTGAACGATGAGGGATAGGATCCTGGCAGCCAAGTTAGGGGGTGGCTGTCTGAGCTCTCTAAAGAGCGGGTCCGAGTCATTTCGTCACGTGGCGCCCGGGGCTTAGCGGCCTCGGGCGTTTCGCTTTTTGGGTCTGTTTGTTTCTCAATCGAGCACGCGCGCGAAGCAGGCGATCCGGACCTGTTTGGCTTTGGCCTTTCTCAACGCCGCGACACAGGCATCGCTGGTTGCTCCGCTTGTCAGCACGTCATCGACCACAATGATCGAGCGACCTCGTACAATGTTCCTCTTTGACCGACGGACGCGGATTGTCCCGCTAAGTGCCTTCTTGCGTTCGCGCTTTCCTAGGCCGCTGAGGCTCGGTGTGGCTTTGAAGCGCTCAAGCCCGTCGACGATAAGCTGACCCTTTCCTAGCCGAGCCAATTCTCGCGCCAGCAAGGCTGACTGGTTGAACCCGCGTCGCCATAAGCGCCCGCGATGGAGCGGGACCGGAACCAGGAGCGTATCGCGATCCTCAGGTAATTGCGATGCCATCAGGCGCCCGAGGAACCGTGCCAGGGCAATCTTGCGTCCGTGTTTGAAGTCCAGCACCAGTTTGCGCGCGGCGTCGTTGTAGCGCGTCGCTGCGATGATCCCGTCATGACGCGGCGGTGTCGCCAAGCACACTCCGCATTCCAGTCTGCCGCCATGCTCCCCATCGCTTGGCAAGGGCCTGCCACAGCTTGCGCAGCTTGGTTCTCGCGGGAACTCCAGCTCGCTCCAGCAAGCAGCGCACAGGCCGCTTTGCTCAGCGATCGCGCATCCACACAGCAAGCAGCGCGGCGGATATGCGAAATCCACCAACGGCGACAAATGTGCGGCAAGACGCGACCCCCACCTCATTCTTGTGATCTCGCATGCTTGCACAATGCTGGCAAGCGCGGCAGGCAGATCGCGATGGACCGCTCACCACCTCAGATCTTTGACCGCCGGCGTGCCGCCGCCAAATGGGCGCGCGCTCGCGCTCGTCACGATCGCGGTGGCGTGAGCTATCTCTACGACACGTTGGTCGACGACATTCTCGACCGGCTCGACTTCATGCGGTTCTCCGCGAAGACAGCTTTCGTGCTGGGCGACCAGTCAAGCATGCTCGCTCAAGCCTTGAAGACCAAGGACGCCGATGTGAGCACAGCCTTGCTCGGCGAGTTTGATGAAGAGCGGCCTGGCGCCACGAGCGCGTTCGACCTCATCATCCATCTCCTGGGCCCCGGCACGATCAACGACCTGCCGGGAGCGTTGATCCACGCCCGCCATTCACTGGCCGAGGGTGGCCTGTTCATTGGCGGCTTCCTCGGTGCCGGCAGCGTGCCGACCCTGCGCCGCCTAGCGCTCGTTGCCGATGGCGACCGCCCTGCCCCGCGCATTCATCCCCAAGTTGACAACCGCGCCGCCACCGGCCTGCTCGAGCGTGCCGGTTTCTCTCGCCAGGTCGTCGACACCTATCCGCTCAAGGTGCGCTATTCTTCAATCCAACGCATGATCTCCGATCTGCGCGATCACGGTCTCACAAGCTCGCTCGCCACCCGGGCTCCGGCGCTGACTCGGTCAGCGTGGGATCGCGCCCGTGCTGAATTCGAAACCCTCAAGGACGGTGACGGCAAGGTCACCGAACAATTCGAGTTCCTGCTGCTTACTGGCTGGCGCTGAGCGCGGCCTGTGCCGCCGCCAATCGCGCGATTGGAACGCGGTAAGGTGACGCGCTGACATAATCGAGCCCGGTCGCTTCGCAGAACGCGATGCTTGCCGGATCTCCACCATGTTCGCCGCAAATGCCCAGCTTGATGTCCGGACGCGTCGCCCGCCCACGCTCTGCCGCAAGCTCGACCAGCTGACCCACGCCTTCAACATCAAGGCTCACAAACGGATCGCGCGCGAAAATGCCTTTCTCGACATAGGGCGCCAAGAAGCGCGCCGAATCGTCACGTGAAACGCCCAAGGTCGTCTGCGTCAGATCATTGGTGCCAAAGCTGAAGAAGGCGCCCTCCTCCGCGATCTCGCCCGCCATCAGAGCGGCGCGCGGCAGTTCGATCATCGTGCCGACCAGATAGTCGACCTCAGAGCCCTTCTCGGCGAACACCGCCTGAGCCGTCTTGTCGACCAGTGCCTTGAGCAGCTCGAGCTCGCGCTTGGTCGCCACCAACGGAATCATGATCTCGGGCAGAGGCGCTTCACCGCTTGCCGATTTCACGTCGCATGCTGCTTCAAAGATCGCACGTGCTTGCATCTCGTAGATTTCGGGGAAGGTGATCCCCAAACGACAACCGCGATGGCCGAGCATGGGATTGAATTCGTGCAGCTCACCCGCGCGCCGCTTGAGGTGATCGACACCCAGTCCGGTTGCATTGGCAAGATCTTCGAATTCGGCATCGCCATGCGGCAGGAATTCATGCAGCGGCGGATCGAGCAAGCGGATCGTGCAAGGCAGGCCGCGCATCACTTCGAAGATCGCGGCGAAGTCACCGCGCTGTTCTGGCAGCAATTTCTCAAGCGCTGCGCGCCGGCCCCGCTCATCCTCTGCCAGGATCATCTGGCGTACCGCGCTGATCCGATCAGCATCGAAGAACATATGCTCGGTGCGGCACAGGCCAATGCCTTCGGCTCCGAACTGGCGGGCCATCTTGCAGTCTGCCGGAGTCTCGGCATTGGTCCGCACGCGCATCCGGCGATGTTTATCCGCCCATTCCATCAGAGTGCCGAAGTCGCCCGCAAGCTCGGGCTCAACAGTCGGCACAATGCCCAGCATGACTTGGCCATTGGCGCCATCCAGCGTGATCTCATCGCCTTGTTTCAGTTCTTGATGACCGATCCGCAGCGTCTTTGACGACTGGTCGATCGAAACCGCGCTCGCACCAGAAACGCAGGGCCTGCCCATACCGCGCGCAACCACCGCTGCGTGGCTTGTCATGCCGCCGCGCGCGGTCAGGATGCCCTGAGCCGCGTGCATGCCGTGAATGTCCTCAGGAGAGGTCTCTACGCGGACGAGAATGACTTTCTCACCTCGGCCGGCCCATTGTTCTGCCGTGTCTGCATCGAGCACGATCTTGCCGGCTGCTGCGCCGGGAGATGCTGGCAGACCCGTGGTCAGAACATTGCGCTCGGCTTCGGGGTCGAGCGTCGGGTGCAGCAATTGATCGAGCGCCATCGGATCAACCCGCAAGATTGCGGTTTGCTGGTCGATCAGGTCTTCGCCCACCATCTCGACCGCCATTTTCAGCGCCGCCTTTGCGGTGCGCTTGCCCGACCGGGTCTGCAGCATCCACAATTTTCCGCGCTCGACGGTGAATTCGATATCCTGCATGTCGCGGTAATGGCCTTCGAGCAGGTCAAACACGCGGGCGAGCTCGGAATAGGCATCCGGCATCGCTTCTTCCATTGAGAGCGGCTTGGCACCCGCGGCATCGCGTGCGGCCTTGGTGAGATATTGCGGCGTTCGGATACCCGCCACCACATCCTCGCCCTGAGCGTTGATCAGATATTCGCCGTAATAGGCGCGTTCGCCAGTGGCCGGGTCGCGAGTGAAGGCAACGCCGGTGGCGCTGGTGTCGCCCATATTGCCGAACACCATGGCTTGGACGTTGACGGCGGTGCCCCAATCGGCCGGAATGTCGTTCAAGCGACGATAGACCTTGGCACGGTCGCTATCCCAGCTGTCAAAGACCGCTGCAATCGCGCCCCAGAGCTGCTCGGTCACGTCCTGAGGGAACGGCTTGCCCAATTCGTCCTGAACGATGCCTTTGTATTCATCGACAAGATCACGCCAGTCGCCAGCTTCCAGCTCGGTGTCGGCATAGAAGCCATTGTCTTCCTTGCGGATCTCGAGCGCTTCTTCGAACAGGCCGTGATCGATGCCGAGCACGACGTCCGAATACATCTGGATGAAGCGGCGATAGCTATCCCAGGCAAAGCGTTCATCGCCCGAAGTTGCAGCCAATCCAGCAACGGTGTCATCGTTGAGGCCCAGATTGAGCACAGTGTCCATCATGCCAGGCATAGAGACACGGGCGCCCGAGCGGACCGAGACGAGCAGTGGATCGGCCGCATCGCCGAATGTCTTGCCCACGCTTGCTTCGATATGCGCCAGCGCGTTGGCGACGTCGCCGCGCAGCGCGTCAGAAAAGTCAGCCCCTTCCTGCAGATAGCGCACGCATTCTTCGGTCGTAATGGTGAATCCAGGGGGCACTGGAAGGCCAATGCTCGCCATTTCGGCAAGGTTTGCGCCCTTGCCGCCTGTAACGGTCTTGTCGCGCTGACGGGGGTCGTCATGCGCGGCATTTCCGCCGAAAGGATAGACCGTTTGTTGCGACATTATCTTTCCTACGAAGTTGACGAAGTTGACATAGTGTCAATTTCGAATTTTCAATTCAAAGCATTGAAATAGTGTATTTATCTTCTCAAATGCCCGCTTGACACTTGTCCAACAATTTTAGCCCTCGATCTTGCTGAAATCAGCGACCCTGTGAACCGACCGTGCAAATCGGCCAAGCAGGTTGAGCCGCGCTTCGCGCTTGTCAGGATTCTCGTCATTGACCGTCACCTTGTCGAAGAAAGCATCGATCGGTGCGCGCAAAGTTGCCAGCGCCGCCATAGCCGCTTCAAAGTCCTCGTTCTCGATCGCGGAAGACGCTTTGGGTGCGGCTGAATCGAGCGCATCGATCAGCGCCTTTTCCTCACCTTCTGGCGTGTAGGAAAGCGATTTCGCGTCCGCACTGTCCCATTCTTCCTTCTTGAGGATGTTTGCGGCGCGTTTGTAGCCAGCGAGCAGATTGGTGCCGTCTTCGGTCGCCAGGAACTGAGACAAAGCACGCGACCGTGCTTCGATCCGGTCAATCCGCATGTCGAGCTGCGATTGCCAATCGCGCGACGCCGCAATGAAGTCATGGCGCACGCCGTCGTCGCGGAGTTGGACAGCAAGCCGGTCGACAAGGAATTCGCTCAGTTTTGTTGCGAGCGCTACATTTTCCCGGCCATCCCAGGCATGGACCACGGTGTCCATCGACAGCTTCAAACCATTGGCCTGGACCAGTCGAATAAAGCCAAGCGCTGCCCGGCGAAGTGCGAATGGGTCTTTTGAGCCAGTGGGCAGGATATCAATCTTGAAGAAGCTCAAAAGATTGTCGAGCTTGTCGGCAAGACTGACGGCGACGGTGATGGGTGCCGTCGGCACATCATCGCTTTGTCCTACGGGCTTGTAGTGGTCGCGAATGGCGTCGGAGACTTCGTGCGGAAGACCTTCCTTTTCGGCGTAATATCCGCCCATCAGGCCCTGCAGTTCGGGGAACTCGCCAACCATTTCGGTCACCAGATCGGCTTTGCACAGCTCGCCTGCCTGGCGCGCCTGTTCGCGGTCACCATTGGGCTCCTTGGCGTCGAACACCAGCCAGCCTGCGAGCTTGGTCACGCGATCGACCTTTTCAGCCACGGTTCCAAGCTTTTCGTGGAATGTGATGCGCTCGAGCTTCTTCGCGTGCTCGGCCAGGCTGGTCTTCTGATCGAGCTCCCAGAAAAAGCGCGCATCGGAAAGACGCGCAGCGAGCACCTTGCGATTGCCATCAACCACCACAGCCGGATCGGCAGCCGCGATGTTAGCGGTGCAGACAAAGGCATTGGCGAGCTTGCCGTCGGCATCCTGGCAGACGAAGTATTTCTGGTTCACGCGCGCGGTGAGCTGGATCACTTCGGGCGGAACGTCGAGATAGCTCTCATCAAACCGGCCGAGCAGCGGCACGGGCCATTCGGTCAGTCCGGCATTCTCGACCACCAGGCCTTCGTCCTCGATCAAGGTAAGGCCAGCTTCATCCGCAGCTGCCTTTGCGCCTGAGCGCACGCTGTCCTGACGCTCTTCATGATCGACGATCACAAAGGCTTCGCGGAGCTTAGACGCGTAATCATCAGCGCCTTCAATCGAAATGCTGCCGTTTGAATGGAAACGATGCCCCATGGTCTCGCGCCCACTGGCAATGCCGTCCACCTCACAGGGCACCACTTCGCCATCGAGCAAAGCGATAATGCCCGACAATGGACGCACCCATCTGAGGCTCTCGGTCGTGATTGATGCGTCGCCCCAACGCTGTGATTTGGGCCAAGCAAAATCACGGATGATAGTCGGGATCGCGTTGGCGAGCAGGTCAGCCACCTTCTGGCCCGGCTTTTCAATCACCGCGAAATAGGTTGCGCGGCCTTTGACATCGCGGGTCTCAAGCTGTTCGCGCGAGACGCCGTTCTTGCGGCAGAAGCCATCAATGGCCTGATCAGGCGCGCCAACCGGCGGTCCTTTGGCCTCATCGCGCACGGCTTCAGTCTGGGTTGGAAGGCCGCGGGCGATCAGCGCCATTCGGCGCGGGGTCGACCAGATGGTGAGTTCACCAGACGCCACGCCAGCAGCGTCCATTTCGCGCCGGAACAGCTTTTCCAACTCCGCGCGCGCGCCTTTCTGCATTCGCGCAGGGATCTCTTCGCTGCGGAGTTCGAGCAGGAAATCAGCCATCAGACCAGGCTCCATTCCGGATATTTGGCGTTCCATTCCGGAGCCATCTTCTCCGCATATTTCTCACACGATGAGCGGGCGAGATCGCGCACGCGGGCCATGTAGCTGGCGCGTTCCTGAACGCTGATCACGCCGCGCGCCTGCAGCAGGTTGAACAGATGGCTCGCTTCTACCGCTTGCTCGTAAGCAGCGATCGGCACATCCGCAGCGAGTGCATTCTGGCATTCGGCTTCGGCCTTGTTGAACAGTTCAAACAGACTGTCCGTGTCGGCGACTTCGAAGTTCCACTTCGACATCTGCTTCTCGTTTTCGAGGAACACTTCGCCGTAGCTTACGCCCTGCTGATTGAATGCAAGGTCGTAAACATTGTCGACGCCTTGAATATACATCGCCAGACGCTCAAGCCCGTAGGTGAGTTCGCCAGCCACCGGCTTGCAGTCAAACCCGCCCATTTGCTGGAAATAGGTGAACTGGGTCACTTCCATCCCGTCGCACCACACTTCCCAGCCTAGGCCCCAGGCACCCAATGTGGGCGATTCCCAGTCATCCTCGACAAAGCGGATGTCGTGCTTGAGCGGATCGATGCCGATCTGGCGCAGGCTTTCGAGATAGAGATCCTGGATGTCGGCCGGGCTCGGCTTCAGGATCACCTGATATTGATAATAATGCTGCAGCCGGTTTGGGTTTTCGCCATAGCGACCGTCGGTAGGACGACGGCATGGCTGGACGAAGGCTGCGTTCCACGGTTCTGGCCCAAGCGCGCGCAAAGTGGTGGCGGTGTGGAAGGTCCCTGCCCCCATCCGCATGTCATAAGGCTGCAGGATCACGCAGCCGGCTGCGCTCCAGAAATCATGCAGAGTCAGGATCATGTCCT
>Ga0207422_1003709_pt1 | contig 14483 bp, 15 predicted proteins | sample MarCyaLeptolynsp_FD_187757 | JGI IMG/M metagenome (GOLD analysis project Ga0207422, IMG submission 187757) | Marine cyanobacterial communities from Panama - species 1 Leptolyngbya sp. (SPAdes) | ecosystem: Environmental > Aquatic > Marine > Unclassified | place: Panama: Panama City | collected...
TGTCCTCAACGGACACAAGGCAGTCGTGATTGGCGCCCCTTGGGCGGACAAGCTGGTCGTCACCGCCCGTACCGGCGGCGATCGCCGCGATGCCGGCGGGATTTCGGTCTTCATCGTCGACAAGGATGCGAACGGTGTCACCACTCGTGACTACCCAACCGTCGACGGGCGCCGCGCCTCGGAAGTCTATTTCGAGAATGTCTCAGTGGGCGCAGAGGCGCTCATCGGCGCCGAAGGCGAAGGCCTGCCCCTGATCGAACAAGTCACTGACGAAGCGATTGCAGCGACCTGCGCAGAAGCGGTTGGCGCCATGGGCGTGGCGCACCAGATGACCGTTGAGTATTCGCGCCAGCGCAAGCAGTTCGGGACGCCAATCGGCAAGTTCCAGGTCCTGCAGCACCGCATGGTCGACATGTTCATGGAGCATGAGCAGTCAATCTCCATGACCTATATGGCAACGCTGAAGCTCGGCGAAGACGAGGTTGAACGCAAGAAAGCGGCATCGGCCGCGAAGGTGCGTATCGGTCAGTCTGGCCGATTTGTGGGACAGGAATCCATCCAGATTCATGGCGGCATGGGCATGACCGAAGAACTGGCGGTCGGCCATTATTTTAAGCGTCTAACCATGATTGAAAATGAGTTCGGAAATGTCGACCATCACATGCGTCGCTACACTCAGCTCAGCGCAGCGGATCTGAAAGCTGCGGCCGAGTAGCCAACCAAAGATCACCCGCGCTATGTCGGCAACGCAGCGCGTGTGAATTGACATTTTGCCCTGTCACGCAACACTGCGCGGCAGGGCAATTTGCTTTTGGAGGGTTATATGCGCCGAACGGTGACAAGCGCCATTTGTGTTCTGATATTGGCGGGCTGTGCGATGGCACAAGAGACCGCCACCGAGGCGCCAGCCGCGCCGTCGCCTCCGCCACCACCGCCGCCTTGTGAAGGCGAGGCCTATCATCAGTTTGACTTCTGGGTTGGAGAGTGGAGCGTGACCGCCGCTAACGGACAGTTTGCCGGGAACAATTCAATCACTCGCGAAGAGGGTGGTTGCCTGCTGCTCGAAACCTGGACGTCCGCTGGCGGCACCACAGGGCAAAGCTACAATTACTACAATCCAGACACGGACAAGTGGCGACAGGTCTGGGTCAGCGCTGGGGCTCTGATCGATTATGAGGGCGGTTTGACCGATACCGGCTCGATGAAATTGGTTGGCACAATCACATATCACGCGGGACCGCAAACGGCCCCTTTCACGGGTGAATGGACGCTCAATGACGATGGCACCGTGACCCAGCATTTCGAGCAATTCAACGCCCAGACGGACGAATGGGCGACCTGGTTCACGGGAACTTACACGCGTGTCGCTGTGGACGCCGACCCGGCTGTTAGCGCGCCCAACTGAGCAGGGCAGCGAACGCGGCCAGCTGTAGCGCCATCAACAAAGCGAGCACCAGCCGTGGTTTGAAGGAGCTGAAACGCCGCCATAACATGACTGAAGCCACGAGCACGGTGATCGTCTCGATAGCGCCGCCCATCCTGCCATTTTGCGAAGGATCCCAATAGGAGATGGGCGAGTTGAACCGCCAGTCGCTGAGCGGCCAGAAATGTCTGTGCGCATCATCGGCGTGGAGCGGAAAATCGAGGGCTATGTGAATCAACGCCGCGGCTGATGCCATGGCGAACAATCGCCACTTTCGCCACAGCGCGACGGCCAGGAGGCCACCAGACAGCACAAGCGAATTTGAGATGGCGCCGAGTGTTTGCCAGGGCTCCATCCAGTAGCGAACATTCCAGGTCTCATCTCCACCCCAGCCCTGAATGCGGCTCCAGGCGAAGAACATGAACATGGAAACGTCCGGCACCAGCGCGCCCGCCACAACGGCGAGGTTGCGCTGGGAGTCTTGCGGACGACTGAGCGCCGCGCACGCTATGACGGTATGGGCGATCGTGTTCATGTCTCACCACACCGCACAGGACTTGCCGCTAGGCAAGTGGTGACAGGACCCGGTGCATCTGCCAAAGCAGGGCTCATTATTTCTGAGGAGCCCGCCTATGTCCGTTATCCTGCTCGAAAAGCAAGGCCCTATTGCTATCCTGACCCTGAACCGGCCAGACATGATGAACGCGCTCGGACAAGAAGGTGATGGCGCTGAGGTGGTTTCAGCCTGCGCTGAGATTGAAGCCGATCCGAGCATTCGTTGCGCCATACTGACCGGCGCTGGACGCGCCTTCTCCGCCGGCGGGGATGTCAAAGCGATGCGCGACCGCAAAGGCGCTTTCGCCGGTTCGCCTTACAATGTTCGTGAGGGGTATCGCCGCAACATCCACCAGATCGTGAAGTCTCTCTACAATCTGGAAGTGCCGCTCATCGCCGCAGTGAATGGCGCTGCGATTGGGCTGGGTTGTGACGTCGCCTGCATGGCGGACGTACGGATCGCGTCTGACAAGGCCAAGTTCGGCGTGACGTTTCTCAAGCTAGGGCTGATTCCGGGGGACGGTGGTGCCTGGCTCTTGCCGCGGATTATTGGCGCGAGCCGTGCGGCGGAGTTGTTGTTCACGGGTGACGTTATCGACGCTGCCACAGCGGCCGAGTGGGGGTTGATTTCCCGTGCGGTGCCAGGTGAGACGCTGATGGACGAAGCGATGGCGCTCGCGACGCGCATGGCCGGACAACCACCACAGAGCCTGCGCGTGGCCAAGACGCTCCTGCGTCACGGAACGACGGCGAGCTATGAGACGATCATGGAAATGTCGGCTGCAGCACAGTCCATGATGCACCATACCGAGGACCATATTGAAGGCGTCAATGCGATCCTCGAAAAGCGCACACCCAGTTTCGAAGGCAAGTAGACTTAAAGCGCTTTCGACACGACCAGTCCGGCCAGCAAGAGGCCGCCCAGATAGGTGACCAGCGCGCCGATCATCTTGAGCACATGCGGTTTTTCCAGGGTTTCGCAGATCAGAAACCCGATTGCGTGCAGGAACCGCGACACCGTGATCGCAATCATCGTCCACGCAACCAGGCCGCCGAGATCGCGTCCGGCATAGGCGAAACCCGTGATCAAGAACAAGCCGATCAGGAGCGCAGCGTATTCTGCACTATTGCCATGTGCGCGCTGGGCTTTGGCCATGGCTGAACTTGGGTCCAGCGGGGCGCCGTATGAGATTGTCTTGCTCGACCCGCGCTGTGTGCTGGTCCAGAAAGCCAGTAGAAGAGTCAGAATGACCAGGCTGGCGCAACAGATTAAAATGATGGAATTCATGGTTTTAGCCTCCCAATAGTTTGACGAGCAGTGTAGAGCGCTTCGAAACGTCCGCAAAGGAGCACGCCATGCCATCCCACCGTCGGCTCATTTCCACCGGTTCCCCGTTCGAACAGACGATGGGCTACTCGCGCGCCCTCGTGCAGGGCGATTGGTGCTTCGTCTCCGGCGTTACAGGCTATGACTATGCGAGCATGCAGATGCCGGATGGCGTCGCGGCGCAGGCAAGTAATTGCTTCGACACGATTAGCCGGGTTTTGGCCGAAGCCGAGTTTCAGATGGCCGACATTGCAAGAGTGCAATACACGGTCACAGATCGGGCGCTGGTAAACGAGGTGCAGCCAGTTCTGGAACAGTATCTTGGTGAGATACGACCAGCGGCGACGATGGTCATCGCCCAGCTGATCGAGCCGGAGATGAAGATCGAGATCGAAGTGACTGCCTTTCGAGGGTAGGCGCCTCGGGCTGTCGTTTATGATTTCACTTTGCTCATGCGCGCAAACAGGAGCTGTTTTCGTTTTCGATTGGCAATGCAAAGGCGACCGGGCAAGCCGTGCCCCGATATTGCGACCTGACCCAGTCCGCCATCGCCGCGTTCGTCGTTACCTAGCGGGTAGAAACCGACCTGTTTCAGTTCTTGTCGGTCAGAGAATACCAGAGCGAGAGATTCGGAGTTGCGGTCGGGGACGATCCAGAGATGGTCTTCTCCAACTGGCAAAGCGCAAAACGGGACGAGGCTCGACGGCGGCTCGGTCGGCCTGCGCAAGGCTGCGAGCCCGGACAGTACGGGTGGAAATCGCGACGCGTCCATTCTTTGCAATACGCCGCCTGCCCGCAAGGAGATGATGACATGCTCGGGATCGGACCAGGACACGTTGGTTGTCCATGGGCGTCCCGCAGTGGGCAAGGTTGCCAGCACTTTCGTCCCTGCCTGATCGATGATGGTGATCGAGTCACTGCCATAGTTCGCGACCAGCAAGTGTTTGCGCTGCCAGTCCAGTGTGACCCCGCGCGGTTGTTTGCCGACTTTCAACGTGTTGCTGATCGCGCGCGTTTCTTCATCGATGACGCAGACGACGCCGTCCTGCGATCCTGGCAACTGGCACGTCACCATGATCTTCTGCTTGAGCGAATTGTAGCTTCCGTTCCAGGCGAGCCCGTGAGGTTCTCCAGGTAGGTTTATTCGGTTGAGTAATCCGGACGCGCTGATGACATCGACAGATCGAGACGCGCGGCAGGCAATATAGGCAAACTCTCCGCCGCCGCCCGAGATGTCTATCGGATCTTCACCCACGGAAATCTGCCTTGTCGGCTTATCTGTCACGGGGTCGAAGAGTAGCACGCAGTGGCTTTCCGAAAGCACGCTCGCGATGGTTTGCTTCGGTGTAGAAAACGACAGCGCGCGCAGTGCAACTGGTGTTGCGCCGACATTCAAACGGTTTTCAATTTCAATCGTATACGCTGTGTCCACAGTTCGATCCTCTGTGCCCCACAGGTCCTGAAAGTATGATGGTTCAACCCAGCTATTCTGGCCGGGACCGGTAGTCTGCGGCATAGGAAGCCGCCGCAGGCACAATAACGATCATGGCAGCAAACGCATTCTTGCACATTTGTCATTCTCCGACAGTCTCAACCGTTTTCCGCACCTTTGCTTTCCAGGCGCGTGCGCTTACACAGCTCGCTCGTACGGGAGACATGCATGCGCGATGGTGGAAGAATAGCAGCGGCGATAGACGTGCTCAGCGACGTGCTGGGCCGCCATCAGCCGGTCAAAGTCGCTGCGCGCGATTGGGGGAAGCGCGCCCGCTATGCCGGTTCGAAGGATCGTGCTTGGGTGTCTGGCCTGGTGCTGGACGCGCTACGCAAGCGCAACTCGGTTGCGCACGCTATGGGAGATGACACACCGCGAGGCTTGGTCCTTGGCGCACTCAGCTTTGCCTGGGGGTGGGATATTCGCCGGATCGACGACGCCATGGATGAACAGCACGCCCCCAGCGCGCTGACGTTGCAGGAGCGCGAGCGATTGGTAATGGCGCCGGACGTTACGGCTGAACCGCACGTCACCGGCGATTACCCGGAATGGCTCACCCCACACATGCAGCGCGCGTTCGGAGAGCTGGCCGCGGTCGAGGGGCAGGCTATGGCCGTGCGCGCCGATGTCGATTTGCGCGTCAACACATTGAAAGTCGACGCCGAGAAAGCTGGTGGACCGCTTCGCAGCGCCAAGGCCGAACCCTCGCGCCTGTTGAAAAACGCCTATCATATACCGGCACGCGATCCGTCGCAGCGCGAAGCGAGCCTGGACAATATTCCAGCCTATTCAAAAGGGTGGGTCGAGGTGCAGGATGCCGGATCGCAAATCGCTGCAGCCGCCGCCAATGCGCAACCCGGCGAGCAAGTTCTGGATTATTGCGCTGGTGGCGGTGGCAAGACTTTGGCGCTGGCCGCGGCGATGCAGGGCAAGGGACAGGTCTTCGCCTATGACATTGACGGACGCAGACTGAGTGCCATCATCCCGCGACTGAAACGGTCCGGCGCGCATAATGTCCAACTCCTGCACCCACGTGAACCGGAAGGGCTGGAGGCATTGAAAGGACAGATGGACTGCGTATTTGTAGATGCGCCATGCACGGGCACCGGCACCTGGCGGCGACGTCCGGATACGAAGTGGCGGGTCAAACCGAAATCGCTGGAAACCCGGATCGCGCAGCAAGATGAAGTACTCGAGAAAGCTGCTGCATTCGTCAAACCGGGCGGGCGTTTGCTGTATGCCACATGTTCATTCCTGGTTGAGGAAGATGAGGATCGCGTAGACGCATTTCTAACGAACCACTCGGACTGGGCACAGGAAGATGCGGTTCAGCACGCGGTTGCCAGCGACCTTCTGACAGAGGAGGGCGTCGCGATTATCAAAACCGGTCAGGGGCCGACGGGCAGCGTCCGGCTGACCCCCCGCACCGCCGGCACGGACGGCTTCTTCTTCGCCATGTTGCGCAAGCAGGGTTAACGCAGTCGGCGCAAATTCTGCCGCTTCCTTTGCCACTATTTCAGCTCGACCTGTCATACCTCTGCCAACGGGGAGGACGTAATATGGCTGTAAAGACCAAAGATGGTGTGACCACGCTTACGCCAACGGCGTGGAAATGGTTCGCTGGAGCCGCGGCTGCATTTCTGCTGGTACCGGGTTTTGGATTTATCCTGGCGGTCTTTTTTGTCCTGACCGGGGCAGGGGTGTTGCAGCGTGTAGAGCTGTCACCTGATGGGCTAAAGCTCCGTAACTGGTGGTCCGAAAAATCCTATCGTTGGGACGACATCGGTGATTTCCGTACTCGCAAGATCAAATCAGGTCTGATCACCGCCGCGAACATGGTCTCGTTCACCCACGTGAACAAGGAAGGCACGGCGATGGGAAAGGCCGCGAAATTTCTTGCTGGCGGCACCCATTCGATCCCGGCCGTCGGCATGCCTGCCAAACGCTTGGCGCTGTTGATGCAAGCCTACAAGGCGGGGCATGTTCCAGCCGACACACCGGTGGGCGCAGTGCAAAGCCCAATGCCGGTTCCAATTCCGGTGCCGCAGCAGCGCGCGCGGCAGGGGCGCGTGAGCACGGTTGGTGCGACGCCGACATCTACGAAACTCAAGCCTCAGCCCAAGCATCGTGCTGCGCCCGCACGCACGAAAGCGACGCCGCTGGTTCAGGATGGCGGCGGCCTCTTTGGGCGGCGACGTCCAAGCTCGCCCTTCGGCTCCTGATACGACCCGGTTGAGCCGCAGCCGGGACTCAGCTAAAGGGCCGCATGGCTGAGAACAAACACGAACGCGCCCTGATTATCGACTTTGGCAGCCAGGTGACGCAGCTCATCGCCCGCCGACTGCGAGAAAGCGGCGTCTATTGCGAAATTCACCCCTTCAACAAGGTCGATAACGGCTTTCTGGACGCTTACGACCCGCAGGCAATTATCCTGTCTGGCGGTCCGGCGAGTGTGACCTGGGAGGACAGTCCGCGGGTGCCGCCGGAAGTGTTCAGCCGTAAAGTACCTGTGCTCGGTATCTGCTATGGTCAGCAGGTGATGATGGAGCAGCTGGGCGGCCGGGTCGAAAGCGGCACCAGCCGCGAGTTTGGCCGTGCCTTCATCGACAAAGTGCTCGATGATCCAATTCTGGAGGGATTATCCTTCGACGGTGAGGGCGAGCAAGTCTGGATGAGCCATGGTGATCATGTCGCCGAGATGGCGAACGGTTTCTTTGTCATCGCCAAGTCTGCCGGCGCGCCGTACGCAGTAATTGCTGATCCGGAACGCCATTTCTATGGCACTCAGTTCCATCCGGAAGTCGTGCATACACCGCATGGCGCGACCATGTTGGCGAATTTCACCCACAAGATTGCTGGCCTCAAGGGCGACTGGACCATGGCGGCCTATCGCGAAGAGGCAATTGAGAAGATTCGTGAGCAGGTTGGTTCAGGGCGCGTCATTTGCGGTCTGTCAGGCGGCGTCGACAGCTCTGTCGCTGCCGTCCTGATCCATGAGGCGATCGGCAGCCAGCTGACCTGCGTCTATGTCGATCATGGCCTGATGCGGATGAATGAAAGTGAGCAGGTCGTCAGTCTCTTCCGTGAACACTACAATATCCCGCTCGTGCACGTGGACGCATCCGATCTGTTCTTGGGCGAGCTGGACGGCGTCAGTGATCCGGAACGAAAACGCAAGACAATCGGCAAATTGTTCATCGATGTGTTCGAAGCAGAAGCGAAGAAGATTGGCGGTGCCGACTTCCTGGCACAGGGCACGCTTTATCCTGACGTGATCGAAAGCGTCAGCGCGATTGGTGGTCCGTCCGTGACGATCAAGAGTCACCACAACGTCGGCGGGCTACCGGAACGCATGAATATGCAACTGGTCGAGCCGCTGCGGGATTTGTTCAAGGACGAGGTCCGCGCGCTGGGCCGCGAGCTAGGCCTGCCAGATGCATTTATCGGGCGCCATCCTTTCCCAGGACCAGGCCTGGCCATCCGAATTCCAGGCGAGATTACCCGCGACAAGGCGGATACACTGCGAAAAGCCGATGCAATCTATCTGGAAGAGTTGCGCAATGCAGGCCTCTACGACCAGATCTGGCAGGCCTTCGCGGTTCTGTTGCCGGTCAATACTGTCGGGGTCATGGGCGACGAGCGCACATATGAGAACGTCCTCGCTCTGCGCGCGGTAACATCTACGGACGGAATGACGGCTGATTATTTCCCGTTTGATCATGATTTTCTCGGCCGTGTGGCGACCAGAATCATCAATGAAGTCAAAGGCGTGAATCGGGTTGTCTATGACATCACCTCAAAGCCGCCCGGCACGATTGAGTGGGAATAGGTCCCTCCAAATACATTAACAAAATCAAGCCTCAAAACTTAATGACGGAAATTTAAGCCCGCGCCAGGCGGACTCAGTTTTTCGTCTTAGGAGGTTGTTAAGGCCGAGCCCTGATTTTCAGCAGGGTTAATTTTCGGGCCAGCTTTGTTAATGGGATTGGGCAATATGAGTAGAAAATCGGTGCGCTGGGGCGCGGATATCGGGTATCAGTCTTCGATCAAGCCGTTTAGAGCAAAAGAGTCACCGGGTAAGCACGGTCTGCGTGGTAAGCTGGCCGAAGGAGATCTCGGGTTCAGCCGCGGGCGTACGCGAAAGATAGCTCAGGAAGATGCTGCCGATGCTGTGCCAGCTTCCGAGGCTATTACCGAAGATCAGTGGAGCGAGCGCGAGCAGGAGATTGCCGAACGCGCGGGCGGTGTCCGCCGCAGCCTTGAGACGTGGATGAGTGGCACTGCCGCTGGCGTGCGCAACTTCATCCAGGATTGTACGCCCGCCGATATCCATCCCGATCATTTGCGCGAAGTGATCAAAGCCGAAGAGAATGAGTTTCGGCATTACGAAGTCGATGACGCCGAATCCGCTCGAGACCACCACGATGCAACCGTCGTCGAACTCCAACACTTCAAGCAGCAACATGGCGACCGCATCGGCAAACGCACCCCGGACATCAAGAAGAATGTCGAACAGACCCTCGCCATCCTGTTGTTGATCATGATCATTGAAGGCTGTTTCAATGCCTTGCTGTTCAAGGATGCCCAGTCCTCTGGCCTGATGGGCGGGATGATGGTCGCGTTCGGGATCAGTGCCGTGAACGTGCTGACCGGGGTGCTCGCTGGCTTTTTCGGGCTGCGTTACCTCAATCATCCGGAAAAGGGCTTCAAGATTGCGGGCGGCATTGTCGCTGGCGTGCTGATCACATTCGGGATCATGTTGAATTTCTTCATCGCGCACTTCCGCGATGCTGTGGAAGTCAGTCTTCACGCCGCGCAGGATGCAGGCTCGTTGGCCGGATTCTCTATGTTTGATATCGCTCCGGGCGCCGTTGTGGGGAGCATGTTCCCGAACATATTCGGGCTCGATTCCCTCGTCGCCATCGGACTGCTTCTGATCGGCCTGACCATATTTGGTGTCGCGATCTATGAAGGCTATGACAAGATTTCAGACCGTTATCCCGGTTATGGCCGGGTCTGGCGGAAGGAACGCCTTGCCTATGAGAAACGCCAGGCCGTCCGCAACGGCGTCCGCGACGATCTCTCAGATTATTTCACCCGCTGCCGCTTCTGGTTCGAGACACAGCACAAGCGCCATACCGCCGCCAAGCGCGAGATCGAGAAATCACTCAATGTGCTGGAGGCCAATCGTGACAAGGCGGTTGGCATCGCGGCCAAGGCTGGTGACCAGGAACGTTCGCTCAAAATCGCCTATCGTCAGGCTCATCGCCGCGCGCGCAACAAGTTCCGCGACAAACTTGGCGAGCAGGCGGCGATCCCGGCCTATTTCGATGAGATAGTGACTCCGAACCTGCCAGGCTTCGACCTGACCAAAGAGCGCGAACAGGCCAATGCTGCGATCAAGGCGATCGAACAGAATCTGACCGCGCTCAACCTGTCGCGCGAATGGCTGGAGACCCATATTCAATCTGTCCAGAAAGGCCTGTCTTCGATCCAGAAGCAGGTGAACAAGGAACTCGGTAAAGCCCGTGAAGCTCGTCTGGCCAATCAAAACCACCACGACGCAAAGTCGGCCTGAAAGCAGGGAGATGAATAATGGCGCGTCCTAGAGAAAGAGGCCCCTGGTTCTGGCGCGGCGCGATTGGCGTCATGCTGTTTTCGGTGATCGGACTGTTCTCCGTTGCCGCATTCAACACCGCCCCGGCGTTGGATGTGGACACGGCTTGCCGCATGGATCGCAAGGATCCCGCGCACACGATTATCCTGATCGACCAGTCAGATCCGTTCAGCGAGAATGATCTGGCTTGGGTTAGCGAACTGATCGACGGTGAAGCGCGGACATTGCCGCGATTTGGGCGTCTCACGGTGGTATTGCCGAACAGCGCGACACCGTTTGATCCGACGACGCTCTACACGCACTGTTCGCCAGGCAGTGTCGATGATGCCAATCCGATTCTTCAAAATCCGCGCATGATTGATGATACCTGGCGCGAGCAGTTCTATTTGCCGCTGACCAATACAGTCGGCGACACGCTCAAGACCACCAGTCAGCCGAGCTCGCCCTTGTTCGAAGCGCTATACTCCGTTGGGGACCGGGCCGATTTCCAGAGCAATCGCAAAAATCGCCGACTGGTTATCGTGTCTGACCTGATGCAGCACTCGGACGGTTTTTCGTTCTATCGCAATGGCGCCGACCTCGCCGCATATTCTGAGGCGTCGGTGTCGCAGCAAGTGCCGAAAATGGGTGGCGTTGATGTCGTCGCGCGCATTGTCCCGCGTCAGGAATATGATCTGCCGATCGGCGAACTCCGCGCTTTCTGGCGGGCCTATTTCGACAAGACCGGTGCCAGTTTCGGATCGACCAATTAGAGTCTGGTGATCGCACTCACGGGGGCGTCCAGCAGAAACAAGTCGCCGAAGCGTTGCAGCTGTCCGGTGATGGATACCGGCTCTGCAACATAAGGCAGCAAGTCCTTGTTGTGGCCGTATCCGCCCGAGGTCATGACCATCAGCGCGGTCTGATCTTTCAAGTCCCGGACATAGAAAGCTGGTGGCAGCCCACCGCGAATGCACAGGCTGGCGCAGGATTTGTGCACCTTGCCGCGTGCCGGGCGCATTGCGCCGAACCAACATTTTGTGTCCATGATCTCGCCGTTCAGAGAGACGTCCATGATTGGCTCGGGTTCTGGAAAGGCGAGGCCATCAATGCTCCCCTCCGGATCTTCGCGAATCCAGTCCAGGCCATCGACCACTGCAATCATGGCGTGACGTCCGCGATGAATGAGAGAGCCTTTGACGATGACAGGTTTGCCGGCAAGGGCCCCAATCTTGGCGCTGACGCCGCATTTGCCCTGACAGGCTAGCAGCGCGGTGCGCTCGGTGCCGTCCAGATCGATTGTGCGCAGCATGCCATACGGTTCGGCTGTGGCGATACCGCGCCACTCACGGACCTCGGCCATATCCCAGGTTCCGGGCCCAACCGGGCGCTGGCGTGCGGCGATGCCGATGCCGACGGCGGTGGTGCCGGTGATGATGCTGAGTCCAGCGCCAAGCATGAATCGGCGGTCCACGTCCGGGGTTTCGGCCCAGCCGATGAAGAAATCATCCTTGCTCATGACGTGGCTCCTATTGTGCTGGGATCTTGCGGCGTTCCGGGCGGATTTGGCTTCGGATTGACATAAACGGTGCCGTTCATGATGCGCGTGGCATAGGTGGCTATCTTCTCGGTAAAAGGCGGCGGCGACTGGCCGTCTTCCATTCGATACTGAAAGCCATGCCAGGGACAGGTGATGCAGCCATCGACAACCTTGCCCTCGCCAAGTGGACCGCCCTGATGGCGACAGATATTGGACACGGCGGCAATCTTGTCGCCGTCCCGGAATACAGCGATGGCGTCGCCGTCGACCGGGCGAATAATCTTGGCGCGTTTGTCTTCCAGCTCCCGCACTTCAGCGACGCGCAACCACCCTTCATGCCCGATGCGATCAGATATGCGCAGACTGGCTATGCTCGAAATCAGATGCAGCAGGATGACCGTGCTCGCGCCGGTGCCGAGAACGATGAAGAAAATTGGCCGCTTCTCGAACTGCAAGGCGCCGAGCGCCATATGAGCGACGAGTAGGCCATAGGCGACATAGACGCCCATATGCAGCGCTTTCCATACACCAGGGCCGAGATTGGCATTCCAGAAATCATGACTGGTCGCCGCCATCAGGAACATGATGAGCAGGGCGATGAAGCCGAGAACTTCGAACGGGAATCCCGAGATGCTGTCATAGCGCGGATTGGAAATGAACAGCGACACAAGCGCATTGGTTTCCGAAAAACCGTGATACCAGAGCAGCACCAGCCCGCCATGCACCAGACCGATGAGGAAAGTCGTCACCCCGATATGACGCCGATTGTACAGAAACGGCCTGAACCGGTGGGTAAAGCGCGCCAATGGGCCGATACAAAGGATGAAGCTCAGCAGCAGGAATGCCAGCGTGCCCGTCGCCCGGATCATGGCCTGGATCGGCGTCAGACTGTTTCCCGCCGGCTGCGTCGCATAGGTCAGCGCCATGAATGCAACGAGATAGAGCGCGATGCCACTCAGCATCCAGGTGTCGAACCGCTTCTTGAACGGGTTCCATTGCACCATCTTGTAATCGTGAGACATCAGCCGGTCTCCTCGGTCAGCGCTTCAGGGAGCTCGGTATTGTCGGGTGTTGGCGGGATGTCGGCAAAGGCGAGCACGAGCAGCCACAGCACCAATGGGCCGATGATCACCCAGATCCCAAAATGGACACGTCGATGGGAGCGTTTCATGAGACTGGCGGCTCCTTCTGGGTAAACAGCTTGGTCAGCATGAGCGGCCACAGACCGACAATGCCGGGCAGGATCAACAGACGTACGCGTACTGGCAGGCCCTTGCCTTTTGCTGCCGGATCAATGCGGCCCGCGCCGCCAAACATATAGGCCAGTCCGACCAACAGCCCGATCAGGGCATACAGGCCGAGTCCCATGACTAGCATTTCTGCAGCGGCTTCATTCATCGTCCCACTCCCGCATATGTGACCCCGGAAAGATCCGACATTTCACGGCTGAATGTGGTCAGATCATCCGGATTGAATTCGGTCAGCTTACTATGTCCACAAGCGCGCGCCATAACTTTCATGAGATCGGTCGAGGCGTCGAAAAAGTTCTTCAGGCGATGCGCGGACTTCTCGATCACCAATCGTGACACCAGGTGTGGCTTCTGGGTGGCGATCCCCACCGGGCAATTATTGGTGTGGCAGGCCCGCATAGCGATACAGCCAATGGCCTGCATCGCCGAGTTGGATACCGCAATGGCATCAGCGCCCAACGCCATGGCTTTTACGAAATCGGCTGGTTTGCGCAGGCCGCCAGTGATCACCAGCGAGACATCGCCGCGGCCGGATGTGTTCAGGTGGTGGCGGGCGCGGGCAAGCGCAGGAATGGTCGGTACAGAAATATTGTCTCGGAAAATGATCGGCGCAGCGCCCGTACCCCCGCCGCGGCCGTCCAGGATGATATAATCTACCCCAACCTCAAGCGCCGCATCGATGTCCTTTTCGATATGCTGCGCCGAGAGTTTGTAACCTATGGGAATGCCGCCTGTTCGATCGCGCACTTCATCGGCGAATTCCTTGACCTGGCTGACTTCAGTCCAGTCCGGAAAGCGCGGTGGCGAGATGGCGGACTCGCCTTCCTGAAGGCCGCGCACAAGTGCAATCTTGCCTTTGACCTTATTGCCGGGCAGGTGACCGCCAGTGCCGGTCTTGGCACCCTGGCCGCCTTTGAAGTGGAACGCCTGGACTTTTTCCAGTTTATCCCAGGAAAAACCAAAACGTCCCGACGCGAGTTCGTAGAAGTAGCGCGAATTGGCTTCCTGCTCCTCGGGCAGCATGCCGCCTTCGCCCGAGCAGATGCCTGTACCCGCGAGTTCGGCGCCGCGCGCCAGTGCCACTTTGGCGGGCTCCGAGAGCGCGCCGAAGCTCATGTCGGAAACAAAGAGCGGAATGTCGAGCCGTAGCGGCTTTTGCGCATTCGGCCCGATCACGACCTTGGTATCGACGGGATCATCATCCAGTAGCGGCATCTTGTGCAGCTGCGCAGTGATGATCTGGATATCGTCCCAGTCGGGAAGATCTTTGCGCGGGACGCCCATGGCGTCGACCGTGCCA
>Ga0207422_1003714_pt1 | contig 14475 bp, 8 predicted proteins | sample MarCyaLeptolynsp_FD_187757 | JGI IMG/M metagenome (GOLD analysis project Ga0207422, IMG submission 187757) | Marine cyanobacterial communities from Panama - species 1 Leptolyngbya sp. (SPAdes) | ecosystem: Environmental > Aquatic > Marine > Unclassified | place: Panama: Panama City | collected...
ATTTCAATGGAGAAAACTTCTGGGCGAGAGGATATGCAGTCTCGACAGTGGGTTTTGAAGAGGAGGTAGTGCGTCGTTATATTCGAGAACAGGAGGGAAATGATCAAAGTGGTCGGTTCTAAGCCGAAGAGATTGCTATAGGACGACCGCCCTTGGGGCGGCCCCACTCATCAAGCCACCCGCTTTGCGGGTGGTGTCTGACCGACGAGAGCGACGATCGATTCTTGGCAGGTCAATTATCCCTTCGTCAATTTATTGTCCAGTTTTCTATATTCTTCGATTTGTCGATTGGTGCTCCGACTATTCCGAAGTTCTAGAATGAGTTGCTCCGCCGATCGATCGGATGCCCAAGCCCCAAATGCATCTTTCATGGTATTGGAATCTTGTTGGAGATTTTGCCTGATAGATTGAGTCAGCTTCTCTATCAAGTCTAATTTCCAGCTTGTATGCAGGCTCTCGATCAAGCCCCAATAACTGTTTAACAGGCGCGAATTAGATGTTTTCATGGGTGTAATTGATGATTTGCTGTCCTCAACTCAACTGACGAGGGCGAAGATCGAGCTACAAGGTCAACGATCGAGCGTATGAGTACAAAGATAACATGAATTGAACAGGCCGCATCCGATGCGGCAATCGATGCGGCGTATGCCTGGTTGTGTCAGGTGCGGGAGAATTACCATTTCAATCATGAGTCTGGTAGGGTGTGACATGCCTAAAATTGTGTAAATTCGTAGTTGACACTTTAGTAAATCGTAGGATGCGTTAGCGCTAGCGTAACGCATCAAATACATATCCACGGTGCGTTACGGCTGTCGCCTAACGCACTCTACAAAAGGCCAGATTAAACCGTGCATAGTATATCGTCCTGTACAGCCCCATGATTAACTGAGAGACGTTACTCTTGTGGAACAAAGTAATACGGCACATTGAGATCTGTGGCAATGTCATCCAGACCGACATCGTTCAGGAGCTGCGTCCAAACCTCGGCCAGGGCACGATCTTCAAGCTTGTTGCGACGGAGTTGAGCCAGCAGGGTCAGCGTCTCGTGCCAGAGACCGTTTTCCGCGTAAAGGCGCAGGCGTTCTGTGTCTGTTGCCTGCGCGAGTCGCTCGCTGAGAGCGGTTCCTGGGTCAACTCGTTCGATCCACGCCACGACAGTCGGATTCGTGGACGGTTTGTCCGGGTCGCACTGAATCGAAACAGACCATTGATAGGTCTGGTTTAGCTGCAGCGGTTCCCGCGTAGGCGGCAGCGAAAGGCCAAAAATTCCTGGTGTTTCCGGGAGATCGATCAGCACGCGTTTCGTTAAGATATCATCTCCATTGTCGTTCAACAGCCTGAACTCTGCCTGACGTAAGCCTGCAGGGAGTTGAGGAACATAAAACCAGGATACTGGCGAGGATTGGGTCGTTCGCCCCAAGGCATCGATTAAGTCAGGTTCTGTGCTCTCGTTCAGGATATCCTGGGCGGGAGGAACCAGCGCAATGAGTGGTTTTTCCAGCTTGCTGCAGAGGCCGCGCCGTCCGGTTGAACGTCGTCGAGTGGGCTTGCCTCCGTCTGTCGGCAGTTTGACGTTCAAGGGGGTAAATTCGCTCCTTTGCGCGATCGAGGACTTTAGCCGATCCGACAGAGAACGCTCAGAACTGGGATCGATTAAGTTCGGGGTTGAGTTTGCGGTGGGAGCGGTGCGGGCCTGGACAGGGAATGGCAGGTTCAGAACGCTGGCGAATGTCAATAGCACGAGAACAGACAACGTTCCATTCTGGACGGGTAGATCGATCATGGCTTGCACCTCCATTTTCACTTAGGAATAAGAATTAAATAAGATGTTGCTGAAGTAGGATGGGCAAAGGGCGCAACCCGTACCCATCTCGACTTTGCGATGGGCACGCTCTGCTTTGCCCATCCTACCTGGCTTATACCCATTTGATTTAAAAACGCGATCGCTCGAATTGATAAAATGCTGATTCATAAAGGTTTCTCTCCAACCCAAAATCGCCAATCTAAACTCTAAAATCGCCAATCTAAAATCGACTACGTTCGTTGCCAGGGGAAGGTGATGTACAGGGCTAAACCGCCTCCTGTACCGAGAACGACCAACAGTGAGGGCACCAGGGGCAGCCAGCACCCGTCTAGCCAAAGCGCCATAAAACAGGTCGTTGGCAGGGAAATCAGCACCAATCCCAGGGCCAGTCCCAGGGGCAAGGGTTTATGCAGTTTCCACCACAACAGACCGACTGTACCCGACCAGAACCCGATCCACAGGGCGTCACCCCACCAGGGCCAGGCCCATAACAGGGGGCGTTGTTCCAGCACGGCGCTGAGCATTTGGCTGACCATGTGGGCCTGGATAATTACGCCTGGGGTCTTGCGGTAGGGGGGGACAGCGGTGTAGGGGGTAAAGTCGCTATCTTTCGCACTTTCGGCGGTGTAGCCGATGAGGATGGCTCGATCTTTAATTAAATCGGGGTTGACCTGGTTATTGATAACCTCTGTCAATGTCACCTGGTTTGCAATCTGCTCAGCCCGTTTATGGGCGCGGTAGTTTAATAAGATTTGATATCCGCCTGTTTCTTCGTTTTGGTATCCCCCTGTCAACGCACCAAAGCGAGTGAAGATGGTGTTGCCAAATTTTAAGTTCCCGTCTGGAGTGAGTTCGGGTTCAATTCCCTCTGCCTTCAGGTAATGTTGCACTAATTGAAAATTTAAGGAACGATCTGCCTGGCAACTCTCGTCGGGGTCTAACGCCAGGAACTGGCGGCGGATCAGTTGATCCCGATCAAATGGAACATCAACAAAACCTAAACGATTTTCTGCGACCCCAAGAAGCAATAAATTGCCGCTATGATAAACTACTGCTTCTGGAGATTCTATCACTTGTGTGCATACGCTAATCGTATGGTTACTTTCCTGCAACACCTGGAGTAGTGCCGCTCGTCCTTCTCCCACTTTCACATCGCGAATAATATCCAGACCGATTACCCTCGGTTGATGCTGTTCCAGGGTTTTCAGCAGCTTGGCGACGGTTTTGTCGGAGACTGGAAACTCATTTAACTCAACAATATCGCCTTCTGTGATGCCAACTACCAACAGCTTTTCATCGGGTTTTTCTGCCGGTCGTAATCGCATTAATTGGTCAAGCGCTAATAGTTCTAAAGGCTGCAGAAAACCCAAAAAGCGGATTAACACTAATAAGATTGTTAAGGTGACATTGGCGATCGCAACGTCTCTAAAAGAAATCCGTCGATATAAATCCTTCCAGGCTGGGGGACGTTTGGTCGGATTCTGACAAATGACCGGTAACCAATCCACACCCGGAAATTGTTTTTTCCATTTATCATCAATCCGTTGCCGCGCTCTGCGGACGGCGATTCCCAGAGATTGATGGTGATAGGCATATTCCAACAGAAAGTAGTCGAGAAATTCCTGGGCGACGCGATTGGGCACCGGTTCCCGCATCGCAATCGTGACCGGAATGTTCAGCTTAGCCACCAGGTGACGAGCGATGCCCAACCCATTACAAGAGTTAAAAATTGCCAGCTTTAAGCCATTTTCAACCGACTTCTTTAACGTATTTTCCAGATCGTCAAGCGTGAGATATTCATGCTTTTCATTGAGGTAAATTCTAGACTCCTGCTGATCCTCATCACTGTCGCTGTGTCCCGCAAAAAATAGAATATCCCAACCGGCTCCCCACAGCTGATTTCGAACTTCGTCTGGAGAAGGCTCCTGGAGAAATATCGGTTTTGCTCCGACCAAATTGAGCTTGTTGATGCTTTCGCGATCGCGCTGATAATTAATGCCTGTAGGGTCGCCGCAAATTGCCAGAATTTTAACCTTATTCCGAGGCGTAATCGTTAACGGTTGCTCTAATCTGCGATAATTCGGGGCACTTAAAAAGATTTCAGCCTTAGGATAATCTTCCAGTAAGTTCCAGACCGAAAACGGTAACTGACAGAGTTCTTCATCGTCGGTCTCAACTTTTAACCTGATTTCATCGGACTGCGCGAGATGCCTGGACAGACTTCTTTGAATTTTGATTAAGCCGCTATCATTCAGGAGTTGATTCATACTCCCTGTGAGCTGTTCGCTCGCTTGCCGACACTCTCTGAGATAGTTCGTGCTGGTTTTGTGCTTAACGCCTGTGACTGACGTTAAGCCCCGGCTATAGGGACTGAGCCTGCGATAGGATTGCTGCCAATCGCAGTATTTTGCCTTCACGTCGGCGGTAGACGTTAATCTCCCTTCGATCTCTTCGGTTAACACACTTCTTTGCTGCCCCGCTTTGCGAATATCCACGAGCTTGACCTGATAGCTCGCATCCGGTTGACGGGACAATACGATTCTGACTAAACTACCCATATCTTTGTTTCCCCTGTTTTTATTTTTCCTGCCTTTATTTTCCAATCATGCTGGAGCGCTTTAGATCGCAAAGTGTTCTGTGTGGCTGCGATCGCCAATCGCAAGCTTGATGCTGAATTTGTCTCCTGGAGCGCCCATGAAGGGAGCATCGAGATTAATCAGATTGCTGTATCCCTCGACTTGAGTTTCCTTGAAAATCTCTCCGTCTGCTTCATCAATGACCAGAAGCTTGAGGCCGAAGGGGAGATAGGCATCAGGATCGACAGGAGGAAGGAAACAAACTTTAGGAAATATCCAAATCGTCTCCTCTGCGACGCTCGTCAGTTCGAGGATGAGGGCAAGAGCGCGATTGGTGTCCAGGTCTAGCTCGACCGGCTTAATCCAGCGAATGCTAACGTCTCGATCGGACGTCTCTAAAAAACGGAATGCCGCTGCTGTCCCAAAGACGTCCCGGTCTCTCTGCCAGCCAGCCGTTCTCAGCCGCTCCATCAGAGACGTATCGCTGACATTCAACCAGCGTCGTAGGGGCAGAAGGACGGGCTGAAATTCCCCCAGCCGTCGCTGATACAATTCCTGCCTTGTCCGATCGTCGGCGAGTAACGCGCCCCACTGGTCAAAGGGAATGTCCCGGCGGGGAGAGCCGGGAGACGGTTGGCCCAATCGCACCAGCAGATTCTCTGTTTGAGCTGGATTCAAGGAGGATCGAGCTGGGAGCGGCACCCGTTCCGGGACGCACCGTTCTCGTGCCAGCCACAGCACGTCGAGATCGGCAATCAGTTCGTCCCTGGCCAGGGTATAGGTGCGATTCATGCCATCGTAGTCTGCCGCTTGCTTCAGTTTGCGATGGGTGGTGTATCCCCATACCCGTCCCCAGTGTTCCTCCAGGTTGACCTGGACGGCAAGGTAATAGTCGACGGCCCAGGCGTCGATATCGACCCATTCCTGGGGAACGCATAATTCATCGTCCATGCCGATTTCCTGGGGGAAGAGGGCCAGGCGGGTCTGGCCCAGGGTCAGGGCGGTGCCGTTGACGAATTCCCAGATGCTGCTGCCCCAGGACTGGCGACTCGTTGCCGCATCATTGCAGCAGACAGTGAGGGGGAGCGGCTGCAGCTTTGGGTGGTCTTGCAGATAATGGATGAACGGCTGCAAGCAGAGCAAGTTTAAGTAGGCGTTCCAGCGGGCCGTCGGATTGGAGTAGGCTTGAGTGCCATCCCAGGCTGCGGTTTGGGCAGCGGCAGAGAGTTCAAACCACAGGTGCTCTGGGTAAATCGTTGCTAATTCCTCTAAACTCAGGGTCATGCTTTTGTCTCCTTCTCATTCAGAGTCATGATTTCATGGAGCCAGTGTTCAATAAAGCTTGAAATCGATGGGTTGACCGCCTTCAAGGACCGCACGGGGGGCTTGAATTTCGTTTCAATTTTATCGGCGAACGCGGTCTGAAGGCATTGTTTAGCAGCGGTGAAGTTGGCAGTGGTGAGGTCGGCGTCTGCACTGGAAGCTTGAGCCTGCCAGGGGTGCGCGTACCGGTTCAGGGTGGTCCGAGCCGCGACCGGCAGCGTCTGCATAATCATCTTTAACCAGTCGTGGAAAAAGTGCTGGCAGTGTTGGCCCAGACATTCTGTCATCAGGGCTTTGAGCAGGGCCAGCCGCTCGTTGTCCAGGGTGAGGTTGAAGTCGGCTTCGATTCGCTGCACGAAGGTCCCTAACAGGTCTTGCCGGTGGCGGGTTAATTGTCGGGAAATGGCGTACTGTTTGCGATCGCAAACCCACCCAATCTCGCTCTGGGTCAGCCCCAGACCGGGTTTCCAGAGCCGCAGCAACACCTGAGCTTGCTGGGGTAAGGCGGCAAAGGCGGTGGTGAGGATGGCATTGATGTCGGTCAGGGCGGACTGGATGGCGGTTTGCTCGTCTTGGTCGACCAGGACCGTGAGGGGGTCGTTGGCGGATGATGCGGCTCCCGCTGCGGTGACGATGTCCCAGCGGTTGTCGACTTCGACCTCGCTGGCATTCCCTGAACGGTCGGGGTAGGAGAGCCAGATCTTGCTGCGATCGCGCACAGCTTGGGCCAGCTGCTGCAGTCGGTTGAGCACTTCATTGGCTGCGATCGCAGCACCCGGCTCAGCTAGCTCAAAGCGCTGCTGATTGAACCGACGGGCCATCTGGCTCAGTTCTTCTGGAGTGGGGGCCGCTAACTGGCGGCTGCCATCGGCAACGGTGGGCACATAGAGTTCCTTAAACAACTGCCAGGTCAGCAGCTGCCGTTTTACCCCACCCGGTGGCATTCCCCCAGCGGTTAAGACCGCTGCCAGCCGCTTCTGACTGGCCTTGCGCAGTAAGCCCCAATCGCCATCGCTGCGCCAGGCGATTTCTTTATTCTTTTGTAGGAGAGCGTCTCGGACCTTGCCGGAGAGCGCTGCGATCGCATAGGCCGACAGGGTCGACGGCACCTCCAGACTGAAATTTTTGAACAATTTCGCCGGATCGCTGGCTGCTTCGCTGGCGACCTGAAAATAATCCCGCACGCTATAGCGCCGCCTCAGCACCTCCACCCGGCGATGCCGCTCGTTCAGCTCCTGCGCCACCCGATAGCAGAGCGGCTGTAAATAGGCGATCAAATGTCCCCGAGCATAGCGCCTCTCCCCGGCACTGGCAGCCGCCAACGCCCCCTGCACCAGTTTAAGGAACACCCGCGCCCAATAGTCCGCCGTCGCCTCACCCTCGCGCTCCAGCAAGCGCCGCATATGACGCTCCAACTGCGGATCCGAACGCCACGCCAACGCCACGCCCCCCTGCCGGTCCCTCACACCGAGAAACCGCGAAAACCGACCAACAATCTCCTCATGTCCCTGCATCGTTAGTCCTCTTATCCGTCTTTTCAGCTAAGTAGGATGGGCAAAGGGCGAATGCCCGTGCCCATCTCGACTTTGTGATGGGCACGCTCCGCTTTGCCCATCCTACCTGGCGCTTTGCCAGGGGACGCTTGCCGAACAAGCATTTCCCCCAGCCAAAATCGCCACTCTAAAATCCAAAATGATATCAATCCCCAAATCAGTTCTATTGACTCCTCGATACGGACCAAAATTTATATGCAAGCCTCAGACCCATTTGACTTGGAAATGCAATTAATAAAATTGGCAAAATCCTTTTCCAGTAACGCTTTCTCCAAGCCAAAATCGCCACTCTAAAATCCAAAATGGGATCAGGTCTTGTTTACAATCCTTCATCAAGGTTTACCCGCTGAGAGTGGAACCGCCAGAAAATAGCTTGGGCAAAGGAGAAACCAGGGAGCGGGTTTTTGCTCATTCCCATACTCCGCTTCGGAACGCAATTTTTGAGGCGATAGCCCTTCCTTTCATCGCTATCCTCACTGATGAACAACAATCGTATTGCGATTCAACTCAATGTAGTCATGCTGTTGAAACAGCTCAACCAGGGTTTGTAGATTTTTGGAAACGATTTCCTCAAGTTCCTGATTCTTAATATTGCCAGTTGCAATCAGAAGCAACTTGTATGGCTGCTGAACGGTCAGAAACGAATCGAAAAATCCGAATCTTTGGTAATGACAATACGGTCCTGCTGAATTGAGAGGTCGTTGATTTGAGCATCTGGTGTTGCATTGTGTTGGGGCAATTCCCTGGTGTGGAGAGTATCGTAGCCAGAGTTTTGGAGGAATCTAGCCAGACGAAGGGGCAATTGCGCGTCAACCAGAAACTTCATGAGGCAATTTTATGGATGCTTTTGACCTGGCTCAGTCGGGCGGCAAACAGCAGCACCGCTTGAATATCCTCTGATTCTAGATCGTCATAATCCGCCAGAATTTCCGCTGCCTCCATCCCAGAACTGAGCAATTCAAGCACAAACTCAACCGGATAGCGCAAGCCGCGAATACAGGGTTTGCCATGGCAAATGTCTGGACTGTGCGTGATCCGTTGTAACAAACGATCGTTCATTTTTTCCCGCTCCATCCTGGATACTCTCGTTTTCATCATTAAAGGGGCTAGACTCTGACTGCCAACGTTTTGTCCCCTTAAAGTGGGTTGCCGCTCAGAGAGAACGATAACGATCTCGCTTCCCTCCTAAACCTAACATTCTTTTGCGCGTTCCCATACGCTGCTTGAGAACGCAGTTTTGGAGGCTCCAACCTCCAGTGTTGCTGCTGAGTGCTGGGAAAAACCGAGAAGGCACCGGGACTCTGACCCCGACCCGCGTTCTAATTCTGGCAGCTCAACAGATCCCAGACGGGCAGCGGCTCTGCCGCCACTACCTGATGGGCTGCATTGCCCTCTGCCCCTGACACCGAGCCTGTGTCCGCCTCCAACTCCAGGGGCAGCAGATCGGCAATAATGGTCGCGCTGTGCAGCGGCTCATCCGGGCGGGGCGGCAAGCCACCGCTACCGACATCGAAAAACTCCACCGCCGCCCGCCCGCCCCGGGTCTGACAGCTCGCCGCCACTTGCAGCGTCGTCGGCTCAGTCGGCAGCAGCCCCAACCCGCGACTGGGGTCGATACCCAACGTATTCAGCTGCACCGTGCCATCCACCCCAAACTGGGAGCTGGCCGTAATGTCGCTAAACTCAGTCAGAAAGGGACGAAACTTCAACCCAAAGATGCCATTGGCCGTAATATTGATATTGCCACCGCGCCCAGTAAAGGCATTAGCAAAGATATCGCTATTTTCCCCCGGCACCGCCACCACAAATCCAGCATCGATGGTAATATTGCCGCCATCGCCCCCCGCCTGGGCCGTCCCCGCCGTCGTCGAAATCTGGCTCCCTCGACGCAACAACAGCAAATCCGACACCTTCAACGTGATGTTCCCCCCTTTACCAGAGGCCGTCTGAGCGAAGATGCTGGCTCCGTTATCCAGAAAAATAGAACGTGTCGTAACGCCGAGATTCCCTGCATCACCAGAGACTAAACCGCTGACACTGGCTTGAGCACCATCCTGAATCATTAACTCTCCTGTCGTAATGTTCAAACTTCCTCCCCTCCCATTCCCTGCCGTGGCAGCAAATAAGCCACTGAGTCGACCATCAGGAGCAGTACCAATCAGCTGCACCGACTCAATAGTATTCGCGATCAGGGTGCCTCCCATACCCTCGCCAGTCGTGCTCACCGAGATCTGTGCGCCATCACGCACCAGCAACTGCCGGGTGCCAATGGTCAAACTCCCTGCATCACCTTTACCTCCAGTTTGAGTAAACAAGCCACTGGGAAATTGGCCATCAAGAGAAGTGCCAATCAACTCCACCCAATCAACAGCATTCGTGCTCAGGGCACCTCCTGCGCCATCGCTAATCGTGCCTGCCGAGATCTGTGCGCCATCACGCACCAGCAACTGCCGGGTACCAATGGTCAAACTCCCTGCATCACCTTTACCTCCAGTTTGAGTAAACAAGCCACTGGGAAATTGGCCATCAAGAGAAGTGCCAATCAACTGCACGGACTCAGTAGCATTCGCGATCAGAGTGCCCCCCATACCCTCGCCAACCGTGCCTGCCGAGATCAATGCCCCATCACGCACCAGCAATTGCCGGGTGCCAATGGTCAAACTCCCTGCATCACCTTTACCTCCAGTTTCAGTAGCCAAACTACTACGCAGCTGACTATCAGGGAAAGTGCCAATCAACCGCACCCACTCAGCAGCATCTACGGTCAGGCTTCCTCCCATACCATCACCAAACGTGCTTGCCAAAACTGCTGCGCCATCCTGAACCCACAACTGCCGGGTGCTAACAGTCAGATTGCCAGCATCGCCTTTCCCTACAGTTGCAGTAGACAAGCCACTGAAAAACCCTTCAGGGGAAGCTCCAATCAGCTGCACCCATTCGGCAGCGTCCACCCTCATACTGCCCCCTGCCCCATCGCCGCGTGTGACCGCCGCAACTATCGCGCCATCGCGAACCAGCAACTGCCGGGTACTAAGAGTCAGATTGCCAGCAGCACCTTTCCCTTCAGTTGCAGTAGACAAGACACTGGAAACCCCTTCAGGGGAAGTGCCAATTAGCTGCACCCAATCAGCAGCAGTCACGTTCAGGTTGCCCCCTGCCCCATCGCCAAATGTGGCTGCCGAGACCTTTGCACCATCTTGAACCAGCAACTGTCGGGTGCCAAGGGTCACGCTCCCAGCAGCACCTTTTCCTACAGTTGTAGCAGTCAAACCGCTGACGGCCCGACCATTTGGGTTACTGCCAATCAATTGCACCCAATCAGCGGCATCCACCACTAGACTCCCCCCCGCCCCATCGCTACGTGTACCTGTAAAGACTTGTGCGCCATCACGAACTAACAACTGTCGGGTATCAACGATCAGATTCCCGGCATCGCCTTTCCCTGATGTGTTAGTAAACAAGCCGCTAACCGCCTGACCATCAAGGGAAGTGCCAATCAACTGCACCCAATCAGCTGCGTTTGCAATCAGGCTACCCCCTGTGCCATTGCTACGTGTGCCTGCTGAAACTTGTGCGCCATCGCGAACCAGCAACTGCCGGGTGTCAATAGCCAGACTACCAGCATTGCCTTTTCCTTCAGCTGCAGTAAATAAGCCGCTAGGAATCAGACCATCAGGGGAAGTGCCAATCAGCTGCACCCAATCGGTCGCGGTCGCGCTCAGACGTCCCCCGGCCCCATCGCCAAACGTGCCTGCCGAAATTTGTGCGCCGTCTTGAACCAGCAACTGCCGGGTATCAAGGGTCAGATTTCCGGCATCGCCTTTTCCGTTCGCTCGAGCCAACAAGCTGCTGGGAAGCCCATCAGGGGAGGTACCAATTAGCTGCACCGATTCGGCAGCAGTCACATTTAGGTTTCCACCCGCCCCATCACTTCTTGTGCTCGCTGATATTCTTGCACCATCCTGAATCAGCAACTGCCGAGTGCCAATCGTCAGACTACCAGCATTACCTTTCCCAAAAGTAGTCGTAAACAAGGCGCTGGGGGCCAGACCATCAGGGGTATTGCCAATCAACTGTACCCAATCGGCTGCATTGACCACCAGGCGTCCCCCGGCCCCATCACCAAACGTGCCTGCTGAAACTTGTGCGCCATCCTGAACCAGTAATTGTTGGGTGTTGATGATTAGATTCCCAGCATTGCCTTTCCCTTCAGCTTGGGTCGACAAAGTGCTGCTGACTTGACCATCAAGGGAAGTGCCAATCAGCTGCACCCAATCAGCAGCGTTTGCGATCAGGCGTCCCCCTGCGCCATCGTTAAATGTCTCAGCCGAAACTCGTGCACCATCACGAACCAGCAACTGTCGAGTATTAATCGTCAGATTGCCCGCATCTCCAGCTCCCTGCGCCTGAGCAAACACGCCACTACGGAACTGATTGGTACCTGAGGTACCGATCAAGTATACAGATTCCGCAGCATTCAGCGTTAAATTTCCTCCTATACCTGCCCCGAAAGTGTTGGCTGCGATCGATGCCCCCTGACTTAAGGAGAGTGACTTTGCTGTAATGTTGATGTCACCGCCCTTCCCTGGCCCAATGGTGCTGCTATCAATACGGCTGGTGTCTGTTAAAGCAATCCCTTGACTGGCAATCAGGATAATATCCCCAGCATCTCCAACATCAGCGACAGAAGTAATTCCACTATGGGTCAGGTGAATGTCACGGCGAGAGTCGAGGGTTACCGCGCTTCCTGGACCTCCAAAACCTCTAGCGTCTATCCCGCCGATTCCAAGTACCCCTGCTCCGGTTATGGTAATGTCGCCGCCGGGTAAGGAAAGATTGGGCTGGTACTGATTGGACAGGAAGACCAGGCCATCAAAGGCATTAATCCCAACTTCGCCAATCGTAATATCTGCACGGGTTGCAACTGGATTGTTTGCAGGCGGAGGCACAAGAAATAAGGACGACCCAAAGAGTTCCAGGAAGAAATCGGTTGGGAAGTTCGCCCCGCTGGTTCCCAGGGGAACACCAATCGCGGCTGGATCCATACCTGCTCGAATGTCGAGGGTGGGCTGGGCATTGCCATCAATAACCAGCGGTGTGCCATCGGATAAGGTGACATGGGCAAGCGTCGGGGTCGCTGTGGGATTGATGGCATCAGCAAGGGTATCTGTCCCTGTGATAATGGCTGTGCCAATATCAACTTGCCCCCCGGCCAAAATATGCAGAGACGTGCCCTGGTAGCTGTTGAAGCGGATGTCTCCCTGGGAGCGAATGATGGGGTCGTGGGGACTGAACAGACCGCCGGGGCTGCCGTCTAGCCGCTCGATCTGGAAGCTGCCGCCGCTCCAGTAGTGGGCATCGCCATTCACAGTGTCTGCCGAGCGCAGGGTCATATCGCTGCCGGAGAACAGGCCGCTGCTGCCATGGTTCAAGGCGAAAATGTCGACGCTGCGGTCTCCTTGAACCAGCAGTTCCCCACCCGCAGCGGCAATAAAAGGATTGGCGGCACTGTCCCGCACTCGCACCGTGTCCTTTGCCAGCAGCTGCAGATTCCCCGTCGTGCCCAGCTGACTCTCCACCAGGGTGAGATTGCCTGCAGCCGACAGGGTGGCGTTGCCCGCACTCAATTGCTGCACGGTGACATCCCCTGCAGCGACCGCCAGCCCGGACGCGGCTAGCTCCACTTCCCCAGCAGCGTTCACCGTCAAGCCCGGCGTCGCGTCTTCCGCCAGGAGATCCGGTAGCGATACCCCGGCGGGGGCGGCTGCAGCACCGGAGACAGGCGGCGGCTCCAGCGCTAAGTCGAGAAATTGCCCCGCTTCCCCCAACTGCACGGTGGGAATGCCGTCGGTACCCGCGCCGGGAACGCTGACAACGGCGACTTCGCCCCCCGGTGCAGCGAGCAATCCGCTGCTGGCCACGGTTCCCGCTGCCAGGGTCAGGTTCTGGCCTTCGTTTGCAGTCAGATTGCCCGCATTGACGATGGCGCCCGGACTCGCTCCTTCAAAGCGCAGGCCAATCGGTGCGGTGACGTTGACCGTCAGCAGGGGTGGCGCTTGCGGGTCGGTGGCGCTGAACAGGCTGCCGTCGGGAAAGGCGACGCTGTTGGCAGTGGTGGCGACGAAGGAGCCGCGCACATCCAGGCTGAAGTTGGGGCCGAAGAGGATGCCGTTGGGGTTGAGGAAGAACAGGTTGGCCTCGCCCAATACCCCCAGGGTGCCGAACAGCCTCGAAGGGGTGCTGCCTGTCACCCGACTGAAGATGTTCTCGACGGCGGCGGGATTGGCGAAATAGGCCCCCCGGCCCTCACCAATGTTGAAGGCTCGAAAGCTGTGGAAGAGGTTGGTTCCTCGCAGCGCCCCGCCCTGAATTTGCTCGGTTTGGGGATTGAGGGGCAGAACGAGGGAGCCTTCGCTGCCCAGGGTGTTGTCGGGCAGGATCTGGGCCAGGGCGCGGGGTTTGGGATTGAGGCTGAGGCTGACGAGGGTCAGGAGGGCGGCGAGCCAGCGGCGGCGATGCTGATTGCGGATAGTCATGGTTTGAATTGAAGAAAGGCAGAGGGCAGAGGGCAGGAGGCAGAGGGCAGGAGGCAGAGGGCAGAAGGGGATACCATTTTGGATTTTGGCTTGGCGATTTTGGCTTGCAGAATGCTGTGCTGGGCAGGTGTTTTGCGAATTTTATCGATTGCATTTCCCAGTCAAATCAGGTTCGGGAAAATTGAACGATTGGGGCAGGGATCGATTTCCCCCATTCATCATTGAATTTCCCCGATCGGTCGTTGAGTCCCGCCTATCAGTAGCGGAGTCCCACCTATCAGCAGCAGAGATCCACCTATCAGGTGGAGCATCTCTTCATCGCAATGGATGCAAGAGGCGGTCGCCTCTCAGCTGTATTCCGAAGCAAAGCACAGGAACGAGGCGAGTGCCTTAATGCCAATTCTCAGGCTTGACGGCTCGCTCGCGGTTATTTCTGATCTGAATCCATCCCGCAAGTTATTTCTGCGACCAGCCATTGGCTGCCCAAGATTATCTTACCGATAGTTGCGTACCCAGCAACCAGACTTTACTTAAATTCAAGATTGGGGGTGGGGCAGAATGGCACTTACTTAAGCAGATTACATCCGTTTGGAAACTGGGCAGTAGGATGGGCAAAGGGCTATGCCCGTGCCCATCAGAGAGCTTGTGATGGGCACGCTTTGCTTTGCCCATCCTACGCTTAA